>Ga0302279_10004104_pt1 | contig 17488 bp, 14 predicted proteins | sample III_Bog_N3_3_FD_194541 | JGI IMG/M metagenome (GOLD analysis project Ga0302279, IMG submission 194541) | Peat permafrost microbial communities from Stordalen Mire near Abisko, Sweden - III_Bog_N3_3 | ecosystem: Environmental > Terrestrial > Soil > Wetlands > Peat | place: Sweden: Abisko...
CGCCGTGACGATCAACCCCTACATGGGCGAGGATTCCGTACTGCCGTTCGTCGCGCGCGCCGACCGCGGCGCGATCCTGCTGTGCCGCACCTCGAATCCCGGGGCCCGCGACTTCCAGGACCTCCCCGTCGACGGCCTGCCCCTGTACCGCCACGTCGCCGCCCGTGCCGCGGCACGCTGGAACGCGCACGGCAACCTGATGCTGGTCGTCGGCGCGACCTACCCGCGCGAGATGGCGGACCTGCGCACGGCCCACCCGGAGCTGCCGTTCCTGGTTCCCGGGATCGGTGCGCAGGGCGGGGATCTCGAGGCGACGCTCGCCGCCGGGCTCGATGCGGGCGGCGCGGGCCTGCTGATCAATTCCTCGCGCGGGATCATCTACGCCGGCAGCGGCGGCGCGGCCGGCGGCGGCGATGCGATCCGCGCGGCCGCCGCGCAACTGCATGCCGCGATCAATGCGCGGCGAGCGGCCGTCCGGTAGCGACCGAGCGTACGACCGCCTCGGCGAGATAGTCGGCGCCCGCCTCGATGTGTGCGAGGCGCTCGGTGACGCTGGTCTCGACATGCGGGTCGGCGGCGCCGGCGCGCAGCGCAGCGGCGAGCGCGAGCTCGCGCGACACGCGCCTGGCATGGTCCAGCGCCGCGGCCGACTCCTCGTAATCGCGGCTGCCAGCCGGATCGTGAACGCGGAACACCCTGAATGAAGGCTGGTTGACGAGGATGTCGACGGCTTGCGCGACGACACCGGCCACCGCGCCGACCGCGTTGCAGACGGCCGCGTGTTCAGGAACCGAGAGCGGCGCGCCGAGGCGGCGCGCGACCTCCGGATAATAAGCGCCGGCGGGTGCGCCGATCGCCACCAGCGGCCGGTCGAGGCCGAGCGTCGCATGCGCGATCGCCGACAGGCGCCGGCCGCCGATCGTCGCCTCGATGAGCCGCGAGCCCAGTGAATCGCGGCGCTCGTCCCCGCACTCGAGCCCCGGGTCCTGCGCGAGCGCCGCCGCCAGCAGCACCCGCGCGCTTTCGGCAACGACGAGCTCGTAGGTCCGCTCGCACAGCACCTCCGGACTCACCGCCTGGCGCGCCGCGCGGCCGTTGCGCTCCTCGGTCGCGAGGATGCGCGCGCCGCACTCCGCGGCCTCGCGGCTCCAGACATGCTGCCGCCCGAGCACATGCATCGCATCGCTCGGCGTGAACGCGGCGATGGTCGCGAGCCCCGCGTCGGCGAGGCGGCGCAGCGCCGCGAGCCCCGCACCGTTGCGCACGACGGCCGAGACCGGCTGCGGCTGCGGCTTGAGCGCCGCCCAGACGCGCGTCTCGAGCGCGGAGCGGTGCGCAGGCAGCTCGCGTGCGGGATTGCGCAATGCGAACAGCGACGGGAAGTCCGGCAGCCGCTCCTGCGCCGCGATCGCGCGCAGCGCGGGGATAACGTCCGGATGGGCATGCGCGAGCAGCGACAGCGGCATCGCCTTGCGCGGCCCCGCGCACAGGCGCCACTGGCGGTCGAGCAGCACCTCACTGTCGCCGCCGAGGCCGCAGGTACGCACGTCGATCGCCCGCACCATCGTACGCCAGCCGCCGACGAGCGCGCCCTGCGGGCTCAGCACGGGCCGGCCGCCGGTAACGACCGCCACATCGGTCGTCGTACCGCCGATGTCGGAGACGACGAAATCGGACAGTCCTGTCAGGAAACCGGCGCCGACGACACTCGCCGCCGGGCCCGACAGGATCGTCTCGACCGGGTACTCGAGCGCGACCTCGGCCTTCATCAGCGAGCCATCGCCCTTGACGATCATCAGCGGCGCTGCGATCGACTCGGCGGTGAGCACCTGCGACAGGGCCTCGATCAGGTGGCGGATCTGCGGCGTCAGACGCGCATTCAGCGTCGCCGTCAGCGCGCGCCGCGGCGCATCGAGCTGCGAGCTCAGCTCATGGGCGCAGGTCACCGGCAGCGCCGAGGCGGAGCGCACCAGCGCGCGGGCGCGCAGCTCATGCGCGGGGTTGCGGACCGAGAAGCTCCCCGCCACGGCAAAGGCCTCGACGCGCCCGCCATGGTCGCGCACGGCCGCGAGTACGGCAGCCTCATCGAGGGGCCGCAGCTGCTCGCCGGTCGCGTCGTGACCGCCGTCGATGCGCACGACGATACCGCCGTCGCGCTCGAGTCCCGAGCGCGCGACCATCGGCGCATCGAAGCCGATCACCAGCGTGCAGACGGAGCTGAAGCGGTTCTCGACGACGGCATTGGTCGCGAGCGTCGTCGATACCGAGACCAGGCCGATGGCCGTGCGCGGCGTACCCTCCGGCAGCGCGCCAAGCACCGCGCGGATCGCCGCGCCGATACCGATCGCGAGGTCCCAGTGCGTCGTCAGTGCCTTGTCGCTGGCGACCACGCGCCGTCCGTCGGCGAGCAGTACCGCATCCGTGAACGTGCCGCCGGTATCGATCCCGAGCCACAGGCCGCCGCCCTGCATCGCGCTCAACCCCACAGCTCAGGCAAGGGCAGCTGCATCCAGCCCCGGGCGTAGGCGATGGCAGGCTCGCGGTCGGCGCTGTGCAGCAGCGGACCGTCGAGATCGACGAATTCCGCAACCTGGCCGACCAGCATGCCCGGCGCCATCGCGAGCGAGGTGCCGGCCATGCAGCCGACCATTACGCTGAGTCCGAGGCGCCGCGCGTCCCCGGCCACGCCCAGCGCCTCGGTCAGGCCGCCGGACTTGTCGAGCTTGATGTTCACCACGTCGTAGAGGTCCCTGAGCGGCGCGAGCGAGCGCCGGTCGATCAGTGATTCGTCGGCCGCGAGCCTAATGGCCCCGCGATAAGCGCGCAAGCTCGCATCCTCGCCGCGCGGCACCGGCTGTTCGATCAGCACGACGCCGAGCGTCGCCAGCTCCGCGTCGAGTTCGTTGAGCAGCTCGCAGCTCCAGCTCTGGTTCGGATCGACGATCAGCCGTGCAGCGGGCGCGCTGGCGTGCACGAGGCGCAGCACCTCGATGTGGCGCGTCGCATCCACCTTGACCTTGAGCAGCGGCCAGTCGCGGTATTCCTGCGCGCCCGCCGCGGTCGCCTCGGCACTGTCGAGCCCGAGCGTGACGCAGGTCAAGAGCGGCTTTGCGGCGGCCATGCCGGCGAGCTGCCAGGCGCGCAGGCCGCGACGCTTCGCCTCCAGGTCCCACAGCGCGCAGTCGAGCGCATTGCGCGCGCCGCCGGGCGGCAGCGCCGCGCCAAGCGCCGCACGGTCGATGCCCCGTTCCACGTCCGCACGCAGCCCCTCGACCTGGGCGCGCAGCGAAAAAACCGTCTCGCCGTCGTAGTCGACGCCCGCCGCCTCGCCGCGGCCGCAGTACCCGGCCGCGTCGCGCAGCGTCACGACGATGACGTCGAGCGCCTCCTCGGCCCCGCGCGAGACCCGGAACGGGCGCTTGTAGGGCCAGCGCTCCGCCTCGACGCTCAGTTCGACGCGCACGGAAACTCGCGCAGCAGCACATCGACGATGCGCATGGCGCCGTCGCGCACGGGATCGATGACCGGCAGCCCGAATTCCGCTTCCCAGTCGCGGCGCAGGGCATCGCGGCGCGCAGCGTCCAGTCGCGAGGTATCGAGGCTGATGCCGACGAAGCGGGCCGCGGCGTTGGTCACGTGCGCTGCAGTCAGGTATTGCCGCATCGCCTCGGCCAGCGTCGGCAGCGGACAGTGCGGATAGTCATCGATGGTCGCGCGCAGCGGGTCGTGGCACAGCACCAGCGCATCCGGCTGCGTGCCGTGGATCAGGCCGAGCGTGACGCCCGCATAGGCCGGATGGAACAGCGCGCCCTGGCCTTCGACGACATCCCAGTGATCCGCGGCGTTCGCCGGCGACAGCCATTCGGCGGCGCCGGCGATGAAGTCGGCGACGACCGCGTCGATCGCGACGCCGCGCCCGGCGATCATGATGCCGGTCTGGCCGGTGGCGCGGAAATCCGCGGCGCAGCCGCGCGCGGCCAGGTCGCGCGCCAGCGTCAGCGCCGTGTACTTCTTGCCGATCGCGCAGTCCATGCCGACGGTCAGCAGCCGCCGCCCGCTGCGCTTCTGGCCCGTGCCGGCGCTGAAATGCCGGCCGGCATGGCGGACGTCGAACAGCTGCCGGCCGCGACGCGCCGCCTCCGCGGCGAGCCCGGGAATATCCCCGAGCCGCGTATGCATGCCGCTGACCAGATCGAGCCCCGCCTCGAGCGCCGCGAACAGCGTCGGCCACCAGGCGGGCGGGATCGCGCCGCCGACCGGCGCCACGCCGATGACCAGCGAGCCTGCGCCGCGTGCGGCAGCCTCGGCCGGAGTCAGCACTGGCAAGCCGAGGTCGACGCTGCAGGCCGGCAGCGCGTACTGCCCGACGACATCCGCCGGGCACCAGTCACGCAGGCCCGCGGCGGTCTTGGCATCGAGGAACGAGGTCGCCTCGCCGAGGAACAGCAGGTAAGGCCGGGTCAGCTGCATGCCGCACCTTCACGCGCCGCAGCCAGCAGCGCCGCCACGTCCGCCGGCGTCGTCATCCACGACGTCACGAGGCGGATCACGACCTCGCCATCCCCGGCCGGCAGCGGCCAGCGGTAGAACTCGAAGCCGTCGCGCTCGAGCGCATCGGCGAGCGGCGCAGGCATCGCGACAAACAGCTCATTGGCCTCGACCGGCTGCACGAGGCGCAGTGCCGGCATGGCGCCAAGGCCCGTGCCGAGGGCAGCCGCCATCGCATTGGCCTGGCGGGCATTGACGAGCCACAGGTCATCGCTCAGGTAGGCGAGCAGCTGCGCGCTCAGGTAGCGCATTTTCGACCACAGGTGCCCGGCCTGCTTGCGGCGGCGGGCGAATTCGGCGGCGCGCGCCGGATCGAAGAACACGACGGCCTCGGCGCACAGCGCACCGTTCTTGGTCGCACCCAGTGACAGGACGTCGACGCCGGCGCGCCAGGTCGCCTCCGCAGGCGAACAGTCCAGCGTCGCGAGGGCATTGGCAAAGCGCGCGCCATCCATGTGCACGGCGAGGCCGTGCGCGTGCGCCACGGCGGCGAGCGCCGCGATCTCGGCCGGCCGGTAGATCGTGCCGCACTCGGTCGCCTGCGTGATGCTGACGGCTGCGGGGCGGACATGATGCACGCCCATCTCGTTCGCAAACGCGATGCCTCGCTGCAGCTGGTCGGGGCGGATGCGGCCATCGGCACCGGGAAGGCCGAGCAGCTTCAGGCCGCCACCGAAGAACTCCGGCGCGCCGCACTCGTCGGTGACGATATGCGCGCTCTCGTGGCAGTAGACCGCCCCATAGGGGGGCACGAACTGCGCCAGCGCCAGCGCGTTCGCGGCGGTGCCGGTGGCGACGGCAAAAACCGCGACCTCGGTGCCGAACACGGCACTGGCGCGCTCCTGCAGCTGCCGCGTCAGCGGGTCTGCACCATAGGAAGGCTGGCGCGCCTCGTTCGCGGCCTGCAGTGCGGCCATCACGGCCGCGCAGGCGGGTGTCACGTTGTCGCTGGTGAAGTTTCTGCTCACGGCGGCGGCATTGTAGGCGATTTGCAGGTGACCGCGCTGCCGCGGCATCTGCTAATCTTTGGCCCGAGTACCTATGGAAGACAAGACCGCCCTGCTCGACCAGCTGCGCATCGACCGCAGCGCGCCGCCGCCCTCCGGGTCGTCACGGCGCTGGCTCGTGCCCGGCATCGCCGTGCTGGTCGTCGGCGCGCTGCTCGCGTGGTGGCTGCTGCGCCCGTCGGCATTGCCGGTGCATGTCGCCGCCGCGCGCGCCGCCGGCGCAGGCAGCGGCGGTGCGGCGGCGCCCGCTTCAGTCCTCGATGCCTCCGGCTATGTCGTCGCGCGACGCCAGGCGACCGTCGCCTCGAAGGTCACCGGCAAGCTGATCGAGCTCGACATCGAAGAGGGCGATCACGTCAAGGCCGGCCAGGTCATCGCGCGGCTCGATGACTCCAACGCGCGGGCGGCGCTGAACCAGGCGGGCGCGCAGCGCGACTTCGCCCGGTCGAGCCTGCGCGAGATCCAGGTCAACATTGCCAATGCGCAGCGCGACTTCGATCGCCAGAACAGCCTGCTCGACCGCCACTTCGTCAGCCAGGCAGCCGTCGACAACTCGCACACCGCGCTCGAGGCGCTGCAGGCGCAGCTCGCGACCCAGCAGTCCAACGTCACCGTGGCTGAGCGCAACGTCGAGGTCGCCGCGCGCAATGTCGATGACACCACGGTGCGTGCGCCGTTCGCCGGGGTCGTGACCGTCAAGGCGGCCCAGCCGGGCGAGATCGTCTCGCCGATCTCCGCCGGCGGCGGTTTTACGCGCACCGGGATCGGCACGATCGTCGACATGGACTCGCTCGAAGTCCAGGTAGACGTCAACGAGAATTTCATCAACCGGGTAAAAGCGGATCAGTCGGCCACGGCCCGGCTCAATGCCTACCCGGACTGGCAGATCCCGGCGCACGTGATCGCGGTGATCCCGACCGCCGACCGCAGCAAGGGGACCGTAACGGTGCGCATCGGCCTGGACGCGAGGGATCCGCGGATCCTGCCCGAGATGGGCGTACGGGTGGCCTTCCTCGACACCGCGCCCGCGTCCGGCGGCGCCACGCCAGGCAGCGCCGTGCCCACGACAGCGGCCTCCGCCCCGCGCGTGATCGTGCCGGCGGCCGCGGTATCGGTATCGGGCTCGAGCGGAACGCTCTACGTCGTCCACGACGGTCACGTCGAGCAGCGCAGCGTCCACATCGGACAGCTGCGCGGACAGGACCTGGAGGTGCTGTCCGGAGTCAGCGCCGGCGAACAGGTCGCGCTCGGTGACCTCGCGAAACTCAGCGACGGGGCTGTCGTACGGGTCGAGCCATGAGCGAGCCGATCGTGCGCGTCGCGCATGTCAGCAAGGCTTACCGGCGCGGCAAGCAGTCCGTCGAGGTCCTGAACGACCTGTCGCTGGAGATTCCGGCCGGCGAGTTCGTCGCGCTGATGGGCCCGAGCGGCTCCGGCAAGACGACGCTGCTGAACCTGATCGGCGGCCTCGATACGCCGACCTCGGGTGAGATCACCGTGGCCGGCCAGCGCCTGGACAGGCTGGGCAGCGGCGCGCTCGCCGCCTGGCGCGCCAACCATGTCGGCTTCATCTTCCAGTCGTACAACCTGATGCCGATGCTGAGCGCGCTTCGCAACGTCGAGCTGCCGCTGCTGCTGACCCGCTTCGATGCCGCGAAGCGCCGCGCCAATGCGATGGCGGCCCTGCAGCTCGTCGGGCTCGCCGAGCGCGCGACGCACAAGCCGAGCGAGCTGTCGGGCGGCCAGGCGCAGCGGGTCGCGATCGCGCGCGCGCTGGTCGCGGACCCCGTGCTGCTGGTCTGCGACGAGCCGACCGGCGACCTCGACCGTAAGTCCGCGGACGACATCCTGCACCTGCTGCAGACGCTGAACCGCGACTACGGCAAGAGCGTCGTCATGGTCACGCACGACCCGAAGGCCGCCGGGTTCGCGAGCCGGCAGCTGCACATGGACAAGGGCTCGCTGCTGGACGCGGGATCGCCGCCGTGAAGTTCCTGCCGCTCGTCTGGGCGACGCTGTGGCGGCGCAAGACGCGGACGATCTTCACGCTGTTGTCCATCGTCGTCGCCTTCCTGCTGTACGGCGTGCTGGAGACCGTCGATTATGCGTTCTCGCATCCGGCCAACAGCGTGACCGGGGCCGACAAACTGATCACCACCAACAAGTACTCGATCACCTTCTCGCTGCCCTTCGCCGACCTGCAACAGATCCGCGGCGTGCCCGGGATCACCGAAGTCACCTGGATCACCTGGTTCGGCGCGTATTACCAGGAATCGAAGAACTTCGTTTTCGCGCTGCCGATCGACACCGACAGCTACTTCAACCTGCACCAGGGCGGCTTCATCGTCGATCCGGCGGAGCTCGAGGCGTTTCGCAACAACCGCAGCGGCGCGATCGTCAATGTGGACCTGATGAAGAAGTTCGGCTGGAAGGTCGGGGATCGCGTGCCGCTGCACTCGACGATCTGGACGCAGCGCAACGGCTCACTCGACTGGAGCTTCGACATCGTCGGCACCTTCAGCGCGAAGGACCCCGCCGAGGCGACCCAGCAGTCCTCGACCTTCCTGTTCCACTACGAGACCTTCGACGAAGGGCGCAGCTTCGGCAAGGGCGACGTGGGCTGGTTCGAGGAGCGCGTCGCGAACCCCGCGCAGGCGGCGGCGATCGCCCGCCAGGTCGACGCACTGTTCGCGAATTCGCCGAACGAGACCAAGACGCAGCCCGCGGCGGACTTCACGCTGGCCTTCCTCAAGCAGCTCGGCGACATCGGCTTCATCCTGCGCGCGATCCTCGGCGCCGTGTTCTTCACGCTGCTGTTCCTGACCGGGCACACGATGATGCAGTCGGTGCGCGAGCGCATCCCGGAACTCGCCGTACTGAAGACGCTCGGCTTCAGCGGCGGCCAGGTGCTGGGACTGGTCGTCGGCGAGTCGCTGCTGCTGTGCGTGATCGGTGCGAGCCTCGGCCTTGCGCTGTCCTTCGCGACGCTGCCGATCCTGAAGCAGGGCCTGCAGGGCGTCGACCTGTCGCCGCGGGCGATCGTGCCGGGCTTCGCCGTCGCCATCCTGCTCGCGTTCGTGATCGGCCTGCCGCCGGCGCTGCGCGCGATGCGCCTGAACATCGTCGATGCGCTCGCCGGGCGCGGCTAGCGGCTGGGACGATTCAATTGCTGCGCCAGCTGGCCGCCCTGACCCTGATGAACCTGCAGACGCTGCCGCAGCGCCGCGGCTCCTCCAGCGTCATCGTGATCGGCATCGCGGGGGTCGTGGCCGTGCTGGTGTCGGTACTCGCGATGAGCCTGGGGTTCCACCACACGCTCGCCGACACCGGGCGGGCGGATCGCGTCGTGATCCTGCGCGGCGGCTCCGACGTCGAGCTCAACAGCAACCTCACGCGGGCCGAGATCGACACGATCAGCAATGCGCCGGGCCTCGCCAGGGACGCGAGTGGCGCGGCGAAGCTGTCGAACGAGCTGGTCACGGTTGCCAACGTGCCGAAGATCGACACCGGCAGCGATGCGAACGTCACGCTGCGCGGCGTCGGCATCAAGAGCCCCGAGGTGCGCCCCGAGCTGCAGATGATCGAGGGGCGCATGTTCAGGCCCGCCGTGCGCGAACTGGTCGTCGGCCAGGGCGCCGCGCGCCAGTTCCGCGGGCTGACGACGGGCAGCGTACTGCGTCTGCGCAATGCCGACTGGACGATCACCGGGATCTTCACCAGCGGCGGCGACATCCACGAATCGGAGCTGCTCGCCGACGTCGATACGGTCGGCTCGGCGGTCGAGCGCAACGGCTACAGCTCGGCGGTGGGGCTCCTCGACAGCCCGGCGTCCTTCGCTGCGTTCCACGACTCGCTGACCCAGGATCCGAGCCTCAAGGTGGACGTGCAGCGCGAGCCCGACTATTACGCCGCCCAGTCCAAGGACCTCGCGAAGACGATCAACATCGTCGGCAACACGGTCGCGGTGATCATGGCGATCGGCGCGATGTTCGGCGCGCTGAACAGCATGTACTCGGCCGTGGCGGCGCGCGCGCTGGAGATCGCGACGCTGCGCGCGATCGGCTTCGGCGCGCTGCCTGTCCTGCTGTCGGTGATGGCGGAGAGCCTCGCGCTGGCGCTGCTCGGCGGAATTCTCGGCGCTACGCTCGCCTGGCTGGTGTTCAACGGCCACAGCGTCGCGACCCTCGGCGGGGCATTCGCGCAGGTCGTCTTCCAGCTGCGCGTGACGCCGGCGCTGCTCGCAACCGGCATCGCCTGGGCCTGCACGATCGGGCTGCTCGGCGGCTTCTTCCCCGCGCTGCGTGCGGCAAGGCTGCCGGTCGCGACGGCGCTGCGCGCCAACTGAAACACCCCGCGGCGCGGCACGCGCGTCGTCAGATCTCGATCTGCCGCGCGATTTCCAGCACGCGCTGCGGCGGCAGGCTGAAGCGGTCCGTCGCCTTGACGGCATTGCGGTACAGGAACCCGAACAGCCCGAGGCGGCCCTGTCGCAGTACCCGGCTGCCGGGCTTGTGCACGACCATGTCGCGGGTCGCCACGAATACCGCCTTGTCGAGGTCGATCGACGGGTCGAGCCCCTTGGCCTTCTGCAGCGCGCGCTGCAGGTTCGGAATCTCCATGAACCCGAAGTGGGCCGAGACCTGCCACCAGCCGGCCGCAACCTGGCTGATGACCGCACAGTTCGGCGCTGCGACGCGCGGCGTCTCGTCGAAACTCACGCTGAGCGCAATCACATGCGTCGGCAGCGACCCCATGAAATGCGCATGGTCCATGATCAGCCGCGAGACCTTGAAGGCACTGCGGGTCAGGAACACCATCGTGCCCTCGACGCGCGGGATCCGCCCGTCCGCCACGTCGCGCAGGAACTGTTCCTCGGTCTGCGGGATCTGCGTCAGCGAGGCACGGATTGCCTCGATGCCGGTGCGCCAGGTAATCATGATGATGAACAGCACCGCGGCGAAGCTCAAGGGTACCCAGCCGCCGTCGGCAATCTTCATCAGGTTGGCGGCGAAGAATCCGCTATCGACACAGATCAGCAGACCGGCCACCACGACCACCAACGCCGTGGGCCACTTCCAGACCTTGACCATCGCCTGGTAGAGCAGGATTGTCGTCAGCAGCATGGTGGTCGCCACGGCGGTGCCGTAGGCACCCGCCAGGCGGTCGGAACTGCCGAATGCGAAGGTGATGACAACCGTCGCGATCATCATCAGCCAGTTGACGATCGGCACATAGATCTGTCCGTAGAGCCGGTCGGATGTCTGCCGGATGCGCACGCCGGGCATCCAGCCGAGCTGCATCGCCTGGCGGGTCATCGAAAACGAGCCGGTGATAATGGCCTGGCTGGCGATGATCGTCGCCACCGTCGACAGGATGACCATCGGATAGACCGACCATGCAGGTGCGATCTCGAAGAACGGGTTGCCGGTGACCGTGCCCTGGTCGATCAGGTAAGCGGTCTGCCCGGCATAGCTGACCAGCAGCGCCGGCAGCACAACGAAATACCAGGCTCGCCGGATGGGTGCCCGGCCGAAGTGCCCCATGTCGGCATACAGCGCCTCGGCCCCGGTGATGCACAGGAACACGCCGCCGAGCACGAGAAATCCCTTGCCGCCTGAATTCGCGAGGAAGCGCACCGCGTGGCGCGGGTCGATGGCCAGCAGCACAGCGGGGTGATGCCCGACCTGGATGGCGCCAAGCACGGCGATCACGACGAACCACACCAGCATGATCGGCCCGAACGCGGTGCCGATTTTCTCGGTGCCGAAGCGCTGCGCGGCGAATAACGCAACCAGGATCACGATCGCACCCGGCATGACATAGGGTTTGAATGCAGCGCTGACCGTGTTGACGCCCTCCAGCGCCGACAGCACGGAGATCGCCGGCGTAATGACGCCGTCGCCATAGATCAGCGCCGCACCCAGCAGTCCCAGCGTCGTCAGCAACCTCGCGCCGCGATGCAGGCTGTTGGCGCCGACCAGCGACATCAATGCGAGAATCCCGCCCTCGCCACGGTTGTCCGCGCGCATGACCAGCACGCAGTACTTGACCGACACCGTGATCAGCAGCGTCCAGACGATCAGCGAAAGGATGCCGAGCGCGCTCTCGGGCGTGAAACGGCCGCCCGCGGCCTGCACGACCGTCTGCAGCGTGTACAGCGGACTCGTACCGAGGTCGCCGAATACCACGCCGAGCGCGCTGAGCATTGCCCAGCGTGACGCGGTTTGCGCGTCGCTCGCGTGGACAGGCTCAGGTGGCGGCATGGAGGAACGGATTATAGCCGCAGGCCGCCGGTGACGGGGACTACTTCGCCGGTCACATACGCGGCACCGGCGCACAGGAACACGATGACCTCGGCATAATCGGCCGGCGTGCCGACGCGCCCGAGCGGCACGTCGGCGCGTGCCGCCGCATGGATGTCGCCAAAGGAGCATTCCCAGTTTGAATCGACGAGCCCCGGCGCGATGCCGTTGACCCGCACGTCGGGCGCGAGGCCGCGCGCGAGTTCGCGAGTGAGACCGACGAGTCCCGCCTTCGCGGTCGCGTAGGCGGTACTGCTCGCGCCGCCCCCGTAGGCCGAGATCGACACCGTGTTGACGACCGCGCCGCGCGTCGCGCGCAGCGCCGGTGCGAGTTCCCGCGTCATCCAGAACGTCGACAGCAGGTTGATCCGCAGGATCCGGTCCCAGAATCCGTCGTCCAGCGCATCGAGGTCCCGCGCCGGGATCGGCTCGCGGGTCAGCGGTGCGCCGGCATTGTTGACCAGGTAGTCGAGGCCGCCGAGCGATGCGAGTGCGCTGCGCGCTGCCTCGCGCGCCGTGGCCGCATTGCCGAGATCGCCTGCCGCGGCGATCGCCTCGTAGCCCTGCGCGCGCAGCGCCGCGACCGCGGAGTCGAGCCGCTCGCCGGGCAGGTCGTTCAGCGCCACCCTGGCACCCGCCCGGCACAGCCGCAGCGCCGTCGCATGGCCGATCCCGGACGCAGCCCCGGTCACGAGCGCACGACGTCCGCCGAGCCTGAATTCAACCGCGTGGGACAGGGTCATTGTCCGGTCTTGAACTTCTGCCACAGGCGCGTGATCGCCCGGGCCTGGTCCGGCGGGTCCTGGGATTGCACGAACAGGCGGCGCCGGGTCTCGGCCGACGGGTAGACGATGGCATCGGCGCGGATGGCCGGATCGACCAGCGCCGTGGCCGCCGCATTGCCGTTCGGATAGACGAGGAAGTTCGAGACGTCGGCGATGACGCGCGGCTCCATCAGGTAGTTGATCAGCCGGTGTGCGTTGGCCGGATGCGGAGCATCCTTCGGGATACCGAGCATGTCGAACCACAGCAGCGAGCCTTCGCGCGGGATGAAGTAACCGATGCGGATGCCGTTGCCCGCTTCATGCGCGCGCTTGCCTGCCTGGTGGACGTCGCCGCTGTAGCCGAGCGCGACACAGACGTCGCCGTTCGCCATCAGGTCCGTGATCGTCGTGGTGTCGATGTTGCGGATGTAGGGTCGCACACGCAGCAGCGTCGCTTCCGCATCGGCCAGGTCCCTCGCTCCGGGCGCGTTCGGGTCGCGGCCGAGGTAGGCGAGCACGAGCCGCACGACCCCGGCCGGGGCGTCGAGCATCGCGATCCCGCAGCCGGCGAGCTTCGCCGCGTAGGCGGGGTCGAAGATCACTCGCCAGCTGTCGAGCGCCACACCGGGGAGCGCCGCGGCGACCTTCGCCTCGTTGTAGCCGATGCCGTAGGTACCCCACAGGTAGACGACGCCATGAGCGTTGCCGGGGTCGTTCTGCGCAACGCTCGCCATGATGCCGGGATCCATGTTGACGAGGTTCGGCAGCTGGCTGCGGTCGAGCGGCTGGTAGGCGCCGCTGCGGATCTGCCGCTCGAAGAACGGCGCGGTCGGCACGACGACATCGAAGCCGCTGTTGCCGGTCAGCATCCGCGACTCGAGCACCTCGTTGGTGTCGAACAGGGTCACGTGGACCTTGATGCCGGTCTGCTTCTCGAAGTTCGCGACGGTGTCGGGCGCGAGGTAATCCGCCCAGGTGTACAGGTTGACGACATTGTCGGCCCCGTCGGCCGCACCCGTCGCCCCAGCCGCGGCAGCCGGCGCCGCGCCGGACCCCCCGCGATGGCAGGCAGCGAGCGCACAGGCCAGCAGGGACAGCGCAATCGCCCGGAGCAGGGATGACGGATGAGGCATCGCGAAGCGGATGATGCCACAGCCGGGCGCGGTCAAAAACGGTAAAGTAGCGCCATGAAAAACCAGCAACCGCGGCTCTCGCCGCGCGAGACGCGCGCGCTCCTGCCGCGCATGTTCGCGGCAGTCGCCGCAGCGGACCGGATCACTCTCGGGCTCATGAACCGCGTGCGGATCCAGCACAAGGCGGACGGCAGCGAGGTGACCGCGGCGGACCGGGAGGCCGAGCAGCTGCTGCGCCGGCATATCGCCGCCGCCTATCCCCGCGACGCGGTGCTCGGAGAGGAGTTCGGCGGCGAGCTTACGCGCACGGGACGCTGCTGGCTGATCGACCCGATCGACGGCACCGCATCCTATGTGCTCGGGATGCCGATGTTCGGCACTCTGCTGTCGCTGTTGATCGACGGCGAGCCGGTCTTCGGCATGATCCATCTGGGTGCGCTGCGTGAGACGACCTATGCGGCGCAGGGGCAGGGTTGCTGGCTGAAGCGTGACGGGATGCGCGCGCGGCGCGTGCGCGTCGGCGCCTCCCCCGCGCTCGCCAGGGCGCAGGTGGGCCTGACGAGCTTCAAGGAAAGCGACCTTGCACGGCGACCCGGCCCCTGGCGGCTGACGAACCTCGCGTGGTCCGCCGGGCGCGTGCGCCTCGTCGGCGACTGCGTGCAGTACGCGCTGCTGTGCCGCGGCCAGCTCGACGGCTGCGTGGATCCGGCGATGAAGCCCTGGGACATCGGCGCGCTGGCCGCCTGTGTGCAGGAGGCTGGCGGCTCCGTCAGCGACCTCGCGGGCGAGACGACGCACCTCGTCGAGCGCAGCTCGCTGGTCGCCGCCAGCAGCGCCCGGCTGCGGCGCGCGATCGTCGCGCAGGTGGGCAAGGCTCGCTGATGGCGGACAGGCGCCAGCAGTGGTGCAGGCGGCTGCGCGTGCTGGGTGCGTTGCTGCTGATGGCGCCGGCCGCCGTGCCGCTGCAGGCGGCGGATGCCCCGTTCTATCCGCCGTGGGGCATAGACCTCTCGGCCATGGACCGCAGTGTCCGCCCCGGGGATGATTTCAACCGCTACGCCTCGGGCGCATGGCTCGACCGCACGACGCTGCCCCTCGATGAGCCGATCGTCTCGCTGCGCACCCTGCAGACGGACCGGATCAACGAGCGGCTGCGCGCGCTGCTGGAGGCAGCTTCGGCGGAGCGGGACACGACGACGCTGGAAGGCAAGGTCGGCGCCTTTTACCGCTCGTACATGGACACTGCACACATTGACGCGCTCGGGCTGACACCGATCGACGGGGAACTGGCTGCGATCCGCGCGGCACGGTCCCACCGCGCGATCGCGCGCCTGATGGGCGAGGCACAGGGCGACTTCTATGCCTCCATCTACGGCATCGGCAGCAGCGTCGACCTGAAGAACGTCGGCTCCTACGCGATCTACATCGGACAGGCCGGGCTCGGCCTGCCGGACCGGGACTACTATCTGGAGCCCGGGTTTGCAGAACAGCGAACGGCGTACCGCGCCTACATCGCGCGGCTGCTGTCGCTGCTCGACTGGCCGGATACGGCCGCCAACGCGACTGCGGTGCTGGACTTCGAGACGCGGATTGCCAGGGCGAGCTGGACGCGGGCCGAACAGCGCGATGTCGTGGCCACCTACAATCCACTGGAGCGGCGCAGGCTCGGCACCGAGCTCTCCGGTTTTGCGTGGGACGAGTACCTGCAGGGGGCCGGACTCGGTCGGGTCCGGCGCGTGATCGTCCAGGAGAAGTCTGCGCTGCCCAGGATTGCGGCGATCTACCGCACGACGCCGCTCGCGACCCTGCGGGCCTGGCAGGCGTTCACGGTGGCCGACAATGCGGCGCATTACCTCGCGGAACCCTTCGCCACCGCGCATTTTGAGTTCCACGCCCACCAGCTGCTGGGCCAGGCGGCGCCGGCGCCGCGCTGGCGGCGCGCCATCGTCGTCGTCGCGGGCGAGGACTGCGACGGCGAGCGCATCGGCTGTTTCGGCAACATGGGCTTCGGGGTCGGCGAGCTGTACAGCGCACAGTACTTCCCGCCCGCGGCCCGGGACGCGATCGAGGCACTGGTTGCGAACCTGCGCGCGGCGATGCGCGCGCGCATCGAGCGCCTGACGTGGATGAGCGAGGCGACCCGCCGCGAAGCCCTCGGGAAGCTCGACACCTACCAGGTCAAGGTCGGCTATCCCGATCATCGCCACGACTACTCCGGGCTGCACATCCTTGCCGACGACGTCGTCGGCAACGTGCGCCGTACAGCCGCCTGGGACTGGGGCCTGCAGGTCCGGCGCCTCGGCGGACCCGTGGACCGGACCGAGTGGTACATGACGCCGCAGACCAACGACGCCTACAACGGGCAGTTCCGCGACATCGTGTTTCCGGCCGGATTCCTGCAGCCGCCGGTGTTCGACCCGGCGGCCGATCCTGCCGTCAACTACGGCGCGATCGGCGTCGTGATCGGGCACGAACTGACCCATGGCTTCGACGACGCGGGCCGCAGGCTCGACGCCCGTGGCGAGCTGCGCAACTGGTGGACGGACGCGGACGAAAATGAGTTCCGCTCGCGGGCGGCGCGCCTCGGTGCACAGTATGCGGCGTTCGAGCCGGTGCCCGGCTCGCATGTCAACGGCGAGCTGACGATGGGCGAGAACCTCGCGGACCTCGGCGGCATCAATATCGCACTCGAGGCCTATCACCGCTCGCTCGGTCAAGGGGTCGCGCCGGTCATCGACGGCTTCACCGGCGACCAGCGCTTCTTCCTCGGCCATGCGCAGGTCTGGCGCGGCAAACCCGGCGAGCAGTTCCTGCGCAACCAGGTCGTCACCGACCCGCACTCGCCGCGCATGTTCCGCGTGATCGGGCCGTTGCGCAACGTCGACGCGTGGTACGACGCGTTCGACGTCAGGCCCGGCGACCGCTACTACCTCGCGCCGGACCAGCGGGTGCGGATCTGGTGATCAGCGCTTCTGGCCCGTGGTCTCGTGGCCGCGCCCGTCGCGTTCCTCGTTGCCCTTGAAGCCGGCTTTGGTGACCTGCCGCGCCGGCTCAGCCTTCTCGCCACGCACAGGCATTGCCCCGGCATAGCCGTGCGCCGGATGAAAATGGTTGTCGACGTTGCCGCGGAAATCGTTGCCGCCGTGGAACCAGGGCCCTGCACCGATGAAGATGCCGCCGGTGAACCACTCCGGACCGTAGTAGCCGGTGGGCGCGCAGCTGTACGGCGCCGCGTCGTAATAGCCATAGGGGCACTCGGGTGCGGCACCGATGCTGAGGGTGACTTGCGAGGCGGCAGGCAGGGCAAACAGCGCCAGGGCGCCGCCGGCCGCAAGCGTTGCCGCGGCTGACAGGGAAAGGGTACGCATGAGGCATTCTCCGGTTGAGATATCAGGGTCAGTAGGCGCCGGATCGCAGCGCCTGTCCGGGCGCTGGGCAACAGAGGGTTTTTCGTCGCCCGGCAAGGGCCTGTTAGACTTAACGTCGACACCATGACCCCCACCCTATGCTGCTGATCCGCAACGCCGACCTCTACTCCCCGCAGCCGCTGGGCGCGCGCGATCTGCTGGTCGGCGGTGGCGAGGTCCTGTGGATCGGCGCGCCCGGCGAACTGCCGGCACTGCCGGCCACGTCCGGCGCGCCGCTGGAATCGATCGATCTCGGCGGTGCCCGACTGATCCCCGGGCTGATCGATGGTCATGTCCACATCACCGGTGGCGGCGGCGAGGCGGGCT
>Ga0302279_10004105_pt1 | contig 17487 bp, 15 predicted proteins | sample III_Bog_N3_3_FD_194541 | JGI IMG/M metagenome (GOLD analysis project Ga0302279, IMG submission 194541) | Peat permafrost microbial communities from Stordalen Mire near Abisko, Sweden - III_Bog_N3_3 | ecosystem: Environmental > Terrestrial > Soil > Wetlands > Peat | place: Sweden: Abisko...
CATCTGGGTTCGAACGCGCAGAACAATACGATTGTCGGGCTGCGGAATGAGGTTTCGACGAACCAGGTGGTGGCGGACGCGGGGAGCCAGTTCAATAGCTGGGTTGCGGGCGGGACGATGTTTACCGGGGATTTGACGGATAACGGGAGCCGGAACAGCTTTTGGGACGCGTTTCACCGGACAATCAATGGAATCAAGGGGGATTGGTACGCGAGCCAGCAGGATACGACGATCACCGACCACCAGCGGGTGGGGATTGGGGTGGGAAACGAGCGCGGGCGGCTGACGGAGTACCAGACAGACTACGGGTACCGGTGGGAGACGGGGCTGACGGATGGGACGAGCGGGGAACAGTTCTACAACGTGGAGGATCTGCTGGCCGGGGTGAACCGGCTCTCGATCGGACAGTATCTGAGCGCGACGGCGAACACGGTGACGAATGTGCTGCTGAACAATGGCGGTTGCTATTCGAGCTCGACGCCGCCGACGATCGGGTTCACGGGCGGCGGGGGAACGGGGGCGGCGGCCTCAGCGACGCTTGTGGCGGTATCTTCGGGTTCGTGCTCGGGGTTCGCGGCTTCGGTGGTGTCGATGTCCTCGGGCGGAAGCGGGTACACTTCGCAGCCGACGGTGACGTTTACGGGGAGCAACCAGACGACTGCGCCGAACGCGGTGGCGGAGATTGCGACCTCGGGGGGCACGAACAACCAAACGGTGCTGAACGCAACGGGGACCGGGGCGGTGGTGCTGAACGGGTCGAACAACGCAGGGACGGGTGGGGTGGTGTTTGGCTCGGGCGGGACGACGGAGACGACGGTGGCGACGGTGGATTCGTCGGGGAATGCTTACTTCGACGGGACGCTGCAATCGGTGGGGCAGGCGACGTTCCAGAACAGCGTGGAGATCAAGAACGGCACGAACGCGGAGAACGACTTTGTGCTGTGGTCGGGGTCGACGGCGGCGCAGAAGGAGAGCCTGATCTACAAGAACTACGCGGGCGCGAGTGAGTGGTACCTGGTGAACAACACGACCAACGACTGGGCGGTGAACCAGGCGGCAAATGGTCTGGACGGACTGAAGATTTACAACAGCGCGAACTCGGGCGATGTGTATCTGGATGCCTCGGGGACCGGAGTGGTCCGGTTCAACGTGGAGGCGAACGCGGGGACGGGAGGGTACCGGTGGTACTCAGGCGGGGCGACGCCGGCGGTGGTGGCGAGCCTGGACAACGCTGGGAACATGACGGTGAACTCATGCACCGGGTGCAGCACGGCGACGGGAAGCGTGTCCAGCGTGGGGCTTGCGCTGCCCTCGGACTTTACGGTGACCGGGTCGCCGGTTACGGCCTCGGGGACGCTTACTGGGGCGTGGGCGACGACGCCGACGGGCACCGGAGCGGTGGTGCGGGCGACGAGCCCGACGATCGCCGCGCCGACGGTGACGGGGACGCTGGCGGGGGCATCCGAAACGCTGAGCGGGACGCTGAGCGTGTCGGGGACGACGACGCATGTGGGCAATGTGACTCTGGCGAACGGAGCGGCGAGCGAGGCGGACTTGGTGATCCAGCCGGGGACGGGGGCGGACCAGATTGGGGCGTTCCAGTTGAATAATTACTCCGGGACGGCGGAGTGGAAGCTGCGCAAGGATGCGAGCAACTACTTCCGGCTGACGGATGTGGTGAATTCTCTTGACCGGCTGGTGCTGTACCAGAACGGGGAGACGATTTTGAACTCGGGGGCCGGGTCGGGGGTGGTGGGGATCAACAATACGAGCGGCTCGGGGACGGGGGGATTGATCGTCTACGAGGGCGGGTCGAATTACTCGACGGCGGCGGTGACGCTGGGTGGGTCGGGGAGCGTGACGGCGATTGGGTCGGTGACGGGGAATGTGGTGAAGAATACGGCGGCGCAGTCGACGGTGAGCTGTTCGAGCTCAGGGAATGTCGTGTTTTCACAGCCGGAGCAGGGATCGAGCTACAAGAAGGCGGTGGTGTACGAGAACGCCTGCGTGGGGACGGCTTCGTATACATTCCCGACGGCTTTCTCGCATACGCCGCAGGTGCTTTCTCAGAGCCTGGGAGCGACGGCGACGAGCGTTTCGGCGACGGCGGTAACGATTACCGGGACGACGAGCACGGGGTTTCTGGATTTGGATGGGTACTAGCGGGGTTAGTTTTGTTAGCGGGGTTAGCGGAGTTAGGGCATGCGGTGCTTCTTCCAACTCCGCTAGCCACGCTAGCTCCGCTAACGCCGCTGAAGGGGTGACGACCTTGGCGGGAGGGATGGACGGGGACCGAAACGAGTTGGAGCTGCTGGGGCGGATGCTGGATGAGCCGCATGGGATGCTGGGAGGGCGGACGGCGGGGGTTTTTCTGGCGGAGAGTTTGCTGAAGGTGCGGGGGAAGGATGGGCGGCTGCACCGGCTGCGGCCGAACGCGGCGCAGAGGGCGTTTGAGGCGCGGCGGGGGGTGCGGAATATCGTGCTGAAGGCGCGGCAGATGGGGATGACGACCTGGGTGGCGGGGCGGTTTCTGCTGAAGACGATCACGCGGCCGGGGACGCTGACGCTGCAGGTGGCGCACACGCAGGAATCGGCGGAGGAGATTTTGCGGATTGTGCACCGGTTTGTGGAGCATCTGCCGGCGGGGCTGCTGGCCGGGGCGCTGCGGACGGGACGGGCGAATGTGCGGCAGATCGTCTTTCCGGGGATCGATTCGGAGTACCGGGTGGAGAGCGCGGCGGACCGGAACGCGGGGCGGGGGTTGACGGCGCAGAACCTGCATTGCTCGGAGGTTTCGCGGTGGCCGGGCGATGCGGGGGAGATTCTGGCCGGGCTGCGGGCGGCACTTGCGCCGGGAGGGGAGCTGGTGCTGGAGTCGACGCCGAACGGGGCGGGCGGGTGCTTCTATGAGGAGTGGACGCACGCGGCGGAGACCGGGATGGTAAGGCATTTCTTTCCCTGGTGGCTGGAGGCGGGGTACCGGGCGGAGCGGCCGGTGGCTGAGGGGACTCTGACGGCGGAGGAGCGGGCGCTGGTGGCGGGCTCGGGATTGGGACCGGGGCTGGATTTGCGGCAGATTGGATTCCGGCGGGAGATGCGGGCGAGTTTGCGGGGGATGGCACGGCAGGAGATGGCGGAGGACGCGGAGAGCTGCTTCCGGGTGACGGGGGAGATGTACTTTGACCGGGAGGCGGTGGAGGAGCTGCTGAAGACGGCTCCGGAGCCGCTGGAGCGGGGCGAGAATGGGCAACTGGAGCGGTGGCTCCCTCCCGTTGCGGGGAAGCGGTATTTGGTGGCGGTGGACCCCGCGGGCGGAGGGTCGGAGGGGGATTACTCGGCGATTCAGGTTCTGGATTGGGAGTCGGGAATGCAGTGCGCGGAATTTGCCGGCCATGTGGCCGGGCTGGAGCTGGCGGAGCTGGCCGGGCGTCTGGGGCGGGAGTTTGGCGGGGCGGAGATTGTGGTGGAGCGCAACAACCATGGGAGCGGAGTGCTGCTTATGCTCGAAGATCATGTGAAGTACGGGCGGCTCTACAGGGGGCGGGATGGGCAACTGGGTTGGCTGACGAACTCGGTGAGCCGGCCGAGCATGCTGGGGCGGCTGGCGGCGGCGCTGGTGGAGGCGCCGGGGCTGTTTATGAGCCGGCGGCTGCTCGGGGAGTGCCGGAGTTTCTTGCGCTTGCCGAATGGCAATGTGGGGGCGCGGAGCGGGGCGCACGACGACCGGGTGATGGCGATGGCGATGGGGCTGGCAGTGCGGGCGGAGGGGAAGCGGAGCTAGGGATCAGGGAACAGGGATCAGGGAACAGGGTATGATCGAAGATCGCTGAAGAAGAGCTGGCTCCGCTAACCCCGCTAACCCCGCTAACTCCGCTGAAAAATCATTTGCGTAGAATTATCAGGCGTTCGGGTAGAATCCGGGTATTGATTGGATTGAGGGATTTGGGAGCGGAACTTGGCGGTTCTGGCGGTGCAGCATATCCAGCGGATGCGGGGTGGAGCGCAAGGGCAGTTGATGCTGGGCTCGGACGGGAATCTGTGGGTGGTGAAGTTTCGGAACAATCCCCAGCATGTGCGAGTGCTTGCCAATGAGATGCTTGCGACGCGCCTGGCGGCGGCGGCGGGGCTCTCTGTGCCGGAGACCGCGGTGGTGGAGGTTTCAGAGTGGCTGATCGAGAATACGCCGGAGCTGGATGTGGACCTGGGACGGAAGCGCGAGCCTTGCGCACCCGGTTTGCAGTTTGGGGCGCGGTATGTGGGAGGGCTGATGCCGGGGCAGGTGATGGATTACCTGCCGGAGGAGCAGCTGATCGAGGTCAGGAACCTGAACGAGTTTGGGGGTATGCTGGCGCTGGATAAATGGACGGGAAACGTGAATGGCCGGCAGGCGGTGTTTGTGCGCAGGGCGCGTGAGCGGAAGTACGCGGCGGTTTTCATCGATCAGGGGTATTGCTTTCATGCCGGGGAGTGGCGATTTGAGGATGTTCCGCTGCGGGGGGTCTATCCGCGGAATGCGGTGTACCGGGAGGTGAGCGGCTGGGAGAGCCTGGAGCCGTGGCTGACCCGGCTGGAGTCGATGGAAGACGCGGTGGTGTGGCGGGCGGCGGAGGAGATTCCTCCGGAGTGGTACGGCGGAGACCTGACGGAGATGGAGAAGCTGGTGGAGACGCTGCTGAAGCGGCGGACCCGCATCCGGAGCCTGATTGAAGAGTTTGGAAAGACGGATCGCGAGCCATTTCCAAATTGGGTGGAGAAGCGAAAAAGAGGGGTTGGGATTGGCTGGAGCGGGATGGCATTGGTATAGGATGGGAGGATTCGTGGAAGCGAGGGGCGCTTTCGCGATTCGTGGGTGAGTGAAGAGCTGGATCGGGAAGCCTTATTGATCCCGATAGGCGACCGAAGGGGGTACAGATGCATCCGCGCCGTCGATGCGAGTTTTTCCTGCTGCGGTATGTACCCGACCCGGTGCGGAATGAGTTCGTGCATATCGGAGTGCTGCTGCGGGAGGCGGTTCCGGAGGCCGCGGGAAGCGGCCGGATCGCGGTGAGATTCACTTCGGATTGGCGGCGGGTGCGGTGCCTGGATCCGGATGCGGATACGGGGATGCTGGAGGGCCTCGAGAGCGAGCTGCGGCGGCGCTTTGGCGGGGAGCCGGAGGGGAATCTGCTGCACGTGCTGGAGGATTCCTTCTCCAACTGCGTGCAGATGACGCGGTCCAAGGCGTATCTGGCGGAGAGCATCGAAACTGGGCTGGAAGAGCTGATGCGGCTGTATGTGGAGCCGCAGAAGCGGGAGCGGGTTGCGCGGTTATCCGGGCGGGCGGCGATCCAGGCGCAGATGCGGACGGAGTTTGAGCGGGCTGGAGTCTGGGACCTGATGAGGAAGCGGATTTCGGCGTCCGAATACACGCGGGCGGGCGATCCGATGCGGATCGATCTGGGGTATCGCGTGGATGGCCTGGCGGCGGGAAGAGCGGCCGGAAGTACTGCGGGCCTTGTCCGGATGTTTCAGGCGGTGAGCCTTGAGCCTTCGGCGGGACTTGGGATGGAGATGGCCAAGGTGCTGGCGTTTTCGGCGCCCAGCCTGATCGCCGGTGTGGAGCGAGTGGAGCGGGCGAGGCTGGAGCTGACGGCGGTGGTGGAGCCGCTAAGGCAGGGAATAGGGAACAGGGAACAGGGACGAGGGGACAAGGGACAGGGCTCGGGGATCAAGGGATCAAGGCCGGGGCCCTGGGAGGATGGGGAGCTGGATGAAGAGCGGGTGGAGGCTTACCGGTTTGCCGTGGAGACGATGGAGGAGCGGCAGATACGGGTGCTGACGACAGCGGATTTGGGGCGGGCTGCGGAGACGGCGCGGCGGGAGCTGAGGGTTTAGGGATGGAACGGAGTTGGCGGGGTCAGCGGAGTTAGGGATCTTCCTGCTAACTCCGCCAACTACGATGAAGAACGAACGATACGAGGCATGGCCCACTTGGGCTGTGCCTTTTTCTTTTGGAGCGGGATTGGGAACGCGGGTTGGGGAGGGGTGGCGAGCGTGAGTTTGGGAGAACAGTTGCGGGCATTTTGGAGGGCTGGGCGGAAACCCGCCGTGGGCGTCGAGGCCGGCGGCGGGGAGCTGGCCGCGCGGAGGACGCTGGCGCTGCCATCGATTCTGAGTCCCTTCGCGTATGGATCGGGGCAGGGGATTCCCAAGCCGACGCAGGCGAATCTGCGGAGATTTGCGGAGACTCCGGTGGTGCGGCGGGCGATCAACGTGATCAAGGACCGGATTGCGGCGATGGACTGGCAGGTGCGGGTGCGGCGGGGGGCGGCGGCGGAGGATGTGTCCTTTGTGAAAAGGAAGCTGGCGGCGCTGCGGCTGACGCTGGAGGAGCCGAATGCGACCGACAGCTTCCGGACGCTGCTGGAGCAGGTGATTGAGGACGCGCTTACAGGCGGGTACGGGGCGGTGGAGATGGAGCCGACCGGAGACCCGGAGCGGCCGGCGCTGCTGTGGCCGGTGGATGGGGCGACGATCCGGGTGAATCCGGCCTGGGATGGTTCGCAAGAGACGCCGCGCTATAGCCAGGCGATGCCGGGGCAGATGCCGGATCGGGCGGTTGACCTGCGGGACGACCAGTTGATTTATCTGCGCATGAACCCGAGGAGCTTCACTCCCTTTGGGCTGGGGCCTCTGGAAGTGGCGTTCGAGACGGTGAACTCGTTCCTCAGTTCGCACCGGTTTGCGGGGAAGCTGGCGGCGAACTCGGTGGTGCAGTATGCGCTGTGGCTGAATGAGGCGACGCCGGCGCAGCATGAGCGGATGATCCGATGGTGGCAGGACGAGATTGAGGGAACGGGACGGGTGCCGCTGATTTCGACCGAGCAGAAGCCGGAGGTGATCCGGTTTGCGCAGGGGACAGATGAGGATCTGCGCCTCAAGTGGCAGCAGTTCCTGATCCGGATGATCGCCAACGCGTTTGGGCTGCCGCCGCTGCTGCTGGGCCTGGAGGGGGATGTGAACCGGGCGACGGCGGCAGAGGTGGCGGACGAGGCGTTTCGCGGGGCGATTGCGCCGCTGGCCAAGCTGATCGCGGAGCACCTGACGCGGGATCTCTTCTCGAAGTGCATCGGGTGGCGGGAGTTTGAGTTTGTCTTCAACGACCTGAGCGCGCGAGACGAGGATACGGAGCTGGCGATCCAGGTGCAGTTGCTGGCGGCGGGGGTGTACACGGTGAACGAGGTGCGGGCGATGCGGGGGCTGGGGCCGATGGGGGCCGCTCCCGCGGAGGTGAAGCCGGCGCTTGCGACGGTGGAGGAGCTAGAGGGTTAGCGGGGTTGGCGGAGCCAGCGTTGTTAGCGGAGTTAGCAAAGACGGAACTAACTCCGCCAACTCCGCCAGCCGCGCTAACTCCGCTGGCAGAGGGGATTTCATGGGGAGAGCGAATGCGATTGGATGCGATGGCGGTGCGATTTCCCCCGGTGAAGGGACATCCGAACCGGATGGACTTTGAAGGGGTGTTGACGCTGGTGGATGCGGCCAGCGACAGGGCTCCCGCGGGAGCGCGGGGACACAGGGTTTGGCTGACGAGGGAGGCGGCCGAGCAGGCGTTGCCATCGTTGCTGGGGATGGCGGTGGATTACCGGCCGGGCTGGGACGGGCACGACGCGAAACGGAAGATTGGCCTGATCACGGAGGCCAATGTGGTGGGGCGGCGGCTGATGGTGCGGGGGTATTTGTATGCCCGCGATTTCCCGGAGGCGGCGGAGGCGATCCGGGCCTGCGATCCGGAGGCGATGGGGATGAGTTACGAACTGGCGGAGGCGCAGGTGGCGGATATGCGGGCCGAGATCTGGAAGCTGACCAGAGCGACGTTTACCGGGGCGGCGATTCTGCTGCGGGAGAAAGCGGCTTACCGGGCGACGAGTTTCCGTCTGGCGGAGCCGGGTTCGGAGCTGCTGGCGAGTTAGCTTGAGAGCGGAGTTAGCGGGGTTCGCGCATTTGGCACGGCGGCCCAATCATTGGGAAAAGGAAGGGGAAACGATGGAAATGGAAGCGAAAGAACTGGTGGAGCGGCTGGAAGCGGCTGCGACGCTGATGGAGAGGACGCTGGCCTGGCTGGATGAGCGGCAACGTACGATCGCCGGCGAGGTGGAGCGGATTTCAGCGACGGTGGAGACGAGCCGCCGCGAAGAGGAGTTGGCCGAGAGGCTGGTGGAGGCGGAGCGGGAGCTTGAGGAACTGCGGGCCTCGGCCGGCGGACAGGCCGGTTATCCAAAGAGCCCGCATCCGGTGCGCAAGACGCTGCCTTCGGCGGCGGTGGAGATGCTGGCCAAACACGGCCTCGGCGAGAGCGCGGTGGATGTGCGGACCCTGGACGCGGCCCTGACGGGGCTGAGCCTGGAGCAGCGGATCGCGGTGAAGAGCCAGTTGCGGCGGGCGGGCGCGTTCGCGTAAGCAGCGGAGCAATCGGAGTTAGCGGAGTTAGCGCGGCTAGCGGTGTTCGCGGGATTTCCTGGAAGGGCATGGCCTTTCCAGGCTCCGCTAACCCGACTAACTCCGCTTGGTTTTTGGGAATGGAGCTCGCAGCGGGCTTCCACACGGACCCTGGCCCAGGGGAAGGGGCAGAAAGAACCTATGAACATAAGCTTTGCGGATATCCATGCGGCGGCCGACTACATCGGACCTGGAGCCATTGAAGTCCCGCTGTACCAGACGGAGATTTTCGACATTTGCCGGCGTTCGAGCCCGTTTGGGCAGCGTATCAAGCAGGTTCCGGCGACGGGGCATCCTTCGCGGTTCTTTGAGGAGACGGCGATTCCCTCGGCGGGGACGGCTTCATTCCAGAATCCGCGGTCGCTTTCGCCGACGGTGGTGAGCCCGACGCGGATTGAGTTGAGCGTGCCGCTGAAGGCGCTGGTGGCGCAGATCAATTACAACCTGTTCGACGTGGAAGTGGGCAGGCAGCAGAAGCAGTTTGAGTACCTGCAGGCCAAGGATCTGGCGGACACGGTGAGCGGGCTGATGGTGGCGCACGATGTGGCGCTGTGGAACGGGAACGACACCAGCCTGAGCGCGCCGACGACGGTGCAGTACTTTGGGGCGGCGGCGCAGATTGCGGCCGGGGGCAACACGAGCACGATCGCGACCACGGCTTCGATTGTGGATGGGTTGAAGTCGGCAGTGGCGCAGATGGTGGCCAGTGGCAACTACCAGGTGCGCCCGACGGCGATCTATGCCAACCCGGTGTTGCTGGATTTGATCGACCGGGAGATGAAGACCGAGTTCAATGTGGTGCTGAACACGGAGAACATCGTGGGCGGTGTGCGGGTGAAGATGCTTTCGACGCAGGCCGGCGACCTGCCGCTGATTCCGGACTGGAGCCTGAGTTATACAGGGGTTCCGGGATCGGGATCGGCGGTGCTGCCGGCCTACATCGTGAGCGAAAACTTGATCGAATACCACTGGCTGGGCGATCCGACGCCCCGCATCTTCCAACTCGGCTTGCCGAATTCTCTCAGCCAGCAGTATGTGGCGGTGAAGTTTGGCGCGGTGGTGGTGAAGGGCGCGAGCTTTGCGCATACGCAGGTGCTGGTGGACCGGTAGGCAGCGGCGTCGGCGGGGTTAGCGGAGTTAGCGGTGTTAGCGCGATAGCGGTGGGACGGGGCCTTTCCTAGCGCCGGTAGCTCCGCTGACACCACTAACACCGCTTTTCGCTATTGCGAAATGAACAAGCGGAAACGAAGGGAATTGCGATGCCTTATCTGGCGCCAACGGACTATGTGAATTACGGATTGCCTTCGACGACGACGCCCGACTGGGTGACGGCGGCGACGGCGCTGATCAACTCCTATTGCCGGCGGCCGGATTTGAACGTAATCCAGTACGTCGAGCGGCTGCGGATTGTGAGCGGGTCGCAGACGGTGCTGCTGAGCTTTTTGCCGATGACGGCGCTGCCGCCGGCGACCTCGCCGCTGGTTTCGATCGAGGCGCGGTACGGGCTTCCGCGGCGCGGGGAACTGCCGGAGATTCCGATGCTGGAGGTGGCGCTGGCGTTTTCGCTGCCTGGGGAGTGGACCACGATCGACCCGGCGACGGTGGACTACGACCCGAACACGGGGCAGCTCACGCTTCCCTGGAATTTGATGGGCTTGCCGTACAACGAAGTGATGGTGACCTACACAGGGGGCCTGGCGACGATTGGGGACGACGTGAAGTGCGCGTGCGCGCAGATTGTGCGCAATGCGCAGTCGCAGCCCTCGCTGAACACGAGCCAGACGAAGATGGACACGCTGATGGTGAAGTATTTTTCGAGTTCGCTGATCGATGAGACGGTGCAGGCGTGGCTGCGGCCGTACATTGCGAACAGGCTGGGGTGAAGCATGAGCGATACGGCGAGCAGGGAACCGACGGCGGCGCCGCAGATGCTGGCCGATGCGCTGTTGCGCACGGTGGCGGGAGCGACGGCGACGCTGCGGGTGACGGGATCGAATCCGAATACCGACCAGAGCCAGGTGGGGTTGGTGGCGACGACCTTTGCGGAGGTGCCGGTGTCGCCGGTGGTGCTGCGCAAGCTGCGGCCGGCGTGGAAAGAGGGCGGGCAGTCGAAGTGGGAGATTCTGATTTCGGCGACCGGGGTGCAGCAACAGGTGAATGCGCTGGATCTGGACTCGGCGAAGAGCCTGTTTGCAATGACCCTCGCGGTGACGATTGCGGGACAGGACTACCTGATTGAGTCGATTGCGGCCAATGAGGCGATGGGTCAGGTGTATGTGTACCGGCTGCTGGTGCGAGAGGCGGGGACAGAGGCGGTTTAGCGGCGCTAGCGGGGTTAGCGCGGTTAGCGGAGTTGGCGACGTTAGGGAATTGGCAGTTGCTCAAGCCTTTCCTCCGACTGACACGCAGGAAACTCTCTGGCTAACTCCGCTAACTCCGCTTTCGCCGCTCGGGAAAGGGTGCGGGAACGATGCAGAACGCGAAGGATTCGTTTTATGTGGCGCTGCGGACGAGATTGGTGGCGATCAATCCGGAGCGGACGATTTTGCTGCGGGCGGCGGTGCGTCCGGGGATTCTGGTGGAAGAGGCGGAGGCGCCGTTCAGCCAGTTGCCGACGGATGTGTTTGTGCTGCGATGGCTGGGGCTGGGGGTGGAACAGGACCTGCCGAGCACGATGGCGGCCGAAGAGTGCGAGATTTTGTACTCAACCCTGGGGTCCCAGAGCTTTGGGGGGTTGGACCGTGGGCGGCTGCTGAGCGAGATGGATGAAGAGCTGACGGAGATGTTCGCTCCCTTTTGGACGCCGAAGCTGAATTACACCGCGACGCCACCGGTGGCATTGCTGACCAAGGTCTTCTGGGATGAGCCGGTTTTTGGGCAGATCACGGTGCTGCGGGACCGGCTGAGCCGGTCGGCGCGGGTGGTGGTGTACAGCTATCAGGAGGCCGGGGAGTAGGACGAGGGATTATGGATTAGGGACTAGGGAATAGGGATCGGGAACCGGGATGGATGGGTGGGGGATGGCATGACGGCAACTTCGTATTTGGCTCCGGCGCCGGTGGTGCGGCGGGTGAGAGGGTATTTTGCGCCGGTGAACCGGGTAGCGCAGACGCCGGTGCTGTTCGATGCGTCGGAACAAGGGCGGTTTTCGTTGGATTCGCCGCCCGCGCCCTGGGTTTCGCTGGGTTGGATCAAGGGGTTTGCGCGGAAGGCGGGGAGCAAAGTGGTTCCGGTGCTGTCGGGGATTCCGGCGGCGGTGTTGGAGCAGACGCGGGAGACGCTGGAAGCGCAGGTGGGCTTCGAGTTTCTGAGCTGGACGAAGCTGACGATGGCGCTGGCGACTGGGAGCCAGCACATGAACCTGCTGGCTCCGGCGAGCGGGGCTGCAGCGGCGGCAGATGGAGCGGTGGGCGCGGCGGCGGTGGTGGTGCAGGCGGGGTCGACCGCGACAGCCATCGCATTGGCTTCGGCCGACGCGGCGAAGTTCTCAGCGGGGCAGATTGTGACCGTGGATGTCGACTACAACGGGCAGACGGGCTTTGTGGGGACTCCCGTCTCCGGGGCGTATGTGAAGACTGCGTTGACGGATGTGGATTATGTGCGGCGGGTGACATTTAACGTGGCCCTGGTGGCGAGTGTGGCTTCGACCGGGTTGACGCTGGCCGAGCCTCTGCCGGGCGGAGCGCCGGCGACCGGAACGGGGGGGATGAAGTTGCAAGCTGTGGAAGGTTTTGTCGACCGCGAGGGCGGGAGCTTCTTCCAGGAGTGGTCGGGGCTGTTTGTGATGGAGGGAAGTCAGGGGGAGAGGATTTTCTTCCATTATCCGCGGCTGCAGGCGATGGTGAGCGCGGAGGAAACGGCTGGTTCGCTGGGGGCCAAGCAAGCTGGGACTCTGGCGAGGGTGATGCTCGGCGGGCAATACCGGGCTCTTCCCGTAATGGACCCGCTGGATGGGGAACGGGTTGTCTGCTACCGGAGCTTCTTGCCGGCGGGGAATTCTTTGGTTTAGCGCTGCTAACTCCGCTGTGAGGGACAGATGAAGATTCTGATCGATGGTTTGGATTACACTTCGGCTCTGGATGCGGTGGCGCCGCTGACGGTGGAGCGGAAGCTGAATCTGCCCTCGACTTGCCGATTGTGGGTGAGTCTGGCGGTGGGCGGTTCGCTCGCGGCGCCGGCGCGCAATCAATCCCTGGTAGTGATTGGGGACGACGAGACCGTTTACTTTACGGGGTATCTGGCTGTAAGTCCGCTTCCGGAGTACGCGGGGCTGGGGTTGCAGGGGCCGGTTTACCGATGGGCGCTGGAGGCGGTCAGCGACGAGATTTTGCTGGACACGCAACTGGTAACGCCGAGCGCGGGCGTAACCGGCGGAACCGCCAGCGCGCTGATGAAGACGCTGGTGACCCACACAGGATCGAGCGCGCTGTCGACGGCCGGGCTTACACTCACGACCGCCGTGGGGAATTTTCGACCGCAACCAGGCGGCAAGTGGAGCCACTCGGCGGAGCGGACAGCGAATCAGGCGCGAGCCGCGTATCGGGCGGTGAGCGGGGCGCTTTCGCTGACCCAGGTGGGAAGCACGGTGCATGTGCTGAGCGAGACGAACGGCAGCCTGGAGCTGGCCAATCTGGCGTTGACTGCGAGTGTGGAGCGGGCGCTGGCCAATGACGTAACGGTGTGCGGCGAGCCGGAGCCGGTGGCATATGTGTCGGAATACCTGCTGGGCGACGGGGTGACCGCATCGTTTCAACTTTCCGCGAATCCCTACTTTGAGCCAGTGGCGAGTTCACGGATTATCAACGAGCTCTTCAACGAAGCGGCGATCGATCTGCGCAACTGGTCGAACTCCGGGTCGGATGGGTATCTTTCGCTGACTGGCGGCGGCCTGACGATGAACGGCGGGACGGGCGCGGACGGTCAAACAGTCCTTTTGTGGAACGACCCGGTGGAGGGCGGAGGGACGCTGCTGCTTGAGACGGCGGGGGTGAATCTTTCGTTGGGAAGCACGGGGACATTGACGGGTCTGTACTCGGGATTGCTGGTGAGCGCCGATTGCGTGGCCGGGTTCAAGGTGACGGCGGCGACAGGAACGGGCGCGGTGAGCGTGCAGGCCCTAGTGCAGGGAGTGGCGACGGGGCCCATTTATGCGATCGACCCAGCGCAGCAATACACCTTCCGGGTGCGGGTGCACTGCCCTGAGATCGAGCGAGTAACGCAGGGTTACCGGACGGTGGGCGACTCGGGGCTGGTGGAGTTCGGAGCGCTCGGCGTTGTGGCAACCGGGCAAGTGCTGATGGAGGTGCAGGAGTTTGTGCTGGGGGTGGGCGCAAGCCCGGTGACTCTCTACGACGGCTCAGTGAGCTTTGTGCCGGGAAGCTATCAAGTAGTGCCGGTGAACAGTCTGAACCTGATTGGGACGATGCGCAGCGTGTTCATGCAGAATCTGGGATCGGGCTGGGTGGTGAGCACCGTTCCGGGCGGTGCGGCGCGAACACGGCCGGTGGGAACGCTGGCGGAGTCGGCGGAATGCGAGCTCAGGAAGACCGGAGTTATCACTTTTTATACGGGATACATTCCGGTGGTGGGCGAGGTGATTCAGGTCGTTTACCGGACGGTGGGGCGCGCTGTGGGTCGGGCGGTGAATACGGCGAGCCAGGCGGCTCTGGCCGCTCTCGGCTGGCCTCCCACGGCGGTGTGGATAGGGACGGCGACCGAACCGCCAGCGAGGTCGAGTGAGGATTGCCGGAATGCGGCGCAGGCGCTGGTGACGGCGGCGGCAAGCGTGAGCGCGGCCTGGAGCGGGACGTACAAAATCTGGCGGGCGGGGTCGAACACCGGTGCGAATACAGGTTTGCCCGTCGATGTCTGGCCGGGCGATGCACTGGAGCTGACTGCTCCCTCGCTGAGCCTGGATGCGCAGGTGGTGGTGCGGCAGGTGGTGTTGCAATATCGGGCGAGTTCGCCCGATGCGGTGCTTTACAAAATCGAGTTTTCCAACGACTGGGCGAACGATCTTGCGATCAAGACGACAAAACATGTGCCCGCAGACGCGTGGCTGCCGGCGGCAATCGCTCCGACGTACCTGGCGAATCTGAATCAGCTGACGGTCACGGCGATGAGCGCGACGGCGCTGACGGTGGCGGCAAATGCTTTGCCGCCGACAGGCGGGGGATTTGAGGTGCGGCGGCGGGATTTCAGTTTTCAGGCGGGACAGGATGCGGACCTTGTGTTGCGAGCGGCGGTTCCGAACTTCTCGATTCCGCGTACGACGGAGGCGGACAGGTTCTACATACGGATGTATGACGGATCGACCCCGCCGAATTATTCGGAGTTTTCCGCGGCGCTGTTTGTGAACCTGCCGTTGAGCTAAGAGAAGCGGTGTCGGCGGGGTTGGCGGAGTTAGATTGATCGCCGCTAGCATCGCCAACTCCGCTAACCGCGCTAACACCGCTCCAAAGGGGGCTCGATGCGAATGATGAACGATTTTGAGGCGCAGGTGCTGAGCGATCTGAGCGTGCTGAAAACGCAGATGACGGGCCTGGTGGGAGATGGGACGTCGGGACGGATGTTCGATCTGGAAAAGCGGATGGAACGGCACGAACAGAACTGGCAACGGGCGAAGGGGTTCGCGGCGGCGGTAAGCGTGCTCTTTGCGGTAGTGGAAGTGGCCGTGGAGGCGCTGCGAAGGCGTTAGTATAATCGGCGCATGAGCGAGAGTGGCATCGGTAGCCCGCTGGTAGGCGTGGTGATGGGCAGTAAGAGTGACTACGAGGTGATGTCGGCGGCGGTGGAAGTTCTGCACGAGTTTGGCGTGGCGCATGAGGCGCGGGTGGTGAGTGCGCACCGGACGCCGGACTTGCTCTTTGCCTACGCCGAGGCGGCCGAGAGGCGCGGCCTGCGGGCGATCGTTGCGGGCGCGGGCGGCGCGGCGCATCTGCCGGGGATGCTGGCGGCGAAGACTCTGGTGCCGGTGCTGGGAGTGCCGGTGGCGGCGACGGGGCTGAACGGGCTGGATTCGCTGCTCTCGATTGTGCAGATGCCCAAAGGTGTGCCGGTCGCGACTTTTGCCATCGGGAAGGCAGGCGCGGCGAATGCCGCTTTGTTCGCGGTGCAGATGCTTGCGGCGACGGACCCGGCGTTGCGCGACAAGCTGACGGCATGGCGGGCGGCGCGGACGGCCGAGGTGCTGGCGCAGGAGCTGCCTCATTGAGCGCGGCGGTAGTCGAGCCGGGCGGACTGCTAGCGATCCTGGGCGGCGGCCAACTGGGGCGGATGACCGCGATGGCCGCGCGGACAATGGGTTACCGGGTGCGAGTGATGGATCCGGATGCGCGCTGTCCGGCGAGCTTTGTGGTGGATGAAGTGGTGGTGGGGCGCTGGGACGATGTTTCCGGTGCCCGCCGCCTGGCCAAGGGCGCGGACGCGGTGACGCTGGAGATTGAGCAAATTGGGGTTGAGGCGCTCAGGGAAGTCGCATCCCTCGCTCCGCTGCGGCCCGGCGTGGAGCCGATCCGGATTATCCAAGACAAGATCCTCCAAAAAACATGGCTGGCCGCAGCGGGCGTTCCGGTCGGGGCATTTCGCGTGGTGCGGAGCGAAGCTGAGCTGGCTGAGGCTGTACCGGCGCTGGGAGGACGGGTCTTCCTGAAGACTGCGCGAGGAGGGTACGACGGGCGCGGGCAGGCGCGGCTGGGGTTTGAAGCCGAGGCGGGCGAGCGGGAGATTGCTGAGGCCTGGGCAAGTCTGGGCGGCAAGCCCGCCGTGGCCGAGCAGGCTCTTGACCTCGATTACGAAATTAGCGTCATGGCGGCGCGGTCGCCGGCAGGCGAGGTGCGCAGTTATCCGGCGGCGCGAAACCACCACGAGCGGCAGATTCTGGAGTGGAGTGTGCTGCCGGCGGGGATTCCGGCGGCAATGGAACTGAAGGCCGAAGCGCTGGCGCGCGAGATTATTACCAAGCTTGAGTTGGAAGGGCTTTTGTGTGTGGAAATGTTTGTCACCCGCGCGGGAGAGTTGCTGGTGAATGAACTCGCTCCCCGGCCGCATAACAGCTATCACCAGAGCGAACGCGGATGCGCGACCAGCCAGTTTGAACAACTCGTGCGCGCGGCCTGCAATCTGCCACTGGGCGAGACGGAGTCGATCGCACCCGCCGCCATCGTCAACCTGCTCGGCGATGTCTGGATCGAGGCGGGCGGGAGACCGGATTTCGCCGCAGCGCTCGCGGTGCCGGGTGTGCGGCTCCACCTATATGAGAAGCATGAGGCACGCGCGGGCCGGAAGATGGGCCATCTCTCCGCGACGGGAGCCACGGCCAACGAGGCGCTGGAACGGGTGATCGAAGCCAAAGCGCGATTGCGCAAAAGGCCGGGGAGCGCTTTTTCCGCGCGGATCGAATCCCCGTAGCTGTTTCTCATCACGCTCTGGATTGCAAAGCTGACAGTTCCCTCAAAAGCCTGGATTCAACTGATCCTTCAGCGTGTCCAGGATGACGATGGATCGGATCTTGTCGACTCCGTCGATCCGGTGCAGTTCTTCCCAGACCAGCTTGCGGTATTCGTCCAGATCGTGGACCAGAACGCGCAGGACGAAGTCGCAGTCGCCGGTGACCATGTGGCAGGAGAGAACCTGCGGTTTCTTTGCAACGGCCTTGATGAATTTACCTGCGACCTCGGAGGTGTGATGCTCGAGCGTGATCTCGACAAACGCCGATAAGCGGTAGCCGAGCAGTTTGTGGTCGACGTTAATCGTGTACTTGCGGATGATGCCGTCTTCTTTGAGCCGCTGGACCCGGCGAAGACAGGGGCCAGGGGTGAGCCCGACCTCGTCGGCAAGGGCGTTGTTGGGGATGTCGGCGCGCGCCTGCAGGACGCGGAGAATGTGCAGGTCGATCTCGTCAAGATCGGTAGGGCTCTCCATGGAGCAATGATTGCAAAGCAAATCCAGAAAATCCAGCGATTTATTGCATAAAGGTGCGATTCTTGAGCACACTTCGCAATCGATCCACAG
>Ga0302279_10004106_pt1 | contig 17483 bp, 12 predicted proteins | sample III_Bog_N3_3_FD_194541 | JGI IMG/M metagenome (GOLD analysis project Ga0302279, IMG submission 194541) | Peat permafrost microbial communities from Stordalen Mire near Abisko, Sweden - III_Bog_N3_3 | ecosystem: Environmental > Terrestrial > Soil > Wetlands > Peat | place: Sweden: Abisko...
CACGGTAAGGGGTTGCCCGCGCCACCGGATAAAGTTTTCTGAACGGGTCCGGGGAAACTATTTTTTAAAAAAGTTTCCCCGGTCTTCATGCCTACGCTGTCATGGAGCATGAATTGATCGATAAAATCCCCGTCGCTGTCACGTGCGATCCGGCCGAACTGTGCGCGGCCGCCGGTTTCGATGACCGGGACCGGGAGTTGCTCGTTTTCGCCGAGACGTGTGTAAAGGAGCTGGCTTCGAGCCTTGAGGCGTGGCGGATTGCCGACCCCGGCAGCGAAGGCGGGAGGGACGGCTTTTTGCTGCTTGCGATCACGGCCGAGACCGGCGAAACGTTGGAGCGGATCTTCGCCCAATCGCCCTCGCGCGGCTACCTGGCCCAGACGCTGGCCGCGCGGCTTTTGACCCGGGCCGCGACCACGCTTGTGCCGGAAATCGCCGCGCACGGCTGCGCGCCGCTGGTCGCGCCGCCGCTTCCGGTTCGCGAAGCCCTGGCCTCGCTCGGCGTCAATTGGATCGAACCCGGCAGCATCTCGCGCGCCTGGGCGCTGCTGACGCCCATGCCCTACCGGGGGGGGTGTGAAGTGTGTCTGTTGGCCGTGGACTGCCCACATTTACGAGGAGGCGGGCGTCCCTAACCCGCGCCTGGGAGACTGAAACCGGAACCACTGGTCTTTTTCCAAGGGGGCTGCCGCCCCCGGCCCCTGCTTAAGAAAACAGCCTTACTTTCCCATACCCCGGCCCCTGCTTAAGAAAACAGCTCCACTCTCCCGGGCCCCGGTCCCTGCTTAAGCAAGCAGCCTCACTCTCCCATGCCCCCGGTCCCTGCTTAAGCAAGCAGCCTCACTCTCCCGTGTCCCCGGCCTTCCGGGTGCGCTTCGACCACCCGGCCCACGATCACGGCCAGGTCTCCGGCTTCGGTCAGCATGGCCCGGGCGGCCTCGATTTTATCCTCGGGCACGGCCAGCACCAGTCCGCCCGAGGTTTGGGGATCGAAGACCAGATCGACGCGCGCCGGGTCCGCGTCCTCGGGCACCTCCACCGCGCAGGCGCAGAAATCGCGGTTGTTTGCGCCCACGATCGGCACCTTGCCGCCCCGGATCAGGTCCAGCGCCGGTCCGAGCACCGGGACCTCGCCGGTGCGCAGCTCCACGACCATGCCCGAGGCCCTGGCCATCTCCAGGACATGTCCGGCCAGGCCGAAGCCGGTCACGTCCGTGGCTCCGCGCAGGGAAAGTTCCGCGATCACCCGGCCGCCCGCGCGGTTGAGCCGCGAAGCGCAGGACCAGAGCACATGTTCCAGTTCCGCCGGATCGCCGGCCCGGGTCTTGATGGCCGTGGCCAGAACGCCCGTTCCCAGCGCCTTGGTCAGGATGAGCGCGTCGCCGGGGACCAGCCCCCGGTTGGAGGCGAAGCGGCCGGGATCGACGATCCCGGTCACGGACAGGCCGTACTTGATTTCCTTGTCCTCGACGCTGTGGCCGCCGGCCATGACCGCGCCGGCCTCCACGACCTTGGACAGGCCGCCGCGCAGGATGTCCGTGAGCGCCGCCTTGGGCAGCGTCTTGGCCGGAAAACAGATGATGTTCATGGCCGTGTACGGCACGCCGCCCATGGCGTAGACGTCGGAGAGCGAATTGGCCGCGGCGATCTGGCCGAACCGGAACGGATCGTTGACGATCGGGGTGAAGAAATCGAGCGTCTGGACCAGGGCCATGCCGGCCGGAAAGCGCACCACCGCGGCGTCTTCACTGTCGCGAAGACCGGTCAGCAGGCGCTCGTCGTCCGGCCAGTCGAGCCCGCTCAAAACTTCCTCCAGGTCCCCCGGAGTTATCTTGGCGGCTCAACCGGCCGCTTTGACCGTCCGGACCAGTTCGACCTTGCCCCGTCCCCGGGGCCAAAAATCGAACAAGCGAAAAAATCCACCCATAATCCCTCGCGATTGCCCGTCCCGTCCGGAAACATGCCCCGGCCCACGGGTTGCCTTCGGCCGGGGTTGTGCTAGAATTTCCACCTGCTCCCGGCCATCCGAAAAGTCATATTTACCAGGGCCGTTGCAGCGTGGCAATGCCGGCGGGTTTCATCACGTCTACCTATCAATTGGAATGTTATGCATAGAAAAATCCCCTTGTGTCTGATCCTGGCCCTCACGCTTCCGATCCTCTTTGCCTGCCACGCGGGCACGGGCGCTACCGGCCAAGCCGCCTTGACCGCACCGGCCGCCCACGCCGCGCCCGACAACACCGCCAGCATGGGCCGGGGCATGCGCCTGGCGGAAACCGGCGACGCCGAGGGCGCCTCGCGCGAATTCGGGCAAGCCCTGAGCGAGAATCCCGCCGACGCGGCCGCCTTCAACAACCGGGGCTCGGCGCTGATGGAAATGGGCAAGCTCGACGAGGCGCTGCGCGATTTCGACCAGGCGGTGAGCCTGCGCCCGGATTACGCCGTGGCCTATTTCAACCGCGCCGAAATCTACGCGGCCAGGGGGCAACACCGCGAAGCCCTGGCCGACTACGACATGGCCGTCCAGTACGCCCCGAAACTCGCCGACGCGTATTTCGGCCGGGCCGTGCAACGCTTGGAATCGGGCGACGCCCCGGGCGCGCTCGCCGATTGCGACAAGGCTCTGGGGATCGATCCGGGCCACGCCCCGGCCCACTTTGTCCACGGCCTGGCCAACATGCAGCTTGGCCGCGACGACCAGGCCGTCGAGGACTTCGGCCTGGCCCTCTCCCGCGAGCAGCACTTCGCCGAGGCCTACTACCACCGGGGCCTCATCTGGGCCAAGCGCAAGCAAAACGCCAAGGCCATCGAGGATTTCACCAAGGCCGTGGCCGCCGAACCGGTCTTCGCCGAGGCCCTGCGCCAGCGCGGGCGCGTATACGACAGCCTCGGCAACCACAAACAAGCCGTGGCCGACTTCACCAAGGCCCTGGAAATCGATCCGGCCGACAAGGAAACCCAAGCCGATCTGGCCAAATCCCAAGCCGAACTGGCGAGCGGGAAAAAAGGGAAGTGAGGCAGGGGGAGAATCCGGGGCGAAAGCTTTGCCTGGCACCCCAAGGCATCACACTGAAATGAATGGGATTCCAAAGAGGCGAAGCCCCTTTGGCCGCCGGAGGCGTTCAAAACCGCTGTTTTTGCAAGTTCCTCTCTGGTTTTGGGTCTCTTAAAACCGGGTCCGCCGGGGTCGCGGCGTCCCCCCCTCACGAAACGGCGGGCCTGGCCGCAACAGCCAAAAACCCTTTATAATTCGCCGTCATTCTCCTCTTCACCCCCAGCGCTTCTCACCGATACAGCAACCGGTACATGACCATATTGGTCAGGATGCGGCGCACGTAATCGCGCGTCTCGGTATAGGGAATGAATTCGACGAACAGGTCCGGGGCGAGAGCGCCCAGGTTTTCCCGCCAGAAATTCAGTTTGGCCGGTCCGGCGTTGTAATCGCACAAGAGATAGACCGGATTGCCGAGGCTGGCGTATTTTCGCGCCAGATAGGCCGTCCCGTAGCGGATGTTCACGGCCGGATCGAACAAGCGGTCGCGCGGCGGGGCCGCCTCTCCCAGCTTGGCGGCCAGGCCTCGGGCGGTTTCCGGCAGGACCTGCATGAGTCCCACCGCGCCGGCGCTGGAGACGGCCGTGGGGTCGAAAAAACTTTCCTGGCGGATGAGCGAAAAGACGAACTCCGGTTCGATGTCCGCCCCGGCCAACCCGGCGCGCACCAAGTCGGCATATTTGAGCGGGTAGAGCATGTCGCGGATGGGGGCGAGCTGGTCCGCGCCGCCCCGGTTCAAGCAGGCGGCAAAGGCTCGGGAAACGGCCACCGAAGCGGCCTGATGGCGGCCGTTGACCGTGGCGATGCGGGCCGCTTCCAAGGCCAGGACCGGATTGGCCGGATCGGCCTGGGCCGCGGGCGCTATTTCGATTTCGGCCAATTCCGGAAGCCGGGCCTCTTCCAAGGCATGGGCCCGCTCCATGGCGGTTCGGGCGGCCGGGTTGACTGTCGGACCTTCGCTTAGGGCCTCGCTTGGGCACGGGGAAGCGGCCCGCGGATCGACCGGCACGGCCAGGGGCAGGTTCGCCCCGGCCATGATCTCGCGGCTTTTATAGCCGTAGTAGCCGTTGGGCCGCAGCGCCGCCTCGCGGCCGAAAGCCTCGGCGGCGCGGTCGGTGTCCCCCAGGCGCAGACAGGCTTGCCCGAGCCAGTAATCGGCCCCGGCGACCTCCTGCGAACCCCGCCAATCCCGGATAAAGGCCTCGAGTTTCGCCGCCGCCTCGTCGAAACGGCCCAGGGCGTAGAGAATGAGGCCTTCGAGATAACGGGCCTGTTCGATGAATTCGTCGCGGCTCTCGGTCTTGATCTGGTCCCCGGCGATCCGCAGCGTCTCCGGGGAAAACCGGCCGCCCGGGCCCGAGGCGATCTGGTCGCGCGCGACGTCCAAGGCGGCCTCGAACCGGCCGCTCTCCAGGCGTTCGAGCAGCAAAAACCGCCGCAAAAGCGGGCCGGCCTCCGAGGCCGGATCCAGGCGCAGGGCGTCCAGCAAAATCGTTTCCATCCTGGCGTCGTCCTCGGCCGTGCCCGCCCTCCAATAGGCCCTGGCCTCCTGAAGCCTGGCGAAGACGGCAAGTTTCGAGGACGGATAGTCGCGCAGCAGGATCTCGAACTGCTCGCGCGAGGCCTGGGTGCGACGCAGACCGAAAAGCGCCTTGCCTTTGAGGTAGATCAGCCAGGCGGCCTGCTCGCCGCCGGCCAGAGGAGGAGCCATGGGCGCGGCTTTTTCGATCTCTTCCAGGGCTTTTTCGTTCTGGGCGCGCCGGACGAGAACAAACGCCCGGGCCGACAGCGATTCCACGGAACCGGGCCGCCAGCCGATCTTGCCCTGGGCGGCCAGGCTTTCGGCCAAGGCGGCGGCCTGGCCGTCCAGAACGCTGCCGGGCGCATCGAGATACAGCCGCGACAGATATTCCCCTGCCTTGCCGAACTGGCCAAGGTCGCTCGCGAGCTTGGCCGCGCGCCACAAGGCGTAAGGCAAAACGCCCGCTTCGGGACGCTCCAGAAAACCGCGCAGGCTGCCCAGCGCCTGCTCCGGCAAACCGTTTTTCTCCTGGCACAGCGAGGCCACGTAAGTCGCGGCCTGGACGATCTGCGACCGGGGCTCCCCCGCCTGGCCGGCGGCGGCCTGGAAGGCGTCGAAGGCCTCGGTGGCCATGCCCAGCTTGTACAGGGAAAGTCCCCGGTAATAGGCGGCGTAATCGGCCAGCTCCGGAGCGAGCGTGGCCGATTCCTCCAAAGCCGAGACGGCGCGGCCGTAGTCCCCGGCGAGATAACCGAGAACCCCTTGGCCCAGACGTATCGTGCCCAGGTCACGGCCGGTGGCCCCGGTTTCCTTGGCGGCCAGGGCCGCCGCCCTGGCGGCGGCGTCGGCAATGCTCAAATTGGCCGTGCGCGGCAAACCGGGCTCCGCCCTGCCCTGCTGCGCCCAGCCCGAACCCGGCGCGGCCAACAGGCAACACAAGGCAATCAAAAAAATCCCGTGCATATGCGATGCGATCCTTCCAGGGGCTTTGCCCCCGGCCCCCACCCGGGGGGCCGGGAGGCTTGGTCCCCCCTCGTGGGGGAGTTCATGCCCCCGGCGGGGATTCCAAAGGGGCAAAGCCCCTTTGGCCCCTGGAGGGGGGCGGGGACGGCGCCCCTGCCTCTCGCGGGCAGCGCCACCCCGCGTTTCTGGTAGCAGGCGAGGGCCGGCTGGACAAGTCTGCCTGGTTGGTGCAGATATGGTGGCATGACACCGTTCGAATGGATGTTGGTTTTCATTTCGCTCCCAGAGCTGGCGCTTTTGGGCCTCTTGATCGCTTTTTTCTGGCGGCTGCGCAAATCCGAGGCCTTGCTCGACCAGTTGCAGCAGAACCAGGGCGCGTTGCTCAACAAATTGCATTTCAACGCCGAGCTGGAGCAGGAGATCGTGGCTTCCTTCGAGAAGCGCCAGAAGGAATTGGCCCTGCTCGACGAGCGTTTGGAGATGCGCAAGCGCGAGTTGCAGAAAATCATTTCCCTGGCCGAGGAATATTGCCGTTCCCCGCGCTTTTTGCGCCACATCATCACCCAGGGCCGCCGCTCGGGCAAATCCGTCGAGGAATTGGCCAAGTCCGCCGGTCTGACCATCGATGAAGTGGAACTGATCCTCGAACGTCCCGAGGACTAGCCCCAAACGCCATGAAGATTCGCGGCAGCTCCGCCCAAGGCGGCGGATTCGGCGAAAGCCGGGAGCGCGGGCAAGACCGCGCCGAAGCCTTTCGCCGGACGTATGCGGTCGGCGACACGGTGCGCGGCCGCGTTTTGCGTTACGAACCGCCGCGGCGCTGCTGGGTGGAGATCGACGGCCGGGAGCTTTTGGCCGAAACCTCCATGGATGCGCCGGTGGGAAGTTTCCTTGCTTTCCGCATCGTCAGCCTGGAACCCGAAATCGTGTTGCGCGATCTGGGCGAAGTGAACCTGAAGGACGAGCACGGCGGGCTCAACCTGGTCGTCTAGCGTTTGCTTCAAGGCTTTGAGCCGCCTCGCGGTGTCCCCGTGTTTCCAGAGTCTGCCGCCGCCCCGGGAGTATCATGGGCCTTGATGTCCGCACCTTGTTCGTGACTCTGACCGTGGTCATGGTCGTCGGCCTGGCTCTTATCTTGTACCTGCGCCGGCTGGGCTATCCGGTCCCAGGTATCGCCTCCTTCATCGTCGGCCAGGCCATCATCGTCCTCGGGTTCGTGTTGATCGCGACCAGGGGATTTATCCCGGATCTCGTCTCCATCGTCGCGGCCAACACCTGCCTGATCCTGGGCCACGCCTTTTTTTGGACCGGTTTCCGGTTGTTCCTGGATCGCCGTCCCCTGCCCCGGATCGTTGTCCCGGTTTGCCTGGTCGCCTGCCTCGGACTGTCCTGGTTCACCTTTCACGTCTGGATCTATGCCCCCAGGGCGATTATCGTGCGTTGTTCGGTCGCCTTTTTCTTCGCCGCCATCAGTCGCGAACTCCTGCTCGAGGAAAACCGGAAATACGGCCGGCCGCAACGGGTTTTGGGCTGGCTTTATTTCGCCGCAATGCTCATTATCATACTGAGAGCCGGGTACGACCTGTTCCTGGGCGACACCGTGGAACTCATGTCCGACACCGGTCCGACCAGCCTTTTTCTGCTCATCCCGATTTGCTACCTGACCGTCTGGATCGTGGGCCTGGTCATGATGATCGGCGAGCGTTTCCAGATCGACCTGATCGCCGCCAAGGAGGCGGCCGTGCGCGCCGACCAGGCCAAGAGCGAATTCCTGGCCAACATGAGCCACGAGATGCGCACCCCGCTCACCGGCCTGGCCGGCATGCTGCACCTGCTCGGAAACACGAACCTGGACACGCTTCAGGAAGAATACCTCGGGGCGGCCGCGAGCGCGGCCGGCAATCTGACCGCGCTGATCAACGACGTCCTCGACATGTCGCAAATCGAAGCCGGCAAGCTCACGCTCACGGAATCGGCATTCGCCCCGCACCGGCTCTTCAGCGAGGCCCTGTATCCCCTGGGGCACATGGCCAGGCAAAAGGGACTCGATTTTTCGCTCGGCTTCTCGGATGTGCCCGGCCATCTCCTGGGCGACCCGAACCGGCTCCGGCAGGTGGCCGTCAATCTGGTGGGCAATGCGGTCAAATTCACCGAGCGCGGGGGGATCAAAGTCGCCCTGTCCGGGGAAGAGGCGCGGGACGGACGGGTGCGGCTGGAATTTCGGGTCGAAGACACGGGCATCGGCATCGCGGCCGAGAAAATTCCGAAGATTTTCGACACCTTTTCCCAGGCCCACGAAGGGGCGTCCCACGGCGGCACCGGGTTGGGCCTGTCCATTTGCCGCCGCCTGGCCGAGGCCATGGGAGGAGCGATCGAGGTCGCGAGCGAACCGGGCCGGGGCAGCCTGTTCACTTTCAAAGCCGGCTTCGCCCTGCCGGACGCCGGCCAGATCCGGGACTTCGAGGCCGCGGCCGGCCCAAAAGCCCACCGCGCCGCCCCTCTGGCCCAGATCCCGCCCATGCGCATCCTGCTGGCCGAGGATGTCGAGCTCAACCGCCGCTTTCTCTCGACCGTCCTCAGGCAGGCCGGTCACGAGGTGGCACTCGCCGAAAACGGCGTCGCCGCCGTCGCCGCCGTGACCCGGGAACATGTCGACCTCATCCTCATGGACATCCAGATGCCGGATTTGGACGGCATCGAGGCCACCGCCCGCATCCGGGCCCTGGCCGACCCGGCCAGGGCGGCCACCCCCATCGTCGCCCTGACCGCATACGCCCTCGCGGACGAGCGCAACCGCGCCCTGGCCGCCGGCATGAACGATCATCTCGTCAAGCCGGTGAATCTCTTCGATCTGGCCCGGGTCTTGGCCCGCTTCGCCCCGTCCGGGGCCGGGGCCGTTCCCGGGCACAACCACCCGTCCGGACCGGCCGGCTCCCCACGTCTTATCCGGTGGACCTACGCCTTCGATCTCATGAACCAGGACCGGTCGAGCCTCGACGACTATTGCGCCAGCATCGTCCGGCTGCTGCCGGCGGAAATCGACGTTCTCGCGGGGGCGATTGAAGACTCCGATCCGGAGCTCTTCGCGCGCAAGGCGCATTCGCTGCGCTCCGTGGCCGCGAGCCTGGGCGCGGACGGTCTGGCCGCAAACCTGAGCGCGGCCCAGCAGGCCGGAAAAACCCGCGACACGGCCGAGGCGGCGCGGCTTTTTGCCGCCATACGCCGGGACTTCGACCTCATGCTCGCCGAAATTGCCGCCCATATGGAGAACAAGACGAAATTCTTTGACGGCTTGTCCTTTCCTCGATTTCCGGTGTAAGGCGATACGTCACATCCACGATCGCATGTTGTGGCGCTCCCGCAACTCGGAGAACTCCATGGAAAAAATCCAAACCGCCATCAGAGGCATGCACTGCGCCTCCTGCTCCGGCCGCATCGAACGCGTGGTCGGGGGCCTGCCCGGCGTGAGCGAGGCCCGGGTCAACCTGGCCGCGGAGACCGGGCTTTTCTCCTTCGATCCGGCCCAGGTGACATGGCCGGTCATCGAAAAAACCATCCACGACCTCGGCTTTGCGGCCGAGCCCGTCGACGGCGACGATTTCGCCGCCTTCGAGGAACGCGCCCGCCAGACCCAGGCCGCCCTGGCCGCGACCAAACGCGCGCTTTTCCCCCAACTCGCCCTGGCCGCGCTCCTGCTTGTTTTGTCCATGGGCCACATGCTCGGCCTGCCCCTGCCCGCGATGATCGATCCCGAACGCAACCCGGCGGCCTTCGCCCTTGTCCAACTGGCCCTGGTCCTGCCGGTCCTGTGGATCGGCCGGCGCTTCTACACCGACGGTTTCGCCATGCTGGCGCGGCTCGCGCCGAACATGGATTCGCTCATCGCCGTGGGCACGGGCGCGGCCTTTGCCCAAAGCCTGTGGCGCACGGTGGAAATTCTGCTCGGGCATGACCCGGTGGCCATGGCCCACGACCTGTATTTCGAGAGCGCGGCCGTGATCGTGGCGCTTATCTCGCTCGGCAAATACTTCGAGAGCCGCTCCAAGGCGCGCGCCTCCCAGGCCATCCGCGAACTCATGGAACTGGCCCCGGACACGGCCACGCTTCTTCGCGAGGGCGTTCAGATCGACGTCAAGGTGGCCGATCTCGCCCCCGGGGATCTGCTGCGCATCAAGCCCGGCGAGCGCGTCCCCGTGGACGGGGAAGTGGTGGAAGGCAATTCGCACCTGGACGAATCCATGCTCACCGGGGAGTCCCTGCCCGTGGCCAAGGGGCCGGGCGACGAACTGACCGCCGGAACGCTCAACAAGCAGGGCTCGCTGGTCATGCGCGCGCTGCGCGTGGGCCGCGACACGGCCCTGGCCCGAATCGTGCGCCTGGTGAGCGAAGCCCAGGGCTCGAAAGCGCCGATAGCGAGCCTCGCGGACGCGGTCAGCGCCTGGTTCGTGCCCGCGGTCATGGTCCTGGCCGTCGCCTCGGGCCTGGCCTGGTGGCTGCTCCTGGGCGCGGACTTCACCTTTTCCCTGCGCATCTTCGTCTCGGTCATGGTCATCGCCTGCCCCTGCGCCATGGGCCTGGCCACGCCGGCCTCGCTGATGGTCGGCATGGGCCGGGGGGCGCGGCTGGGAGTGCTCTTCCGCAACGGCGCGGCCCTGGAGGCCGCCCGCGACCTGGACGTGATCTGCTTCGACAAGACCGGCACCCTGACCACGGGCAAGCCGGAACTGACCGACCTGATCGCCCTGGCCGGACCGGAAACGGCTGTCGAAACGCCGGGCGGCGCAGTGGGCGCCATACCGGACGACGAACTGCTGCGCCTGGCCGCCAGCGCCGAAGCGGCCTCGGAACACCCGCTGGCCGAAGCCGTGACCGGCGCCGCCAAGAACAAGAACCTCGCCTTGACCGCGCCCCTGGAATTCGCGGCCGAAGCGGGCGGCGGCATCAAAGCGGTCATCGACGGCCGCCGGGTCGTGGTCGGCAATCCCGGCTACCTGCTCGCCCAAGGCGTCGGCGGTTTCAACGACGAGACGGCCGTCAAAACCATCGCGGGCTTGGCCTCGGACGGCAAAAGCCCGCTCTGCCTGGCCGTGGACGGCGTGCCCCGGGCCGTGCTCGGCGTGGCCGACGCCGTGCGCGAAGACTCGGCCCGGGTGGTGGCGCGGCTCACCGCCATGGGCCTGCGGGTGATCATGCTCACCGGCGACAACCCGGCCACCGCCCAGGCCGTGGCGCGCCAAGTCGGCATCACCGAGTTTCACGCCGGAATCAAACCCGAGGACAAATCCAATATCATCAAGGAACTCAAGGCCAAGGGACTGCACACGGCCATGGCCGGCGACGGGGTCAACGACGCCCCGGCCCTGGCCTTGGCCGACGTCGGCCTGGCCATGGGCGGGGCGTCCGGCGTGGCCATGGAATCCGGCGACATCGCGCTTTTGCGCGGCGGCATCGGCGGCGTCCTGACCGCCCTGGCTCTCAGCCGGGCCACGGTGCGCAACATCAAACAAAATCTGTTCTGGGCCTTTGCCTACAACGTCGTGCTCATCCCGGTCGCGGCCGGCGTCCTGCACCTCTTCGGCGGCCCGACGCTGAACCCCATGATCGCCGGCGCGGCCATGGCCGCAAGCTCCGTGTCCGTGGTGGGGAATGCGTTGCGGCTGAGATTTTTTGGGGAGTAGGACAAAGCGAGGGGTACAACGCAAAACGAAATTTTCCGCGCTCGCGCGTTGTTGCTTCAGTGACTCACGGTGGGTCCGCTACGGAAACCGGAGCAGGCCAACGGCGCGGCGCGGCCGGTTCGTTCTCAGACCAACTCCGCCATGGACGCCGGGTTGAAATCGCTGAACGCCTCGCTGTCGCCCGCCCGCACCTTCGTCACCCAGAGCGGATCGCCGAGCAGCGCGCGTCCCACGGCGATCAGATCGAATTCGTCGCGCTCCATGCGCCGGACAAGATTCTCAAGGCCGGCCGGCTGGGAACTTTCACCGCTGAACGCACTGAGGAAATCGCCGGTCAGACCGACCGAGCCAACGCTGACGGTGGCGGCGCCCGTGAGCTTCTTGGCCCACCCAGCGAAATTCAGGCCAGCCGCGCCGTCGATTTCGGGGAACTCCGGCTCCCAGAAGCGGCGCTGCGAGCAATGCAGCACGTCGACACCCGCCTCCACCAGCGGCGCAAGCCAGTCGGCCATGGCCCCAGGGGTCCGGGCAAGCCGGGCGGCATAGTCCTGCTGCTTCCATTGGCTGACGCGCAAGAAGACGGGCAAGTCCGGACCGACCGCGGCCCGCACGCTCTTGACCACCTCCGCGGCAAAGCGGGCGCGCTCTTTCAGAGCGGCCCCGCCATATCGATCCTTGCGCTCGTTGGTGGCGAGCCAAAAAAACTGGTCGATCAGATAGCCGTGAGCGCCGTGGATCTCGACCACATCGAAACCCAGCCGCCTCGCGTCACCCGCCGCGCGCCCGAAGGCCGCAATCGTATCGGCGATGTCTTGTTCGTTCATCGCCCGGCCCCTCGGCTCGCCGGGTCCCAGCAGGCCCGACGGGCTCTCGATCGGAGCCGGCGGGAGCCAATCCGTGAACGGGTTCGCCACCGAGCCGACGTGCCAGATCTGCGGCCCCATCTTGCCGCCGGCGGCATGCACCTCGTCGATGACGTGCTTCCAGCCGCGCAGCGCCGCATCTCCATGAAAACGGGGGATCGCCGGATCATTACTGGAGGCGGGGCGGTCGACGACCGTGCCTTCGGACAGAATCAGGCCCACCCGGCCCTCGGCGCGGCGGCGGTAGTAAGCGGCCACGTTTTCGCCCGGTATGCCGCCGGGCGAGAAGGAGCGCGTCATGGGCGCCATGACGATGCGGTTCTTCAATTTGAGCGATTTGATCCGGAACGGCTGAAACAAGGGCGCGACAAAGGATGAATCCACGGACGTTCTCCGGTCAGGCGGACCTTAATGAAGTTTTTTGAAGGGGGTCCGGGGGAAACTTTTTTCAAAAAAGTTTCCCCCGGTCTTCTACGGCGTGACTTCGATTCTCTTGGTTTTGGAGGCTTCTTCCTTGGGCAGGGTGACGGTCAGCACGCCCTTGTCGCATTTGGCGGTAATTTGGTCTTCCCGGACCTCGGAGGGCAGGGTGATCGAGCGGGCGAAGGCGCCGTAGCTGCGTTCGATGCGATGGTAGTTGTCTTTTTTCTCTTCGTCCTCGAATTTCTTTTCGCCTTTGATGGTCAGCACGCCCCGGTTGAGCGTGATTTCCAGGTCTTCGGCGGCAAGGCCCGGCAATTCGGCCTTGACGATGATTTCCTTGTCGCTTTCGGACACGTCCACGGCCGGGAAGGCGGTGTCTTTGAACAGGGCCGGCAGCGCGACCGAGGGATTGCGCCAGAATTCCTCCATGAGATCGGAGAAGTTGGCCGGCCGGCCTTTTTCCAGGGACGCTCTTTTGAGGGCGGGGATGAATTTTTCGAACATGGCAAGTCTCCTTTGTTATAGGGCGCGGTCCAGGCGGCTAGACCGCGATGACCGAATTGAGGCTGTCGCCCAGGCCGCTGTTCTCGAAATGGTCGGCCTGGGCGTCGTTGTGCCAGGTCGTCCCGTCGATGACGTAGCGGAACCGGTAATCTTGGCCCGCGGGCAGATCGACGGTGTAGGTGAAGCAATTCTTCTTCTTGGTCATGGGCGCGGCGCGGATATCCCAGTCGTTGAAATCCCCGGCCACGCACACCTCGCCGGCGTGCTTGGCTTCCTCGCCGTTGAGTTCGAAACGAACCCTGCAGACCTCGGGTTTATTTTTGAGGTACTTCTTTATGATTGCCATATCCGTACTCCTTGGCCTGACAATAGTTCGTTAAGCAACTTCAGTGGCTGGACCAGTCCCATAATCTCCCCGGGATATGGGGAGGCTTGATTAGTTTTTCCATAGCACGTCCTGGGCGTCGTGTCCACGAGGCCTGATGACATTTTTGCGTCGGGGTTTAAAAAAATCCCAGGCCGCAAAATAGTCCGACATTTCAAGCGGGTGTGAAGTTGCCCGTTCGTGGCGCTTTTGCTATGAAGCCTTGCGGTTTGTGATATTTTTTTGTGTCGGCGGCCTGTCCGGGCGCTCCCGGGCGGCGGGCCGGATCACAGCGCTCCCCTTGCAACATCCGTCCGGACGATGAGCGTGCACACGCTGTGTCCAGGGAGAATCCATGGCGAAGAAGACGGCAAATCCGGTCGACGTGCGCGGCGAGGCTCTGTCCACCGCCTTGTCCACCATCGAGCGCAAATACGGCATCGGCTCGGTCATGCGCATGGACCAGGACGCGCACGCGGCCATCCCGATCATCCCCACCGGCTCGATCGCGCTCAACCTGGCGCTGGGCGTGGGCGGCATTCCACGCGGCCGGGTGACGGAGATCTACGGACCGGAATCCTCGGGCAAGACCACGCTCGCCCTGCACATCATCGCCGAGGCGCAAAAACGCGGCGGCACGGCCGCCTTCATCGACGCCGAACACGCCCTGGACATCAAGTACGCCAGGCGCCTGGGCGTGAGCACCGAGGAACTGCTCATCTCCCAGCCGGACTTCGGCGAGCAGGCGCTCGACATCGCCGATCTTCTGGTGCGCTCGGGCGCGGTGGACGTGGTGGTCATCGACTCGGTGGCCGCGCTCATCCCCCAGGCCGAACTCGAAGGCGAGATGGGCGAGACCCAGGTCGGCGGCCAGGCCAGGCTCATGTCCCACGCCCTGCGCAAGCTGACCGGCACGATCCACAAATCCCACACCTCGGTCATCTTCATCAACCAGATCCGCATGAAGATCGGCATGACCGGCTACGGCAACCCGGAGACCACCACCGGCGGCCATGCGCTGAAATTCTACGCCTCGGTGCGCCTGGACATCCGCAAGATCCAGACGCTCAAGGACAAGGAAGAGGTTTACGGCAGCCGCACCCGGGTCAAGGTGGTCAAAAACAAGGTCGCCCCGCCCTTCCGCGAGGCCCAGTTCGACATCCTCTACGGCACGGGCATTTCCCGCGAGGGCGAGCTGCTCGACCTGGGCGGCGAGGCGGGCATCGTGGACAAGAGCGGGGCCTGGTTCTCGTTCGGAACCGAACGCCTGGGCCAGGGCCGGGAAAACGTGCGCGACTTCTTGCGCGAGAACGCGGCCCTGCGCGAGCAGATCGAGGCCAAGTTGCTCGAACACCTGGGCCTGACCAACCCGATGGTGGAAATCGCGCCGTAACCCTGCTTGGCGCATCGTTGCCGCCGAGGCAACAACACCAGGAAATTGAAACAAGACAACCGATCCAATTGTATGGGATTCCAAAGGGGGCAGCCCCCCTTTGGCCGCCGGGGGCGTTCTTCGCCCGAGGCGACCGCCCGCCCCAAAGGAGTTTCGCGTGCTGACGGCCAGTGACATCCGGCGAATGTTTTTGGAATTTTTCGCCGCCAACGACCATTTCGTGGAAAAAAGCTCCCCGCTCATCCCGCAGGGAGATCCGACGCTGCTGTTCACCAACGCCGGCATGGTCCAGTTCAAGAAGGTGTTTTTGGGCCAAGAGCAGCGCCCTTACAAAAGGGCCGCCACCTCCCAGAAATGCCTGCGCGTCGGCGGCAAGCACAACGACCTGGAAAACGTCGGCCGCACGGCGCGCCACCACACCTTTTTCGAGATGCTCGGCAACTTCTCCTTCGGCGACTATTTCAAGGAAGAAGCCATCCGTCTGGCCTGGGAATTTTTGACCGTCCGCCTGAACCTGCCCAAGGACACACTCTACGCCACGGTCTACCGCGACGACGACGACGCCTTCGAACTGTGGAAAAAAGTGGCCGGCCTGCCCGAGGAACGCATCTACCGCCTGGGCGAAAAGGACAATTTCTGGTCCATGGGCGACACCGGCCCCTGCGGTCCCTGCTCCGAAATCCTGGTGGACCAGGGAGAGGAAATGAGTTGCGGCGAAGGCTGCGGCATCGGCCGTTGCGACTGCGACCGCTACCTCGAGGTCTGGAACCTGGTCTTCATGCAATACGACCAGATCGGTCCGGACCAGCGCGTCCCCCTGCCGCGCCCGAGCATCGACACCGGCATGGGCCTGGAACGCATCACCGCCGTCTGCCAGGGCGTGCACTCCAACTTCGACATCGACCTTTTCCAGGAGATCATCGCGGCCGCCGCCTCGCTCGCCGGGGTCGCGTACCGCGCGGACCACGACACCGACACCGCGCTTCGGGTCATCGCCGACCATTCCCGCGCCGCCGCCTTCCTGATCGCCGACGGGGTTCTGCCCGGCAACGAAGGCCGCAGCTACGTCCTGCGCCGGCTCATCCGGCGCGCCTTCCGCTTCGGTCGCCTGATCGGCCTGGAAGACCCGTTTTTGTGCCGCACCACCGACAAGGTGGTCGACACCATGGGCCAAGCCTTCCCGGAAATCGTCAGCGGACGCGAATTCATGGTCCGGGTGGTACGCGAGGAGGAAGAGCGCTTCAGCGACACGCTGGACAAGGGCCTGGAAATTCTCGAAGAGGAAATCGCCCGCCTGAATGCAACCGGCGGCAAGACCATCGGCGGCGATTTCGCCTTCAAACTTTACGACACCTACGGCTTTCCCCTGGACATCATCGACGACGCGGCCGGGAAACAAGGCTTCGCCGTGGACGAACCCGGCTTCCGCGCCTGCATGAAGGAACAGAAGCAGCGGGCCAAGAAAGCCTGGAAGGGCTCGGGCGAAATCGATCCGGCCGGACTGTTCGCCAAAGTGCTGGAAACCGGCTTGCGCTCGCGGTTCGTGGGCTACGACGCCAACGCCGCCTCAAGCCGGGTGGTGCTTTTGCTCGGCGAGGACGCAGCCCCGCGCGACCGGCTGGTCCAGGGCGAGGGCGGCTACGCCGTGTTCGAGTCCACCCCGTTCTACGGCGAATCCGGCGGCCAGGCCGGAGACAAGGGCACCGTCGAAACCATGACCGGCAACGCCGACGTGCTGGGAACCAACAAACCCGGTCCCGAGCTGACCCTGCACCACCTGTTCGTGAACGAGGGCGAAATACTGCCCGGCCAGGAAGCCGGCCTCGAAGTGGACCGCGAGACGCGCGCCGCCACCGCCCGCAACCACACCTGCACCCATCTGCTCCAGGCCGCCCTGCGCAACGTCCTGGGAATGCACGTCAAACAGTCCGGCTCGCTCGTCGGCCCGGACAGGCTGCGCTTCGACTTCACCCATATCGCCGCGCTCTCCCCCGAGGAGATCGGACGCATCGAGGAAGAGGTCAATCGCGCCATCCTGGACGACGCGCCGGTGATCACCAAAACCATGTCCCAGGCCGAGGCCGTCGCCTCGGGCGCCATGGCGCTGTTCGGCGAGAAATACGGCGACACCGTCCGGGTCGTCGAGGTTCCGGGCGTGTCCATGGAACTGTGCGGCGGCACTCACCTGAACAGCACCGGCCAAGCCGGCAGTTTCCTCATCGAGGCCGAAACCGGCGTGGCCGCCGGCGTGCGGCGCATCGAGGCGGCCACCGGCTGGAACGTGATCCACCGCGTCCAGTCGCAACGCGGCGAACTGCGCGTTGCCCAAGACCTGCTCAAGGCCGCGCCCGGCGGCTTGGCCGAAAAAATCGCCGGACTGCTGGCCCAGATCAAGGCCCAGGCCAAGGAACAAGACGCCCTGCGCGCCAAACTGGCCTCGGGCGGCGGGAAAAGCCTCCTGGACAACCTCGAGGACGTTGCCGGAACCAAACTCCTCGTTGCCCGCATCGACGGCGCCGACGCCAAGTCCCTGCGCGAGGCCATGGACGACCTGCGCTCGAAAATCCCCTCCGGCGTGATCGGCCTGGCCGCTGCCGCCGATTCCAAAGTATCCCTCATCATCGCGGTGAGCAAAGACCTGCACGGCCGCTTCACCGCCCCGACGCTGATCAAGGACGTGGCCGCCAAAATCGGCGGCAGCGGCGGCGGCAGGCCGGACAT
>Ga0302279_10004109_pt1 | contig 17474 bp, 15 predicted proteins | sample III_Bog_N3_3_FD_194541 | JGI IMG/M metagenome (GOLD analysis project Ga0302279, IMG submission 194541) | Peat permafrost microbial communities from Stordalen Mire near Abisko, Sweden - III_Bog_N3_3 | ecosystem: Environmental > Terrestrial > Soil > Wetlands > Peat | place: Sweden: Abisko...
GACCACCCAGAAGCTGGCCATCGGCATCAGCAACTGAGCCGGTAGCCGCCCGCGGCCTGCGCACGCCCTCCGGCCGGGTCCCCTCGGACCCCCCGGGGGCGTGCCGCGTGCGGGGTCACCCCGGGTCGGGGTGACCAGGGCCACGGACCGACGCCGACGTGGGGATAGGTTGCTGGGCATGGAACGGACCCCGCCCCGGCGCATGGCGTCGGCCACGGGCTGTGGGCGGCCGTGAACGTCCTGGCCATCGACCAGGGCACGTCGGGCACCAAAGCACTGGTGACCGGGACCGACGGTGCGGTGCTGGGCGTCGCCGAGTGCCCCGTCCACCCATCGGCCACCGGGGACGGTGCGGTCGAGCAGGACCCGGGGGAGCTGCTGGCATCGGTCATCGCAGCCGGCAGGGCCGCCATCGCCCGTGCCGGGGTCGTGGTCCACACCGTGGGACTGGCCAACCAGGGGGAGACGGTGCTGGTCTGGGACCGGGCCACCGGCGAGCCGCTCACCGCCGCGCTGAGCTGGCAGGACCGACGGGCCACCTCGGTGACCGAGGGCTTGGAGGAGCAGCGTGACCGGTTGGCCGAGCTGACCGGGTTACCCCTGGACCCCTACTTCTCGGCGCCGAAGATGGCCTGGCTGCGGCGCAACCGGACCACGTCCGGGGTGGTGACGACGACCGACGCCTGGCTGGTGCACGCGCTGACCGGCCGGTTCGTCACCGACGTCACCACGGCCTCGCGTTCGATGGTCCTGGATCTCGACCGTCGAGCCTGGTCGGACGAGGCCGTGGGGATCTTCGGGCTGGACGTCGCCGACCTTCCCGAGGTGGTGGGGTGCGCCGGGGACTTCGGGACGACCAGCGCGTTCGGGCCGTCGCTGCCGCTGACCGGCCTGGCCGTCGACCAGCAGGCGGCACTGGTCGGCGAGGGGTGCCTGACGGCGGGTGAGGCGAAGTGCACCTACGGCACCGGCGCCTTCCTCCTGGTGACGACCGGGGCCACCCCGCGCCGGTCGGCGCACGGCCTGTCCGCATCGGTGGCCTGGGACGTGCCCGGCTCGGTGGCGTACTGCCTCGACGGGCAGAGCTACACCGCCGGAGCCGCCGTGTCGTGGCTCACCGGGATGGGGCTGCTGCGGTCGGCCGAGGACCTCGACGACGTGGCCACCTCGGTGCCCGATGCCGGCGGCGTGACCGTGGTGCCGGCCCTGGCCGGACTCGGGGCCCCCTACTGGCGACCGTCCGCCACGGGCAGCATCGAGGGGCTCGGACTGCACACCACCCCGGCCCACGTCGTCCGGGCCACCCTGGAGGGGCTCGCCGCCCAGGTGGCGGTCCTGGCGGCGGCCGCAGCTGACGACCGGGGAGGTCCGCTGCTCGAGTTGCGCGTCGACGGCGGCCTCACCCGCTCGGCATTCCTCATGCAGCACCAGGCGGACCTCCTGCAGGTCCCGGTGGAGGTGTTCGCCTCACCCCACGCCACCGCACTCGGGGTCGCCACCCTGGCCCGGGTCGGCCTCGCCGGAAGCGGGGCCTCCGGACTCGAGGTGTCCCGGCCCGCACCGGCGGCGCGCTACGAGCCCCGGATGGGGGCCGACCGGGCGGCTGCGCTGCTCGACCGCTTCGCCGGCGCCGCGGCGCGGGCCATCGACGCCTCGGGCGGAGGCTGAGCGGTGGACCGCGGTGACCGGGCCGGGTTCGACGTCGCCGTGGTGGGGGCCGGTGTGGTGGGATGCGCCATCGCCCGTCGGCTGGCGGTCGACGGTGCGTCGGTGGTGCTCCTGGACCGGGCCGACGATGTGGGCGACGGGACCTCCAAGGCCAACACGGCGATCCTCCACACCGGATTCGACGCCGTCCCGGGCTCCCTGGAGTCGGCCCTCGTGGCCCGGGGCCACGGCCTGCTGGCCGACTACGCGGCCGCCGCCGGGATCGCCGTCGAGCGGACGGGTGCGCTGCTGGTGGCCTGGGACGACGAGCAGGAGGCGGCACTTCCCGGCCTGTTGGCCAAGGCGGAGGCCAACGGGTACCACGACGGGACCCTGATCGAGGCGGCCGAGATCCGGGCACGCGAGCCGAACCTGGGGCAGGGCGCACGCTCGGGGCTCCTGATCCCGGGGGAGTGGACGATCGATCCCTGGTCGGTCACGCTGGCCTTGGCCACCGAGGCGGTGGCCGCCGGCGTCGAGCTGCGCCTGGGCGAGCCCGTCGAGGGGGTCACTCCGGTGGGTGCCGGCCTCGAGATCCGGGTACCCGGGGGAGTGGTCCGGGCGCACTGGTTGGTCAACGCCGCCGGTCTGGGCGCCGACACGGTCGACCGGATGCTGGATCGCGCCGACTTCACGGTCTCCCCGCGTCGGGGCCAGCTCCTGGTGTTCGACAAGGGGGCCCGACGGCTCCTCTCCCACATCCTCCTCCCGGTCCCCACCGAGCAGTCGAAGGGAGTGCTCGTCTCACCCACGACCTGGGGAAACGTCCTGCTCGGCCCCACCGCCGAAGACCTCGACGACCGCACCGACACGGCCACGACGGCGGAGGGCATCGCCGCGCTCCTGGCCGCTGGGGGCCGCATCCTGCCCGAGCTGGTGGACGAGGAGGTCACCGCCGCCTATGCCGGGCTGCGGGCGGCCACCGAGCACCGCGACTATCAGATCCGGTGTCACGAGGACCTGCGGTACGTCACCGTCGGCGGCATCCGGTCGACCGGGCTGACGGCGTCGCCGGCCATCGCCGAACACGTGGCGGGCCTGCTGGCCGGGGCCGGAGCTCGATGGGCCGGCCCGGCCGGCACCTCGTCACCCCCGGTGATGCCGCCACTGGGCGAGGCCCAGCTCCGGCCCATGCGCGACGCCCAACGGATCGCCACCGACCCGGCCTACGGCACCGCCCTCTGCCACTGCGAGCAGGTCAGTCGGGGCGAGGTGCGCGACGCGTGCCGGGCTGTGGTCCCGGCCACCGACCTCGGCGGCGTGCGCCGGCGCACCCGGGCGATGAACGGGCGCTGTCAGGGCTTCTACTGCGGTGCCGAAGTGGTGGCGCTGGTCGCGGCCGAGACGGGCACCGATCCCGGAACACTCACGGGTGTGACGACGTGAGGGAGCCGGAGGTGCTGGTGGTCGGGGCCGGGCCCGCCGGCCTGTCCGCGGCACGCGAGCTGGCCCGGTCCGGGATCGGCCCGGTGGTGGTGGCCGAGCGCGACGGGTCCGCCGGCGGGGTGCCCCGGCACTGCGACCACGCCGGGTTCGGCCTGCAGGATCTGCACCGACCCCTGTCGGGCCCCGCCTACGCCCGGCTCCTCGTCCGACGGGCCGAGGCGGCCGGCGCCCGGATCCTCCTGTCCACGACGGTCGCCGGCCTCGGCGACGACGGTGCGGTCACCCTGGTGGGCCCCGACGGCATCCGGATCGTCCGACCGGGAGGCGTCCTGTTGGCCACCGGTGCCCGTGAGCGGCCGCGCACCGCCCGGCTGGTCCCCGGCGACCGCCCCGCCGGCGTGTTCACCACCGGCCAGCTCCAGCAGTGGGTGGTGGTGCGTGGCCTGCCCGTCGGACGGCGGGCCGTGGTGGTGGGTGCCGAGCACGTGGCCTACTCCGCCGTCCTCACCCTCCGCCACGCCGGGGTGCCTACCATCGCCATGGTCACCGACCTGCCCCGGCATCAGACGCTGGCGGCGTTTGCCGCCGCCACCCGGGTCGGGCTTCGGGTCCCGCTGCGCACGTCGTCCCGGGTGGCGTGCCTCCACGGGCACGGACGGCTGGAGGCCGTCGACATCGAGGATCTGGTGACCGGTGCCGTCGAGCGGCTCCGGGTCGACACGGTGGTGTTCACCGGGGACTGGGTGCCCGACCACGACCTCGCCCGTCGGGCCGGCCTGGACCTCGACCGCGCCACCCTCGCCCCCCGCACCGACGGGTGGGGCCGTACGTCGCGTCACGGGGTGGTGGCGGTCGGGAACCTGGTGCACCCCGGGGAGACGGCGGGTGTGGCGGCGCTCGGCGGGCGGGAGGCGGCCCGGCGCCTCGTGATGTCATGGTCGGCGGGCGGGTCGGCGCCCGCCTCCGGGTTGTCGGTGACGACCGCGGGACCGCTCCGGTCGGTCGTCCCCGCCGTGGTCGACCTCGGCGAGCCCCCCCGGCGCCTGCTGCTGCGCACCGGTGTCTTCGGGCCGGGACGGCTGGTCGTCGCCCGCCAGGGCGGGGCCGAGGTGGGACGGCACCGACTGCGCCATGCCACCCCGCACCGGTCGTTGTCCGTGCCGGGCGCGGTGGTGGCCGGCGCCGACCCGGACGGCGGTGCCGTCGAGCTCTCGCTGGTCTGAGCCGCCCCGGACCACCAGCGGCCTCCTTGGTACGCTGGGACCTCATCCGAGCCCGGGGGGGACCATGGCCGGCCTGAACTTCGCCGACATCTTCGAGACGGTCGTGGACGCCACGCCCGATGCGCCGGCCCTGGTGGTCCGGTCGACCGCCGGCGACGAGGTGCGCCTCACCTTCGCCGAGCTGGACGCCCGGGCCAACCGCCTGGCCCACGCCCTGGTCGCCCTGGGCGTGGGTCCGGGGGACCACGTCGGGTGCCACCTGTACGACGGCAACCAGTACGTCGAGCTGACCCTGGCGGCCTTCAAGGTGCGGGCCGTCCCGGTCAACGTGAACTTCCGCTACGTCGACGACGAGCTCGAGTACCTCTTCGACAACGCCGACCTGGCCCTGGTGGTGACCGAGCCCGATCTCGAGGACCGGGCCGTCCGGGCCGCCAAGACGCTGGGCCGGCCGTGTCCGGTGATCGTGTCAGACGACCGTTACGAGGAGCTGCTGGCGGGCCGGTCCGCCCACCGGCTCCCGGGTGACGACCGCGGTCCCGGTGACCTCTACGGACTGTGGACCGGCGGGACGACCGGCATGCCCAAGGGCGTGATGTGGCGCCACGACGACATCTACCTGTCCGCCGTGGGCGGCAGCGGCAATCCGGCCCTCGGCATCGCCCCGGTGGAGGACCTGGACGACGTGGCGGCCCGGGCCCTCGGCGGCTACCCGCTGAAGGGGACGCTCACCCTGTGCCCACTGATGCACGGCGGCGGATGGTGGGTCGGGTTCACCGCGCTGCTGTCGGGTGCCACCCACGTCCTCATCCGCGACCTCGGATTCGACCCCGGCTTCGCCCTGCGGGTGATCGCCGAGGAGGGGGTCAACGTGGTGATGACCATCGGCGACGCGTACGCCCGCCCGATCGTGGACCACCTCGAGGCCCACGGGACCGACGAGTACGACCTTTCGTCACTGTTCGTCTACGGATCCGGCGGCGCCATCCTGTCCCCGTCGGTCAAGGCGTCGCTGAGCGCGCTTCTGCCCAACATGCTGGTGCTCGACGCCTTCGGGGCGTCGGAGACGGGAGGGCAGGGGTCGCTGGTCGGCCAGAGCGACGACGGCGCCCCGGTGTTCGCCATGGATCCGAGCAACGTCGTCATCGCCGACGACGGCACGCTGTGCGTCCCGGGGGACGGACGCATCGGGATGCTGGCCACCAGCGGACACATCCCGCTCCGTTATCACAAGGACGACGCCAAGACGGCGGCCACCTTCCCCGTCGTCGACGGGGTCCGCTACGCCGTCCCCGGCGACATGGCGGCGATCCTGGCCGACGGGACCATCGCCGTCTACGGCCGGGGTTCGGTGTCGATCAACACCGGGGGCGAGAAGGTCTTCCCCGAGGAGGTCGAGAAGGCCCTGAAGAGCCACCCCGCGGTATTCGACGCGATCGTCGTCGGCACCCCGAGCGAGCGCTGGGGCTCCCAGGTGACCGCGGTGATCCAGCTGCGCACCGGGCTCGACGTGTCGCCCGATCTGGACGAGCTGCGCGGGCACGGACGCATCCACCTGGCCGGCTACAAGCTCCCGCGCCAGGTCGTGTTCGTGGACGCCGTCCGGCGCTCGCCGTCGGGCAAGCCCGACTACCGGTGGGCCAAGGACGTCGCTGTGGCCGCCATGGAGGGCTCCGTCACGACGGGGTGACCGGTGGCGGGCCACCCGTGCCGGGCCCGTCGCCCGTCGGGGCCGGGGCGGCGGCCGTGTCGCCACCGGACAGCGTGGCCAGGATCCGTTGGATGGCGGTGTCCTGGGCCTCGAGGTGGGCCTGGATCTGGAGCGCCTCGTGGAGCACGGCGTCGGCATCCTGGTAGGTCGCCTCCGCCCGCTTGTCCGACGCCTCGGCCTGGACGTTCTGGCCGACGATGATGATCGGCAGGAGGACCAGCTGGAGGAACGTCTGGGCGATCCAGGCGATGAGTGCGATGACGCTGACCTTGATCAGCGGTGCCGGGAAGACTCCGGAGAAGACGGAGAACGCCGACAGCACCGCCGGCAGCGACATCAGGGCCAGGAGGCAGAAGAGGTAGGCGCTGGTCATGGTGCCGACGTTCGAGGTGATGCCCACGGCCAGCTTCTTGTTGAAACGCTGGTAGCCGGTGTCGGACTTGTGCTGTTCGGCGACCTTGGCCGGTGCTACAGCCTTGCGCTGGGCGATCCAGGGGTGCACGTGGTGTTCGAAGAGCGAGGACATGTACCGATGGTGGCATCCCGGGGACCGGCGGTCGGTGATGATGCGCATTCGGTCAGGGTGGGCGTTCGGTCATGATGAACCGGTGACCGAGTTCGTCCTCCCCCGGGTGCCGGCCTCGGCCGGCGCACTCCTGCACGACGGGGAGGGTCGGATCCTGGTCCTCAAGCCGACGTACAAGGCGGGGTGGACGGTGCCTGGCGGCCAGGTCGAGGAGGACGGTGAGTCCCCGTGGGCGGCGTGCCGACGGGAGGTGTCCGAGGAGACCGGGATCACCGTGGACGGCGGACGCCTGGTGTGCGTCGACTTCCTCCATCCCCGACCGGGCCGCCCGGGGGGCGTCCGGTTCCTCTTCGACTGCGGGGTGGTGGCCCCGGACGTCCGGGACCGGATCGTGCTCCAGGCGGGCGAGATCGGGGACCACCGGTGGGCGACACCGGCCGAGGCCGACCATCTGCTCAGCGGACCGGTGGGTCGGCGGGTGGCCCGGGCGCTGGCCTCGTCGGGGACTCCGGGGACGCTCTACCTGGAGGACGGCCGTCCGGTGGACGGGCTGGGGGCCTGACCGGGCTCAGCCGGCGCCCGGCGCCGCCAGCGCCGCGGCGAACCGCGCCACGCGGGGGCGGACGAGGTCGGCCTCCCGGGTGGAGGCGAACCACGGCTCCGGTGGGACGAGGTCGGTGACGGGGAACACCTCGACGAGCGCCCCCGACGCCAGCCCGTCGGCACAGGCGTAGGCCGGCAGCAGGCTGGTGCCGACCCCGCGGGCGACGGCGACGGCGACCGATCGCAGGTCGGGGGCGACCAGGCGGAGGTCGCCCGCGAAGGCGCGCCCGAGCGATGCCTGCCAGAACCGACGGGTGCGGGGCAGTTCGGCGCTGTAGGCCACCCAGGGGGCACCGGCGAGGTCGTCGCCCAACGCCCCGACCGTCCCGGTGACCGCTGGCCGGCGGTCGGGTGACGCCACCAGGACGAAGTCCGTCACGCCCAGGGGCCGGCCGGCCAACCCGCGGCGGCCCGGGTCGCTGGTGGTCACCGCCACGTCGAGCTCGCCGTGGCGCAGCAGGTCCAGCAGCTCGGCATCGGCGCCGAACCGGACGGCGACCGGCTCCGTCCCCGGACCGGTCGCCGGTACCACGGCGTAGCTGCAGTACTCGGGGGACGAGCCCACGCGCAGTGCGGGGGAGACGTCGGCCAGGGCCCCGCCGTCGAGGCCGGCCAGCACCGGCTCGAGCCGGTCGAGGGGGTCGGCGACCGTCACGTACAGGTCCCGGCCGCGGCGGGTGGGTTCCACGCCCCGCGGGGTGCGGACGAAGAGCGGGGCGCCCACCGACCGTTCCAAGGCGCGCAGCTGCTGGCTCGCCGCCGGCTGGGACAGGTTGCGCAGCGCGGCCCCGTCGGTCACCGAACCGCTGCGGTAGATGGCCACGAAGGTCCGGACCCACTCGGTCGTAGCCATAAGTGCAGCTTATGTCAAGGGTGCACAGTCGTTCATTGCAACTGACCCGGCCGGGACGCATCCTGGACACATGCCCGATACCACCTACAGCCACGGCCACGAAGACGGCGTCCTCCGGTCCCACCGGTGGCGCACCGCGGACAACTCGGCGGCCTACCTGCTCCCGCACCTGGCGCCCGGCACGGACCTGCTCGACGTGGGGTGTGGACCGGGCACCATCACCGTCGACCTGGCCCGTCGGGTCGCTCCCGGCCGGGTGGTCGGGATCGATGCCGCCGGCCCGGTGGTCGCCGAGGCGCGCCGCGCCGCGGACGCCGCCGGACGGGGCGACGTGGTGTTCGAGGTGGCCGACCTGTTCGCGCTGCCCTACGCGGACGGTTCCTTCGACGTCGTCCACGCCCACCAGGTGCTCCAGCACGTGGCCGACCCGGTGGGGGCGCTGGTCGAGATGCGGCGGGTCTGCCGGCCCGGCGGGCTGGTGGCGGCGCGCGACTCGGTCTATCCGGCGTTCACCTTCGCCCCCGACGAGCCCGACCTGAGCCGGGCCGTGGTCGCCTACGGGGAGCTCACCCGGATCAACCGCGCGCACTGGGACGCCGGACGGCTGCTGGTGGGCTGGGCGCACGCCGCCGGGTTCACCGAGGTGGCCGCCTCGGCATCGGTGTGGTGCTTCGCCACCGACGAGGAGCGGGCCTGGTGGGGCGGTCTGTGGGCGGACCGGTTCACCGAGTCGTCCATGGCCGACCAGCTGGTGACGCATGGGATCGCCGGACGGGACGACCTGCGCGCCTTCGCCGCCGGATGGCGCCGCTGGGCGGACTCACCCGACGGCTGGTTCGCCGCCCTCCACGGCGAGATCCTGGCCACCGCCTGAGCGACCGGCCACCGCCGCCGGACGACGGGACCAGGTCAGCCCCGGTCGCCGACCGCCCCGAGGAACCGGTCGGGGGCCTCCAGCATCGGGTAGTGGCCGACCCCGTCCAGCAGGACCACCCGGGCGTCGGGACGGGCCGCGGCCAGGCGCCGGGCCATGTCGGGCACGGCGATCGGGTCGTCGATCCCCCACACCACCGTGAGCGGCGACGGATGCGCCACGATCGGAGGGGTGAACCGGGGCTCGTCCCGACGCCGCTCCTCGATGTAGCGCGCCAGCCGCGGCAGGAGGCGCTCGCCACCCTCTGCCGAGACCGTCTCCCACAGGGCGTCGAGCTCGTCCCCGGCCACGTCGGCGGCCGGGCCGAACGTGGCCACCAGGCCGGCGAGCACGGCGTCGCGGCCGAGTACGCCGGGGGCCAGGAGCTGGTCCGGCAGGGTCTCGAGCATCCGCTGCCCGTCGCTCAGGTGCACCAGGTCCATGAACACGGTGCCGTTGGCGAGCACCCGGTCGGTGACCTCGACACCCCATCCACCCTCGAGCTGGCGGGCCAGGAGCTCCCCCCCGACGGTGTCGCCGATGTCGTGGGTCAGGAGCCCGAGCCGGTCGATGCCCAGCTCGGCGGTGAACGCCACCGCCAGATCGGCCTGGTCGACCAACCGGTAGGGGCGGTCGGGCTTCGCCGACAGGCCGAAGCCGAGGTAGTCGAAGAGCACCACCCGGCGGTGGGCGGCCAGACCGTCGACCACCCGGTGGAAGTCGAACGAGGAGGTCGGGAACCCGTGGAGCACGAGCAGCGGCGGGGCCGTGACCTCACCGAGGGCGGCCACGTCGACCGTGAAGATCCGGTGCCCCGCCAGGTCGCGGTGCCGACCGCGGGCCCGCCACCGGTCGACGAGCGGGCCCGTCACCGGGGGATCACCCCAGGAGCCGGCTCCGGAACAGGTCGAGCACCTGGTCCAGTGCCTGCCGGGTGGGGGTGCCGGGGCGGTCGTCCAGGTCCTCGGTCAGCACCGAGTGGGCTCCCTTGCGGTGGCCGTAGGGGTTGCCGGGCGACGAGTCGAGCTCGACACCGACGAAGCCGTCGCCCAGCAGCTCGCGTAGGGCGGCGAACCGTTCGGGGGGCGACGTCTTGTCGCCGGTGAACCGCACACCGAGCACACAGACCCCCGCCGCCACCCGTTCGACGACCCGGTCGACGTCGGTGTCGCTGATCCCGAGGGCCTGGCGGTGGGCCCGGTTGACGGGGAAGGGCAGGGACGGCTGGCTCAGCACGGGGGCGACGACCACGTCATCGACCATCATGGCCAGGGCGAAGCCGCCGGTCAGGCACATGCCGACCGCACCCACGCCGGGCCCGCCGCACCGCTCGTGCTCGGCCCGGGCCAGCGCCCGCAGCCAGGTGGTCACCGGGCTGGTCCGGTTGAGGGCGAGGACGGTGAACTCCCGGGACACGCACGCCTTGCTGATCGACTGCAGCGCGTACGGTACCGTCGGCGCACGCCCGTCCTCGCCGAACAGGCTGGGCATGACCGCGGTACAGCCGATGCCGGCCACCATGCGGGCGAACCGGGCCACGTTCGGCGTGATGCCGGGGATCTCGCTGATCACGATCACGGCCGGACCGGTCCCGGTCCGGTAGACGGTGCGGGTGGCGCCCTCGGCGGTGAACTCCGAGCGCTCGAAATCGTCCAGGGTGTCGGCCATGGGACGACGCTATCCGGGTGGTGCCCGCCGTGGGTGGCCGACCGGACCGTCGGGGCCCGGGTCGGTCAGGCCAGGGCCAGGGTGACGACGACCGGCCGGTGGTCGGAGCCCGACGAGCCGGCCACCCGGGCGTCGACGACCCGCACGGCCGGGGTGACCAGGATGTGGTCCAGCTGGCTGTGGGGCCGGTGCGACGGCCAGGTCCGGCCGATGACCGCCCGTCGCCAGCCGCTGAAGAACGAGGACGCCGGCGGTCCCCACATGTTCATGTCGCCGGCCAGCAGAGCCGGTGTGTCGAGGGGGGGCAGGAGCCGGGCGAGGCGCCGGTACTGGGCGGGTGACAGGTGGGAGATGTGGGACATGTGGGTGCCGTGGACGACGAGCTCCCGGCCGCCCAGGTCGGTGGCGCACCGGACGACGGCCCGCCGGGCCGGATCGCGGCGGAGCTTGCCGAGGTCGAGGACGTGGGGGTCCCGGCACACCACGCGGGCGAGCAGGGCGACCCCCCACCGGCCGTGCTGGGCGACCCGGTCGCGGGGTCCGGCCACCACCTTCCACTTCTCCTCGTCGAGTCGCAACGTCTTGCGGACCGGGCTGAAGCTCGGGCCCCACCGGGTCGAGGAGGTGGCCACGGGCTCGTACAGCCGGGCGCTGGAGAGCGGGGCCTCGACCACCACGTGGTACCCGAGACGCTCCGCCACCAGGGCAGCCGTCCCCCGGGTCCCGTCGTCGGGCGTCCATGCCTCCTGCAGGATGAGCACGTCGGCGTCGAGTGCCTCGCACTCGGCCAAGACGTCGAAGTGGCGACCCCATCCGTCGACGCCCATGTGGACGTTGAAGCTGGCGACCCGCAGGGTGGGCCTCCGGCCCCCCGTGCCGGCTGCGACCGGCGCCGCGTCGGTCACCTGGTCAGTGCCGACCGAGCGTGACGGCCCGCTCCCGGAGTTCGGGCCGGAAGTCCGGATGGGCGATGGCGGCCAGCGCCGCCGCCCGCTCGCGCACGGTCCGCCCCGACAGGTCGGCCGAGCCGTACTCGGTGATGACCACACCCGTGTGGTGACGGGGCGTGGAGACCACCGACCCCTCGGGCAGCGTCGGGACGATCCGCGACCGGGTGACGCCGTTCGACACCGCGGTCGATCGCAGGCAGATGAGCGAGTGGTCGTCCAGGCGCATCTCCGCCCCGGCCACGAAGTCCTCGTGGCCCCCCACACCCGAGATCTGGCGGCCGTCGATGTTGTCGGCCACGACCTGTCCGTACAGGTCGACGCTGAGGGCGCCGTTGATCGACACGAAGGCGTGGTTCCTGGCGATGACGGTGGGGTCGTTCACCACCTGGACCGGCACGAAGGCCACGTCGGTGTTGCCGTCGAGCCAGGCGTACAGCTCGGCGGACCCGAGGGCGAAGGTGGTGATCGACACGCCGTTGAACAGGCTCTTGGCGTCGTTGGTCACCTTGCCGGACTCATGGAGCAGCATGAGCCCGTCGGTGAACATCTCCGAGTGGACGCCGTAGCCACCGCCGGGCCCCTCGGCGAGCTTGGTGGCCACCATGTTCGGCACGGCCCCGATCCCGATCTGGAGGGTGGCTCCGTCGGCGACGAACGACCGGGCCTCCTCGGCGATGGCCTCGTCGATCTCGTCCGGCGGCGGCTGCGGGAGGGTGAACGGGGCACCGGACGCCTCGACGAGCACGTCCACGATGTCAAGGGGGATCGTGTTGGTGAAGTCGGGGGCCAACGAGCTCGTCCGGGGCAGGTTGGGGTTGACCTCGACCACGAGGAGCCGGTCGGGGTCGCGCCCGGCCAGCTGCAGCTCCTCGTAGGTGGCGCCGAGGTGGAGCGACAGATTGACCGCACCGTCCTCGGGCGGCGCCGCCAGGACGGTCATCACCCTCGGGTCGTACCGCCGAAGGATGGGCGCGAACTGGCGGAACCCGCCGGGCACCAGCTCGATGTTTGCCCCGCCGGCCAGCATCATCCGCTCGGCGGGTCCGAAGAACCCGCACCGGTAGGTCACCTTGGGGTGGGAGAGCACCGGATAGAAGCCGAGGAGGAGCGCGCCCCCGAACGTGAGGTCCACCCAGTCGTCGCGGCCCCCGAGTGCCGTCAGGAAGGCGTCGGGGTTGGCCGGGCCGAGGCCGAAGCCGACAGCGTCGGTGGTGCCGATGAGCCGGGCGGCCTCCTCGGGCGTGCAGATCCTGGGTGCCATGGCCCCAGTGTGCCACCGGGTGCCGGCGCCGGTGAGGGCACAAGGTCCCCTCCTGCGCGGGTCCGTGGGGGAATGGTCCGGCGACAGGGGCGGCCCGTCGGTGGGATCATGGCCCGATGCGGTTCGACACCCAGCTGGCCGGACTCGAGGACGCGCCCGCCCACGCCCGCCGGCTCGAGGCCATCGGGGTCGATGGTGCCTTCACCTTCGAGGGCCCCCATGACGTGTTCACCCCGCTGATCCTGGCGGCCGGCGCGTCGTCCACCCTCGAGCTGACCACCAACGTGGCCATCGCCTTCCCCCGCAACCCGGTCCAGCTCGCCCACCAGGCCTGGGATCTGCAGCTCCTGTCGCGGGGGCGTTTCACGCTCGGGTTGGGGAGCCAGATCCGCGCCCAGGTGGAGAAGCGGTACGGCGCGTCGTTCGATCGACCGGTGGCCCGTATGCGGGAGCTGGTCGGCGCCCTGCGCGCCATCTTCGCGTCCTGGGAGACGGGCGAGCGGCTCGACTTCCGGGGCGAGTTCACCTCGCACACCCTGATGCCCCCCATGTTCAACCCCGGCCCGCACCCCCACGGACTCCCACCGATCGCCCTCGGCGGCCTCGGCCCCCAGATGGTGTCGCTGGCCGCCGAGGTCGCCGACGGGCTCCTGGTGATGCCGTTCAACACGGCGGCGCACTTCCGGGCCCGCACGCTCCCGGCGGTGTCCGAGGGACTGGCCCGGGCCGGGCGGGACCGCTCGGACCTCACCGTCTCCGGCGAGGTGATCGTGTGCTGCGGCCGGGACGAGGCGGAGCTCGAGACAGCCCGGCTGGCCGGTCGGTGGCTGCTGTCCTTCTACGCCTCGACCCCCGCCTACCGACCGGTGCTGGAGGTGGAGGGCTGGGAGGACCTGCAGCCCGAGCTGAACGCCCTGACGAAGGCCGGCCGGTGGGACGAGATGCCCGGCCGCATCGACGACACCATGCTGTCCACGCTGGCCGCCGTCGGTTCACCGACCGAGGTGGCCGCCGACATCGTGGCCCGATTCGGCGGCCTGGCCGACAGAGTCGGCTTCTACACGCCCTACCTTGTCGCCGACGACACGCTGGGCGAGCTGGTGGACGCCCTCCGCCACGCAGACCGACCCGGGGCACACGACGTGCGATCCGACGACGAGGGGATGACCATGAGCGAACCGACATCCGTCACCTACGACGAATTCTCCCTTTTCCACGAGAACGCCGAGGAGGCCGGCCTCCCCTTCGACCGACCGCCCGTCGTCCGCCGGGAGGCCCGCGAGGTCGGTCCGGGCCGGCGGCTCAGTGCGCTCGTGTGGGGCGAGGGCCCACCGGAGCTGGTCCTGCTGCACGGCGGCGGCCAGAACGCCCACACCTGGGACACCGTGGCACTGGCGCTGGGGCTGCCCCTCCTGGCCGTCGACCTCCCCGGCCACGGCCACTCCGACTGGCCGACCGACTCGGCGTGGCTCGACCCGGCGTCCATGGCCGACGACGTGGCCGTCGTGATCGCCGAGCTGGCGCCCCACGCCCGGGCCGTGGTCGGGATGTCGCTCGGGGGGGCCACGGCGATCGCCCTGGCCACCCGCCACCCCGATCTGGTGCCCCGGCTGCTCCTGGTGGACATCACGCCCGGGGTGACCGGGGACAAGACGTCCGACATCGCCGCCTTCCTGTCCGGTCCCGAGACCTTCGCCACCTTCGACGAGATCCTCGACCGGACCATCCAGTTCAACCCCACCCGGTCGGTGTCGTCACTCCGCCGCGGCGTCCTGCACAACTCGGTCCAGCTGCCCGACGGCACCTGGACCTGGCGCCACCAGCTGGGCCGCCCGGCGATGGAGCCGGGCCTGCATATCGAGCGGGCGGACAACCTGATGCAGTGGGACGCGCTCGAGCGCATCGGCGTCCCGGTCCTGCTGGTCCGGGGGAGCCGCTCCCCGGTGGTGGACGACGCCGACGAGGCCGAGTTCCGCCGTCGGCGCCCGACCGACACGGTCATCGTGGTGGAAGACGCCGGCCACAGCATCCAGGGCGACCAGCCGCTCGAATTGGCCCGGATCATCGGGGAGTTCGCCGGTCCCGGCTGAGTTCATGTCGAACTCCCCGGAGATTCGTCCCTCGTTCACCTGGAGTTCACCTGTCGTTCAGATGGCCTGGATACGGTCGGTCGGGTAGGGAGGCAGGCGCCCGGAAGGGCGGCGCCCTCCTCGCCACGACCACGACCACGGAGGCCCGGACAGCAGTGACGAGCATCGACCAGACCCGATCCACGCGAGCCCGACGGGCCGCACCACTGGCGGCCCTCGGCCTGGCGGCCGCGGCCCTCCTGTCGGCCTGCAGCTCGTCGTCCTCGACTCCGACGACCACCACGACCCCGCCCGGCGGCACCCTCTCCGCCAGCAACGCGGCCTTCCTGGCCGCCGACCTGAAGGCCCCGGCCGGGACGCTCAACGCCTCGGGCTCGACCTTCGTCCAGCCGTTCTTCACCTCGGCGTTCTACGCCTACACCGGCAAGAACCAGGGCCTGCAGGTCAACTACCAGGGCGTCGGCTCCGGTGCCGGGATCACCGCCTTCGAATCGGGCACGGTGGCCTTTGCCGCCTCCGACGTGCCCATGGCCGCAAGTGACCTGGCCAAGGTGCCGGCCTCGTCCGGCCCGGTCATCCAGGTGCCCGACATCCTCGGTGGAGTCGCCGTGGCCTACAACGTGCCCGGGGTGTCGGCCCGGCTCAAGCTGGACGGACCCACGCTCGCCGGCATCTTCGACGGCACCATCACCACGTGGAACGCGTCACAGATCACCGCCCTCAACCCGGGCGTGACCCTGCCGTCCCATGCCATCGTCCCCGAGGTCCGTGCCGACAGTTCGGGCACGACCTACATCTTCACCGACTACCTCAAGTCGGCGAACCCGACGGCCTGGACCCTCGGCACGTCGAAGACCATCGCCTGGCCGGCCAGCGCCGTGCAGACCCCGAAGAACTCGGGTGTGGCCGCGTCGATCCAGTCGACCCCCTACTCCATCGGATACATCGAGCTGTCCTACGCCATCAAGAACAAGTTCGCCTACGCCGCCGTCAAGAACGCGGCCGGCGCCTACGTGGTGCCCAGCCTCAACACCGTGGCCGCCGACGCCGACCAGAAGACGGGCGTGTCGTCGACCGACTTCTCGATCGTGAACCAGCCTGGCGCCACCAGCTACCCGATCTCGGGCTACAGCTGGGCCATCCTGCTGCAGAAGCAGACCAGTGACACCACGGGCGCCCAGGTGGTCAAGGTCCTCGACTGGACCACCCACACCGGTGGCGGCCAGGACCTGGCGGCCGGCCTCGACTACGTGGCCCTGCCGCCCGCCGTACAGAACCAGGTCCGCACCCAGCTGCTCACGGTCACCGGCACCACCGGCCAGACGCTCCTGAGCAAGTGAGCCGAAGGGCCGTCGGCCCGCGACCCGGGGCGCGCCGCCCCCCGGCCGGGCCGCGGTGACCGTCGTCGAGACACCGAGGCCGACCCCCGCCCCGCCCGACGTCCGGGGGCGGCTCCGGTTGCCCGACCGTGGGTACCGGGGGATCCTGGCGGTCGCCGCGGCACTGGTGGCGGCACTGGCGGCCTGGTTCCTGGTCTCCATCATCATCCAGGCCAAACCGGCCTTCTCGACGCTGGGGTTCTCGTGGATCCTGCAGAAGACCTGGGACCCGACCCACGGCAAGTACGGGCTGCTGCCGTTCATCCTCGGCACGCTCGAGGTGACGGCCATCGCCGTGGTGCTGGCCGTGCCCATCGGGCTGGGGACCGCCCTCGCCCTCGCCTACCTCGTCCCGGCCCGGACACGGGCGGCCCTGTCCACGACCGTGGAGCTGCTGGCCGCCGTGCCGAGCGTGGTCTACGGCCTGTGGGGCCTGGTGGTCCTGGCCCCGGTGTTCCGGGACACCGTCGAGCCGTTCCTCACCTCGGTGCTCGGCTGGACGGGACTGTTCAACGGGCCCGACCAGGGTGTGGGCCTGCTGCTCGCCGGGGTCATTCTCTTCGTCATGATCCTGCCCACCATGGTGGCCATTTCGCGTGACGTGCTCGCCGTGGTCCCGAACGAGCAGCTCGAGGGGGCCATGGCGCTCGGCGCCACCCGCTGGCAGGTGCTGCGCAAGGTCGTGGTCCCGGGCGCGCGGACCGGGCTGCTGGGGGCCTTCACCCTGGCCACGGGCCGGGCGCTGGGGGAGACGGTGGCCGTCGCACTGGTCATCGGCAACTCGCCCTACATCGCCCACTCGATCAAGTCGCCGGCCGCCACGATCCCGTCGTTGATCGTCAACAACTTCGGCGAGGCCACGGGGACCGAGCTGGCCGTGCTGTTCGGCGCCGGCCTGGTCCTGCTGGTCATCGGGATCGCGGTGAACTCCGTCGCCCGGTGGCTCGTCTGGTCGACGGCCGGCCCGAGCGCGGGGGCGACGGCCCGATGACGGTGCTCGTCGACCTGCCGGCCGACCCGACGGTCGAACGGCGCCGGGCCGTGCAGGCGGCCGCCGCGTCGAGCCTGCGGCGGCGCAAGCTGGCGTCGACCGCCGCCCTGGGTGTCTGCTGGGTGTTCCTGGCGGTCGCCGTGGTCCCGTTGGTCGCCGTGGTGGCCTATGTGGTGGCCAAGGGCCTTCCCGCGTGGAACGCCGACTTCTTCA
>Ga0302279_10004110_pt1 | contig 17472 bp, 16 predicted proteins | sample III_Bog_N3_3_FD_194541 | JGI IMG/M metagenome (GOLD analysis project Ga0302279, IMG submission 194541) | Peat permafrost microbial communities from Stordalen Mire near Abisko, Sweden - III_Bog_N3_3 | ecosystem: Environmental > Terrestrial > Soil > Wetlands > Peat | place: Sweden: Abisko...
TGGGACCGGCTCGGGCTTCTGCCGCGAAAGCACGCGCAGGAAAATGAGGAAGACGGCCGCGGCGCCGGCCAGCGCGCCCCAGCGCCGGGCGGTCTCGATCCAGGTGGACCATCGGCTCTCGCCCTGGAGCGCCTGCACCTCCTCCTGCGCGACCGGCTCGATCGCGAAGGGCATTTCCTCGAGCGTGACCACCGAGCTGGGGGACTGCCCCGCGGCGATCTTGAGGCCGAGGGCGTTGATCACGACCTGGCGCAGCGCATCGAGCTCCTCGGGCGTGCGCCGCAGCGGGCCGCCCTCGGGCCCGCCGGTGGTCCGCAGCGCGACCAGCACCGAGGCCGTGATGTTCTGGATCGAGCCGGGCGAACGCGTGGTGTTGGTCAGGGTCCGGTTGATCTCATAGGTGGTGGAGCGGTTCTTCCGGCTCTGGTCGGTCGAGGTGGTGGGCCGGGCGGCCGGGGTGTTCTCGGACCCGGTCTTGTCCGGGACATTGGAGCTGACCCCGACGGCGCCGCCCCCGCTGCGGGACTCGACGGAATCCGACGTGTCGTCCGAGGTCGTCTGGCTGCGGACGACCGCGCTGTCCGGATCAAATTTCTCCTCGGTGCGGGTGGTGGCCTCGGTCTCGATGTCGGCGGACACCCGCACGACGGCGTTGCCCGGGCCGATCACCTGCGCCAGCATGCTCTCCACCTTCTTGCCCAGGTAGTCCTCCACCTGCTGGCGATACTGCATCTGGGACGACGCCGTGCCGAGCGAGGGATCCTGGCGCAGCTCCTCCGAGAGAACGTGCCCGTGGTTGTCCACCACGGCCACCTCGTCGGGCTGCAGGCCCTGCACGGCATTGGCCACGAGATGACGGATGGCGTTGACCTGGTCGAGTTCGAGGCGGCCGCCGCCCAGGTCGACAAAGACCGAGGCGGTGGCCTTGACGTTTTCGTCGGTGACCAAAAGCCGGTTCTCGGGCTGGACGATCATCACCCGGGCGGCCCGCACGCCCTGCAGCTGCGAGATGGTGCGGCCGAGCTCGCCCTGGACCGCGCGCAGGTAATTGGTCCGCTGCACGAAGTCGCTGAGCCCGAACTGACCCTTGTCGAAAATCTCGAACCCAACCCCGTCCCCGCTCGGCAGGTCCTTCGCCGCCAGCTCCATCCGGAGCTTGTACACCCGGTCGGACGGCACCTCGATGGCCGTGCCGCCGGCCGTGACCTGGTACGGCACGCCCTGGGTGTCGAGGTAGGCGACGACGGCGCCGGCGTCCTTGGCGCCGAGCTGGGCGTAGAGCAGCTGGTAATCGGGCCGGCGCGACCATAGCACGATCGCCGCCATTCCGCCGCAGACGGCCAGGGCGGCCACGGCCAGCGAGACGCGCTGGTTGACCCCGAGTTGCTTCCAGAGTCCGAGTAGGGATTGGGCAAATTTCATCATGAACGGGAGGGATCGGCGTCAACTCACACCTGCATGCGCATCAGTTCCTGGTAGGAGTCGACGAGCTTGTTGCGCACCTGGACCATCAGCGAGAAGGCCACGCCGGCCTCCTGCATGGCGATGACGCTTTGGTGCAGCTGGCCGGATTGCCCGAGCAGCACCTGGCGGGTGAGCTCGTTGGACGCGGCTTCCTTCGACCCGACGGTCGAGACCAGGCCGTCGAGCATCCCGGCGAACCCGCCCGGTTCCGGCGCGCCCATCGGGCTGCCGATCCCGCCCGGCCGCATGGCGGGCATGTCCCCGGGAGCGACGAGCGGCAGGGCGGATAGACCGGAATTGACGGGACTGATGAGCGACATGGGGTTACTTGCCGATCTCGAGGGTTTTCATCGCCAGGTTGCGCGCGTTCTTGGCAAATGAGAGATTCGCCTCGTAGGCCCGGGAGGCGGTGATGAGATCGACCATCTCATAGGCCAGGTTGACGTTGGGCATCGTGACCATCCCGTCGGGGCCGGCGTCGGGGTGCTGGGGATTGTAGACCTGCTGGCCCGGGGTGGGGTCGGGCGTGATCGAGGCCACCTTGACCGTCTGCACGGAGGTGTCGTCGCTGCGCCGGAGAAGTTCGGTGGCAAAGGACACGACCTGCCGCTGGTAGGGCCCGCCCTTGGCCGTGCGCGTGGTCTGGGCGTTGGCGATATTCTGCGCGACGATGTCGAGCCGGGTCTTCTGCGCCTCGAGGGCGTCCGCAGTGACATCGATGCCGGTGATGAGATTCATGGCGGGGGCGCGGGGCTCAGGTGGAGATCTGCCCGCTGATCGCCATCTTCAACTGCTTGATATTGGTCGAGACGATGTTCGTCAGGTACTCATACTCGACCGAGCTCTGGTTCATCGCCAGCAGCTCGTGCTCGATCTCGACGTTGTTGCCGTCCGCCCGGATGGCGCGGGCATTGGGATCCTCCACCAGCGTCGGCTTGGGCGCATCCGCGAGCGAGCCGCTCTCGGCGCTGGCCTTGAGCTGCGACGCGAAGTCCGGAGCCAGGTCCATCCGGTGGTAGCCGGGGGTCTCCGCGTTCGCGAGGTTGGCCGCGATCGCATCCTGGCGCAGGACCGACGCATCCATGAGCTTCCCCGCCAGCTGGTATATGTCGGATGAGAAGATGGGATCGACCATGGCCGCCTCTATAGGCAAGCGGCGTGCCAGCCCCATTTTCGCTTACCTAACTACTCTCTGAATCAAGCAAATATAATAATCTGGCGCATGCGAACGGTCCGGCGGCAGGGATCGGCGGCGGTCGACGGCAGATTTTGCCCGCAGGATCGCGTCCCCGGAGCTTCATTGGCCCGCGTTTCGTGACGATAAGCTGGGGTCGCACCGGATTGGCGCGGCCCCCTCTGCGCGAGATGAATCTCGATCCCCCGTCCATCCTCATCGTCGAAGACGACCCCGGCGTGCTCGCGGCCCTCAAGGGCGCGCTGGAGCGCGAGCAATTCCATGTCGTCGCCTGCGACAACCCGCTCAAGGCGATCGACGTGATGGCCGATCGCGACTTCGCCGTCATCATCTCGGACCAGCGCATGCAGGAAATGGCCGGGCTCGACTTCCTGGTCGAGAGCCGCCGGCTGCACCCGGACAGCTCGCGCATTCTCCTGACCGCGGTGGTTTCGCTGCCCACGGTGATCGACGCGATCAACCGCGGGGAGATCTACCGATTCGTGGCCAAGCCCTGGCTGCGGGAGGAGTTGATCGCCACCGTGCGCGACGCCGTCCACCGGCACCGCCTGACCCGCAGCAATTCCGAATTGCAGGCCGAGACCGCGCGCCTGAACGCCCAGCTGACCGACGCCAACCGCGCGCTCGAGACCAAGGTCCTGGACCTGGAAAACCAGCGCCAGCAGCTCGATGCCGCCAACCAGGGCCTGACCGCGCGCTACGAAAACTCCCTCGAGCTGTGCCGCCGCATCCTCACCGCCTACGACCCGACGCTGGGCAGCCAGGCCAAGGCCCTGGTCGAGTTCGCCTCGAAGATGGCGGAGTCCGAACACTTCAAGGAAAACGAGCGCCGCGTCCTCCATTCGGCCGCCTGGCTCTGCGACTTGGGGCTGATCGGGGTGCCGCGGGAGCTTTACCGCTCGTTCCGCACCGGCCGCACCGACCACCTGACGGATCGCGAGCGCTCCATGATGCGCCACCACCCGGTCTACAGCCAGACCCTGGCCGCGCTGGTGGACAACGGGACCGAGCTCGGCGAGACCATCCGCGCCCACCACGAGTCCTTCGACGGCAACGGTTACCCCGACGGCCTGAGCGGCTCAGCCATACCCTGGCCGGCCCGCTGCCTGGCCGTGGCGGTCGGATTTGTCGAATCCGGGTTGCCCAAGGCGGCGGCCACCGAGGCGATCCTGGCCGGGTCGGGTCGGATCTACGATCCGGAGGCGGTCCGCCTCTTCCTCAAGGTCACGCATCTCGTCAGCCTGCCCCGCCAGGTCAATGAGATCCTCCTCGGGGAGCTGGAGCCGGGGATGATGCTCGCCACCGGGATCTACAGCCCCCACGGCCTGCTCCTCGTCGGCGAGGGCCAGACGCTCGGTCCCGGCATCATCGCCAAGATCCGCAACCATAATGAAGTGACGCCGATCAACCAGCGCCTGCTCGTCTACACCTGACGGCGGGCGTCACTCGTTGACGCACTCGAGGGCATCACCCGCCTCGCGATACTCGTGGAGCTTGTTGCGGAGGGTGCGGATGCTGATCCCCAGCCGGGCCGCCGCCAGGGTGCGATTACCCGCGGTCTGCTGCAGCGCGATCCGGATCGCCCGCTTCTCCAGCTCGGCGATGGACAGCGTCGCGTGGCCGTTTTCACCCCCGATTTCCGGCGGCAGCCCCTCCGGTTCCGCTCCCCCGACCGGGGCTTCGCTCGCGGCCACGGCCTCGGGCGCGATCAGGGCCAGCTCGGATTGGAAGCCGCCCGCCGCGGACAGTCCGAGCGCCGCCGCCGTGACCTGCCGGTCGTGCCCCGAGAGGATGACCGCGCGCTCGACCGCGTTCTGCAGCTCGCGCACGTTGCCCGGCCAGCGGTAGAGCATCATCGCGCGGCGCGCCGAATCGGCAAAGCCCAGGATGCGGGCGCCGTGCTTGCGGCAAAAGCGCTCGAGAAAATAATCGCCCAGCACCTGGATGTCCTCGGGCCGCTCGCGCAGCGGCGGGACCGAGACCGGGAAGACGTTGAGGCGATAGTACAGGTCCTGGCGAAAATGCCCGTCCTCGACCCGGCGCAGCAGGTCGCGATTGGAGGTGGCGATGATCCGGACGTTGACCTTGATCGTGCGATTGCCCCCCACCCGCTCGAACTCCCGTTCCTGCAGGACGCGCAGGAGCTTGGCCTGGAGGCCGACGGAGACCTCGCTGATCTCGTCCAGCAGCAGCGTCCCGTTGTTGGCCAGCTCGAAGCGGCCCTCGCGGCGCTCGGTCGCGCCGGTGAAGGCGCCCCGCTCGTGGCCGAAAAATTCGCTCTCGATCAGATTTTCCGAGACCGCCGCGCAATTGACCTTGATGAAGGGCTGGCGGCGCCGCGGGCTGCGGCGATAAATCTCGCGCGCGATCATTTCCTTGCCCGTCCCGCTCTCGCCATGGATGAACACCGTGGCGTCGGTCGGGGCCACCCGCTCCAGCATCTGCCGCAGCCGGAGCATGGCCGGGCTGCCACTGACCAGGGTCCCCTCCCCGCTGTCCTGGGTGTTGCTGAGCAGCTGGTTGACCTGGACCAGCTGCTGGAAGGATTGCACCTTCTTCAGGACCATGTCGATCTGGGTGGGGGTAAATGGCTTGACCAGGTAGTCGACCGCCCCGGCGCGGATGCAGGCCACCGCGGACTCCACCGTGGCGTTCCCGGTGATCACGATCGTCATGGGCCGCTCCGGCAGCATCGCCAGGGTCTCGAGCAATTTCTGCCCGTCGCCATCCGGCAGCCGGATATCGAGCATGACCAGGTCGAAGGATTCGCGCGCCACGGCGCCCTCGGCTTCGCAGAGAGTCCGGGCGGTGGTGACCGAGCACTTCCGCCGCGTGAATATTTCCACGAGCAGGCTGCACACCACGGCCTCGTCCTCGATGATCAGTACTTTTTCGATCGTCATGAAGGTGCTAGGTGTTGATTTTCAAGGTATAAACCGACCCCGTGCTCCCATGTTGCATTTGTAGGGCGAATACCCGGGCGAGCACAAAATATTTCGTCTAGGCATTATTACCTATATCCCGGGCCGAAAAATCTCGCCCCGCGCGCTAAAGCCGCGGCGCTCCGTGCCGATTGCTGCCTTAGGCCGAATACTCCCATGTCACCGCGTCTGCTCTCCTTTCTCAGCGATATCGAAACGGCGCTCAGCGTCGCCGACCCGGCCCCGCAGGGCGGAGCCTGGCAGAGCACCCGGACGGTCAACAACTACCTCGGGCTGGGGCGCCTGTATCTGTCGACCCGATACAATCCGGAGCGGCTGGAGCCGCTCGGTGCGGTCCAGCTGCAATCGCATCGCCTCGCCGACGGGTCGGTCTGCCTCAAGGCCTTTCTCTCCTGGTCCGGCCGCCCGGCCGAGACCGTGCACGCGATCTACGACCAGCCCAATCTCGATTGGGGCGTGGAAGCGCGCCGCCTGGCCGCCGCCTGGCTCGACGGTCAGGCCCAGGCCGCGGCTTACGAGCCGCTGGCGGCGGCCGGTTGATTTTTGCCGCAGGAATGAACGGTCGGCGCCGTTTGGCGCCAGTCCGCGGAATCGGGCTTGGCGCCAGAGCCCTGGCGCGACCGATCGCGACCACCGCCTCCGGGCGCACGACCAGCCTAGACGGCGGCGGTCAGCCGGCGGGAACGCACCCCGCCCCCATCCCGGTGATAGGCCGGCAGCAGTCGGGCCAGGCGCATCCGGGCGCCGGCGATGCGCTCGCCCTCCTCCAGCAGTCGGGTCCGCAATTGGCGAGCCCGGCGCCAGTTCTCCCGGCGACGCTCCAGCCATGCCGTCAGACGCGGCTGCAACGCCGCGGTGACCGCCGGATCGGCGATCAAAGGCATGAGCTCGGACAGGAGCGGGGCCGCCCGCTGGTGCGCCGCCAGCGCCCGGCTCCCCTGGCCGGAGCCGAGCAGGAGCTCCTCGGTCTGCGCCCATTCGTCCAGTGCGGCCAGCAACCGTCGGGCCTTGGTGATGGCGGACACGGTGGTCATCGGGGCGACTCGTCAGTGTTGCAGAACCGGCGCGGCCGCGGCCGGCTCCGGGCACTGGGGGCCGCGCAGCATCTCGGCCCAGGCATCGCGCAGTTCGCCCAGGAGCCGCTCGATTTCGATCACCGGTTCCACGCGCTTCTGCACGTTGGCCTCGAACAGCCGCCGATGGTAGTATTCGTAGAGGCGCTGCATGAGGGGCGCGAAGTCCCCGCCTTTTTCAAAATCGAGCGAGTGGCGCAATTCGCTGATGATCCGCTGGGCCTTGCGCAGGTGGTGGTTGATCACCTCATAGCGGCGCAGGTCGGTCGGCGCACGGGCGAATCCCTCCTTGGCCGCCGCCAGGGAGGCCAGGGCGCTGTCGAACAGCAGCAGCACGAGCTGGCCGGGCGTGGCGGTCAGGACCGCATTATTGCGGTAGACCCGCGCGTAGGCGGACGCGACCATCGGCGGCCTCAACTCTGATCCTCGGACGGATCAGGGGAGTTCACGATCATCGCCGCCACCCGGGAAATGATGGCGGGACCGGGGTAGTTGGGATCGGCGGCCAGCGCCTGCCCGCGGGCGACGACCTCGGGGCGCACCTCGGGCTGGGCGCTGAGGGCCGAGCTCAGCTGCTCGGCGTTGTCGGTCTGGAGCCGGTCGCGGAGCCGCGCGTTTCTCACGGGGCTTCCGGTGGAAGAATCCGCCGGCACCGCTGCCGCCCGCGATGTCCGGTCAAAGGAGGAAGTGGAGTCAATCATGGGCTGCGTCGTTCATGCTGTATATCGTCCCGCCGGCCCCGCACTTTAGCCGCGAACGGCAAATTCTGCAGGGCGGGGACATCAGCGCTTGGGCAGGGTGGCAAAAGTGGTGTCGGCCGCGTACAGGGCGAAACGGCGCGGGCTGACCAGGTTGTCCGACGAAAGATCGACCGGGGCGCCGGGCAGGGTGTTCCGGCTGTAAAACTGCTTGAGGCCCCCGACCACCCCCGGGTTGAGGCAGCAATACACGTCGTCAAAGCTCCAGATCAGCCTCCGGTCGGCCACGACGGCCAACTTGGCCCGGATCCCGAGGGTGAGCGGCCGGTAGGGGTCGAAGGAGGTGATGTCGACAAACATGACGGCCTGCGCGCCGTATTCGCTCCCCAACCGGGCCAGGAAGTCGGCCGGCAGGGCGTCGGTCGAGGCGAAGTCGGATGCGCCGAAGCTCTTGCCGCACTCCTCCCGGCTGAGGGTCACAACTTCGAAGCGTTCCTGCTGCTCCAGCGCGGTGGAAAAAATCGGATCGAGGTACTCGCAGGTTTCCGGCGGCACGAACGAGCCGCCGTGGACGGGCAGCACCACGACCCGCCGGACCGAGCGCGGCAAGACGTCCTCGCCGAAAAAGTTGCGCGGATGAAACGAGGCGGCCGGAGCCGCTCCTCCGGAGTCCGACCTCCGGCTGCCCGTAAGCGTGGCGCAGCCGGAAAGGCCGCCGGCGGCCAGGCCGAGGAGGGAAAGGCGCAGGAGAAGCTTCATGACGTGGTGCCGGACGAGCTGCTGGAGGAGGTGGAGCTGGTGGAACCGGAGGAACTGCTCGAATTCGTGACCCCGGGAATATTGACGTTCGGCGTGCTGCTGCTGAGCGAGCTGCCCGAGCTGCTCGAGGAGCCGCTATTGAGGGAGTTGAGGGACGCCTCCTCGTTCTGGTACTGCTGCTCCATCGCCTCCATGGCGGTGAACTCGGTCTCCAGCTGCTGCTGCTGCGCGTTCAGCTGGTTCTGCATGGTCGTGATCTGGTTCCCCAGGTCGGTCGACTCGCTCTGCAGGCTGGATTGCTCCGCCGCGTTCTGCTTCACGATGTCGTTGATCGCGCCGTTCATGATCGAGCCGAAGCCGGTCCCCGCCGTCTGGAAGAACGCGGCCACGCCGGACGGATTGGAGCTGAGGGCCTGCTGCAGTTGCGCGGAGTCGGAGATCTCCAGCTGGCCCGAGGTGCCGTTGAAGTCGATCCCGAGCGAATCGAGGCTGTTGATCGCCCCGGTCAGTGCGCCGCCGGCGCTGAAGGCCGTCATCTGCAGCTGGGTGCCCCAGTCGCCGACCTCGTGGCTGGACGAGAGCAGGGAGGTCGAGACGCTGCCGGAAGTCGTGGTCGTGATGTGGGTGTCGTTGGTGACATCGGTCTGCAGCGCATTGAACGCCGTGATGAACGACTGGAGCGCGGTTTGCATGCCGGACGTGTCGGCCACGACCGCGATCGTCTGCTCGCCGGTGGAATTGACGGTGACGTTGAGGCCGGGCACGCCCAATTGCGCCGCGGTGAGCGCATTGCTGGCGCTGGTCTGCTCCGGGCCTCCGTTGACGCTGAAGGTGGCGTTCGCGCCGTAGCTCAGGGTGGCTCCGGCTCCGACGGTGAGCCCGAGCGCGCCGGCGAGGTCGCCCGCGACATCGCTCACCCCGATGCCGGTGTCGCCCGTGTCGTTGTTGCTGAGGAGAATCCGGTTGTTCGTCGCGTCGTAGGCCGCCGTGACCCCCGCGTTGGAGTTGTTGATCGTCTGCAGCAGCGAGGTCAGCGTGGTCGTGTTGGCGTTGTAGGCGATGCTGACGCCGTTGACCGTGAATGATCCGTTGCCCGAGCTGTCCAGGCCGGTCAGGGTCGTGGCCAGGCCGGCGCTGGCCAGCGGCACATCGGTCTTCAGCGCCCCCAGGGGCCCCGAGCTGGTGACGGAGGCCTCGCCGTTGTTCGCCAGCTTCATCGCCTGGAGAAAATTGCTGGTGTCGTTGTCCGCGCCCAGGCTCACCGTGCCCGTGGCGGCGGTGAGCGTGACGGTGTCCGACCCGGAATCGTAGGCGGCGGTGACGTTCCCACCCGTGGCGGTGCTGATCGCGGAAAAGACGTCCTGGAGCGACTCTGAGGTGGTGACCGTGACCTGGGCGCCATTGACCGAGAACGTCCCCGCCGTGATGGGGTCGGCCACGCCCAGGTTGGCCAGCGTCGTCCCCGCGACGTCGTCGGTCGGGCTCAACCCGACGCTGACGTGGCCGGCCCCGGTCAGCTTCGAGGCGGTGGCGAGGTTGCCGACGTTGATGTCGGTGTTGCCGATCGCCGTGCCGCTGTCGGCATTCACCTGCCAGGTCGAGTTCCCGGCGGTGGACCCGGCGGTGACGGCGCTGAAGGTGCCGGGATCCTCCAGGGTGTAAATCGAGTTCTCGAGGTTGGTCAGGTCGGTGCCGAGGGCTCCGAGCGCGGTGTTCTGGCTGTTGACCGTGGTCTGCTGCGCCTTCACCTGGTTCATGCTCGCGCTGTCGGCCGCGATGATCTCCGAGATGATCTCGGTCCAGTTCATCCCGGAGACGAGTCCCGATATTTGTACGCCGGACATGGAGTCAGATGAGTAAGGGGTTATTCCCGTATTCCCATTCGGCACGCCCCGCGGAAAGTTAAGGGTTTTTCCTCAGAAAAATTTGGTCCCGGTCCCTAATTTTTTTCGCAGGCGCGCCGATTCCCCTTCCCGCCGCGGGCTTTTTCCACGGCCGGTGCGATCCGGCGCCGAACTCCCCCCGGATCCGACTGCGGCACGGAAGCCGCGCTTAAGATCAAGGAAGATACCATGTCCGTAGTCATCAGCAGCAACATCGCGGCGGAAGTCGCCGCCAACAACCTAGCCAACTCCAACACCATGCTGCACGAGAGCCTCGACAAGCTCTCGAGCGGCTCCAAAATCGTGAACCCGGCGGACGACGCCGGCGGGCTCGCGGTGTCAATGAAGCTTCAGGCGACCTCCGATCGCGACGGGGCCCTCCAGAACAACGTCAGCGACACCACGTCGTACCTCCAGACCCAGGACGGCGCCCTCCAGGTGGCTGCCTCCATCCTGGACCGGATCAGCCAGCTGGAGACCCTGTACCAGGACCCGACCAAGAACACCTCGGACCTGGCGAACTATGACGACGAATTCAGCCAGCTGCAAAGCGAGCTGACGTCGGTCGCCAACGAGTCGTTCAACAACGTCTCGCTGTTCGGCACCAGCTTCAGCGTCGACGTGACCGACGACCTCAGTTCGGCCAGCGCCGTCACGGTCGCCGCCCAGGACCTGACCAGCTCGACCACGGGCATCGGGACGCTGACGGCGAGCGGGGTGACCAGCCTGAGCGACCTGTCGCTGTCGGAGGTCACCAACGCGATCCAGAACGTGGCGACGATGCGGGCGACCAACGGCGCCGAGCAGAGCCGCCTGACCTTTGCGTCCCAGCTTCTCACCACCAACCAAACCAACCTGAACTCGGCCATCAGCTCGATCACCGACGTCGATGTCGCCCAGGAGACCACCAACCTGGCCAAGTGGAACGTGCTGGTGCAGGCCGGCACGGCCATGCTGACCCAGGCCAACCAAAGCGCCCAGAATACGCTGAAGCTCATCACCGGATAAGCCCCCACCGGCCTGACGCCCCCGCGCGGGGTGGAGTGATTGCCACCCCGCGCGTTCTCCCCGCGGTTGTCTATGCGGGCGTCAGGTCCCCGGGGCCGTCCACCCCCCCATCGGCGCGTCCGAACGGCGCGTCAGCTCTTTGAGGTTCCCCCTCATTGGCGCGGTCCGGCGCCCTCCCCCGGACACGTGGCGACGGCGGATCGTCGCACTTATCAAGGATCGATACCATGTCAGTCGTGATCAATAGCAACATAACCGCGAGTCTTGCCGCAAACAACCTCGCTTACTCCAACCAGATGCTGCAAGAGAGCCTCACCAAGCTCTCCAGCGGCTCGAAGATCGTCAGTCCCGCCGACGACCCCGGCGGCCTCGCAGTTTCCATGAAACTGTCGGCCACGGCCAATCGCGACGGCGACCTCGAGAACAACGTCAGCGACGCGACGTCGTTGCTCCAGACCCAGGACGGCGCCCTCCAGGTGGCCGGCTCGATTCTGGACCGGGTTTCCCAGCTGGAGACCCTGTATCAGGACCCGACCAAGAACAGCTCGGACCTGGCCAACTACGACGACGAGTTCACCCAGCTCCAGAGCGAGCTCACGTCGCTGACCAGCGAGTCGTTCAACGGCGTCTCGCTGTTCTCCACCGGCACGTCGCTCACCGTCTACACCACGGAAGACCTGAGCAGCACGTCGGCGATCTCGGTCTCCCAGCAGGACCTCGCCAGCACCTCGACCGGCATCGGCGCGATCAACGCGTCCAGTGTCACCAGCCTGTCCGACCTCACGCTGTCGGACATCACCAGCGCGATCCAAAACGTCGCGTCCATGCGCGCAGTCAACGGCGCGGAGCAGAGCCGCCTCAGCTTCGCCAACACGATGCTCACCACGAACCAGACTAACCTCCAGTCCGCCGTGAGCAACATCAGTGACGTCAACGTCGCGCAGGAAACCACGAACCTGGCCAAGTGGAACGTGCTGGTCCAGGCCGGCACCGCCATGCTGACCCAGGCCAACCAAAGCGCGCAGACCACGCTGAAGTTGATCACCGGCTAAAGCCTCCCGCGGTTGTTCTAGTTCGCCCAATCCCGCCCGCCGAAACCCCAAAAAGCGGGGTGGAGGCGGGCGGGACCGGCGGACCCGGGACAACAGCGGAGGCCCCTCCGGCCGGATCATCGGCCAGCGCCGGTCAGGACAGTAGAAATGGTTGGGCAAGGCCCCGGCTCGTCCGGGGCCTTCGCTTTTTCAGGCGCAGAGGGCCGCCCGCGGCGATTCCGCGACCACCACCCGCAGCGCGGCGGCGAGCCGCGCGTTGTCCTCCACCGCCAGGGCGCCCAGGTGCCCCACCCGGAAGATCTTCCGTCCGAGTTCGCCGCCGTTGGGGCAGACGGTGAATCCGTGCTCGCGCAGCCGCCGGACATAATAGTCCGGCGGGAGCCCCCCGGTCGGCTCCAGCGCGGTCACGGCGTTGGAGGGCGACTCCGCGTAAAGCCGGAAAGGCAGCCCGTCGAGCCGGGCCCGGAAGTCCTCCGCCAGGGCCCGCACCGACGCCACGACGCGGTCCGGTCCCCGCTCGAGGATGGTCTGCAGGCGGCCCTCGAGCTGTCGGATGATCCCGATCGCCGGCGTGAACGGGGTCTGCCCGCGCTCGCCGTCCTCCAGGTACCGCCGCAGGTCCAAATAGTACGAACGGGGATGGACGCTGCGCACCCGCGCGAGCGCGCGCAGGTTCAGGAGCACGAAGCTCAGGCCGGGCGGGAGCCCGAGCGCCTTCTGCGAGCTGAAGAGCAGCGCATCGATCCCCTGGCGGGCCATCGCGATCGGGTCGGCCAGGAAGGAGCCGATCGCGTCCACCACCAGGAGCAGGTCATGGCGCCGGCAGTAGCGGGCGAGGAGATCGAGGTCGAAGCGCGTGCCGGTGGACGTTTCGTGATGATTCACCAGCAGCGCCCCGGCCGGCCCCACCGGCACCGGCAGGTCGGCGGCCCGGATCTGCTTCCCGCGCTCCACCGGGATCTCCACCTCGGCGGTCCCGTGGCAGCGGCAGATCTCGCCGAACCGCCGCCCGAATTCCCCGCCGTTGATCCAATACGCGGTCGCGCCCGGGGGCAGGAGATTGATCACCGCCGCCTCCATCGCCGCCGTCCCCGAAGCGGTGAGCAGCGCGACCCGGTCCGCGGCCGCGGCGCCAGCGGCGGCCTTGAGCATCCGCTGGCAGTTGAGGATCGTGTCGGAAAATTCCGCGGTGCGGTGATACGTCATCTGGCGGCCGCCGAGCTCGAGGCTGGCGGGATCCATCATGACCGGGCCGGGGGTGAAGAGCGTGTCCATGGAAATTTATCCCGCCGCCCGTTCCGCGGGTTCGAGTTCGCCGGCCAGCCGCTCCTCCAGCGCCTGCTTGATGGCGACGCCCGCGCCGCCAGGCCGAACTCCCATCCGGCGGCGCACGTCCGCCGCCCGCCCCTCCCGGCCCGTGTCCGCGCCCGCCGCCACCCGGTCGAGAAAGGCGCGGATCGCCGCCTCGCCCGTCGCCCAGACCTGGTGCTGGCGCACGAAGTCGAGGTCGAGTTCGTAGTCGAGGTGGGCAATCGGCCCGTTGGGATTGTGCAGGTAGCAGACCGGCTTGCCGGAGATGCCGAATTCAAACTGGATCGAGGAGCAGTCGGAAATCAGGGCGTCGCCCGCGGCGAGCACCGGGAAATACGAGGCGCTGCGGTCGAGGCGGATATTCCCGGCCGCGACGCAGCGCTGCACGAAGCCGTCGAGCTCGGACCGGGTCATGATCCCGCGATGCTCGAGCGCGGCAAAAAAGATCGGATGGGGACGGACGACGAAGGCGAGATCCGTCCGCCGCGCGAACTCCTCGAGCAGGAAATCCCGCCAGCGCAGGAAGGTGGAGTAACCATCGCCGTACCGCGTTCCGTTGAGCCGGACGTCGAAATGCGGGGTCCAGAGGACGAGGGGCCGCCCCGCGGCAAAGGCGCGCAACGAGGGATCGGGCGCCACCGCGAGGTCCTCGCCCAGGCGGTCAAATTTCGGGTGGCCGGTGGCGATGACATGGCGGTTGCCCGCGAGGCAGTGCTCGGCGAAGAGCGCCCGGTGCGCCTCCGATCGGGCGAAGACGGCCCAGGCGAACTGCTGCAGGGGTAAATTGAATTGGAACAGCACATCCTCCTGATTGCCGCCCATCTCGATCGCGTACGGGACATAGCACAGGCGGTGCCCCACCCGGACCAAGTCGGGCACCCTCCAACCGTCCGGGCGCGTCACATCGTAGGGGTTCTGCAGGAAAACCAGGTCGGCGTCGCTCTCTTGCAGTGAAAAATCCTCCCAGCACACATGGGGTATACCCTCCTCGGCCAGGAAGGCGAAGATTCGATCCTTGTCCTCGGTCCGGGAGCTCGCCTCGTACGAGGGGTGCTCCCAGGGCATGGCCACGACCAAGGTTTCCCACGCCGGATCCGCCGCGAATGCGGCGTGCACGGATGCCATGCAAGCCCAGGAGTGGCCGTTCTGGGCCACGAACACGACCCGTCGCCGCTCCACCCGCCCGGCGGACCGGCCGGGGCGGGATGTCCCGGTCCCGCCGAGGCTGCGGGCGTACCAGCTCTGGGCCTCCTCAAATCGTCCCTGGTGCTTGAGCGCATGGCCCAGCCAGCGCATGGCCACGAGGTCGCCGGGGGCGCGGGACAGGCATTCCCGAAAGGACCGCTCCGCCTCCCGCGGCCGGCCCAGGCTCAGCTCCGCCTCACCCAATCCGTACCAAGAGAGGACATGATCGGGATCGAGGGCCAGCACCCGCTCGAAAGCGGGCACGGACTCGGCCAGCGTCCCGCCGGCGCGGCGCAGCGAGCGGGCGAGCCAGGTGCTGTAGTCGAGCCGCCGCGGGGCGAGTCGGACCGCCTCCTTAAGAAGGTTGAGGGCCTGACCATGGGCCATCCAGGCGCCGGCATAACGAGCGGCCATGACTCCGGCCAAGCCCTCAAGAAAATGCGCTTCGGCCGACGTGGCATCCGACTGGCGCGCCAGGTTCGCAAAGCGCCGGGCTTCGGCCCAGTCGCCGCCGTCGAAGGCCCGCCAGGCCTTGGCCACGCAACGCGTCGCCATTCGCCGCGGCGCCGCGGCCGATCCGGTTCCCGCGATCAGGAGCGCGACGCGCGGGTCGTGCGGGGCCCGGAGGCGGGCCTGCGCGAACATCTTGGCCGCGGTCTCGACCTGGCCGGTTTCCTGGGCAAGTTCGCCGATCACCAGGTAGGGTTCCGCGGATTTGGGGCACTCCACGATGGCCCGCTTGGCGAAGGTGAGCGCCTCCTGGATCTCGCCGGATTGCAGCAGGCTGCGGGCCTTCGCCGCGAGGGGCTCGGCGGGAACGCGTCCGCCCAGGACAGGGCGGACGAGGAGCGACGGCGTCGCGGCGGACTTTTGATAGCCCGCCGCCGCCAGCGCAACCGGCGGGGCGGCGGTGGCTGGAGCGTCCCAGATCCAGATCCGGGCCGGCCTCCCATTGCCGGCGCTGGGCCCTGCCGCATGGCCGACGACCGCGAGGTCGGCGGGAGCCTCCGACGGCCCGGGGGCATGGCGCGACACCTCCACCCGCGGCAGGGTGCGGAAGAGATGCTCGAGGTCCGCCGGCACGTCGCGGCCGAGCACGATGCGGAGGGTCTCCTGCTGGCTGTGGACTCCCTGGATATCCTCGTACACCTGGAGCGCGGTCCGGATGCGCCCCGAGTCCATGGCGGGCGGGAAGAACGTCCGCGCCGGGTCCGGCACCACGAACTCCGGGACGGCCCGGCCATCGGTGAGCAGGCTCGCAAACGCGGCCCGCCGGCGCTTTTCGTTAAAATGAACGTCAAACCACTTGGCGCCGGCCACCCCCAGGGCCCGGGCTTCGTCCGGCCGGGCGAGCAGGGTCCCGGCCCGCTCCGCCAGTTCCTCGGGCGTGCGATAGGTGGCCATCTCCCGGCCATCCTGCCACAGCGACTCGAGGCCCGACTCGGGCGCCAGCCGGTCGGTCAGCAGGGCTCCCCCCGCCGCCATGATTTCGAAGCAGCGCAGGTTGAGGTCGCCGTTCAGGCTGACGTTGAGGCCGAGGAGCGACGCGCCGTAGAATTCCAGGGCTTCCTGCTGCGGGAGCGAGGAGACTGCGAGGGGCAGCTTCCGCTCGGCCAGCATCCCGGCCAGGCGCAACCGGCGCTCGTGCAGGGACCCCACCTGCCCCACCAGCGCGATCCGGGGTTCGCGCGCAGCGGAGCGCGCCGCGGCCACCGCCGCATCGCTGTGGGGAAAGGTCAGTCCCGGGAACCAGAAGAGATTGCGGAGCCCGGCGGCCCGAAAGAGGGGGATGTGGTGGCGCGTGTAAAGGAAGACCACCCGGTCGAAGCGCTGCGAGGCCGCGTATTCCACCATCCCGAGGATCGGGCGTTTCAGGTGGTGGGTGTCGGCCACCAGCAAAACCTTGGGACCCGGCAGGGCGTCGAGATTGCGCGGGACGCTGACCCAGCTGGAGTCCACCAGGCAGACGATGGCCTCGGGTTGGTGTTCCGGCAACATCCGGGACACCACCTTCGCCAGATCATATTCGCCGGCGGGGGTGCGCATCGATACAATTTTTCCACCCAGCTCCTCGAAGGGGAAATACGGCCCGCAGTTGATCTGCTCATCGCCCAGGAGGGGCGGCGCCATATAATGAGCCGGCGAACCGGAACAGAAAAGGAGGCGCATGCGCGGGCGGCGATTAGGGCTGGCGGAACGCGCCGAGCTGGCGGCGCCAGGGAGCAGCGGCGGGATCGAAAACCCTCGGGCGCTCGCCCCGTCGGTCGACCCCGGCGACGCCCAGTCTCACCGCCGCGAGGTCGCCGCCCGGCGCCATCAGCCGCGACGCAAAATCGAAGTCCTTCGGAACGAGCTTCTCGCTCAGGCAGGGATTGGGAAGGACGATGCTCGACGCCATGCCTGCGGTATAGCATACGCCGAACCAATTTTTATAAACATTCGTAAGTGGTTATACTGATTCGCTTTAAAATTTCTTTTTTCGGCAAAATTTGCCGCCTGCCCGCCACCGCGCAAACCCCGGCAAATTTTTCACGCGGCCGCGCAGCGCTCCGCCCACATCCGCCGATAGCCGGACTCCAGGTCGCGGACAAAGCCCGTCTCGTCGCACAAGGGGCTGTCCCGCATCAACTCGCGCATCCTTCCCCGCAGCGCCGCGAGCCGGGGCAGATCCGCAGCCAGGGCGGTGGCGGCCGCCACATAGCCGTCCTCCGTCTGGGCAATGCCCTCCGGGAATCCGACGTGGCTGAGCAGGCTGGCCCCAACCCGGGCCGCGTGAGTTCGGCCGGCCAGCGTGATCACGGGCACGCCCATCCAGAGCGCCTCGCAGGTCGTGGTCGTGCCGTTATAGGGATCGGTGTCGAGGGCGAGGTCAACCCGGCCATAGAGCCCCAGGTGCCGGGCG
>Ga0302279_10004112_pt1 | contig 17468 bp, 13 predicted proteins | sample III_Bog_N3_3_FD_194541 | JGI IMG/M metagenome (GOLD analysis project Ga0302279, IMG submission 194541) | Peat permafrost microbial communities from Stordalen Mire near Abisko, Sweden - III_Bog_N3_3 | ecosystem: Environmental > Terrestrial > Soil > Wetlands > Peat | place: Sweden: Abisko...
AACGACAGCGGCGTCAAGGTGACCGTCGGCCTGCGCAAGGGCGGCGCGTCCTGGGACAAGGTCGCCAAGGCCGGCCTGAAGGTGGCCGAAGTGGCCGATGCGGTCAAGGCCGCCGACGTCGTCATGATCCTGCTGCCGGACGAGAACATCGCCGAGGTCTACAAGAACGACGTCGAGCCCAACATCCGCGAAGGCGCCTCGCTCGCGTTCGCGCACGGCTTCAACGTGCACTACGGCCAGGTCACGCCGCGCGCCGACCTCGACGTGTGGATGGTCGCCCCGAAGGCCCCGGGCCACACCGTGCGCAACACCTACAGCCAGGGCGGCGGCGTGCCGCACCTGGTGGCGGTGTACGCCGACAAGACCGGCAAGGCGCGCGACCTCGCGCTGAGCTACGCCGCGGCCAACGGCGGCGGCAAGGCCGGCATCATCGAGACCAGCTTCCGCGAAGAGACCGAGACCGACCTGTTCGGCGAGCAGGCCGTGTTGTGCGGCGGCGCCGTCGAGCTGATCAAGGCGGGCTTCGAGACGCTGACCGAAGCCGGCTACGCGCCCGAGATGGCCTACTTCGAGTGCCTGCACGAGCTCAAGCTGATCGTCGACCTGATCTATGAAGGCGGCATCGCTAACATGAACTACTCGATCTCCAACAACGCCGAGTACGGCGAGTACGTGACGGGCCCCAAGGTCGTCACCGAGGAGACCAAGAAGGCCATGAAGCAGGCGCTCAAGGACATCCAGACCGGCGAATACGCCAAGAGCTTCATCCTCGAGAACCGCGCCGGCGCCCCGACACTGCTGTCGCGCCGCCGCCTCAACGCCGAGCACCCGATCGAGGTCGTCGGCGAGAAGCTGCGCGCGATGATGCCGTGGATCAAGGCCAACAAGCTGGTCGACAAGAGCAGGAACTGACGGCCCCACGGTCGCTGGCGCTCCCTGCCCCCGAGGGGCCGGCCGCGAGCGGCCCGGCAAAGCCGGATCCGCCGCTCCCTTGGACTTCCTTTGAGCCGAGCGAGCGGCAGCGCCGGAGCCAGTCTCAGGCCACTTCGGTGGCCTTTTTCTTTGGTTCCGACCCACGAAGCGCTGCCAGTGCTGCGGTATCCTCGCGCACCATGAAATTCTTCCTGACGCTCGCGCCATGAACGACCTGAGCCCGATGACGGACGACGGCCTCGACGACGATGCCCACGCGGCGCCGCGCCCGCGCCGCAAGGGCGTCTACATCCTGCCCAACCTGTTCACGCTGGCGGCGCTGTTCGGCGGCTTCTACGCGATCGTGATGGCGATGAACGGCCGCTACCTGCTCTCGTGCTACGGCGTGTTCTGCGCGATGGTGCTCGACAGCCTGGACGGCCGCGTCGCGCGCATGACCAACACGCAGAGCGCTTTCGGCGCCGAGATGGACAGCCTGTCCGACATGGTCAGCTTCGGCGCCGCGCCGGCGCTGATCGTCTACGAATGGGCGCTCAAGGGCCTGGGCAAGGCCGGCTGGGGGATCGCCTTCTTCTACTGCGCCTGCGCCGCGCTGCGCCTGGCGCGCTTCAACACCAACCTGGCGGTGGTCGACAAGCGCTACTTCCAGGGCCTGCCCAGCCCGGCCGCCGCGGCGCTGGTGATCGGCTTCATCTGGGTGGTGGTCGACACCTCCAACACCGACGTCAACGGCGACGTCGTGCTGGCCTGGGCCGCCGCCGCCACCACGTTCTACGCAGGCGTGACGATGGTCGTGAACGTGCCGTTCTACAGCTTCAAGGACCTGAGCCTGAGGCGCTCGGTGCCCTTCATCGTGCTCGTGCTCATCGCGCTGGCCATCGGCGTCATCAGCTACCAGCCCGCTCGCACGATCTTCGCGATCTTCTGCATGTACGGCCTGTCAGGCTATTTCGTGTATGCCTACAAGCGCGCCAAGGGCCGGCCTGTGAGCGTGATCGCCCTGTCCACCGACGAGCCTGACGAGGTGGGATTGCACCGCTGAGCGCAAGGTCTGCGCGCGGCCCTGCGCGCGAGCGGGCGGGATCTGATTCAATCGACGGCATCCGAACCTCTGCGGCGCTGCCGCCTTGATCGACTTCGTCACCCTGGCCGCCTTCGTGGTCGTCGTCCTCGGCTTGTTCGCCGTGCCCGGACCGCCGGTCCTGCTCGTGCTGACGCGCACAGCGCAGGGCGGACGGCCGGTCGGCATCGCGACCGGGGCCGGGGCCGGGGCCGGCATGGCAATCGGCGACCTGCTGCATACGCTGCTTGCCGCGGTCGGGCTGTCCGCGCCTTGCTCGAGAAGCCCGCGGTGGCCGCGGCGCAGGTCGAGCCGTCGCCCGCCGCCCCGGCGATATCGACCGCGCGCGCCTTCTGGCACGCCGTCCCGGCCGAGTTGCTCAACCCGAAGACCGCGCTGTTCTTCCTGGCCTTCATGCCGCAGTTCGTGCATGCCGAGCGCGGCCATGTGCTCGCGCAGTTCCTGATCCTGGGCCTGGTCTTCGCGGTGATGAGCCTGGGCTGGAGCACGATGCTGGTCTTCGCGATGCGTCCGCTTGCCCGGCTCGTGTCGCGCATGAGCTGGCTGCAGCGCTGGAAGGGCAAGTTGATCGGGGTCATCTTCGTGTCGCTGGGCGTTCGCGTCGCCCTTCAGCGCCAGTGATCCCGGCCTTGCCCGGCGGCAACATTTCGCCCCACAAGGCTGAATCACCGTGTTATATTCATTCGCATGACGTCCCGAATTGCGCTGATTACGCTATGCCTAGCCGGAGTACCGCGGGTGCATTGATCAGTCACGTCTGAACCGATTCCGATCAACGGCCCGCTCTGCGCAACGCAGCGGGCCGTTTCACTTTTTGCGGCGTTGCCATCCAAGAAATCCCTCCAGGAGATGTCCATGCTCAAGAACCCAGCCACCAAGTACCGTCCCGTCGCGCCGGTTCGCCTGACCGACCGGACCTGGCCCGACGCCGTGCTCACCAAGGCGCCCGTGTGGTGCAGCTCCGACCTGCGCGACGGCAACCAGGCCCTGATCGAGCCGATGGACGCCGAACGCAAGCTGCGCATGTTCGAGACGCTGGTGCGCGTGGGCTTCAAGGAGATCGAGGTCGGCTTCCCGTCGGCCTCGCAGACCGAGTTCGACTTCGTGCGCAAGCTGATCGAGGACCACCTGATCCCCGACGACGTGACCATCCAGGTGTTGACGCCGGCCCGCGAACCGCTGATCGCGCGCAGCTTCGAAGCCGTCAAGGGCGCCAAGCGCGTGATCATGCACCTGTACAACGCGACGGCGCCGATGATGCGCAAGGTCGTGCTGGGCCTGGACGTGGACGGCATCGTCGAACTCGCCAGCAGCCATGCCCGCATCATCAAGGACCTGGCGGCCGAGCAGCCTGCGACCGACTGGCGCTTCGAGTACTCGCCGGAGATGTACTCCGACACCGAGCTCGAGGTCTCGCGCCGCGTGATCGATGCCGTCACCGAAGTCTGGCAGCCGACACCGCAGCGCACCTGCATCATCAACCTGCCGACGACGGTGGAGCACTCCACGCCCAACGTCTACGCCGACATGATCGAATGGACCTGCCGCAACATCGCGCGGCGCGATTCCATCGTCATCTCCACGCACCCGCACAACGACCGCGGCACCGGCACCGCTACCGCGGAGCTGGCGCTGATGGCCGGCGCCGACCGCGTCGAGGGCTGCCTGTTCGGCAACGGCGAGCGCACCGGCAACGTCGACATCGTCAACATCGCGCTGAACCTCTACACGCAAGGCGTCGATCCGCAGCTCGATTTCTCGGACATCGACGAGATCCGCCGCGTCGTCGAGTACTGCAACCAGCTTCCCGTGCATCCGCGCCACCCGTACGTGGGCGACCTCGTCTTCACGTCGTTCTCCGGCTCGCACCAGGACGCCATCAAGAAGGCCTTCGCCGCGCGCCGCGACGGCGACACCTGGGAAATGCCGTACCTGCCGATCGACCCGAAGGACCTGGGCCGCAGCTACGAGGCGATCATTCGCGTCAACAGCCAGTCGGGCAAGGGCGGCATCGCCTACCTGCTCGAATCGGAGTACGGGCTCGAACTGCCGCGACGCCTGCAGATCGAGTTCAGCCAGGCCGTGCAGGCCGTGATGGACGCGCAAGGCAAGGAAGTCAGCGCCTCCGATATTTGGAAGATCTTCGAGTCCGAATATCGTCTTGCCGAAGGCGCCGTCGTGCTGTCCGACCTGACCCAGGCCGACATCGGCGACGGGCGTGTGCGTGTCGCCGCCGAGGCCAACGTGCTGGGCCGTCGCATGGTGCTCGAAGGATCGGGCAACGGCCCGGTCGATGCGTTCGTCGAGGGCCTGTCGCGCGCGGCGGGTGTCGCGGTCAAGGTGCTGAACTACCACGAGCACTCGATCGGCGGCGGCGCGCAGGCGCGCGCGGCGGCGTATCTCGAGGTGCGCGTGGGCGATGGGCCGGCGGTGTTCGGTGTCGGCATCGACCCCAACATCGTTCGCGCCACGCTGCTGGCGGTGCTGTCGGCGTCGTCGCGCGGCGCCAATCCGGTGTCGATCGACCAGCCCGCGACCCACGCCGTCGCCTGAAGCCAGCAAATCCGCGAGCTCCGTCGCGTTGGGAAGCGCCGACGGAGCTCGCGTTACCTTATGTCACCCGCTGGCGCGTAATAGCGTGCGAAACGCCCGCTTTTCGGCCTTAGGCGGTGCGCCGGAATGCAGAAAATAAGGTATCGGACCTGATGATGTGTCCTGCTCCACGACGGGCGTATTGGTCCAGTCCTGGATCCGCTTTCAGAATTTCGGCATCGCGTCAGCGGATTTCCACGCCACTGCGTTAGACAGCCTGATTTGCCGTCCGTCGCCATGAGCCGGTTACAAGCTGCCCGGCTCGTTCGACGTCCGGTTGAGGAAGTCCACGCAAGCTTTTGATCTTGCGTGGATTTTTCCTTTGATTTAGACTGAAACAAATGGTGATGCAACTGGCTTCCAGCTCTTCCGGTTCACGGAAATTCAAGCAACTGTCGCGTTGGGCGTTGTCGTGCGCGCTCGGCGGTGCGTTGGCCTGTGCGTCCTTGGCGAGCTCCGCGACCACCGTCGCCAGCGATTCGGCGACCGCCAAGCATCACCGCAAGACGGCGGCTTCGGCGCATGTGGCCCCGCGTGCGCGACGCGTCGCGTTGGTGCGCCACACCACGGCGACGACACGGACGACCCTCCGCGTTGCCGACGTTCCGTCGCAATCGGTCGGCTACGCCGCCGGCCTGCACGCCACCGAAGACCCGTTGTTGCTGCGCTCCGGCGCGGCACTGGTGCTCGACCAGGACACGCATGAAGTCCTGTACAGCAAGAACTCCGAAGCCGTGCTGCCGATCGCCTCGCTCAGCAAGCTGATGACCGCGCTGGTGATCAGCGAAGCCAAGCAGCCGCTCGACGAGATGGTCACCATCACCAACGACGACATCGATACCGAGAAGGGCACGCATTCGCGCCTGACGCCCGGCACGCAGCTGCCGCGCGGCGTGTTGCTGCACCTGGCACTGATGTCGTCGGAGAACCGCGCCGCCAACGCGCTGGGTCGCAACTATCCCGGTGGCCTGGCCGCCTTCATCCCCGCGATGAACGCGAAGGCCAAGGAACTGGGCATGAACGACACGCACTACGTCGAGCCGACGGGCCTGTCGAGCCAGAACAAGTCCAGCGCGCGCGACCTCGCGGTGCTGGTCAACGCCGCGCACCAGGTGCCGCTGCTGCGCGAATACTCCACCACGCCGTCGCTTGACGTCGAACTGGGCCGCCGCCAGGTGCAGTTTCACACCACCGATCGCCTGGTCGCCAACCCGACCTGGGACATCGGCCTGCAGAAGACGGGCTTCATCAACGAAGCCGGCCAATGCCTGGTCATGCAGGCGCAGATGGCCGGCCGCAAGCTGATCATGGTGCTGCTCGACTCCGCCGGCAAGTACTCGCGCATCGCCGATGCCGAACGCATCCGCAAGTGGGTCACGTCCAACCACATGGCGCCTACCCCGGCCGTCGCCCCGACGTCCACCACGGCTGGTTGATCGCACGCCGGCCGGGCGAACGATAACGCGATGGGAAGAGGGCCGGTGGCGCGAGTCACCGGCTCTTTCAATTGGCGCAGCGACACATTGCAAGCGATGACAGCCTTGATGTCGTCCTCCCGTGTACGCGTCATGCGCGCGCGGGCCGACGGATTCAGGCCTTGCCGCTGTGCCCCAGCGCCGCCGAGATTCGGGCCGCGGTTTCCTTGACCCGTTCCATCCACGACTCCTCGAGCCGGTCCGCTGGCGCCGAGACCGACAATCCCGCCACCAGCCGACCCTGGTCGTCGTAGATGCCGGCGGCCATGCAGCGCACGCCGAGCTCGAGTTCCTCGTCGTCGCGCGAGATCGACTGCTTGCGGATCTTCTCGAGATCGCGCTCGAGCATGGGCAGGTCGGTGAGGCTGTTGCGCGTGTGGCCGGTCAGCCCAGTGCGCGTCGCGTAGGCGCGCACGCGCTGGGGTTCGTCGTTGGCCAGGAACAGCTTGCCGACCGAGGTCAGGTGCAGCGGCGCACGGCCGCCGACGGCGCGCACCACCTGCATGCCGGAGCGCTCGCTGTACGTGCGTTCGATGTAGACGATCTCGTCGCCCTGGCGCACCGAGAGGTTGACCGGCTGGTGCGTCAGCCGGTGCAGCTCGCGCATCGGCCCGATGGCGGCCTCGCGCACGTCCAGCCGCGCCTTGACCAGGTTGCCCAGTTCCAGCAGCCGCATGCCCAGCCTGTAGCTGCCCGCTTCCGGCCGCTCGACGAACCGGCCTTCGGCGAGATCGTTGAGGATGCGGTGCGCCGTGGACGGGTGCAGCCCGGTGCGGGCGCTGAGCTCCTTGAGCGGCACCGGGTCGGTGTGCGCGGCCAGCACGTCGAGCAGCGCGTAGGCGCGCGCGAGTACCTGGATCGTCGGTCCGGAGCCGTCTGACTTGGACATGGGGTCGGCCTGGGCTGTGGGGGTCTTATTCTCGCATGGTGAAACCAGAAACCACACTGCGATCCCCAAAACTGCGCTACAGGTGCGAATTCGCCAAGACGCCGACGGACGCCTCGCCCGCCAGCACGGCGGCCTCCAGCGTGGCCGGGTAGGGCCCGGCGACGTAGTCGGCGGCGGCGCGCAGGCCGGGCAGGATGTGCATGGGCGGGCGCACGACGTCAGCCGTACAGCGGAACGTCGCGCGCTTGTCGGCGCGAAGGCTCGCCACTTCGACGGCGTGCGAGCCGTCGATTTCGAACGCCTGCCGATATTGCGCGACTGCGGCGGCGGCGACCGCGTCGCTGCCGCGCTCCAGCCAGCGTCCGGCCGCGCTGACCACCAGCGTCACGCGATCGCCATCGGCTGGTTGTTCGCCCAGCTTGAATGCGAACTGCGCGGGGCGCGCGATGTCGTCGCTGTCCAGCGCCAGCATTGGCGCGGGCCAGGCGCGCCGGGGTGCGGTCAACGTGATCGTGACGATGGGCTCGTGCGCCAGCGCAGCGGCGGTGGCGGACCATGCCGGTGCGAGCGGCTGCGTCAGGCGCGCCGCCTCGGTCGCCGGAGTCGCGAGGATCACTTGATCGAATGGGCCCGCGGATTTGCGCAAATCGTCCGCATCGGCGTTCGAAACGACGCGCCATTGCGCACCGATCTGCTCGATCGCCGACACGCGACAGCGCAGGTGCACGGCCGCGCCGTGCGCGCCCAGCCATTCGAGCGCCGGCAACGGCAGCAATTGCGCGAGCGGGCGCTGCGGCAGCAGCAGGTCGGAGGCCTCGCGCGGGCCGAACAGGCTGTCGCGCATCACCGCCAGGAAGACCGCGGCGCTCGCCTCTGCCGACGGGGTATTCAGCGCGGCGACGCACAACGGCTCGATCAGCCGGCGCTTCACGCGCGGCGTCGGCGTCAGGCGCAGCATCCGCTCGACGGTCAGCGCGGACGGGCAGCGGAAGCGGCGCAGGTGCCACTTGATCGTCATGCCCGCCGCCGACGCCTTGTCGATCCAGCTGAAGCCGCGCGCCGACCACAGCGCGGCCGCAGTGGCGAGCGCGCGGGGACCGTGGGGCGACAGCACGAAGCCGCTGCCGTCGGGATAGGCCAGCGACAGCGGCACGCGCAGCAGCGCGCGTTGCACGTCGACGCCCACGTCGCGCATCAACGCCAGCGTTCGCGCATAGCCGCCCAGCAGGATGTGCTGGCCGTTGTCGGTGGCCGCGTCGCCGCCGTCGTCCGAGCGTGCACGGCCTCCGGGCATGCCGGCGGTCTCGAAGACGGTGACGTGGTGGCCGGCTTGCGTCGCGCGCACCGCCGCGGCCAGGCCGGCCCAGCCGGCGCCGACGACGGCGATCTTCATGCGCAAGTGGCCTTCAGCGGCCGCGCCATTGGGTCTGGCAGGCTATCCAGAGCTTGCGCAGCGGCGTCAGCGAGATGCGCTGCTGCAGCACCTGGAAGCCGCTGGCCTCGACCTCGCGCAGCAGGCGGCGGTAGATGTTGCCCACCATCAGCGCGGGCTTCTGCGCGTTGCGGTCCTGCGGCGGCAGCAGTGCCAGCGCCTCGTCGTAGAGGCGGTGCGCGCGTTCGGCCTGGAACTGCATCAACGCGGTGAAGCGGTCGCTGTAGCCCCAGGGCGCGTCGCGCTTGAGGATCTCGGCGGCCTTGACGTCGAACTGCTGGAGCTCGGAGATCGGCAGGTAGATGCGGCCGCGGCGCGCGTCGTCGCCGACGTCGCGGATGATGTTGGTCAGCTGCATCGCCAGCCCCAGCCGATGCGCGAACGTGACCGTCTGCGCCTGAGTGCGGCCCATGATGCTGCTGGCCACCTCGCCGACGATGCCGGCGACCAGGTGGCAGTACTTCTGCAGGCCGGGGTAGTCGAGGAAGCGCGTCTGTTCCAGGTCGGTCTGGCAGCCCTGGATCACTGCATGCAGGTGGTCGACGCGCACGCCGTACACGCCCACGTGCGGCATCAGCGCCTTCATCACCGGATGCGACGGATTGCCGGCGAACGCCGAGTCGACCTCGCGCCGCCACCAGTCGAGCTTGGTGGCCGCGACGCCGGGGTCCTGCACGTCGTCTGCGACGTCGTCGACTTCGCGGCAGAACGCGTAGAACGCCGTCATCGCCTGCCGGCGCGCGGGCGGCAGGAACATGAAGGCGTAATAGAACGACGAGCCGCTCTTTTGCGCCTTGTCCTGGACGTATTGTTCTGGCGTCATGCGGGGCGCGCTTGCGTGGGAAGGGGTGGGCGCGTCGTCAGCGCGCGGACGCCGATCATCAGGTGATCGACGGCGTGGAGGCGGGGACGGCGGGCGAAGCTTGCGAAGTCCATGGCCTCGATTTTCGCAAGAATTCGCAGGCCCCCCTGCACGACCAGCCGAAGCTCCCAGCCGACGCGGCCCGGCACGGCCCAGGCGATGGGAGCGCCCTCGTGCATCAGCTCGCGCGCCCATGTGCACAGGTCGCGCACCAGCGCGCGTGACGCGCTCGCGTCCGGCGCGCGCAGGCATTGCGCGGGTGTCGTGGCGTGCGCTTGGGCATCGCTGCGTGGCACGTAGTCGCGGCCGCGCGGCACGTCCAGGCTCAGGTCCTGCCAGAAATTGATCAATTGCAGCGCGGAGCACACGGCGTCGCTCTGGCGCAGCAGCGTGGGATCGGCGATGCCGTGCAGGTGCAGCAGCAGGCGTCCGACCGGGTTGGCAGAGCGGCTGCAGTAGCCCAGCAGCGCGGCGCGATCGGCGTAGCCGGCGTGCCGGGTATCTTCCTCGAAGGCGTCGAGCAGCGCGGCCAGCAGCGGCGGCGGCAGCCGGTATTTGGCGATCGCGATGGCCAGCGGCTCGAAGACGCCCGGCCAGCGGCCCGAGCCGGGCTGGCTGGCGGCAGCCTTGCCCAGGTCGTCGCGGTAGGCGCGCAGCATCGCCTGGCGGGCCTGGGCAGGCGCGTCGCCTTCGTCGGCGATGTCGTCGGCGGTGCGCGCGAACCAGTAGATCGCGCGCACGGCGGGCCGCAGCGCCGGCGGGCAGAGCCACGAGGCGACCGGGAAGTTTTCGTAGTGTTCGACGCTCACAGGCGGCCGATTGTGCCTGCGCCTTGCGAAATCGCGACGACGTCGGGCCACCAATGTCGAGTTGACCCTGTTGCGCGAAAGCGCATTGACGAGTCGCGGCAGTGTTCGTATATTTAATGACTGACCGGTCAGTAACTACCTTGAGCACGCCATGAGCATCCCTCGTCCGCCCTTCCACGCTCCGAGCCACGCACCGGCGCAGCGCGCCGCAGGCACGATGATGGCACTGCCCCTCATCGCGTCCCTGGCCGCCAGCCTTGCCCTGGTGGGTTGCGGCAAGGAGCCTGCCGCGAGCGAGCCGGTGCGCGCGGTGCGCACGCTGACGGTCGGGCAGCTGTCCAGCGCCACCGTGCGCGACTACGCGGCCGAGGTGCATGCCCGGGTCGAATCGAAGCTCGCGTTCCGCGTGGGCGGCAAGATCACGCAGCGGCCCGTCAATCTGGGCGACCGTGTCAAGGCCGGCCAGACGCTGGCCCAGGTCGATCCGGCTGACCTGCGCTTCGGCCAGGATGCCGCCCGCGCCGGCCTCGCGGCCGCCAAGGTCAACTACGAGCGGACGGCGGTCGACTTCAAGCGCTACCAGGACCTGCACGGCCAAGGTTTCATCGGCACCGCCGAACTCGAGCGCCGCGCCAGCGCGCTGGAAGCCGCCAAGGCGCAGTTCGACCAGGCACGGGCTCAGGCCGGCATGCAGACCAACCAGGCCGCCTACGCCACGCTGGCCGCCGATGCGCCGGGCGTCATCACGGCGGTCTATGCCGATGTCGGCGCGGTGACGGGCGCCGGCACGCCGGTGGTCAGCCTCGCGCACGATGGCCCCCGCGACGTCGTGTTCGCGGTGCCCGAGGATCAATTGCCCGTCTTCCGTCGATTGCAGGGCAAGCCGGGTGGGGTCAGCGTGACGCTGTGGAGCGGCACGACGACCATCGTGGCCACCGTGCGCGAGGTCGCCGCCGCGGCGGATCCGGCATCGCGCACGTTCCAGGTCAAGGCCGACCTGCCCGCCGGCGCGGCCGAGCTGGGCCAGACGGCGACGGTGCATGTCGAGCTGGCGCCGGCCGACGGCAAGCTGCGCCTGCCGCTGCAGGCCGTGGCCGGGCGCGACGACCGGAGCTACGTCTGGGTGCTCGACAAGGCGACGATGAAGGTGCGCGAGCAGCCCGTCGTCGTGTTGCGGCCCGAGGGCGACAACCTCGTCCTGGACAGCGGGCTCAAGACCGGCGACACGGTGGTGACCGCCGGCGCGCACGTGCTGTCGCCGGGCCAGCAGGTGAGCCTGTACGTCGAACCGACGAAGCGGTGAGGCGCCCGTGAGCAACGCACGCAACACTGCGCCTGACGAGGGCGGCCGCTTCAACATCTCGCGCTGGGCGCTGCAGCATCCGGCGCTCACGCGCTACCTGATGATCGTGCTGATGGTGCTGGGCCTGGCCGCGTACTTCCAGCTCGGCCAGGACGAGGATCCGCCGTTCACCTTCCGCGCGATGGTCGTGCAGGCCTACTGGCCGGGCGCGAGCGCCAAGGACATCGCCGAGCAGGTCACCGACAAGATCGAGCGCACGCTGCAGGAGGTGCCGTACTCCGACAAGATCCGCAGCTACACCAAGCCGGGCGAGTCGCTGACGTTGCTGCAACTGGCCGACAGCTCGCCGCCGCACGAAGTCGCCAACAGTTGGTACCAGGCGCGCAAGAAGATCGGCGACATGCGCTCGACGCTGCCGCCGGGCGTGATCGGGCCGGTCTTCAATGACGAGTTCGGCGACGTCTACGGCTCGATCTTCGCGCTGTCGGCCGACGGCTTCAGCGACGAGGAACTGCGCGTGCGCGCCGAGGACATCCGCTCGCAGCTGCTGCGCGTGCACGACGTCGCCAAGGTGGAGCTGTTCGGCGTGCAGTCGCAGAAGATCTGGGTCGAGCTGTCGCAGAAGCGCGCCGCCGAGATGGGCATCGACGTCAATGGCGTCATCACCCAGTTGAACGCGCAGAACGCGGTGCAGGGCTCGGGCGTGGTCGATGCCGGCTCGCAGAACGTGCAGGTGCGCGTGGCTGGGGCGTTCCAATCGGTGGACGCGATCCGCGCGCTGCCTATCCGCGTGGTCAATCCATCCACCGGGCAAGCGAGCAGCGTCCGGCTGGGCGACATCGCCGAGGTCAAGCGCGGCTACTCCGATCCGCCGGACGTCAAGGTGCGCGCCAACGGCAAGCAGGTGGTCGCCATCGGCGTGTCGATGGCCAGGGGCGGGGACATCATCGCGCTGGGCAAGGGCCTGCAGGCGCAGGTGGCCCAGGTGCGCAGGCAACTGCCGGTCGGCATGGAGCTGACGCAGGTGCAGGACCAGCCGCAGGCGGTCACGCGATCGGTGGGCGAGTTCATCCGCGTGCTGATCGAGGCCGTCGTCATCGTGCTGCTGGTCAGCTTCGTCAGCCTGGGCCTGCACTTCAACCCGATCCGCATCGACATCTGGCCAGGGCTGGTGGTCGCGATCACGATCCCGCTGGTGCTGGCGATCACCTTCGTCACCATGTACTACTGGGGCGTCGGGCTGCACAAGATCTCGCTGGGCTCGCTGATCATCGCGCTGGGGCTGCTGGTGGACGACGCGATCATCGCGGTCGAGATGATGGTGCGCAAGCTCGAGGAGGGGTACTCCAAGGAGCGTGCCGCGACGTTCGCGTACGAGGTGACGTCGATGCCGATGCTCACCGGCACGCTGATCACCGCCGCGGGCTTCCTGCCGATCGGGCTGGCCAAGTCGATGACGGGCGAATACACGTTCGCGATCTTCGCGGTGACGTCTGCCGCGCTGCTGATCTCGTGGGGCGTGTCGGTGTACTTCGTGCCGTACCTGGGCGCGCGCCTGCTGCACACGCGCGTGAAGGCGCACGACGCCGACGGCACGCCGTCAAGCGAACCGCACGAGACCTTCGACTCCCCGTTCTACGTGCGCTTTCGACGCGTGATCGCGTGGTGCCTGCACCATCGCTGGATCACCATCGCCGCGACGATAGGCACCTTCGTGCTGGGCCTGGTCGGCATGAACCTGGTGCAGCAGCAGTTCTTCCCCGATTCGAGCCGGCCGGAGATCATGGTCGACTTGTGGCTGCCCGAAGGCGCCACGATCCAGCAGAGCGACGAGGCCGCCAAGCGCTTCGAGGCACGCATGCTCAAGGAACCCGGCGTGAAGTCGGTGACCACATGGGTCGGCAGCGGCGTGCCGCGGTTCTACTTGCCGCTGGACCAGGTGTTCCCGCAGACCAACGTCAGCGAGGCCATCATCGAACCGGTCGACTTGCGCGTGCGCGAGAGCCTGCGCAAGAAGCTGCCCGCCTTGACGGCGGCCGAGTTCCCCGAACTGCGCACCCGCGTCAAGCTGCTCCCCAACGGGCCGCCGGTGCCATACCCCGTGCAGTTTCGCGTCATGGGCCCCGACGCCGACCAGGTGCGCCAGTGGGGCGACGCGGCCAAGGCGGTGCTGCGCGACAACGAGCACATGCGCGGCGTCAACGACAACTGGAACGAGAACGTGCTCGCGATGCGGCTGGCCATCGACCAGGACAAGGCGCGCGCGCTGGGCGTGTCGACGCAATCGATCGCGCAGGCCACGCAGACGCAGTTCTCCGGCTCGACGATCGGCCAGTACCGCGAAGGCGACCAGCTGATCGACATCGTGCTGCGCCAGCCGCTGGCCGAGCGCAACGCGGTGACCAATCTGGCCAGCGGCTACGTGGCCACCAGCAACGGCGGCGTCGTGCCGCTGACGCAGGTCGCGCGGCTGTCCATGGGCTGGGAGCCGGGCGTGCTGTGGCGCGAAGGCCGCAGCTACGCGGTGACGGTGCAGGGTGACGTCGTCGAAGGCATGCAGGGGCCCACGGTCACCGACGAGCTGTGGGGCAAGGGCAACGCAGTCGGGCCGCTGCGCGCGCTGAGCAAGAAGATGCCGCCGGGCTACGAGATCCAGGTGGCCGGCGCGGTCGAGGAGGCGTCCAAGGGGCAGGGCGCGATCGCTGCCGGCGTGCCGGTGATGCTGTTCATCATCTTCACGCTGCTGATGCTGCAACTGCAAAGCTTCATGCGCGCCCTGCTGGTGTTCCTGACCGGCCCGCTGGGCGTGGCGGGCGCCGCCGCCGCGTTGCTGGTGCTGAACCGGCCGTTCGGCTTCGTGGCGCTGCTGGGCGTGATCGCGCTGATGGGCATGATCATGCGCAACTCGGTGATCCTGATCGACCAGATCGAGCAGGATCGCCGGCAGGGCGTGCCGGCGTGGGATGCCATCATCGAGTCGGTGGTGCGACGCTTCCGTCCGATCGTGCTGACCGCCGCGGCGGCCGTGCTGGCGATGATCCCGCTGTCGGAAAGCGAGTTCTGGGGCCCGATGGCCGTGGCCATCATGGGCGGACTGGTCATCGCGACGGCGCTGACGCTTCTCGCGCTGCCCGCCATGTACGCCGCCCTGTTCAGGGTTCACCCGCAGGCGAAGTAGCAGCCAGGGGCATTCCTGCGGCTACAATCCTGGGTTCACCGGAAAGCGGGGGAGTTTTCTATGCTCCCCCAGCCCTGGATCACGAAGCGCGGGTGGCGAAATTGGTAGACGCACCAGGTTTAGGTCCTGACGCCTTCACCGGCGTGCGGGTTCGAGTCCCGCCCCGCGCACCAGCGAATTTGCGAATTTCAGTTGCAAAACACGAGTCCCATCATGGCAGTTAACGTAGAAACCCTCGACAAGCTCGAACGCCGCATCTCGCTGAGCCTGCCGGCCGATGAGATCAACAAGGAAGTCGAGACCCGCCTCAAGAAGCTGTCCCGCACGGTCAAGGCCGACGGATTCCGCCCGGGCAAGGTGCCGATGTCGGTCGTGGCGCAGCGCTACGGCTACCAGGTGCAGTACGAGGTCATGAACGACAAGCTGGGCAATGCGTTCAACGCCGCCGCCAACGAGGCCAAGCTGCGCGTCGCCGGCTCGCCGCGCATCTCGGAGAAGGCGCAGTCCGCCGCCGGCGCGATGGAGTTCGACGCCACGTTCGAGGTCTATCCCGATGTCGTCCTGGGCGACCTGACGGCCGTCGAGATCGAGCGCATCACCACGACCGTGGACGAAGCCGCGGTCGACAAGACCGTCGACATCCTGCGCAAGCAGCGCCGCACGTTCGCCCAGCGCCCGGCCGCCGAAGGCGCCGCCGAAGGCGACCGCGTGACGATCGACTTCGAAGGCAAGATCGACGGCGAGCCGTTCGATGGCGGCAAGGCCGAGGCGTTCCAGTTCCTGGTCGGCGAAGGCCAGATGCTCGAGCAGTTCGACCAGGCCGTGCGCGGCATGAAGGTCGGCGAGTCCAAGACCTTCCCGCTGCAGTTCCCCGCCGATTACCACGGCGCCGACGTGGCCGGCCGCGAAGCCGACTTCATGGTCACCATGAAGAAGATCGAGGCGCAGCACCTGCCGGAAGTCGACGACGCGTTCGCCAAGTCGCTGGGCATCGCCGACGGCACCATCGCCGGCCTGCGCGCCGACGTGCGCAAGAACCTCGAGCGCGAAGTCAAGTTCCGCGTGCTGGCCAAGAACAAGGCCGCCGCGCTGGACGCGCTGGCCGCCTCCGCCACGCTGGACCTGCCCAGGACCCTGGTGCAGGGCGAGACCGAGCGCCTGGTCGAAAGCGCGCGCGAGGACCTGAAGCAGCGCGGTGTCAAGGATGCCGACAAGGCGCAGATCCCCGCCGACATCTTCGTGCCGCAGGCCGAGCGCCGCGTGCGCCTGGGCCTGGTGTTCGCCGAACTGGTTCGTGCCAACAACCTGCAGCCCAAGCCCGAACAACTGCAGGCGCACATCGAGGAGATGTCGCAGAGCTACGAAAAGCCGATCGAAGTGCAGCGCTGGTATCTGTCGGACCGCTCACGCATGGCGGAGGTGGAGGCCATCGTCTCCGAAAACAACGTCACCGAGTTCGTGCTGGCCAAGGCCAAGGTCACGGACAAGGAATTGCCGTTCGATTCGTTGATGTCGGCCTGATCGCCCGAGACTCCGCGTTGAACGCCCGGCGCCGCCGGGCGTTTCCATTTGCCGGGCCGTCCCGCGTCGAACTCCAGGCGGCGGCAGTACCGGCTTGCGCCGCGCCGCTCGCGACCGCGGGCTTGCAATGCCGTGTTCGGCCGCCATCTCCTGGCGGTGGGGTCGCGCACGACGCGACATAATGGTCCCCACAGACCCATCAGCTACGGAAACGAAATCCTCCATGAGCGCACTTGAAACGCAAGCCCTGGGCATGGTGCCCATGGTCATCGAGACCTCCGGCCGCGGCGAACGCGCCTATGACATCTATTCGCGCCTGCTGCGCGAGCGCATCGTCTTCCTGGTCGGGCCGGTCAACGATCATTCCGCCAACCTGGTGGTGGCGCAGATGTTGTTTCTCGAGTCCGAGAATCCCGACAAGGACATCCATTTCTACATCAACTCGCCGGGCGGCAGCGTCAGCGCCGGCATGTCGATCTTCGACACGATGAACTTCATCAAGCCCAACGTCTCGACGATGTGCATCGGCCTGGCGGCGAGCATGGGCGCGTTCCTGCTGGCCGCGGGCGAGAAGGGCAAGCGCATGTCGCTGCCGAACTCCAAGATCATGATCCACCAGCCGCTGGGCGGCGCGCAGGGCCAGGCGACGGACATCGAGATTCACGCTCGCGAAATCCTCAAGACGCGCGAGCAGCTCAACCGCATCCTGGCCGAGCGCACCGGGCAGCCGCTCGAGAAGATCCAGCTGGACACCGAACGCGACTATTTCATGTCCGCCGACGAAGCCAAGAGCTACGGCCTCGTCGACGACGTGATCGCCAACCGCTCGTGATGGGGCGGGATTCCGGCTTGGTCTATCATCCACTTGACACACTCCATTCACCAAGCTTGAAGCACGTCCATGGCAGATAAGAAGGGCACCTCCGCCGAAAAGGTCTTGTACTGCTCGTTCTGCGGTAAGAGCCAGCACGAGGTCAAGAAGCTGATCGCCGGCCCGTCGGTGTTCATCTGCGACGAATGCATCGAGCTGTGCAACGACATCATCCGCGATGAAGTGCCAGCCGAAGGCGCGGGCGCGGCCAAGACCAAGTCCGACCTGCCGATTCCGTCGGAGATCAAGGCGAGCCTGGACAACTACGTGATCGGCCAGGACGTGGCCAAGCGCATCCTGTCGGTGGCGGTGTACAACCACTACAAGCGCCTGAAGCACATGTCCACGTCGAAGGACGAGGTGGAGCTGTCCAAGAGCAACATCCTGCTGATCGGCCCGACGGGCTCGGGCAAGACGCTGCTCGCGCAGACGCTCGCGCGCCTGCTCAACGTGCCGTTCGTGATCGCCGACGCCACCACGCTGACCGAAGCCGGCTACGTGGGCGAGGATGTCGAGAACATC
>Ga0302279_10004113_pt1 | contig 17466 bp, 16 predicted proteins | sample III_Bog_N3_3_FD_194541 | JGI IMG/M metagenome (GOLD analysis project Ga0302279, IMG submission 194541) | Peat permafrost microbial communities from Stordalen Mire near Abisko, Sweden - III_Bog_N3_3 | ecosystem: Environmental > Terrestrial > Soil > Wetlands > Peat | place: Sweden: Abisko...
GGAATTCCTCGCGCTCGTCGCGCTCCTTTTGGGTCAGCTGCGGATAGTAGTCGCGCAGGGCCAGGCGGCCGAAGGCGACGTGCCGGCTCTCGTCCTGCATCACATAAGCGTTGACCGCCGCGGCCAGCGGGTTCTGGGCGTGGTCGCGGATCTGCTGGAACGCCGCCAGCGCCAGGCCCTCGATCACCACCTGCATGCCGAGGTAGGTCATGTCCCAGCGGCTGTCGCGCAGCACCTGGTCGATCAGCTCCTGCAGCGGCGGGGTCATCGGATAGGCGACGCCGAACTTCTCCAGGAGGCGCTTGTAGCTCTCCACGTGGCGCGCCTCGTCGATGGTCTGGGTCGAGGCGTAGAACTTGGAGTCCAGGTCGGGCACCTGGGTGACGATCTTGGCGGCGCAGATCAGCGCGCCCTGCTCGCCCTGCATGAACTGGCTGATCTGCCAGCCCTGGAAGTGGCGGCGGACCTTGGCCTTTTCGGCCCGGGACATCTTCTCGTACTGGGCCATGCCGCTGATCGGCAGCATCTCCTCGGGCAGCTGCTCTGGATTGTCCTCGTCCAGCTCCTGCGACCAGTCGATCCGCGAGTCCGCGTTCCACTGCATCTCCACGCCCTTGCGGTAGAGCCCCATCATGGTCGCCCGGCCCTCGTCGTAGTCCCAGTCGAAATTGACGTCGAACTCCTGCGGCACCGACCAGTGCGAGCCGTCGGCGGGGGTGGCGTAGATGTCGCTGAGCTTAGGCATGGGGCGCTCCCTAATGTCGTTGGGAGCAATGAGACTCCAAAGTTGGCCGGGATCAATGGGGGGCGGAAGGAAGCAAGGTTTGACCACGAACCTCACGAACGACACGCACCCTGAGCGGCCTATCCGATCATCGATGTCATCCCGGCCGCAGCGCGCAGCTCGGAGGGCCGGGATCGCCTGGCGTGGCTGGCGAAAGCGGATCCCGGACAGCGGCTGCGCCGCTTGGGATGACAGGTTTGTTGTTCAACCCGTTCGTGTGGTTCGTGAGGTTCGTGGTCGATTCCTACCCCGCCACCCTCTCCATCAGCGCCATGGCGGCGGCGGGGGCTCGGATCTTGCCCTCGTGGATAACGAAGGCGAACACATCGCGGGGCGTCTTCAACGGCGCGTGGTCGGTATCGACGATGGGCAGGTCGGCGGGGGCGCCGCCGGACGCCCAGCTTTTCAGGCAGGTCGCCCAGGCGTCCAGTTCGGCCGGCGGATAGGCGGTCTCCACCGTATCGCTGCCGGTCTGCAGGCGCGCGTAGACGAAGTCGGCGGTGACGTCGGCGATCTCCGGATAGGTATTGTGCTTGGCGTAGACGTTGCCGACGCCGTGCTTGCGCAGCAGGGCGGGGTATTTCGGCGTGTGGAAGCTGGCGTGGCGGGGCTCAACCGCATGACGCAGGGCGATGCCGCCCACCGACTTCGGCAGCAGCGACAGGAAGCCGTCGAGGTCGGCCTCGTCGAACTTCTTGGTGTGCGGCAGCTGCCAGAAGAACGGCCCCAGCCGGTCGCCGAGGTGCTCGACCCCCTGGGCGAAGAACCGCTCCAGGCTCTCGCCGGCGCCGGCCAGTTCACGGCGGTTGGTGGTGAAGCGCGAGCCCTTGACGGTGAACACGAAGCCGTCCGGCGTCTCGTCGCGCCACTTCTTCCAGCTGTCCGGCTTGAAGGTGGAATAGTAGGTGCCGTTGATCTCGATGGCCGACAAGTGGCGGCTGGCGTAGGCCAGTTCGTCCTTCTGTTTCAGGGTGTCGGGGTAGAAGACGCCGCGCCAGGGCTCGAAGGTCCAGCCGCCGACGCCCAGATGGATCTTCCCGCTCATCGCGCTCTCCCCGAGGCCCCGTCCTGCCAGTCTAGACCGCGCGGATGCGGCAGGAGAAGCCTGTGGCGCCGGGCCGCGGCGCTCGCGCCTTTTCGTCGCTTCCGATATATCGGGGGTGGATTTGACCCCGCCACAGGTTATGTCATCCCCGATCTTGGGGCGTCATTTGAACAGGCCTTGCTTTAATCTCCGATGATTCGTCGAGCGTCTTGCCCTGGGGGAGTGCCAAGAGTGCTGAGCGCCAAACAGGCGCGGGTCTGCCTGGCCGTGGCCACGGCGGTGGCGCTGGTCGGCTGCGCGTCGGGCGCCCGCAAGCCCGACCTGACTCTGCCGGCCGCCTACGAGGCGCCGGCGGGCGCGGCGGCGCTCGCCCCGGCGGCTCTCGACACCTGGTGGACCATCTTCGACGATCCGGCGCTGAACGCCCTGGAAGACGGCGCGCTGCGCGACGCCCCGGATGCGAAGACGCAGATCGCGCGCCTGATGGAAGCCGCCGCTACCCGCAACAGCAACGTCCTGCAGACCTATCCCACCGGCGGAATCTCCGGTTCGGCCAACTACAAGGACACCGTCCAGATCGGCGGACCTACGAACTCGTTGATCCCCGTCGGCGGCATCAGCCAGAACGACAGCATCAGCTTCAACCCGACCTGGGAGCTGGATTTCCTGGGTGGCCTGTTCGACGCCCGGCGCGCGGCCAGGGACGATTACGCGGCCACCCGGTTCGACGCCGAAGCCGCCCGGGCCACCTTGGCCGCCGACGTGGCCGACGGCTATTTCCAGGCGCGTGGCGCGGCCATCCAGCTGGACTACGCCAACGAGAGCGTCCGCATCGATCGCGAACTCTTGAGAGTCGCCCAGGTCAAGGCCGACCGTGGACTGGGCCCGACCTCCGACGCAGACCGCGTCGCCGGCGACCTTGCCCAGGCGGTCTCGCAGGCCGACAGCCTGACCGCGGAGCTGCATGTCGACCAGCGCCTGCTGCTGATCCTGGTCGGACGCGGTCCCGAGCCGGTGGAAAGCCTGCCGATGAGCGCCGATGTGCCCGACCCGCCGCCGGTGCCGCAGGCGGTCCCGGGCGACCTGCTCCAGCGCCGGCCGGATGTGCGCGAGGCGGACTGGAAGATGCGCGCCGCCGCCATTCGCACTAAGCTCGCCAAGGAGCAGATCTTCCCCAATCTGGTCCTGGAGCCGGCCATCGGCCTTGCGCGGCAGGTGGCGCCGGGGATCGAATATATTCCGCCGCTGACCTTCGTGCCGCAGCAGCAGACCACCAACACCGGGTTCTGGTCCTACGGCGTCGGCCTGAGCGCCCCGGTTCTCGACATTCCGCGGCTGCTTCAGGACGCCAAGGCCCAGGGCGCGCGCACGGAAGAAGCGGTCATCGCCTACGAAAAGGCGGTGCAGAGCGCCTATGGCGACGCCGAGAACGCCCTTGTGCGGCTAAGCGCCGACGAGCAGCGGATCAAGGTCCTGGAGGACGGCGAGGCGCGGGCGCACCGGGCCTATGACGCCGCCAAGCAGGGCTACGACCTCGGCTTCAACGACCTGACCACCGCCCTGCAGGCCGAACAGACCTGGCGCGGCGATCGTTCCGCGCTCACCGCCGAGCGCGTCCAGGCGTTGCGACGGGCGGTGCAGACCTATAAGGCCCTGGGTGGGGGTTGGGCCTACGCGGCCACGAAGCCCGCGACCCAGACGCAATGAAACGGGCCCGCATGACAACGATGAGATGGGGGATCGCCGCGGCCTTAGCGCTGGGCATCGCGGCGTGCCACCAGGTGGCGGCGCCGACGCCGCAGGAGCAGGCGCGCACGGTAAGCGTGGTGCGGATCGAGACGCGGCCGATCGCCGGCGGCCTGACCGCCTCGGGCACGCTGATCCCCCGCAACGACGTGTCGGTCAGCGCCGACCTGGCCGGCTACCGGGTCTCCAAGGTGCTGGTCGAGGAAGGCGCCTGGGTGAAGGCCGGCCAGCCGCTGGCCGAGATGGACGCCTCGATCCTGCGCGCGCAGCTGGACCAGCAACTGGCGCTGGTGGCCGAGCAGAAGGCCACCGCCGATCAGCGCGAAGCCGAGGCCGCCCGGGTCAGCGGCCTCGACGGCTCTGGGGTGCTCTCGCAGGAACAGCTCGACGCCCGCCGTTTCACCGCCAAGACAGCCCGCGCCGCCGCCAACGCCCAGATCGCGGCCGCGGCCGAGATGCAGACGCGGCTGGAGCATCTGACCGTCCGCTCGCCGGTGTCAGGGCTGGTGATCCAGCGGACGGTGCAGCCGGGCGACATCTCCGGCGGCAGCGCCACCGCCTGGTTCCGCGTCGCCGAGGACGGCCAGGTCGAGTTGCAGGCGCAGGTCTCCGAATCCGACTTCGCCCAGATGCATCCGGGCCTGGCCGCCAAGGTGACCTTGGCCGACCAGACGGTGGTCGACGGCAACGTGCGGCTGGTCAGCCCCCGGGTCGACAACAACAGCCAGTTGGGCGCGGTGCGCATCGCCCTGCCCGTGCGGCCGGACATCCGCGCCGGCGGGTTCGCCACCGCCGCCTTCGTCGACCTGACCCGGGCGGTGCCCAGCGTGCCGGAGACGGCGGTGCGCTATGACGCCAACGGCGCCTCGGTGATGGTGGTGGGCGCCGACGGCAAGGTCACCCAGGCGCCCGTGCGCACCGGCCAGCGCGGCGGCGGCTACGTCGAGCTGCTTTCGGGCCCACCGGCGGGCTCGGTGGTGGTCGCCAAGGCCGCCTCGCAGATCCTGTCGGGCGACTATGTGAAGGTCGACTGGGGCGACAAACCGTGAGCGACGGCCACCAGGGCGAGGGGCGCGCGCAGCTGCGGATTTCCGCCTGGGCGATCAAGAACCCGACGCCGGTGGCGGTGCTGTTCATCGCCTGCGTGCTGGCGGGGATTTTCGCCTATTTCACCCTGCCGGTGAAGAACTACCCGAACGTCGAGTTTCCGGTGGTGCTGGTCACCGTCACCCAATCGGGCGCGGCCCCGTCGGAGCTGAAGACCCAGGTCACCCGTCCGATCGAGGACGCGCTGTTCTCGGTCACCGACTTCCAGTCGATGGCCTCGACGATCACCCAGGGCTCGTCGATCACCCAGATCCAGTTCAACATCGGCACCAACCTGCAGAAGGCCACCGACGACGTCCGCGCCAAGGTGGAGGCGGCCCGGGCGCAGCTGCCGCGCGAGATCGACCCGCCGACCGTCACCCAGCTGGACATCGAGGACCAGCCGATCATCACCTACGAGGTCGAGCCGGCGCCGGGGGCGAGCCTGTCGGACGCCGACATGTCCTGGCTGGTCGACAACGACATCACCCGGGCGCTCCAAGGCGTGCCGGGGGTGGGCAAGGTGGGCCGGGTCGGCGGCGTCGACCGGGAGGTCAACGTCATCGTCGATCCGACGCGGATGGCCGCCCAGGGGATCACCGCGCCGCAAATCAACCAGGCCCTGACCAACGTCAGCCTGAACGCCGCCGGCGGCCGGGTCGAGGTGGGCGACCGCGAGCAGACGCTGCGGGTGCTGGGCGAGGCAATCAATGTCGACCAGATCCGCAACCTGATGCTGCCGGCCGGCGGCGGCCGGTTCATCCGCTTAAGCGACGTCGCCGACGTGGGCGACGGCACCGCCGAGATTCGCTCCGAGGCGCGCTATGACGGCCGCCCCGTGGTCGGCTTCCAGATCACCAAGATCAAGGAAGCCAGCGACATCTCCACCGAGGACGGAGTGGATGCGGCGCTGAAGCAGATGTGCGGCTGCGACCCGAAGACCGGTCTGGCCGCGACCAACCACGGCAAGCCGATCGTCGCCACCCTGCCGCTGATCAAGGTCCGCAAGATCTACTCCCAGGTCGACGCCACCCGGGGCAGCTTCTCGGCCACGGTGGAGACCATGCTGGAGGGTATGGCGCTGGCCGCGCTGGTGGTGTGGATATTCCTGCGCGACTGGCGGGCGACGGCGGTTACCGCGGTGGCCATGCCGGTGTCGCTGATCCCGGTTTTCGCGTTCATGGCCCTGGTTGGGTTCAGCCTCAATCTGGTCAGCTTGCTGGCGCTGACCCTGGTGATCGGCATCCTGGTCGACGACGCCATCGTCGAGATCGAGAACATCGAAAAACGGGTGCACGTCGGCATGCGGCCGTACCAGGCCGCCATGGAAGGCGCCGACCAGATCGGCCTGGCCGTGGTCGCTACGACCGCGGCCATCGTGGTGGTGTTCACGCCGGTCTCCTTCATGCCCGGCATTCCGGGGCAGTTCTTCAAGGAGTTCGGCCTGACCGTCTCAGTGGCGGTGCTGTTCTCGCTGGTGGTGGCGCGGCTGCTGACGCCGCTGCTGGCCGCCTATTTCCTGAAGCCGAAGTCACCCAAGGCCCGCGCCCCGCTGCCGGCCTTCTACGTCACGTCGCTGCAATGGGCCCTCGACCACCGCATCCTGTCGGTGCTGCTGGGCCTGTTGATCTTCGTCGGCTCGGTGGTGCTGGCGGTGGCGGTGGTGCCTAAGGGGCTGCAGCCGGAGCCCAACCCCAACTACTACCAGATCGACGTCGACACCCCGCCCGGCTCGACCATGGCCGACACCCAGGCGGCGGTGGCCAAGCTGTCGGCCCTGCTCGCCCGCCAGCCGGAGACCGCGCACGTGTTCTCCTCGGTGGGCGGCGGCGGCAGCGCCGGCGGCGGTCCGGGCCTGCCCTCGGCGGGGGGCGTCACCAGCGCCCAGGTCATCGCGGTGCTCAACCCGCATCGGCTCGCCAAGGTGTCCGAGATTCGCGATCGCATCCGCCCGGGGCTGCACGCCATTCCGGACGCCCGGCTGACTTTCGAGGGCCAGGGCTTCGGCGGCGCGACGGTGCAGGTGGTGCTGTCGTCCAACAGCGGCGTTGGCCTGGAGGCCGCGGCTCTGGAGCTGCAGCGGGAGATGGCCGGGCTCAGGACCCTGGCCGACCCGCGCCCGGCGACCTCGCCGCCCTCGCCCGAGGTGATCATCGCGCCCCGCCCGGACGACGCCGCGCGGCTGGGCGTCAGCGCCGACACCATCGCCGAGGCGGCCCGGGTCGCCACGGTCGGCGACATCGACGCCAACGTGGCCAAGCTGAACCTGGGCGACCGGCGCATCCCGATCCGGGTGCGGCTGCCGGCGGACGCCCGCAGCGACCTGCCGACCCTGGAAGCCCTGCGGGTGCCCACCGCCAGCGGCGGCTTCACCACCCTCTCCAGCGTCGCCGACATCTACTTCCAGGCCGGCCCCGCCGAGATCACCCGCTATGACCGGCGCGACGACATCATCGTGCTGGCCGACCTGGTCGGCGACGCCAAGCTGAGCAGCGCCAACGACGAGGTGGCCAAGCTGCCGATCATGCGTCACCTGCCGCCGGGGGTGGAGCAGGAGAAGAACATCGGCAACCAGCAGGCGCAGACGCAGCTGTTCGTCGGCTTCGGCGCGGCGATTTTCGCGGGCGCCTTCCTGGTCTATGGGGTGATGATCCTGCTGTTCGGCAGCTTCTTCAAACCGATCACCATCCTCTCGGCCCTGCCGCTGACCCTTGCGGGGGCGTTCGTGGCCCTGCTGCTCTGGCATTCGGAGCTGTCGATCCCGTCAATGATCGGCCTCTTCATGCTGATGGGCATCGCCTCCAAGAACTCTATCCTGCTGGTCGAATACGCCATCGAGCGCGAGCGCGACGGCGCCAGCCAGCGCGAGGCGCTGCTGGAGGCCTGCCGCGAGCGGGCGCGGCCGATCGTGATGACCACCTTCGCGATGATGGCCGGCATGCTGCCGACGGCGCTGGGCATTGGCGAGGGTTCGGAGTTCCGCCAGCCGATGGCGGTGGCGGTGATCGGCGGCCTGATCACCTCCACCGCCCTGTCGCTGGTGCTGGTGCCGGTGGTCTATGAGTTCGTCGACGATTTCGAGAGCTGGCTGATGCCGAAACTGGCCAAGCTGATCACGCCTCGGGACGCACCGGTCCCGCCGCCGGAGCCGGAGCGGGCCTGAGTCCCAACCGTTAGTTGGGTAATGGGCGGTCGACCGACCTAGATCTCGGTCTTGGTGATCCCGCCCGGACGGGTGCGGCGGTCGCCGTCACCGGACCATTCGGCGCCCATGTAGGCGACGCGGGCGTTTTCCAGTGTGGCCTGTCCGCCGCGCAGGCCGCGGCGTTGGGGGCCGGCGATCAGTTGGGCGGCGAAGGCGGCCAGGGCCTTGGCCGCCGGCGGCGGGGTCGGCGCTACGGCGATCACCGCGGGCAGGTTCGAAACCTCTTCCGGCGGCGCGACGTCGTCGGACTCCGGATCGGGCCGGGGCTGGCGGACGATGGGCCGCGAGGCTCTGATTGGGTCGATCGGGCCGGTCATGGGCTGATGGGATGCAAAAACGGCGCCGTAGTCCAGCCCTTCAACGGCGTTCCTCCAGCCAGGCGCGCAGGCGGCGCAGGAACGGCAGCGCCGCCTCGAAGTCCTCCGGTTCGAACGCGACGCGCAGGGCCTCCAGCCGCGGCCGCGCAGCGATCATGGCCGCCCGCTGCACCTCGGCGCCGGCCGGCGTCAGGGTGACGATCTTGCGCCGCCGGTCGTTCGGGTCCTCGGCCAGCGCCAGCAGACCCTGGGTCTCCAGCCGCTGCAGCGTATGGGTCATCGCGCTCTTGCCGACATGGGTCGCCTCGGCCAGGGCCAACGGGCTGGAGGCGGCGTGGCCCTGGGCGAAATGCGCCAGCACGTCGAAGGCGGCGGCCGAGAGCCCCAGCGGCAGCACCCGCTCGAGCCCCGCGGTCACCAGCCGGTCGATCACCCCGATCTCGGTCAGCACATCGACGTCGGGACGGGTCTTGGCGGCCATCTGTTCGATCTCGAACTACATGATAGTTCTGAGATAAACTATCTACCGCGCCGCTTCAATCTCTTCCAGCCCGCGGCGAGCCAGGGCGTCGGCGCGTTCGTTGAATTCGTGGCCGGCGTGGCCCTTGACCCAGCGCCAGTCGACCTCGTGCCGCAGGCGCGCGTCGTCGAGCCGCCGCCAAAGGTCCTCGTTCTTCACCGCGCCCTTGCTCATGGTCTTCCAGCCGCGCGCCTTCCACAGATGCAGCCACTGAACGATGCCGTTCTTCACGTATTGGCTGTCGGTGTGCAACTCGACCCGGCAGGGTCGCTTCAGCGCCAGCAGCGCCTCGATGGCGGCGGTCAGCTCCATGCGGTTATTGGTGGTGGCCGCCTCGCCCCCCCAGATCTCCCGCTCGTGCTCGCCGAACATCAGCACCGCGCCCCAACCGCCCGGGCCCGGATTCCCGCGGCAGGAGCCGTCGGTGTAGATCACCACCTCTGGGGTCATGGTTCAAACTCGAACAGATGCAGCCCCGCCCGGTGCACCGCCAGCTTGCGCTCGTATTCCAGCGGGTCCTTGGGCCGCACCATCGCCCCGGCCGGGGTCGCGCCCCAGTCGTTGAGCCGCGTGAGGAAGAACCTCAGCGCCGAGCCGTGGGCCAGGATCGGCAGGGCGACGCGCTCGGCGCTCGACAGCGGCCGGCGCCGCTCATAGCCGGCGACGAAGGCCCGGGCGGCGGTGATGTTGAAACTGCCGTCGGCCTCGAAGCACCAGGCGTTCAGGGCCACGCCGATGTCGTAGGCGAAGCTGTCCCAGCCGGCGAAATAGAAGTCGATAGCGGCGGCGAACCGGCCGGCGGCGAAGAACACATTGTCCGGAAAGAAGTCGGCGTGGATCAGTCCCTCGGGCAGTCCGGACGGCCAGGCGGCGGCGAGATGGGCGATATCGCCGGCGATGGTCGCGCCGAGGCCCGGCTTCAGGTCGTCGGCCGCGCCTCGCAAGCCCTCGAACAGCCCGGCCCAGGCCGCGTGGCCGAGGTCGTTGTCCCGGCGCAGCGAGAACCCCGCGCCGGCCTGGTGCAGCCAGGCCAGTCCCTCGCCCGCCTCGCGGCAATGGGCGACGCCGGGGCGGCGGACCGAGAGTCCGTTCAGGAAGGTGACGATCGCCGCGGGCTTCTCGCGCAGGGACCCGATCAGTCGTCCGCCGCGGTCGGCCACCGGCGTTGCGCTGGGAAATCCGTGGGCCGCCAGATGCTGCATGAAGCCCAGGAAGAACGGCAGGTCTTGCGCCCGCACCCGGCGCTCGTAGATGGTCAGCAGGAAGCGGCCGGCCTCGGTCTCCAACAGGAAGTTGGAGTTTTCCACCCCCTCGGCGATGCCCTTGAACGCCAGCGGCGCACCCAGCTCGTAGTGGCTAAGGAACGCCTCCAGTTCCGCGTCGCTGATGTCGGTGTAGACGGCCATGCGGCTTGATCCGTGACCCGCGCGGGCGCGTCAAGCCGCGGCGGGGCTCAGAGGCTCGGCGGCTCGGCCCGCTGCGCCGGATCGACCGGGCTCTGCAGGCCGACGGGATTGCCGTCCGGGTCCTCGATGATCGCGTAGCGGGCGCCCCAGAATGCGTCGTAGGGCGGCTGCAGGCCCTGGTGCTCGTGGCCGATCATGGTCGCGTAGAGGGCGTCCACCGCCTCGCGGCTGTCCAGGCTGAAACCCAGCACCACCTTGCCACGCTCGGCGGCATAGCCGCTGTTGTAGCGGCGGGCGAGAGCCTTGCTGTCTGCCTGCACGTCCACTTCGCCGCCTGTGGTCAGGGTGACGTGATGGACGCCGCTGGGCGTGCGCCAGATCGCCGATTCCGCGACGGTCAGCCCCAGGCGCCGGTAGAAGGTCAGGGTCTCGTCGAGGTTATGAACCACCAGGTTCAGCTGGTCGAAGACGATGCCGCTCATGCTCAAGGCTCCTTGCGCCCGCGCCTTGTGGGCGAGCAGCGCCGGCCGGGTCAAGCGAGAGACGCCTCAGTCAGGCACATCCACATAAGGCCATCCGGTCCCGTCGCCATCGGCGGTGAAGGCGGCGGTGACGCCGCCGGCGACCGGCGTCAGCACCCGCCGGCGCCTCCAGAACGGCAGCACGGCGCTGCCGTCCGCCCCGATCCCGGCCCGCACCAGTAGGTGTGCGGTCGGCCGTGGTTCTCGACGAAGACCGCGCCGGCTTCGAGCGCTAGAGATCGGGCGTCGGGCGCGGGGGGAACAGGGCCCGGGTTTCAGGCGTGCGCAGCTCGAAGAACGCTTCCTGGCCCATCGCCAGGCCCCGCGAGTCGTTGAGCCAGCGATTGACCACCTCACCCTGAGTCGACTGAAGCGACTCAATGACGACAGACGCCTCGGCCTCGCTGACCGGTGGCGAATAATTGCCCGATGCGCAGAGGTTGGCGGCATAGACCGGCCCGCCGTGGAGCCGCGCCTGCCAGGCGATGAATTCGTCGGCGCCGCGGGCGAGGGCGAGCACCGAGAAGTTGCTGAACATCCCCACCGTCGGAAGGGTCTCGAACGCCAGGCTGGCGCGCAACCCTTTGATCAGGTCGCCGCCAACCTGATAGTTGTCGCCGATCTGGCGATGCTGGGCCACGTGCCGGGTCGCGTAGATCAGGAAATCCAGATCCGGTTCGCCGCGGCGGCAGACAAAGACGCTGTTGTTCACCGCCGAGAAGGCCCGCGCCCGCTCATGCGTGTTGAACTCTACCCAGGTCTCCCGCGCGAAGGCGTAGCGGGCGACCTGGTCGATCTCCCAGGCGTCGGGAAGGAACACCAGCACGTCGGCGTCAATCCAGACAGCCCAGTCATAGCCTGCGCCGTGCGCCGCCTTGACCAGTTCCAGCCGGGCGAGATTGGTGATCGCGCGCACGTTGCCGCCGACCTTTTCGAGATAGGCCGCCCCACAAAGGGAGAAGGCCTCGTCGCCGATCACCTGGTAGTCGTAGCCCCGCTGCAGCGCCCAGGCCCGGACGCTGGCCATGCAGCGGGCGATCCAGGCCGGCACTTCATGGTTCCGAAAGGACTGCACCACCAGGGTTCGGGTCATCGCCGCCCCCGGCCGAGGCGATCGACGACAAGGTCGCTGCGCGTCGGCGCGCCGTCCGGCAGGATGCCGCACAGGTCGTAGACGAAGGCGCCCTCGGCGCACCCGTCGAGCCGGCGTGGATCGGCCAGCAAGGGGTGATCGGTGGCGAGCACGATAGCCGACGCGCCGGCGACCGCCTCGTCGCCCGCCAGCCGGTCCTCCGCCGCCGGATCCCAACCGCGGACCTCGAGGCTCCGGCCGAGGCCCTCGGCGATCTCCAGTCCCAGGCTGCCGCGCTGGTCCAGGGTGGGCGGCGAGCCCTTGAAGGCCAGGCCCAGCACCGCCACCCTGGCCGGGCCTGGCCTGAGCGCCACTTCGTCGGCGACGCGACGAACGACATGCTCCGCGAGACGCCGGTTGAATGCCCGCGCCTGCTCGAAAAGGCCCAGGTCGGTTTGCGCGTTCCGGGTCAACAGGTAGACGTCCTTGATCAGGCAGGGTCCGCCAACCGGACCGGCGCGGGGCAGGTCGAAGCGGGCGAAGCCGTCGGCGCCGGCGGAACGGATCTCCTCGAAGTCGAGGCCCGCCCCCTCGCAGTAGAGAGCCAGCTGATTGGCCAGCGCAAACCGTGCGTCGCGCCAGACATTGGCGAACAGCTTCGTCGCCTCGGCGGCCTCGGGCGTCGAAACAAGGCGGACATCGCCGAGCGGCGCGAACAGGTCGCGGGCCGCCTGGCTCGCGGCCGCGTCCATGCCCCCGACTATGTGCGGCACGGCGAACTGTTCGGCGAAGGCGCGACCGGAGATACTGCGGTCCGGACAGGCGGCGATCGCCAGGCGACCGTCGCAGGCCGCGGAAAGTCTTCGAACGGTCCCGACCGGCGTCGTCGAGCGCACGACGACAAGCTCCCTATCGCCGGCGACGTCGCTGACCGACGCCCAGGCTTGCCTCAGCGGCCCGTCGACGAACCGGCCATCGGCGTCGACGGGCGTCGGCACGGCGATGATGTAGGCTCGGGCGGTCGGCGACGCCGCCAGGCCGTCGGTGAAGTCGAGGGCGCCCGATTGCAACACCGCGTTCAATGCCGCGGCCAGGCCTTCATCCAGCATGCCCGCGTCGCCCGTCCGAAGGGCGCGCACCTTGCCGGCGTCGATATCGAAGCCGGTCACGCGGGCGCCGCGACTCGCGAGGGCGACCGCGAGCGGCAGCCCGATTGCTCCGCACCCCACCACGACCACGTCAGCCACACGCGCCATCGAGTTTCGCCGCCGCCCCCTGCCGGCGAGAGATTCCCCTCGCACAGCCTACCCACAAGCTGACGCGGACTTTGTCAAACCCCGGCCGGCGGTAGCGTGGCGGACGCCGAACCGCCCTTACAGATATTCCTTCTCGAAGTCGCAGCTGGAGCGGACGCCGACGTCCTCGAAGCAGTCTTCCAGCCAGGCGGTGGCGGAGCGGCGGCCGCGGTTCTTCAGCTCCTGCAGGAAGGTCCAGTCGGTGTTGAACTTCGACTCCAGGGTCAGGTCCTGCAGCCATTTGTCGGCGCCGATGGCGTGGATCAGCATGTTGCGATAGCGGCCCTTAGCCTTCTCCTGCAGCAGCCCCTCGTTGATCAGCTCCTGCACAAAGCTGACGGCGCGCAGCTCGGCCATCAGCGAGGCGTTGAAGGTGATCTCGTTCATGCGATCGAGGATTTCGGCCGGCGTCTCCGGGGTCCTGGCGCGTCTGAACGGGTTGAGGTTGACGACCAGGATGTCGGCGGGCGTCGGATCGTAGAACAGCGGCCAGAGGGCGGGATTGGCCAGGTAGCCGCCGTCCCAATAGGGCTCGCCGTCGATCACCACCGCCTGGAACAGCTGCGGCAGGCACGCCGACGCCATCACATGGTCGGCGGTGAGCTCAGCCGTGCGGAAGATGCGCGCCTTGCCCGCCTTTACCGCCGTCGCCGAGACGTAGAGCAGGATCGGCGAGCGGGCGCGCAGGGCGGCGAAGTCCACCTGCGCATCCAGCACGGCGCGCAGCGGATTGAGGTTCAGCGGATTGAACTGGTAGGGCGAAAAGCTCTCGGCCCAGCCCTGGGCGGCCTGCCAGCCCGGGGTGGCGCGCAGCCAGGCCGGGCTGAACGCCTCGGCCAGCATGTGGACGGCGGCGAAGGGCGAGGCGACGCTGACCGAGCGCCAGAACGTCTCGAGTTTCTTCCGCGCCCCCTCCGGGCCGCCGTCCAGCAGGCCGGCGGCCAGCACCACGGCGTTCATCGAGCCGCCGGAAGCGCCGGTGACCGCCTTGATCTCCACCCTGCCGTCTTCCAGCAGCTTGTCGAGCACGCCCCACTCGAACGCCCCGTGCGCCCCGCCCCCTTGCAGGGCGAGGCTGATCGGCTTGGTGGTCTTGGCTTCACTCACGCGGCGGTCCAGCCGCCGTCGACCGAGAAGGCCGCGCCGTTGGCCGAGGCGCCCATGTCGCTGACCAGGTAGAGCATCAGGCCGGCCAGCTCGCTGAACTCGACGAACTTCTTGGTCGGCTGAGCGGCCAGAATCACGTCGCGCATCACCTGCTCGGGGGTCATGTGCCGGGCGGTGGCCTGGTCGGCGATCTGGGCCTCCACCAGGGGCGTCTTCACATAGCCGGGACAGATGGCGTTGCAGGTGACGCCGTTCTCGGCGACCTCCAGAGCGACGGTCTTGGTGAGGCCGAGGATGCCGTGCTTGGCGGCGACATAGGCGCTCTTGAACGGCGAGGCGACCAGGCCGTGGGCGCTGGCGATGTTGACGATCCGGCCGTGCTTCTGGGCCTTCATGATCGGCACAGCCGCGCGCGTGGTCAGGAACGCCGACGAGAGGTTGATGGCGATGATCTGGTTCCAGCTGTCGATCGGGAAGTCCTCGATCGGGGCCACGTGCTGGACGCCGGCGTTGTTGACCAGGATGTCGAGGCGGCCGAATTCCTTCTCGGCGAAGGCGACCATGTCGGCGATCTGATCGGGCTTGGTCATGTCGGCGCCGTGGTAGCGGACCTTGACCCCGGCGCTCGACTCCAGCTCGGTCCGGGCCTTCTCGATCGCCGCCGGATCGCCGAAACCGTTGAGGACCACGTTGACGCCCTCGCCTGCCAGCGCGTGCGCCAGGGCCTGGCCGATGCCGCTGGTGGAACCGGTGACGATGGCCGATTGGCCGGCGAGATTGTAGGGGGAAGCCATAGCGCGCTCCTGAATGCTGCAGTGCAACAGGAACGGCTTAGACCTGGATCGCGACGGCTGCAATCACACGCAGGCGCCGGCGTCGGGAATCTGCGCCGACGCCGGCGCGGTGGACAGAATCGGGCCGTTGCGCGAGCCTTGCCGTGGAGGGAGGGTCGACATGCGCCGATTCGCCGGCATCGCCGCTCTGGGTCTGGCGCTGGCCGCCTGCAAGCCGGCCGCACCCACACCCGACCCTGCCGCCGCGCCGATGGCCGGTGAGTTCTACGACGAGGTGCGCAACGGGGGCGATATCGAGGCCGATCCGCACGTGGCCCACGAGCTGAAGAACCCGACCTCGGAGGACCAGATAGCCGAGTTCAAGGCGCTGATCCCCGCCGACTCGCCCTCGGCCATCGACACCCAGTCGGAGGACTCCCAGACCACCTCGGAGGGCACGCTCACCCGGCTCAGCCAGATCTACCGCTACAGCGACCGGACCCTGCTGGTGCAGACCGCCCTCTTCAAGGCGCCCAGCGGGACCGAGCCGGTGATCGTCGGCTTCAAGGTCAGTCCGTACGATAGCGACTCTGGGCCGGCGGCGAACGCGAGCGGCTAGAACAGCACCCGCGGGTTCATGATCCGGCCGGGATCCAGGGCGGCGCGGATGGCGCGCAAGGCCGCCACCTCGACCGGACTCTTATAGGCCAGCGCCTCGGCGGTCTTCATCGTGCCCAGGCCATGTTCGGCGGAAATCGAGCCGCCGAGAGAGACCACAAGGTCGTGGACCAAGTGGGCGGCCGAGTCGCGGCGGGCGTTGTGCTCCGCCGGATCGCCGCCAACGGGACCCAGGATGTCGTAGTGGATGTTGCCGTCCCCGACGTGGCCGAAGGCGTCGACGCGGACGCCGGGCCAGCGGGCGGTGAGCATGACGCCGGCCCGTTCGATGAATTCGGCGATACGTGAGACCGGCACCGAAACGTCGTGCTTCCAGGCCGGGCCTTCCGGCTTCTGGGCGGCGGACTGGTTCTCGCGCAGCGACCAGAAGGCTTTGCTTTGAGTCTCGGTCTGCGCCACGGCGGCGTCGAGCACCAGACCGGCCTCCAGCCCCGCCTCCAGCAGCCGCTGCATGCCGGCCTCGGCGGCGCCCGGCTCGCCGCTGGCGATCTCGATCAGCACCGACCAGGGGGGGCGGCTCTCCAACGCCTCGCGGGCGCCGGGGAAATGCTTGACCGCCAGCTCCATCCCCAGCCGGCCGACCAGCTCGAAGCTCTCCACCGCGCCGCCGGTGGCCTCCTTCGCCAGTCCCAGCAGCGCGACCGCCGCCGCCGGGTTTTCGACCCCGGCGACGGCCACGGCGCGGGAGACCAGCCGCGGAAACAGCTTCAGCGCCACCGCCGTCACCACGCCCAAGGTGCCTTCGGCGCCGATCAGCAGCTGCTTTAAGTCATAGCCGGTGTTGTCCTTGCGCAGGCGTTTCAGACCATTCCACACCTCGCCATTGGGCAGCACCGCCTCCAGGCCCAGCACCAGGTCGCGCATGGTCCCGTAGCGCAACACGGCGACGCCGCCGGCGTTGGTGGAGACCAGGCCGCCGAGGGTGGCCGAACCCTCCGACGCCAGGCTGAGCGGGAACCGTCGACCGACCGCCTCGGCCGCCTCGTGGGCGGCGGCGAGAGTGACGCCGGCCTCGGCGATCAGCACGTCGTCCTTGGTCTCCACTTCGCGGACGGCGCGCATCCGCTCCAGCGACAGCAGCACCTCGCCGTCGGGGATCTGGCCGCCGACCAGCCCGGTGTTGCCGCCCTGGGGCGTGATCGCGGTCCCGGACTCGGCGCAGATACCGACTACCGAGGCCACCTCGGCGGTGGTTTTCGGCAGGGCGAGCAGCGGTGTCGTGCCGCTCCAGCGGTCGCGCCACTCCACCAGCTTGGGCGCCAGAAGGTCCGGATCCTGGCTCCAGCCACCCTCGCCCAGCACCGCCTTCAAACGGGAGATCACATCGGCGGGGACGGGGGCGGTCATGGCGCGACGATACGCTTCCAGGGTCCGGCGAGCCAGTATATACTCGGGGATATACGGAGCGTCATCGTGGGCATCTTCATCAAGAACCCGGAAGTTGAACGGAAAGCGCGAGAGCTGGCGGCGCGGCGTGGGGAATCGCTTACCTTCGTCATCGGCCAGGCGCTGGATCGGGAACTGGAGATCGAACAAGCCAAGCCCCGAAGAAGGCCGACCCTGGAAGAGATGAAGGCCGCGACCGATGAGTTCCGGCGCAAGGCTGGGCTCGACAAGGTCAAGTTGAACGTGACCAAGGCCGATTTCGACGCCCTCTGGGAAATCCCCGGGTTGGCCGAGGAGCCCGAAGAGCGGTGATCGTCGTGGACGCCTCGGCTCTGGTCGCAATCGGGGACGAGGAACATGACGCGGACGACTTCCTCTGCGTCCTGGGTACCGACGACGCCGTGATCGCCAGCATCAACTATATTGAAGCCGGGCTGATCCTGATCGGGCGGCGACGGATGGCGACCAAGGCGGACTTCGACCGATGGCTTGGCCTGCTGCAGATAACAGCGCGAACCACCGATG
>Ga0302279_10004115_pt1 | contig 17464 bp, 13 predicted proteins | sample III_Bog_N3_3_FD_194541 | JGI IMG/M metagenome (GOLD analysis project Ga0302279, IMG submission 194541) | Peat permafrost microbial communities from Stordalen Mire near Abisko, Sweden - III_Bog_N3_3 | ecosystem: Environmental > Terrestrial > Soil > Wetlands > Peat | place: Sweden: Abisko...
GCTCATGACCGACCCCAACGATGGCGTACCGACCGGAGAAATAGGAATAGGGGTGGGTGACTCCCACCTCTATTCCTATTGTCTGGCACCACTAAATCAAGCGGACTACTTCAGGTTCTTGAACTCTTCGGCCTTGTAGTAGCCGGAATCGACAATGGCGGCCTTCACGTTCTTCTGGGTGACGGTGACGATGGCGGTGAGCTGGGAAGGAACCTTCTCCTTGCCGTTGTCAAAGCTGCCGGTCGCCTTGGGGGTGCCGCCCTTCATGTAGGCGACCGCGGCGGTGATGGCGTCAGCCACCAGCGAGCGGGTGTCCTTGAGCACGGTCATGGACTGCTTGCCGTCGATGATGTACTGGATCGAGGCCTTCTCGGCGTCCTGGCCGGTGATGTAGTACTTGCTCACGTCCTTGTCGGAGGCGAACACGTCGGCGATGGCGCGGGCGGTGCCGTCGTTGGGGGCGCAGATGTAGACGTTGCCCTTGTCGGCCTTCTTGGCGCTGGTCAGGTTGGCTTCAGCCTTGCTCTTGGCGTCGCTGAAGTTCCAGTTCGTGGTGACCTGGCCGATGATCTTGGCTTCCTCGGCGCGGTCAAGCTTGGCCTTGCCCTTGAGGGCCACGGCTTCGCTGGAATTCTTCACGACGAAGGTGCCGTCGGCGATCTTGGGCTGCAGGACGCTCCAGGCTCCCTGGAAGAACAGGAAGGCGTTGTTGTCGGAGGCGGCGCCGGCATACAGATACAGGTTGTTGCCCTTGCCCTTGGCGTTTTCTTCGAGGAACTTGCCCCAGGCGGCGCCGACCTGGATCGAATCGAAGGTGACGTAGAAGTCGACGTTGGGGGTGCCCATGATCAGGCGGTCATAGGAGATGACCTTGACGCCGGCCTTGTGGGCTTCGTCGGCGGCGGCGGCGGCGGCGAGGCCGTCCTGCGGGCACATGACGATGACCTTGGCACCCTTGCTGATCAGGGCTTCAACGTTGGACTTCTCCTTGGCGGAGTCGCCCTGGCTGAACAGGATCTCGATGTTGTACCCGGCAGCCTTGAGCGCCTGGAAACGCAGCTCGTCCTGGATCCAGCGGGGCTCGTCCTTGGTCGGGAGGACGATGCCGACGGCCACATCAGCGGCCTTGACGCCGACGAAGGCGGAGCAGAACAGTGCGGACAGTAGTACGTGAGACATTTTCATTGGTTATTCCCTCCCAGGAATGGTTGTCGTGGCCCACCGGCCGATCGCGGCACAACGCCGCACCAGCGCAATCCTCTCGCCGGGACAGGGTGCCATCATCAGGAAAGATCCCGCGATCCGCTGCACTCAAGGGGATTGCATCGGCGCAGGCCCGAAGATAGCACAATGACACCCGGGCGCCATCGGCAAAGTCCAGACGGAGAGCCAGGCGAGGGACCCCGCCCGGGAGCCGGAAAGCCTGTCCCGGAGCGGCTTTCAGCGTCCAGGGGCCGGATTGTCCCGGAGCACGTTCCGGTAGACGTCGGCGGCGCTGTGGAAGCCGTCCTTGATCACGGTGGCGTCCAGCAGGTCCCTGGTCACCAGGATCGGTTCGAGCCGGGCGTAGGGCACCTTGAACGAACCGTCGTCGATGCTGGCGTCGGTGCTGATTGTCTCGCCCTTGGCGAGCATCACCGCGAACCCGGCCGCCTTGAGCGCCAGCCGATCGATGGGCTTGTAGACGGTGGCGTACTGGGAGCCTTCGGCGATGCGCTGGCAAGCCGCCAGATCGGCATCCTGGCCCGACACCTTGACCTTGCCCATCAGCCGGTTCTCGCTCAGGACGCCGATGGCGGCTTCGGCCAGCATGTCGTTGCCGGCGATGACCGCGTCGATCCTGCGGTCCTTGGCCACCACCGCCTCCAGCTGGGTCTTAACCTTCTCACTGTCCCAGTACTCCGGCCAGATCTCCGCCACCTCCCTCAGCTTGCCGTAGGCGACGCGGGTGTCGATGATCCGGTGGATCCCGCGGTTGAGCAGGATCGCGTTGTTGTCGTTGCGGGCGCCGTTGATGATCACCACCCCTCCGCCCGGGGGCACCCGCTGGGCCACCGCTTCCGCCATGAGGCTGCCGACCTTCTCGTTGTCGAAGGAGATGTAGAGGTCCACTCCCGCGTTGCGCACCAGGCGGTCGTAGCTGAGCACCGGAATGCCTCTGGACTTGGCCTCGGCCACCACGGCGCTGAGCCGGTCGGCGTCGTTGGGCACGATCACCAGGACGTCGATCCCCTGGTCCAGAAGATCCCGGACCTGCTTCTCCTGGACCACGGGATCCTGGTCGGCCACCTCGAGGATCACCTCCGCGCCCAGGTCCCTGGCGCTCCGGGTGAAGACGTCGATGTCGCGCTTCCAGCGCTCCACCACCAGGGAATCCATGGAGAAGCCGATCCTGGGGGCATGCCCTGGCTGCACCCGGTGCCGGCGCACCCGGCAGCTCAGCAGGACCAGGGCGGTCACCAGGACCACCAGGGCGGCCAGGGCGATCCAGGTGGTCGTCCTCAGCCCTCCGCCAGGCTTGGGCCTGGGATAGGTCTCAGAGTCGTCCATCGCTCACCTCCGCCCCGCCGTTGGAAAAGGCCGTGGGCGTGAGCCCGGTGACCTTCTTGAACAGGCGGGAGAAGTAGTTGGGGTCCGCATAGCCGCACGACATGCTGACCTGCTTGATGCTGGCGCCCACCGCCTGCAGCAGTTCCTTGGCCTTCTCGATCCGGTACTCGATGAGGAAATCCGAGAAGCCCTTGCCGGTCTCTTCGCAGAACAGCCTGGACAGCCGGTTCGGCGAGATGCCGACCGCGTAGGCGGCCTGCTCCAGGCTGATCTGGTTGCCGTAGTTCTCCTTCACGAAGGCGATGGCTCGGGAGACCAGGGGCGACCAGCGCGGGGTCCGCTTCATGATGTCCATGAGGAGGGCGAACCGGGCCCGGGCCGCCAGGTCGAACGACGCGCCGTTGGCTGCCGTGCGGAGATCCTCGAAATCCATCATCTCGAACACGTCGCCCACTTCCAGCAGCTCGCGCCGGGCCAGCTTCCGGTAGGCCGCTCCGAACAGCGACGCCATCCGGTAGCGCTCGGGCAGAAGGATCTCAAGGCGGTCCCGGTACGGCTCCAGCAACTGGTCCAGGGCGAACCGGGCCCGTTCCGGGGAACCGTCGGTGAGGCCGTCCAGGAAGGCCTGGTCCTGTTCGAACGGCTTGCCCCCGTCCGCCGACCAGGGCGAGTCGCCCGAGCGCCGGCTGCCGAGCAGGTCGCCCAGGGCCTCGGACCAGGAGGCGCCGGCCCGCTCCAGGGTCTTGGGGGTGCCGAAGCCGAGCCTCAGATAACCCTTGGCCAGTTCCTCCGCGTGCGCCTGCTGAACCACCAGTCTCAGGTTCTCCGCCTCGGCCATGCCCGAGCCGTCGTCCCGCAGGGGCAGGAGCACCAGGGCATGGCCCGCCACCAGGGGACCGGCGAAGGCCCGGGTCTTGTAGCGCACCGTCGCCCGGAATTTCTCGTGCAGCAGCAGAGTCTCCGCATCGGGATCGGTGGCTCCGTGCGGGGGCAGCACCGCCACCGCGACCACCACGGCCAGGGGGTCGTCGATGCCCAGCGCCTTGCGATAGCGTTCGATGCCGGGGCCGAACTGCTCCCCCAGCATGATCCCGTGCAGGAAGGCCGGTTCCACGAACAGGCGCATCTGGGCTTCGCTTTCCCGGTGCTCGATCTCCCGTTTCTCCAGCTCCCCGTGCCGGTCCAGGAAGCCGGCCGCGGCCCTCAGCGAGCTGGCCAGCCTGTCCTTGGCCACCGGCTTGAGCAGGTAGTCGAGTACGCCCAGTTCCACCGCCTCCTTGGCGATGTCGAACCGCTCATAGGCGGTGACCACGATGAACGCGGCGGAGGTTCCCCGCTTCCTCAGTTCACGGATCGCGTCCAGCCCCGAGATCCCCGGCATCATCACGTCCATCAGGATGATATCGGGATTGATCACGGCGGCCTTCTCGATGGCGTCCCGGCCGGAAAGGGCGCTGCCGGCGAACTCGAATTCATCGCTCAGCTCCCGTTTCACGATCTGGGCGATCCGGTCGATGGCATGCCGTTCGTCATCCACCACGAATATCCGTTTCATCGCTCCCCCCTGGCCGGAAGATGGATCCGGATTGAAGTCCCCTGCTCGGCGGAGTTGTCGAACTCCACCCGGCCTCGTCCGCCGGTGGCGAGGGTGACTCGCCGGATCACGTTGCGCAGGCCGATGCCTCCCTCGTGCAGTTCCTTGTCCTCGGGCCCCAGCACCCGGGCGATTTCCTCGTTGCTCATGCCCTGGCCGGAATCCTCCACCGACAGGACCGCCTCGCCGTCCACCAGGCGCGCGGTGACCAGGACCATGCCGCCCTCTTCGCAATCCTTCAAGCCGTGGGTCACGGCGTTTTCCACCAGGGGCTGCAGCAGCAGGGCGGGGGTCTCGATGGCCAGCACCGCCTCCTCCGCCGACACCTCGAAGTCGAACCGCTTGCCGAACCGCAGCCGGAGCAGCCAGATGTAACGCTGGACGCATTCGATCTCATCGGCGACCAGGACCAGCCGGGACGGCGGCCGCAGCACGTAGCGGATGAACGCCGCCAGGTTCTCCAGGAAGTCCCCGGTGCGTTCCGCATCCTCGCTCTGGGCCAGCTGCATGCCGGCCGACAGGGTGTTGAACAGGAAGTGCGGATTGATCTGGGTCTGCAGGGCCAGCAGTTCCGCCGCCTTGAGCTTGCGGTCCATGTCCAGCACCCGGACCCGCTCCTGCATGAGCCGTTTTTCGACCTCGGACTTGGACCTCAATTCGGCGAAGGCCTGGCGGATGCTCTCCTGCATGCTGGAAAAGGCGGCGGCGGTGGTGCCGATCTCGTCGTCGGTCTCGGACAGGGGCAGTTCGTGGTCGTACTCGCCCCGGCCCACCGCCCGGGCCGCTTCCGCCACCTTGGACAGGGGGCCGGTGAGCCGGTACGAGAACTGCACCAGGACCATGAGCCCCATCAGGGTGGCGGCGACCACCAGCACGGCGTTGGAGGCCAGCACCGCCGAGGTCCGGGAGTTGAAGCCGGAGAAGGCCTTGAGCGAGTCGGCGATGAAGATGCCCTCGATCCGGGTGATGAGGAAGCGGGACAGCTCGGCGGACCGCTCGGAACTCTCGTAGCGCACGGTGTAGCCGGTGACGTCGCGCCCGCGCTTGGCGGTGACGCTGGCGTCGGTATCTTCCAGGTAGCGGTCGAGAATGCCCGCCAGATCCCGCTGGAGCAGCAGGGACTCGTTCGACCGGATCTCCCGGTTCAGCTTCCGGGTCTGCTCGGCCAGCTGGGTGGAGTAGCGGATGTAGTCCTTGAGCGAATCGCTGCTCTTGTTGCTGAGATAGCCGGTGAGGCCGGTCTCGGTCTGGTCCAGGGCGGTGCGGATGTCCTCCATCAGCAGGTTGTCCCGGAACAGGATGACCACGCTCCGAGCCAGTTCCGAGGAGGCCAGGCCGGTATAGAAGGTGGCCGAGGCGATGATCAGCAGCACCAGGGTGGAATTGGCGATGATCTTGCGGCGGACGGTTCCGAGGATCATCGGACGGCCCCCCTGGGCGTGCTGATGGAGAAGTCGGCTTCCCTGGGCTCCAGCCCGGGATGGCTCTCCTTGAGCCGGAAGAAGGTATGCACCGCCTCGGTGCCGATCCATTTGGAATCGCGCACGATGCTGGCGGTGATCACGCCCTTGTCCAGGTAGCGCCGGATTTCAGGGGTCTCGTCCGCGCCGATGATGAGGATCCGGCCCACCCGGTTCAGGTCCACCACCACCTGGGCCGCCCCGATGGTGTCCTCGGAACTGCAGCAGAACAGGGCGTTGATGGCGGGATAGTCGCGCAGCATGGTCGCGGCGGTGTCCGCGCCCGAAAGCACCCCCGGATGGGCCCGGGCCGCGGTGACCAGGGTGGCGCCGGGGAACACTCGCATGGCGGCGGCCAGCCCGCGGTAGATCGGATCCTCCCTGGGGTCACCGGAGCCGGTGGCCGGAAGGATGACTCCGACCCTTGCCGAGGCGCCCAGTTTGTTGCAGATCCGGCGGCCGCCTTCCAGCCCCTGGCGCAGGGAGCCGGTGCCGATGAAACTGGACGGGTTGCCGACCGGGGCGTCGGTGCCCACCGGAATGAACACGACCCCGTTGCGCACCGCCTTTTCGGCCCGTTCGGTGGTGCGGTCATCCCTCGGGGTGTACATGATCAGCCCGTCGACCCTCGCCCTCAGGGCGATCTCGTAGTACTGCTCGGCCTGGGCCGGGGATTCCAGCGGGTAGCGGAACACCTGGACCGCGGCATCAGCCTTGGGGGCGCTCTCGCCGATCCCCTCCAGCAGGCCCTGGAAGAACGAATCGTTGGAGTCGGGCACCACCACCACCAGCTGGTAGCGGGCCGGATCGGTGGCCAGCCGCTCGCGCAGCGCTCCGCTGGCCAGCGCCTTGCGACTCTTGCTGATCAGATCGGCGTTCATGAGGGTGGCGCCGAGGAAGGCGAAGCCGAACACCACGGCAAGGAACCAGGCTACGGTCTTCATGACGGTCGGGCCGCGCCGGGCCGAGCCGAAGGACCCGGCATGGCCAGGGCCAGCGGGCGGGCGGTCATCCCAGTTCGTTCCAAATAAGGGCCGCGGCGCCGAGCACGGCGCTGGATCCCTTGGCCATGCCCGAGGGCAGCAGCTGGACTTTGCCGCGGTAGGCCGGGAACATGAACCGGTCCATGTATTCCCGGGTGGGCTTGAACAGCAGGTCGCCGGCCGCGGCCAGCCCGCCGAACAGGAAGATCGCCTCCGGTCCGGTGTGGGCCACCGCATCGGCCAGCTTCATCCCCAGCACTCGGGCCGTGCGGTCGAAGGCCGCCAGGGCGATGGGGTCGCCGGCGTTGGCGGCGGCGCTTACCTGCTTGGCGGTCAGGGCCGCCAGGCTCACCGAGCGTAGCTCGCTGGGCTCGCCCATCTCGGCCAGCAGCACCGACACCGTGCGGCAGAGTCCGGTGGCGGAGGCATAGGTTTCCAGGCAGCCGCGGTTGCCGCAGTTGCACTGGCGCCCCTCGGGGTCCACCAGGGTATGGCCCAGCTCCCCGGCATCGCCGTTGTTCCCGTAGACCAGTTCGCCGTTGGCGACGATGCCGCTGCCCAGCCCGGTGCCGAGGGTGATGACGATGAAATCGCGCATGCCCTGGGCGCCGCCGAACAGCATTTCGCCGATGGCCGCCGCGTTGGCGTCGTTGGTGACCGCCACCGGCAGGTTCTGGTGCATGCGGACCAGCCCCGCCAGGTCGGTGGATTCACCCCAGGACAGATTGACCGGGTTCTCCACCGTGCCTTTGGCGTGGTTGGCGTTCGGCACCCCGATGCCGACCCCCTCGACCTTGAGCTGCACCGGGTGGTTTTTCCTGAGGTCCTGGATGCTGTCGAAGATGCGCAGCACCAGTTCCTGGGCCGGCTCCTGCCCCTGGGTGGGGAGCAGGGCCTTGGCCAGGACTTCGCCATGCCGATCCACGAACCCGAGCGCCGTCGTGGTCCCGCCAATGTCAATGCCGATGACCACGTGCCTGGCTTCCATGGATACTTCTCCCTTTTTTATATTTTAAGTTTAGGGGCCGTTGGGGAATAACTGTACCCAATTCCGGCCTTCCGTTACGGCCCCTTATGCCGGGACACGCAGCCATGGACAAGGTTATTCCATGACAAAGGCTAATCGCCGAAGCTGATGCCGAGATCCCGGGCGGTATTGACCGTGTCGCAGTCGAGGGGCACTTGGCGCATGTGGCCGGCCACTTCCTCGATCGGCACGTAGCGCACCGTGGGGGGATCCAGGGCGACCATGATGCCCGAGGCGCCTTCGTCCAGGGCGCGAACCGCGGCCGCTCCGAACCGCAGCGAGATCAGACGGTCCGCGGCGGTGGGCGAGCCACCGCGCAGCAGATGGCCCAGGACGACGCAGCGAACGTCCTTGCCGGTCAGCTCCTTCAGCTGGTTGGCCACGGTTTCGCCGACGCCGCCCAGGCGTTCCGCGGTGCCGGTGATGGCCTGGTCCTTGACGCTCAGGTGGCCGTCCTTGGGGCTGGCCCCTTCGGCCACCACCACGATGGTGTAGTGGCGTCCCTGGCTGTCCCGGCTGATCACCTTGGCGGCGACCTTTTCCAGATCGTAGGGCACCTCAGGGATCAGGATGGCGTGGGCGCTGCCGGAGATGCCAGCGTTCAGGGCGATCCAGCCAGCGTAGCGGCCCATCAGCTCGACCACCATGACCCGCTGGTGCGATTCCGCGGTGGAGTGCAACCGATCGATGCACTCGGTGGCGAAGGTGACCGCGGTGTCGAAGCCGAAGGTGGCCACCGTCTTGTCCAGATCGTTGTCGATGGTCTTGGGCACGCAGACGACCTTCAATCCCTTCTTGACCAGGGCGTGGGAGATGCTCAGGGAGCCGTCGCCGCCGATGGAGATCAGGGCGTCGATCTCATGCATGGAGAAGTAGTTGACGATCTCACCGGTGCGGTCGATCTCCTTGATGCTGCCGTCGGGCTGCTTGACCGGGAAGCACATGGGATTGCCCTTGTTGGTGGTGCCCAGGATGGTGCCGCCCAGATGGGTGATGCCGCGGACCATGTCCCGGTTGAGCAGGAAGGTGCCCTGGCCGGCATAGCGCTCGGGGAACAGGATCCCGCCGTAGCCGTCCCGGATGCCGATAACGTCCCAGCCCCGGTTCATGGCCGAAATGACCGCTGCCCGGATGACCGCGTTGAGACCCGGAGCATCGCCGCCGCCGGTGCAGATGGCAATGCGCCGGATCTTGGTCGGGGAACCAGAGGAGGAGGAGGAAGGTGTCTTCATATATAGTTGCCTGGGTGTGGCCTAGACCAGCCAAAAAGGTATTGTGGGAAGGAGGTTCAGCCGCAGCTGAACGCGGATGGCATGACGAGAGCTTCCGGGGTGTTCCAGAGGGAGCCGGCATCCTGATTCAGCTCCGCCCAACCCAAAGCACCAAGAGATTTTACCCATTTCCGGGAAGTGTGCGCCCGTCAATATTTGGTATTTCTACCGTGGCGCCCCGGTAACGGCGGCCCTGAGCGCCCCGGAGCCGGGCTGGGCCGGCCGGTCCGGACCGCGCGCCCGCCCGGCGTTGCTGGGCCAGGACACCCCCCTGGGGGGACCGGAAGGGTCGCCCGGGACAGCGTGCCGAAGGTCCCGGAAAAATATTTCAAATTCCGGGAACCTTCGAAAAGGCTGTAGCACCTATGACACAGGAACACCAATGAGCACTGATATACGCGTATCAGTGTTTAGGGGCGGCAGAAAATCTGGATTTTCGTGTCGGCACTTGCGACAGTAAAGTGCTAGCCCATGGTGTGTTCCTAGTAATTAACCCTCCCAGTGCGGGTTTTCGCGGCATCTTTCCTGATGTTCGCCCTATGACCCGGCGTCAAGATGGACTCACTCAAGCGACATCTTGCCGCGATAAGGCCGGTTGGCCACATCACTAAACTTTTAGGAGGGTCTAGTTATGAACATGCGTTCACTCGTACTCATGGGGCTCGTTGCAGCCACGCTGCCCATGCTCGCTCAGACCCCGGACACCATTCGTAGCTCCGAGTCCGGTGGCTACGGTCCCGCGGCTGTCGCCGGCGACAACCTGTTCGACGGCTACTTCCGCACCGGCACTGGCGTTGCCTCCGCGGGCGGTGAAATGGTCTCCTTCGACCTGGGCCGCAACGGCCACTACCGGCTGGGCAACGAAGCCGACACCTACGGTGAAATCGGCTGGGACAAGAAGGTCTACGACAAGGATGGCGCCGCCTTCTACGTCCACACCATGATCAACTGGTACTCTCCCTTCTCCACTGGCATCGCCAGCAGCGTCGCCCCGGGCGTCGCGTTGGAGCAGGCCTGGGTCGAGGCCAAGGGCGTCCTGGGCAACAGCGACGCGTTCAAGGATGCTGACGTCTGGATGGGCGAGCGCTTCTACAACCGGCAGGACGTCCACATGCTGGATTGGAAGTACCTGCACACCGACGGCGAGGGTGCCGGCGTTGAGAACATCAACCTGGGCTTCGGCAAGCTGGCCTATGCCTACATGCAGTACGACGGCGCCGCTACCGGCCTGCCCGCTGGAGCCCCGGTTACCGCCTCCCTGGCTGGCACCCGCGACGTCACCAACCTCCACCAGCTCAAGCTGGATGACATCAACGTCAATCCTGGCGGCAAGCTGTACTTTGCCCTTGAATTGGACACCGCCAGCCCCTACACCGGCCCCACGGTCGCGACGGCTCCCTACTACAATGCCGTGTCCAACAGCACCAACAACAAGGGCGGCATGTCCTTCATCGCCATGCACAGCCAGGACGTGCTCGGCGGAACGAACCACCTGGTCTTCCAGTACGCCAACGGCGCGGCTGAAGGCCTGGGCAACGGCGACCAGTTCGGTCGCGCGCTCGGCAGCCTGAACAGCTCCAACACCGCCATGCGTGTTATCGACGAAATCGCCATCCAGCCGACCAAGACCTTCGGCATGGAAGCTGTGGCCGCCGTCGAGAAGAACAAGCTCGACAACGGCGCCGGCGCCACTGCCAATGGCTCCTGGACCACCCTCGGTGGCCGTGCCAAGGTCGGCATCGCCGATCACTTCAGCTTCGTGGCTGAACTGGGCTGGGAAAAGACCACCCTGGACACGAACACCTACACGACCTCTCTCGGCAAGCCGCTGGGCGACCGCACCCTGGTCAAGGAGACCGCGGCCCTGGTCTGGAGCCCCACGACCGAATTCTGGTCCCGGCCTGAACTGCGCATCTTCTTCACCAACGCCAGCTGGAACAACACCGCCCAGGGCACCGTCGCCGGTATCAACTACGCCGACAAGACCTCTGGCAGCCAGTACGGCGTCCAGACTGAAGTGTGGTTCTAAACTTGACCTGACGGCATCGGCCCAGGAACTCCTGGACCCGTGCTGACTTGATACAGCCACAGATGCAAGCGGGAATGCCATTCACCCGCCTGCCTCTGTGGTTTTTTCGTACCTCCGCTTGGACCTTTCGGCCCATCGGCACCGCTATTGGCAAGCTGCCCGCGGTTGCCGTGTCCCTTTCCTTCGGGGGCGGAACGTAGCCCCTTGGGCGCCTCATGCCCGCCAACGATCCATGGCGGAGACAACCCGGCCAGGGTCTGGCCTTGGTTCGGCGCTCATCCTGGGGATCGCGCCTCCGGGCAGGCGGTTCGGGTCGCCCCGGACACCCTCCGCCAAGGATCAGCCCAGCCGCCGCTGGCTGATTTCCCCCTGATGCCCTGGGCCGAGCCGTGCCTGGAAATGGGCGTACGGCTAGCAAGCAGCCGGTTAGGCCGCTTGCGACCTAACCGGCTGCTTGTCTAAACCGGCCCCGTGATCAAAAGCTGCTCGAACGAGGCTAGAGGCTTCCGAGAAGCTCCTTGCGCTTTGCGTTGTATTCTTCGTCGGAGATCAGGTTATCGTCGTGCAACTGCTTGAGGGTCCGCAGTCGCAGCTGCTGCTGTTCATAGTAGGCCTTGTCCTTTATCAGGGGAGCGGCGGGGGCCGGAACCGCAGCCGGAGCAAACTCAGGGGCCGCCACTGGGGCCGCCACTGGGGCGGCAGCTGGAGCAACCACCGGGGCCGCGGCCGCTGGAGCCATGGCCGCTGGAGCCATGGCCGCCGGAGCCATCGCCTTGCTTACCGGTGCCGGGGCTTGCAGGATGACCGGGAAGGTCAACCAGTCTCTCCTCACCTTCTCGGCGCCGGCACAGTCGATTTCAACCGCGCCCGCCACGGTCCGGGACCCGTACTTGAATTCCGGCGTCACGCGGGTTCCGAGGTAGCGATCGTAGAACGCATTCCGGGCATCATGGAGAATCAGGTTCAGCCGGCCGTCCTTGATGAAAAACCGCGCCGTGATGGCGGAGCGGGTGGCCAGCAAGGAATCGCTCCGGCGGCTGGTGCTCAGCAGGAGGAGATCCTCGTTCGGTTTGGCCTGGGCCAGGGCCTCACACATGGGCCTCGCCAGATCCTTGATTTCATCCTTGCCGAAAAGGGGTTCCTCCTGGTTCAGCTGGATGGCCGCGAGATCCTGCTTCATCATGTCCAGGGAAAGGAAGACGGGTTTGTCATTGTCGGGGGCGTTGGGCTCCTTGGCGGTCTTCTTCACCCAGGTGAATTCGCTGATCCACCAGTTCGGTTGGTTGGCGGGCGCCTTTTTGGGGGCGGCGGGAGCGAACCCCGAACCGGCCAATGCCAGCAAAACCACACCTGTCCTTGCGATGCGTATCGCATTGCTCATCGAAGCACTCCCTTTCGTTCATGGACCGTAGCAACTTCTGCAAAGTTGATTCTATCTTCACACTCGGATCGGCCGGCAGTCTATCCGTAATGCTCAACCGTTGCGGTTGACAACCGCCAAGGTGCAGGGGCAAGCTCAGGCCCGGTCGAGGCCAGAGCCATGTGGAAAGTCCATAAGAAACGCCACCATCGGTTGGCCAAAGCCCCGCCGCCATGCTGCCACTCGGTTTTCGTGAGCCATCCGCCCTGGGGGGAGGCTGACACGCCAGGACGGAGGCTGCCCCTGCGCTGGATCACCGGGATCCGGGGCCGCAGGACCGGCGATGGTCAGCGGTAGGCGGCGATCCCCGTCACTTCCTGGCCCACCATGAGCACCTGCAGATCGTGGCTGCCCTCGTAGGTATAGACGCTTTCCAGATTGGCCAGGTGGCGCATGATCGGATATTCGTCCAGGATCCCGTTCGCCCCCAGCACCGTCCGCGCCTTGCGGCATATCTCCAGGGCAGCGTTGACGTTATTCATCTTGGCCATGGACACCTGGGCGGGGGTCAGGGCCCCGCGCTCCTTGAGTCCCGCCAGCTGCAGGGCGAGCAGTTGCCCCTTGGTCAGTTCGGTCACCATCCAGGCCAGCTTCTCCTGCTGCAGCTGGAATGAGGCGATGGGGCGGTCGAACTGGATCCGGGAAAGCGCGTAATCCAGAGCGCACTGGTAGCATGCCTCCGCCGCGCCCAGGGCGCCCCAGGCGATGCCATAGCGGGCCTGGGTCAGGCAGGACAGGGGGGCCTTCAGGCCCCGGGCCAGGGGCAGGAGCGACTCGGTCTCGTCCACTTCCACATCCTCCAGCACCAGTTCGGAGGTCACCGAAGCCCGGAGGCTCCATTTCCCATGCATTTCCGGAGCCGAGAAGCCCCGGGTGCCCTTTTCCACCAGGAAGCCGCGCATCCCGTCCCCGGTCCTGGCCCAGACCACCGCCACGTCGGCGCAGGTGCCGCTGGTGATCCACATCTTGGTGCCGTTGAGCCGCCACCGCCCCGGGCCGATGAGCTCCGCCCGGGTGAGCATGCCGGCCGGGTTGGAGCCGAAATCAGGCTCGGTGAGGCCGAAACAGCCGATCTTCTCTCCGGTGGCCAGGAGTGGGAGCCACTTGGCTTTCTGGGCCTCGCTGCCATAGGTGAAGATGGGCCACATCACCAGGGAGCCCTGCACCGAAGCGAACGATCGCAACCCCGAATCGCCCCGTTCCAGCTCGTACAGGAGCAGCCCGTAAGCGGTATGGGACAGGCCGGCGCAACCGTAACGTTCCGGCAAGGTGGCGCCGAAGAACCCCAGTTCGCCCATCCTGGGCACCAGGGCGAATGGGAAAGTCTGGGCCTGGGCGTGCTGCTCGATGATGGGCAGCACCTCTCGGTTGACGAAATCCCGGGCGGTCTTGCGCACCATCCGGGCTTCCTCGGACAGGCCGGATTCCAGCCCCATGTAATCCGTCATTGCGCTGTTGATCTTATATGGTCCGCTCATGTAAACCCGCTTTCTTCCATGTTCGATGCTACCACGCAAACGGGTTGTTCCAGGAGGCTCCTCCCGTTTGGTCCAGGCTGACGCCCGGTAATGGAAAAGGTTCCACTCTCGTTCCGGAACCGGCGCCACTACTATGTACGGGTACCCAAGTTCCAATTTACGACTGGAGAATTCAGGCCATGAAGATGTTTGGACACCCCACACGCCGCTTGCTCCGCATGGGCGCCTTGGTCTTGCTGGCCGCCGTTGGCACAGCGCCCGGCGCCTGGTCGGCCCAGACCGCCCAGGTCCCGCCCAAACCCGAGAATAAGCCCCACCGCACCAGTTGGGAAATGTCGGCCTTTACCTACATAAAGCTGGTGCGAATGGAGCCGGGTGCCCCGGGAAATGACCATCCTGTGGAGATTAGGCCCGAACTTCTGGCCAGCCAGTTGGGGGCCGTCCAGTTCATCCAGCCCGGGGGGGCGGTCAATCTGTTCGGCAAGGATGAGATTGCCCAATTGAGCCAGTACCTGAGCCAGGCCTTCAGCCAGGCCAGACCGGGGGAGGATGTGATCCTGGTCAGTACCGGCCGGCGCGAGCGGGGCATCCTGTCCGATCCCCTCACCCTCACCGCCCGGATGTTCTGGCGGGATGGCGCCCTGCAGTTCATCGTTCACGACGCCCGGCTGAATTGGTATATGGACTATCGCATCAAGGGGATCCATCCCACCTTTGAACCGGGGTCCCGGAAGGTGGCCAGCGAGGTCCGGATCCAGAGCCCTGGCGGCCTCAATCAGCGGGCTGACTGGCTGGCCTTGAGCCAGCCGGTTCCGGCGCCGGTCGCCGCCCCGCAGGCTGCGAGTCCGGCCGTTCCCGCCCAGGTCGCCGTGGCCGTGCCCCCGGCTCGCGACGCCGCACTCGATGCCCAGCAGGAAGAGCGCCTACGAGCCCTGAATCACCTGCGGGACGAAAAGCTGATCAGCGAGGACGAATACCAGATAAAGCTTGCGGACGTACTGAAATAAGACCCCCTCTCCTACCGAGATACGCTCTAAATATAGTGGTGCCGGAAACCCCTATTTGGACAATTCCCCGGCCACCTTGGCCGCCATCTCCACTCCCCGGGCCACCACCGAGCGCAGGCGTCCGTCCTCCAGGACCAGGATGCCGGCGACGGTGCAACCCGCCGGGGTGGTGACGTCGTCCCGCAGGGAGGCCGGGTGGCGGCCGGTGGCCAGCACCATTTCCGCCGCGCCCTGGGCCACTCGGGCGGCCAGTTCCAGGGCCACCGGCCGGGGCAGGCCGCGCATGACCGCACCTTCGGCCATGGCCTCCAGCACCATGTAGATGAACGCCGGGCCGCTGCCGGAAAGGCCGGTGACGGTGTCCATGTGCTTCTCCTCCAGTTCCAGCACCGCGCCCAGGGAGGTGAACAATTTGTGGGCCAGGGTCAGGTGGGCATCCTCGGCACCGGGGCCCCGGGCCAGCACGGTGACGCCCTTGCCGATGGCGCAGGGGGTGTTGGGCATGGCCCGCACCACCGGACAGCCGGGGGCCATGGGCGCCAGCCTTGCGGTTGACATGCCGGCGGCGATGGAGATCACCAGCGGATGGTGGTCCAGGGCCCCGGCTTCCTGCAATTGGGTTAGCAGGGCCTCCATATCCTTGGGCTTCACGCATAGCACCAGGGTGGAGGCGCCCTTGGCCGCATCTATATTAAGGTGCATGGGCAGGCCGAGCTTGTTTTCCTTGGCGCTCATACCCTGGGGGTGGGGCCGGCGCACACCCACCCGCAGGCTGTCCCGGGTGGCGACCCCGCTGGTGAGCAGGCCGGACGCCAGGGCTTGGCCCATGGTCCCGAAACCCATGATGGCAATGGTGGGCAGGGCGGGGGTGGGACTCATGGGCAACCTCAAAGAATCAAGCGTCTTCATTGATATTAGCAGCCCGATCCATTCCTGAAGACCATTCAGAGAGTGTGCACGCCGGAAGCAGGGCGCCCCCGGGCTCGGCCTTCGGCCCCGGGTGGGAAGGGACACGGCAACCGTTCGCAGCACGCCTGCTGCGAACGGTACCGATGGGTCAGCGCCATGACCCGGAACCCGAACTGGGCCGGCGCCGATCCCAGGGACCCGGACGAACGAGTCCGGAGCCCCCGGCAGGGCCTGTGGAGACGGGACGAAAGGACCAAACCGACGGAAAAGGCCCTGGCGCCCGCGCGGAACCCACCTTCACGGCTAAACGTCACGTCCCCCCCCCGGGTCCAAAGATGAAGTGTCCTTGGACCCTTGCTTTAACAATAATGTGACGCCCATCCCCAACCCAGGTTGTTACAATACATCGGAACACGATGTGTCCCCCTTTGCCTCGCCAGCTGGGCCAAGGGACTTTCCTCCCTCCGGCACCCTATCCTTTGACAGGTATCAAAAGCCTATGGACGCGAACGTGACTGCTCGGCCCCCGTTTGATAAACCCTTGGCTTCCGCGCCCGATGGCGGGGAACCCAGGAGCGGCTGGGGCCGCTGGCAGGTGGTGCTCCCGGTCTGCCTGGCGGCCGCCATCGTCGGCACCCTGGCCTACCAGTCCCTGAAAGCCAAGCCCAAACCGGTGGTCGTGGTCCGGACCGTGCCGGTGGTGACGGCTCTGGTGCGGAAGGGGGACATGCCGGTGAACCTCTCCGGCCTGGGCACGGTGGTGCCCACCGATGCGGTGACGGTCCACACCCGGGTCGACGGCCAGCTCATGACGGTGAATTTCCGGGAAGGCCAGACCGTCCATCAGGGCGAGCTGCTCATGCAGGTCGATCCCAGGCCGTTCCAGGTCCAGCTGCTCCAGGCCGAAGGCCAGATGGCCAAGGACCAGGCCGCCCTCAAGAACGCCCGCATGGACCTGGCGCGCTACACCACCCTGGTCAAGCAGGGCATCATCCCCCAGCAGCAGATGGATACCCAGGTTTCCACCGTGGACCAGGCCGAGGCCGCGGTGAAGAGCGATCTGGGCGGCGTTGAGAGCGCCAAGCTCAACCTGACCTACAGCCGCATCACCGCCCCCCTCACCGGCACCGCCGGCCTGCGGCTGGTGGACCCCGGCAACATGGTACATGCAGCGGACACCACCGGCCTGGTGGTGATCACCCCGCTCTCGCCCATCAACGTCATGTTCACCATCCCCGCCGACAACATCCAGCACGTGCTGGCCAACAGCAAGGGGGTCAAGGCTCTCGCCGTGGACGCCTACGACCGGGACTTCGCCAAGAAGCTGGCCTCGGGCGTGCTGCTGGCGGTGGACAACCAGGTGGACCCCACCACCGGCACCGTGCGGCTCAAAGCCCAGTTCGCCAACAAGGACAGCGCCCTCTTCCCCAACCAGTTCGTCAACGCCAAGCTCCAGACCGACATCCTGCACGATGCCCTGATCGTCCCGGCGGCCGCCGTCCAGCGCAGCCCCAGGGGCAACTTCGTCTACGTGGTCAAGGCCGACAACACCGTGGAACTGCGGCCGGTGGAGATCCTGATCACCGAAGCCGACACCATCGCCCTCAAGAGCGGCGTGGCGGAATCCGAACGGGTGGTCATCGACGGGCTCGACAAGCTCAGCCCGGGAACCCTGGTCGCCCCCACCGACGCCAAGAGCAAGAAGTGAGCCCGCAGTGAACCCCTCACGCCCGTTC
>Ga0302279_10004117_pt1 | contig 17452 bp, 20 predicted proteins | sample III_Bog_N3_3_FD_194541 | JGI IMG/M metagenome (GOLD analysis project Ga0302279, IMG submission 194541) | Peat permafrost microbial communities from Stordalen Mire near Abisko, Sweden - III_Bog_N3_3 | ecosystem: Environmental > Terrestrial > Soil > Wetlands > Peat | place: Sweden: Abisko...
CGTCTAAGGGCCCGTCATCCGGTCATTCCCGACGGCCGGACCCTGAGGGATGAACCAACATCGAGCCATGGAGGCCATTTGTCGGCAACCTCAGGGCCGGCACGTCGTGGTGAAACCTAACCCTCCGACGCATTGCTGCGCCGCTTGGCCCTCACGGCATATCGGGACCTCACTTGGACCGTGATCTCATGCTTTTTTCAGCAAAAAGATAACGGCGCCGATCGAGCCGATCAAGATCCAACCCCAGACAAAGAATGACATGTCTTCACCCTCCATTTTACGGCAGCAGGCATTCGCTCAGGTGCGGCGACTGCGGTCATTGATCTAGATCAAAGAGCGCGAGCCAGATCGCTCGCCTTGTATTGCACAGGGGATAAGATTTGCAAAGGCGCCAGTGCCTCAGCAGGGGGTCGGCGGGGTTCCGACCGGCAAAATCGTTGTCACAGGGATCGGGCAGGGCACGCAGTCCTCTGCTGTCGAAAGCACGCGACCGACGCGATTGCGGACCGGCTCCTGGCAGCGGCCGAGGTCCGTTTCATCGAGCCGGCGGATCGGCCCGGGATGGCCGCACCAACCAGTTCGATCGTTCCCTGATCTTTGACCTGCCGTGTCGCGACGGGGTCTCGATCGTCCGCGTGCCGCACGCGGCGCAGGGCTGGTGGCGGTTCCCCGGAGTCCAATTTCAGGCTGCATGTCCCGACCGTGGCGGTGGTCTCGACCGGATCGTCCCACGCCCGCCCCACTTGCACCGCAAACCGAATGGCTTAGACACACCCCGGTGACCGGAGGGGAAGCATGGGCAACCGGAGTCAAACCTACGACGTGCTGGTCGCGGGCGGCGGCAACGCGGCGCTGTGCGCGGCCATCACCGCGCGCCAGGCCGGCGCCAGCGTGCTGCTGCTGGAAAGCGCGCCCAAAGCCTTCCGCGGCGGCAACAGCCGCCACACCCGCAACCTCCGCGCCATGCACGACAAGCCCAACGACGTGCTGATCGAGGCCTACAGGGAGGACGAGTACTGGGACGACCTGCTGCGCGTCACCGGCGGCAACACTGACGAATCCCTCGCCCGCATGACCATCAAAGCCTCCTCCGGCGTGTTCGGCTGGATGAAGGACTGCGGCGTGCGGTTCCAGCCGTCGCTGACCGGCACATTGAACCTCGGCCGCACCAACGCCTTCTTCCTCGGCGGCGGCAAGGCCCTGGTGAACGCCTACTACCTGACGGCCGAACGTCTCGGCGTCGAGATCTGCTACGACACCGAGGTCCTGGCGCTGAACATGGACGACGGCGCGGTGCGGTCGGTGGACATCACCTACCGCGGCTTTCCCGAAACGGTGCATGCGCGCTGCGTCGTCGCCTCGGCCGGCGGGTTCCAGGCCAACCTCGACTGGATGCGGCAATATTGGGGTGACGCGGTGGACAATTTCGTCATCCGCGGCACGCCCTATAACCGCGGCCGGGTGCTGAAAAGCCTGCTGGACCAGGGCGTCTCCGCGATCGGCGATCCCACCCAGTGCCACGCCGTCGCGCTCGACGCTCGGGCGCCGAAATTCGATGGCGGCATCACCACCCGCCTGGACAGCGTGCCCTACTCCATCGTGCTGAACCAGCATGGCGACCGCTTCTACGACGAAGGCGAGGATGTCTGGCCGAAGCGCTACGCCATCTGGGGGCGGCTGATCGCGCAACAACCGGGGCAGATCGCTTATTCCATCTGCGATGCGAAAGCGTTTCCGCTGTTCATGCCGTCGGTCTATCCCGCCATCAAGGCCGATACGATCGGCGAACTGGCCGTGAAGATGAAGCTCGATCCGACCAAAGCGCTGCAAACCGTCACCGAATACAACGCCGCGGTGAAACCCGATCAGGCCTTCGACAACCTGAAGCTCGACGGCAACAAAACCGAGGGCCTGACACCGAACAAGACCAACTGGGCGCGCACCATCGACAAGCCGCCCTTCTACGGCTACCCGCTACGCCCCGGCATCACCTTTACCTATCTCGGTTTACGGGTGAACGACAAGGCGCAGGTGCTGATGGACAACGGACAGCCCTCCGGCAACCTGTTCGCCTCCGGCGAAATCATGGCGGGCAATATTCTCGGCCGCGGCTACCTGGCTGGCTTCGGCATGACGATCGGCACGGTGTTCGGCCGCATCGCCGGACAGGAGGCGGCACGCCATGCAAGAAACTGAAGCCATCGAACGCGCCCGCCACGAACTGGAGGTCTGCAATGCCTGCCGTTACTGCGAAGGCTTCTGCGCCGTCTTCCCCGCGGTGGAGCTGCGCCGCGAGTTCTCCGCCGGCGACCTGAGCTACCTGGCGAACCTCTGCCACGGTTGCCGCGGCTGCTACTACGCCTGCCAGTACGCGCCGCCGCACGAATGGGGCATCAACGTGCCGCAGACATTGGCCACGGTGCGGGCCGAGAGCTACGCCGAATATGCCTGGCCCGCGGGTGCGGGAACGTTGTTTTCACGCAACGGTACCCTGGTGGCCCTGGCCGCCGCGCTGTCGATCGCGCTGGTGCTGGTGCTGTCCGCGCTGACCAACGGGACCGCTGCCTTTTTCACCGCGCGTCCCCTGGTGGACGGCGCGTTTTATACCGTGATCCCGCTCTGGGCGATGCAGGTCGTCGGCATCGCGAGCTTCGGCTACGCGTTGGTCGCGCTGTGGATGGGTGCGCGCAATTTCTGGCGCGACGCCGGCCCGGCGCAAAAAATCGGGGTCGGCGCCTTGTTCATCGCGCTGCACGACGTGCTGACCCTCAAGAACCTGGGCGGCGGTGGTAACGGTTGCAACGATGCGTCCGAACGCTTCTCGATGCGCCGGCGGCGCCTGCATCACGGCATGTTCTACGGCTTCATGCTGTGCTTCGCCGCGACCTGCACCGGTTTCGTCTATGACACGTTCCTGGGCCGGCCGGCGCCCTATCATTTGCTTAGCGCGCCGGTGATCCTGGGTGCGGTGGGCGGCGTGCTGCTGCTGATCGGCACCATCGGCCTGTTCGCCATGAAGTTCGTCGACGATCCCGGCCCCGCTGTCCGGACCTTGCTGGGCGGGGAGGTCGCGATCCTGCTGCTGCTCGCGCTCTCGGCCTGGTCCGGGTTGGTGCTGCTGGTGGTGCGCGGCACCGGCGCGATGGGGCTGGCGCTGTCGGTGCATCTCGGTTTCATCCTGGCGCTGTTCGTGGTGCTGCCCTATTCGAAAATGGTGCATGGCGTGTACCGGTCCGCGGCGCTGCTGCGGCGGGCGGCGGAGCGAAACATGAAGGTGCTGGGCGGGGAGTGAGGCGGCGCAATCCCTTCGGGTCAGCAACAGACTTTGGCGCCTGGCCAAAGCAGGTGCGCCAGGCCTGGCGATCGGCCGGAATACCCGAACCGCCACCCGTCGCGCTGCTTGACGGTCGTCACCGCCGGGGACGCAGCGCGGTCTTCGCCGTCAGCCAGTCCCGGAACAGCTTGATCCTGACTGCGTCCGCGGTTTCCAACGGACCCACCAGATAGTAGCCGGCATCCGCCGGGACCACCAGCGTGCCGAAGGGTGCGACCAGCCGGCCGGCTTCCAGATCGGCCGCCTCGGTCGCTGTCCGGCCCAGCGCGACGCCCAGTCCGTTGGTCGCCGCTTGCAGCGCCATCAGCCGCTCATCGAAGGTCAGCCCACGCCGAGCGGCGAGGGCTGTTGGCTGGCCCGCCGCCGTCAGCCAGAGCGGCCACTCGTCGCGGATGCTATCCACGTGCAGCAAGGTGTGCGCCACGAGGTCGGCCGGGGTCCGCAGCGGTTTGGGACCGGCCAGCAAGGCGGGGCTGCAGACCGGGAAGATGTCCTCCGCCATCAGCCAGTCCGCGCGCGTGTTCGGCCAGTGGCCGCGGCCATAGCGGATGGCCAGGTCGATCTCCTCGCGCCGGAAATCGACCAGGCGCAGGCTGGTGCTGATGCGGACCTCGATGCCGGGATGCGCCGCCTGGAAGTCCGCAAGCCGCGGCATCAGCCATTTCGCCGCCATCGTCATGGTGGTGCTGATGGTCAGCACGTCGTCGCGCTTCGGCCGCGCCAGCCGGTCGGTTGCCCGCCGCAAATCCTCAAACGCCGTTCGGACCGACGGCAGGTAGTCCTGAGCCTCCCGCGTCAGCGCCAGGGCTCGGTTTTGGCGGACGAACAGCCGCACGCCGAGTTGGTCTTCCAGCCGGCGGATCTGATGGCTGACCGCGGTCTGGGTGACGTTCAGCTCCGCTGCGGCGCGGGTGAAGCTGAGATGGCGGGCGGCGGCCTCGAACACAAGGAGGCCGTTGAGGGACGGGAGCATCGGCATGACGCCACACTAGCATGATCTAATCTCATGCAAAGCAGGACAAAGGATCGTTTGCCGTCGCAGAGAACCCTGCCCAGATTGCGCACCAGGAACGCAATAGGAGACCCGTCATGTCGGCCACATGCTGCCAACCAATGACACAAATTCACGTATCCGGCCCCTTCGCCCGGTTGGCCGCAGGCTGGACGGCCTGGCGCCAGCGGGTTCGGGAACGGGCGGACCTCGCACTGATGGAAGACAGCGACCTGCGTGAGCTGGGCTTGACCAGAGCCGCGCTCGAATACGAATTGCGCCGGCATGTCTGGCGCGACTGACCGCCTTGGTGGCAGTCTCCCCCGGCCAATGCGCAAGGGGAGAACACCATGAAAGCGGTGCTGCTGATGAACCACGGCGGGCCGGAGATGCTGCGCTTCGGCGACGCACCCGACCCGGTCGCTGGTGCGGGCGAGGTCGTCGTCGATATTCACGCCGCCAGCGTCAACGCCGCCGATTACAAAGTGCGTCTGGGCGGTGCCGGCTACACCGTGAGCCTGCCGCATATTCTGGGTCGTGACTTCTCCGGCGTGGTCAGCGCGCTGGGCGCCGGTGTCACCGACTTCGCGGTCGGCGATCCGGTGTTCGGGGTCACCGACGCGGGGCAGGAAGGTGCCTACGCCGAGAAGCTGGCGATCAAGGCGGCAATCATCGCCCGCAAGCCGGACGGGTTGAGCCACGCCGCGGCGGCCGCGATGGCCCTGACCAGCCTGACCGCGCTCTGGGCGCTGGAAGATACGGCGCGCCTGCAGGCGGGCGAGACGATTCTGATCCAGGGCGGCGCCGGCGGTGTCGCGGGTTTCGCGATCCAGCTTGCCAGACATATCGGGGCAACCGTGATCACCACCGCCTCCGCCGCCAACCACGACTACGTGCGGGGCCTGGGGGCGGACCGGGTGATCGACTACCGGGCGGAGGACTTCAGCCAGACCGTCTCGGGCTGCGACGTCGTGTTCGATACCGTGGGTGGACCGGTGCGCGCGGGCTGTTACGCGGTGCTGAAGCCCAACGGACGCCTGGTCTGGATCGCGCCCGCGCCAGCCGGTTTCCAGGTGCCGCGCGCCGACGTGCAGACCCTGCGTCCCGCGGTCGCGCGCGACAGAGCGCATCTGGCGCGGATGCTGGCGCTGCTTCAGGCCGGGGCGGTGTCGCCGCCGGCGATCACGCGCTTCGCCCTGGCGGACGCGGCCGCGGCGCACCGGATCAGCGAGGGCCGGCATTTGCAGGGCAAGCTGGTGCTGATCGTGCGCTGACCCCGGTGTTTCCAGCCGGGGCGAAGATGCTCTAATCTGCACGCGTGTTCACCAAGGGGGAGAAACGCAAATGGCAGGCAACGGACCGACGGTCATCGAACTCGACCGCAAGCGGATGACCGCGATGGCGGAGAAAGACGTCGCGACTTTGAACGCGGTGCTGGGCGATGACCTGATCTACACCCATTCCTCGGCGCGCCTGGATACCAAAAGCAGCCTGATCGGCGCGATGCAGTCCGGCGCCACGGTCTATACCGCGGTGGTGCCGTCGGATGTGGTGGCCCAGGACCTGGGCGATGCGGTGGTGCTGACCGGGGTGGCGGCGATCAGCGTGGTATCGGGCGGGAAGCCGAATTCGTTTCGTGTGCGCTTTACCGATGTGTACGCCAGCCGCGGCGGCACCTGGCAGATGGTCACCTGGCAGTCCACGCGCCTCGCTGACTGAGCGCGGCTTTTCCGCCCGGAGCAGTCCGGCCTGGCGGGATTGGGTGCCGCTTGGGCGGACAAAGAGCGACCACAGAGCCACAGAGATCACCGGGGTTTTTATTTCGGCTAAGTTACTGACTCTCTGTGTGCTCTGTGGCTCTGTGGTGAATCTTTCTTCCTGAACGATCGACATCCGCACGGGTTGGGCAGAATTGTGGAAGGATTGGTGCGCAACCAGGTCGTCCGGGAAAAGAACGGTTTTGCCATTGCATCCGGCGCAAAAACGGCCCAGTCTTCGTTCCTCAATCGGCTGGGGGGCGATATGCAACGGTTCATCCTGACGGCGCTGGTCGCGGTGCTGGCTTTTGGCTGCACCCCGCAGCCACCGGCCCCGCCGGCGAAGACGACGGTTGACCAGGGCCCGGCCTGGACGGTCGCCACGCGGGCGAAATTCTACAGTCAGGACCAGGGCTCGCAGGTCATTCCGCTGCGCTGGATCAAGGCGCTGAACCTGCCGGATGGCACGCCGTTCCTTGCCAATAACCTGGCCCGCTATGGCTATCTGACGAACAACGAGGACCCTGCCACGATCCTGCCGGCGGGCTTCACCGCGGCGGGTCCGGCGGGGCAGGAGGTGCTGGGCATGACCTGCGCCGCCTGCCACACGCGCCAGATCGAGGTGAAGGGCGTCCCCTACCGCATCGACGGCGGGCCCGCGATCGCCGATTTCCAGGCCTTCCTGCGCGATCTCGACATCGCCGTGAAGGGTGTGATCGCCGATCCCGCCGCGTTCCACGCCTTTGCCGCGACGGTGCTGGACCAGCCGGCCACGCCGGCGCAGGAGGCGGCGCTGCTGGCAGACCTGAAAGCCTGGTTCCTGCGCTATGACACCCTGATCCAGAAGGCGTTGCCGCCGAAGCCCTGGGGTGTGGCGCGACTGGATGCGGTGGCGATGATTTTCGACCGGCTGACCGGCCTCGACCTCGGGCCGGCGCCCAGCCACCTGATCCCCGCCAATATCCAGGTTGCCGACGCGCCCGTGCGCTACCCGTTCCTGTGGAACGCGCCCATCCAGGACATGACGCAATGGCCGGGCTTTGCCGAGAACGGCAACGATCTGTTCGCCCTCGGTCGCAACCTGGGCGAGGTGTTCGGCGTCTTCGGCACCTTCTATCCCGACACGAAACCGCCGCGTCCGTTGCTGGGCGTTGACTACCTGAAATACAACTCGGCGAATTTCGACGGGCTGGGCGCGCTTGAAGACCTGGTCAAGCAGATCGGGCCGCCCAAATTCCCCTGGCCGATCGATGCGAAACTGGCCAGTGCGGGCCAGGCGATCTTCCAACGGGAATGCGATTCGTGCCACGGCATCAAACCCGGGCAGACCCGCCTGATCGACCAGCACACCTGGGCAACGCCGATCCTGGATGTCGGCACCGACAGCCGGGAGGACAACCTGCTGCAACGCAAGGCCCGCACCGGCGTGCTGGCCGGGGCGAAGCTGCCGGGCGGCACGGCGCTGAAGCCGGAAGACACGGCCTTTGCTGCGTTGTCGGTCTCGGTGGGTGGGTCGATCCTGCAACGGATCATCCCCGTGCTGGGCGCCCCCGAACTGGTGGTTCGGCCGCACGAGTCGCTGGCGGCGCAGCGCACCCGGTCGCAGGCCGCAACCCTGCGTGCGCTGACGGCGGCGCCGGAAACGCAGGAGGTTCAGGAGACCTTCGCCAAGCCGCCGGCGGCGAGCTACAAGTACGAGTCGCGGGTGTTGCAGGGGATCTGGGCGGCGGCGCCCTATCTGCACAACGGTTCGGTGCCGACGCTGGCCGACCTGCTGAACCCGGTGGCGGAACGTCCCGCGTCGTTCCAGGTTGGTCCGGCCTACGACATCGACCGGGTGGGTCTGGCCGCGGTGCAGACCCGGTTCAACGATACCTTGACGACGACCGACTGCGCCGACCGCAATTCCGGCGACAGCCGGTGTGGCCATGAATACGGGACGGGTCTGTCGGCGGACGACAAGCGGGCGCTGCTGGAATACCTGAAGCAGTTGTAACGACGAAGCAACTTATTCCCCCTCCCCTTGTGGGAGGGGGTAGGGGGAGGGGGCTCCGCCAGGCGAGGCGTGGTCGTCCTGGCCATCAACCAACCGCCCCCTCCCCCCAACCCCCTCCCTCAAGGGGAGGGGGAGTCTTTTTTGCTTCGACCACCTCACAACCGATCCGACCCGCCACGGCATGCGCCGCGGCCGCGACCGCCGGCGAAAGGCCGGTTCCCGGGTCGAACCGGCTGGCCTCCACGCCAAACACCACGCAGGCCCGTGGCAGGCAGCCGAGGGCCCGTGCCAGTCCGATCGCCTCCGCTACGCCAAGACCATGCGAAGACGCCCCGGGTTTCACCGGCAGCGGATCGCCCGCAGCACAATCCACCCGCCGGATGGAACCAATCGGCGCACCCGAGACCATCGCGTCGACCAGAACCACCCAGTCGGCCTCGCGCAGCGTTTCCAGCAGCGCCGCCGCGCCACCGCTTTGTTCCAGAATCAGCACGTCATCGCCCAGGCGGCCTTCCAGCAGCCGAACGACCAGGCGCCCGACGCCGTCGTCGCCGCGGTCCGGGTTGCCCAGACCGATCACCACCTGGCGCAACGGTTCAAATCCGCTGGACATCCAGCTTCAGGAAATGCGTTGCGCAGGAGATGCACGGATCGTGGTTGCGGATCGCCTGTTCGCAGCGGTGACGCAGCCGGTCGTCGCTCTGGTCCAGCCAGAGGGGGGCGAACGTCTTCAGGTCATCCTCGATGCTGGGCAGGTTCTGTGACGTCGGCGGCACGATCTTGGCGTCCAGGATGCTGCCGTCGTGATCCAGCTGGTAGCGGTGATACAGCATCCCGCGCGGCGCCTCGGTGCAGGCGTAACCAATGCCGGCGCGCGGTTCCGCCGGGGTGAAGGGATGATCGGGCGGCTCGTAAGCATCGATGATGCGCAGCGCTTCCTCCAATGCGTACACCACCTCCACCGCTCTGATGACAATGCTGCGGAACGGATTGTTGCAGGTCGGGCCGAGGCCCGCCTCGCGCGCAGCCTGCTGCGCCAGCGGCGACAGCAGCGCCGAGTTCAAACTGTAGCGCGCCAGCGGCCCGGTCAGATAGGCCCCGCCGCCGGTGTGACGCGAATGCAGCGCATTCGAGCGCTTGACGTGATATTCCTCAAAATGCGCGTCGTACTCCTGCGGCGCGATGTCCAGCCCCTTGTTCGACAGCACATGGCCGGCATTCAGCGGATACTCGCCGGCGCCCCCCAGCGACACCAGTTCATAATCGCGCTCACAATCGGGAAACTCGAACCCGGCAACCAGCCTCACGGTCCCCAGTGATGCGTCCAGCGCGCGCTGCAAATCATCGCGAAGTGCGGAAAATTCCCGCTTCGTCGGGGCCCGGTAGAACCCGCCGACGCGCACGTTCACCGGGTGGATTTCCCGTCCGCCCAAAAGTCGGAGAATTTCGTTGCCGGATTTTTTGATCGTAAGCCCGGTGCGCACGATATCGGGATGGTCCTTGGCCATCTCCACCGCGCCGTCGTAACCCAGGAAATCCGGCGCATGCAGCATGTACATGTGCAGCACGTGGCTTTCGATCCACTCGCCGCAGTACAACAACCGGCGCAGTTCGCGCACGGGTGGCGAGATCGCGATCCCCAGCGCGTCCTCCATCGCGTGCACCGCGCTCATCTGGTAGGCGACGGGGCAGATGCCGCAGATGCGGGCGGTGATGTCGGGCGCCTCCATGAAGGACCGTCCGCGCAGGAAGGCCTCGAAAAAACGCGGCGGCTCGAAGATTTGCAGTTCCGCCTCACGCAGCGTGTTGCCGTCGATCACCAGACGCAGCGCGCCCTCGCCTTCCACGCGCGCCAGCACATCGACCTTGATCGTTCTACGCGCCATGGCTGTTGCTCTCTTTCAGAAACGACTCGGCGGTGGCGTTGAAGGTGCGATAGACCCGTTGCAGCGCGCCCTCGTCCATCCCCGCCGCCTGCAACGCGGTGCGCAGCGACACGGCGTTCGGCGTCTCCTTCGGGCCGAAGCAGCCGTAACAGCCGCGGTTATAGGCGGGACAGATCGCCCCGCAGCCGGCATGCGTCACCGGTCCCAGGCACGCCGCGGTGCCGCGCACCAGCACGCAGACGGTGCCGCGCGCCTTGCACTCCATGCACACGCTGTGCGACGGGATATGCGGCCGGCGGTGGTTCAGATACGCGGTCAGCACTTCCAGCAACTGCCCCTTGTCGATCGGGCAGCCGCGCAGTTCGTAATCGACCGTGACATGCGCGCTGATCGGCGTCGAGGTCGCCAGGGTCTCGATATAATCCGGACGGGCATAGACGATGTTGGTGAAGTCGCGCACGTCCTTGAAGTTGCGCAGCGCCTGGATGCCGCCGGCGGTGGCGCAGGCGCCGATGGTGATCAGGAAACGCGACCGCTTGCGCACGTCCTTCAGCCGTTCGGCATCGTGCAGGGTGGTGACCGATCCTTCCACCAAAGACACGTCGTACGGCCCGCGCAGCACCCCGCGCGTGGCTTCCGGGAAATAGGCGATGTCCACCGCGCCGGCGACCGCCAGCAACTCGTCCTCGCAATCCAGCAGCGAAAGCTGGCAGCCATCGCAGGAGGCGAATTTCCAGACCGCGAGTTTCGGTTTGCTCATGTCAGATTTCCTTCAGCCCCATGAGCCGGCGCACCCGGTCATAGCGCACCACGGCGCCGTCCTTGCAGGCGAAAATCCCGGAGAACTGGCAGCGCCCGCACAGGCCCAGCGCGCATTTCATGTTCCGCTCAAGCGAGACGAAGATCGCGGACTGCGGCAGGCCGATATCGTGCAGCCCGGCCGCGGTGAAGCGCATCATGATCTCCGGCCCGCAGACCAGCGCGGTCGCGTGCGACGTATCGATGGCAAGCCGCGTCAGCAGGCGGGTGACCACGCCGACATGGCCGTGCCAGGAGGAGTCCGCGTGATCCACGGTCACGTCGATCTGCACATCCAGACGCTGGCGCCAATGTTCCAGTTCGCGCCGGTACAGGATCTCGGCCGGGCTGCGCGTGCCATACAGCAGAACGACCTTGCCGAAATTCGTCCGGTTCGCCAGCAAATGGTAGATGGTTGGCCGCAAGGGCGCCAGGCCGATCCCGCCGGCCACCACGACCACGTCCTGGCCCGCCAGCTCGTCGGTGGGCCAGGGGGTGCCGAAAGGACCGCGCAAGCCGACCAGATCGCCCGCTTGCAGCCGGGTGACGGCATCGCTGACGGCACCGACCGAACGCACGGTCTGCACCAGCCGCTTCGGGTCGGTGGCATCGCCGCTGATGCTGACGGGGATTTCGCCCACGCCGAACACATACATCATGGTGAACTGGCCGGGCCGGTAGCGCGGCAGCGGCGTGTCGTCAACCGATTGCAGTTCCAGGGTGACCGTGCCGGGCAAGTCGCGCGTACGGGCTTCCACCCGCACGATACGCGGCACCATCGGGTCGGCCATCGGTTCAACCTGGCTGGCCATAGACGTCCAACATCTGCAACCAGGTTGCCTGCAGGCCATGCTCCAGCACCGGCAGGAAGCGTTTCAGGATTTCAAACCCGAGGTCATGGTCGGCGTCGCATTTGTCGCGCAGGCAACGCGCGTCCAGCGCGATGGTCCGGGTCAGTTCGGTGGCGCGCGCATCATAGCCCCAGAGGTACGGCGGCAACAGCCAGGTCAATCCGACGATCTCCCCCTCGCCGGGGGTTTCGAACTGCACCGCCTCCCGGCCGGGCAGCGCCATTTCCAGCGCCACCCGCCCGTAGCGAATGAGATAAATCCAGTCCGCCGCATCGTCCGCCCGGAACAGGTAGTCGCCGGCCTTGAACACGACGTTTTTGGCGCAACCGCTGGCCAGGGTGAGAAAGGACGGCCCCAGGCCGGTGAACAGGCGATGCTCCCCCAGAATACGTTCAAGCCCTTCCATGCGGCGCTCCTTAGAACTCGCGGACGGCGTAAAGCGGCTCGATCTGGTCGAACCGGTACACCGGTCCGTCCTTGCACATGAATGTCGGTCCCAACTGGCAATGGCCGCACAGGCCGATGCCGCATTGCATGTTGCGCTCCAAGGTCACCCAGACGCGGTCGGGCGTCACGCCGAGACCGCCCAGCGTATCGACGGCCTGGCGGGTCAAAGCCTCCGACCGGCAGACGAAGGCCTGGGTGGACGGCCAGTCCACGCGCGCGGTGCGGATGGCGGAGGCGACGCCGCCGACCCGGCCGCGATAGCCGCTGGGGGCGGAATGCACGGTCAGGTGCACGACGGTGTCGAAGCGCGCGCGCCAGCGGTGCAGGTCGGCCTCGAACATGATGTCGTCGGTGCCGCGCGTGCCGTAGCAGATCACGACCTTGCCGAAGTCCGACCGCCGGTGCAGCACCTCGTAGATCAGCGGCCGCAACGGTGCGAGGCCGATGGTGCTGGTGACGAAAATCAGGTCGAAGCCGGTCACCTCGTCGATCGGCCAGGGCCGGCCGAAGGGACCGCGAATGCCGACGACGTCCCCCGGCCGCAACGTCGCCATCGCATTGGTGACCGGTCCCACCTCGCGGATCGTATGCACGAGCGTATCGAGATCGCGGCAATCGCCGCTGACCGAGACCGGGATTTCGCCCACGCCGAAGTGATAAACCATGTTGAACTGGCCGGGCCGGAAGCGAAACGCCGAACCGTCCAGCGATTTCAGGTGCCAGGTGAACACGCCGTCGATCTCGCGGATCACGCGCGCGATGCGGTACGGCACCGGCACCATCGGATCGGCCGTGGTGGTCGTCATCATCGTCAGCGAATCCACGCAGTCAGCCTTTCCGGCGCGAATGGGTCGGCCGCGGTTCCAGCGCCAGCTCGACGATGCGCATCCGGTTGTTGGCCAGCCGGCGCGCCATGATCGGCAGGAAGCGCTTGTAGATTTCGTAGCCCAGGTTGCGGTCGCTCTCCATCTTCCGGCGCAGGCAGGCCGCATCCAGCTTCAACAGCCGCACCTGTTCGCTGGCGCGCGCGTCGTTGCTCCAGCGATAGGGCGGGATCAGCCAGCTCCAGCCGAAAATCTCGCCGGTTTCCAGGGTCTCCACGACGATGGGCTGGCCCTGCGGGACATGGATTTCCAGCGCCACCACACCCTGGCGGATCAGGTAGAAATCGTCCGCCGGGTCACCCTCCCGGAAGATGTAGTCGCCCGGATGGTACACCGCGTTGCTGCAGCAGCCGACGATGGTTTCCAGCGCATCGTGGTCCATGCCCGCGGTGAAGGGATGCGCCGACAGGATCTCTTCGAGGTTGGTGATCTGGACCATGCGCCTACCCTTCTTGTATCGAATCGGATTGCCCATCGCCGCGGATGGCGCGCACTTCTTCGGTGATGTCGATGCCGACCGGGCACCAGGTGATGCAGCGCCCGCAGCCGACGCAGCCGGAGGTGCCGAACTGATCGACCCAGCTAGCCAGCTTGTGGGTCATCCATTGCCGGTAGCGCGACCGTGGCGAGGGCCGCACGCTGCCGCCGTGAATATAGGAAAACTCCTGCGAGAAACAGGAATCCCAGCGCCGCACCCGTTCAGTCGCGCCGGTCAGGTCGTTGGTGTCGGAAACGCTGGTGCAGAAGCAGGTCGGACAGACCTGGGTGCAGTTGCCGCAGGACAGGCAGCGCGCCGCGACGTCGTCCCAGCGCTTGTGATCGAGGTTCTCCAGCAGCAAATCGTGCAGGTCATCGGACCGCATCTGCCGCCCCATGCTGGCCGCGGTCTCCGCCACGATATCGGCCGCCCGATCGGTTTCGGCGGGTTCGGCGGGCCGGTGCGGCAGGCGGGCGAGCAGGGCTGCGCCGCGGTCGCTGCCGGCTTCCACCAGGAACTCGCCGGCCATTTCCGTCAGCGCCAGGTCGAAGCCCTCCGACGCTTTGGGGCCAGTGTTCATCGAGGTGCAGAAACAGGTGCCGCCGGCCTGGCCGCAGTTCACCGCGACGATGAAGATGCCCTGGCGGCGGGCCTTGTAGTGCGGGTCGATATAGGGGCCTTGCAGGAAGACCCGGTCCTGGATGGCGATGGCGTGCAGCTCGCAGGCTCGCACGGCCAGCAAAGCGAGCTTTTCGGCCGGTTCCGGATCGGTGGTGACGGTGATGCCGGACGCATGCCGGTCCGCCCGCCACAGCCGCAGCAGCGGCGGGTGCAGGAAGCGCTTCCAGGCGTGCGGTCCGACGGCGTAACCGAACAGCGCGTCATCGCCCCGGCGCTTCAGGCGGTAATGGCCGCCCGCCTGCTCGTCGGTCCAGCCGGCGGGAAGGTCGGCGACGGCGGCGATGTCGTCGTAGACGATCGCATCGTCGCGCACCGTCGGGCCGAGGACGCGGAAACCGTCATGGTGCAACGCCGCAATCAGTGCGGCGAGGCCGTCTCGGGTGATCACCGCCGGTTCGTGTGACATGGCAGGAATGATCGCGATCGTCGGGTCTGCGCGCATTGATGCAGGTCAAGCGGGCGGCACGTCCCGCGGCTTGCCCGCATCATCCACCGCGACCAGCACGAACTCCGCCGCCGTCACGCGCACCCGGTCGCCCTGGCCGCGCCGCAAGATCCAGGCCTCCACGTCCAAGGTGATGGAGGACCGGCCGATCCGCTTGATCCCGGTATAGACGCAGACCACGTCGCCGACTTTTACCGGCCGGAGGAAACTCAGGTTGGACACCGCGGCGGTTGCGACCCGCCCCCTGGCGCGCGTTCCCGCCGTCACGCCGGCGGCCAGATCCATCAGCGACATGATCCAGCCGCCAAAGATGTCGCCCGCCGGGTTGGTATCGGCCGGCATCGCAACAGTACGCAGCGACAACTCGCCGCTGGGATGGGGGGCGTCTTCAGACATCCGTCAGACCTCCTGCCGCACGCCCCTTATATCCCGGACGGCGGACGCTGGCCACACCCGGATCAACCGCCCACCGCCGGCATGCGATAGATGCCACCGCCTTCCGACGTGACACCGATCTCGCTATGCTGCTGGCCCTGCGCCGGGGTCGCCGCCTGACGCGCCTGCTGCGCGGCCACATAGGGGTTGTAGTAAACCCCGCCGCCATAGCCCACGCCGGCGGCGGTGTTCGGGGCGGGTGCCGCGGCCATCAGGGCCAGCGCGCCAAGTGCCGCCATCGTTGCCTTCATCATGATCGTCGTCCTTGTTTGAAACGCACAGTCCCCGGTTCCCGGTAGACAGGACGCCGGACCAACCGGTGCCTGCGCGCTAACTGGCGATTTGCGCGCGCATCGGGTAGGCTCGGCGCCAGCACATGACCTGTGCGCGAAACAGCCATCACAGGAGCGTGCCGCATGATCGCCGATGCCCTGGACCTGCTGCTGCGCCGGGATGCCGAAGGGATCGCCTGGCTGACCCTCAACCGCCCCGCCGCCCGGAACGCTCTGTCGATGGGGCTGATGACCGCACTGGACCGGGAACTCGCCGCGATTGCCGGGAACGCGGCGGTCAAGGTGGTGGTGATCGCCGGGGCCGGCCCCGCGTTCTGCGCCGGGCACGATCTGCGCGAGATGCGGGCCGCCCCCCATCGCGCCGCCTATGAGGCGGTGTTCGCGCTGTGCTCTGCGCTGATGCTGCGCATCGTCCGGCTCCCGCAGCCGGTGATTGCTCGGGTGCATGGGGTGGCGACCGCGGCCGGCTGCCAGCTTGTCGCCACCGCCGACCTCGCGATTGCCGCCGACACCGCGCGTTTCGCCACGCCGGGGGTGAATATCGGGCTGTTCTGCTCGACGCCGATGGTGGCGCTGACCCGGACCGTCGGGCGCAAGGCGGCGATGGCGATGCTGCTGACCGGCGAGATGATCGACGCCGCGCGCGCCGCCGAACTCGGGCTGATCAACCGGGTGGTCCCCGAGACGGCGCTGGATGGCGCGGTGCTGGCACTGGCGCGGCAGATCACGAACAAAAGTCCGCTGACGGTCAGGATCGGGAAGGAAGCCTTCTACCGCCAGTCCGAGATGGACCTGGAGGCCGCCTACCGCTATGCCGCAGACGTGATGACCCGCAACATGCTGGCCCGCGACGCGGGGGAAGGCATCGACGCGTTCCTGCAAAAGCGTACGCCGGCCTGGACGGGGTCTTGATCCCGGCCGTCCGGATTCACATGTGACGGGACCGATGAAAGACCCATACGAAACCCTCGGCTTGAAGCGTACGGCGGACGACGCGGCGATCCGTTCGGCGTACCGCAAGCTCGCCAAGAAGCACCACCCCGACCTGAACCCCGGGAAGCCGGAGGCCGCCGAGACCTTCAAGGAGATCAACGCCGCCAACGACCTGCTGTCGGATCCGGACAAGCGCGGCAAGTTCGACCGCGGCGAGATCGACGCCGCCGGCAACGAAATGCGGCAGGAACGGCAGTACTACCGCGACTTCAAGGACGGGCCGGGGCGGGAGCGGTATGCCGGCAACGTCGATCCCGAGGATCTGGAGAGCATCTTCGCCCAGGCCTTCGCCGGCCGGCGCGGCCGGCAAGGTGCGGCCGGGGGACAACGCTTCTCGGCCCGCGGGTCGGACGCGCATTACACGCTGACCGTCAGTTTCCTGGATGCCGCGAACGGCACGACCCGCCGGATCACCCTGCCCGAGGGCCGCACCCTGGACGTGCGCATCCCCGCCGGCGTGGAGGACGGGCATATGCTGCGGCTGAAAGGCCAGGGCATGGCCGGGATCGGCGACGGCGCCCCCGGCGATGCGATCGTGGAAATCGCCGTCGCGCCGCATCCGCTGTTCCACCGGGAGGGCGACGACGTGATCGTCGAACTGCCGGTCACGGTGCAGGAGGCGGTCGTGGGCGCCTCGCTGGAGGTGCCGACGATCAAGGGCAAGGTGCGGCTGACCGTCCCGCCCGGTTCGGGCACCGGCACGCGGCTGCGGCTGCGCGGGCGCGGCATCCGGGAGGGGCATCAGTTCGTGCAATTGCATGTGGTGCTGCCGCCAGGTGAGGAACCCGAACTGGCCGCGTTCCTGAAGACCTGGAAGCCGCGCAATCCGCTTGATCCGCGCGCCGGGCTGGAGGAGCCATGATCCAGATTTCCGCCATCGTGGCCTTGCTGCCGGACCTCGGCGAGCCGGAACTGCTGACCTGGATCGATCGCGGCTGGGTGCGGCCGGAGCCCGCGGAAACCGGCTGGGCGTTCCAGGACATCGACGTCGCGCGCATCCGGCTGATCTACGATTTGCACCACGGCATGAACGTGGCGGACGACATGATCCCGATGGTGCTGTCGCTGCTGGACCAGGTCTACGACCTGCGCGGCCGGCTGCGGATGGTGCTGCGCGCGATCGAGGCCCAACCCGAACCCGTGCGCAGCCCGATCCTGACCGCGCTGGGCGGGTAGGCGGCGT
>Ga0302279_10004119_pt1 | contig 17451 bp, 11 predicted proteins | sample III_Bog_N3_3_FD_194541 | JGI IMG/M metagenome (GOLD analysis project Ga0302279, IMG submission 194541) | Peat permafrost microbial communities from Stordalen Mire near Abisko, Sweden - III_Bog_N3_3 | ecosystem: Environmental > Terrestrial > Soil > Wetlands > Peat | place: Sweden: Abisko...
CCATCCTGCACCAGCCGGTCGGGGATGTCATGACCACCCAGGTCTACGGTGTGAAGACCAGCACCACCGTGGACGAATGCATGGCCCTGATGTCCGAGAAGCAGATCCGGCACGTGCCGGTGCTGGACGGCAATACCGTGATCGGGGTGGTCTCCAACCGGGATGTGGTCTACGAGGCCATCGACAACCGGGAGAGCCTGCTCAGCGGGATGGAAGTGCTCATCGCCAACCACGAGTTCCCGACCTGAAGGCTGTGGCTTAAAACCCATACATGGCGAACACTTCTGTGGTGGCGTTAACCGTGACCGGCTGATCCTGCGGGGTCGAAGGTTCCGCCACCGGCCCCAGACTGGGGCGGTTCGGCTTGGGTCGCCTCTTGGCAGCCTTCTTCTTCAGGGTCTTCAGGCTCCCATGCTGGGAGCGGGTGGAGATGGATCCGGCCGGGGCCGGCGGCAGCTTCCCGCTTGGCTCCTGCACGGGGCGCTCCTGGCCCAATCCTTGGCGAGCTTCCCAATAAGCGCGATTCCATTGGGGATCGATGTACCCCTCATTGGATCCCTCAACCTCGCCTTCGGTCAGGACCGGGAGACCTGGTCGCCACCGGCGCGGGTTGTCGGGCCGCTGGCGGCGCCTGGATTCGGTGAGGACGGGCTGGTTGGGGGGCTGGTCGCCCAGCACCGGGCTCGGGATACTGGCCGGGTCGTCCGCTGGCTGCTCCAGGGCAAGGACCGGTTCCGGAGCCGGGGCCGGGATCATGGGCTGCTCCAGCGGATTGGATTCCGACCAGGAGAACCGGAACCGGTTGTCGTCCTGGGCCAGATTGGCCAGGCCTTGCTCGTCCAGCAGTCGCGGCCGGTAGCCGTAACGGTCGAAGCTGCACAGGACCTTCCTGTCGTTATCGTTCGAGACCACTTCGAGCAGGTAGATCCGGCTGACGTCAGACAGCTCGATCACCGCCTTCTGCCCGGGGTTCAAGACGAATTCCCGCGGCTCGGAGGGGGTCTTGGCAGGCGTGTGGAAACCCTTCCGGTGCCGCTGCCAATGGGGGGCCATTCGCTTCATCAGCTCCGGTTTGATGAGCTTGATCGGGGCGGGATCGTCATTGATGATCTCAATTTGCTCGGCGCCCTTCAGGGCGGGGCTCCAGGCCAGCAGGAGCGCGGGGAGGAGGATGCGGACGGGGATCAGGCGTTGGGGTTGGGTGTGAAACATGATTCCTTCCTTCCAATAAAATCCCGCGCGCTCGCGGCGGGTTCGGCCCGTTCCCCATCGATGACGGCTGGGTATGCTTACATGTGTTATTAACTTATTATAGGTTCCCGGTCCGCCCTGATTCCCGGACGGATTTGATCGGATTGGCCCTATCTTATTCCGTTGTAATGATAAAGGATAAGGCAATCTGAGTGTGAGTGACCTCATTCGAGGGAAGCCGACCCGCCATTTCATGAATGGCATTCGTAAAGACCGAGCGCGCGAGTTGCCAATTCCAAGTCTCCGCCGTCCATGGGGAAAACCGATACGGGCGGAACCTTGAGCATTAATTATGCATTTACTCTGCGAACGAAATGCCTCCGCCGGAGGCATCGCCTTTTCCAGCGCCCCCCGGAGTTTCCATGTTCTGCCACCTCCCCCTCTTCCTGGCCGCCCCGGTCGTGGCCACCTTGATCCTGGCCGGCACGCCGGCCCAGGCCACCGGCTACCAGCTGCTCCTGTGCCAGGATGCCGATGCCCCCCAGTGCCCCCTGCGGGTGGTGATCCAGGAAAAGGACTCAGGCCGGATTACCTCCATGGAACTCCAGCCGGGCAAGGCTTTGGATCTCCGGGATGATCAGAACTACGGCTTCCAGTTCATCAACAAGCTCGGGCCGGAAAGGCCCTCCCAGGAGGCGGCTTTTTGCCTGCACAGGACCGGGGAGGCCGAGCCGGTCGGCCGGTTCGTCTACTGGAGCGGGCGGCCTCACCTGCTCCGGGTCCACCTCCAGCCCTGTGAAGGGTTCGCCGCCTTGAAGGCCTTCTCCGGCCAGCATGAGCACCATGACCACAAGGTGGCGTGGCGGAATGGAGCGCTGGCCTGGTTCCAGGCCGACCTTGAAGCGGCGGCCCATCCCCGGGAGGAACGCAAGCAACCCGCGCCCAACCCCCTCCCCAAGCCGTCCGGCGCCAAGGGGAAGGAGTAGGTTCCAATGGGAATCCTGGCGCCAGCCCGCTACTTTTCGGCGAAGACGCTGGGGAATCGGGCGAGGAAGGCGATGGTGTGCTGGAGCTCGCGCAGATCGACGCATTCGCCGATCTTGTGGGTGTTCTGTTCGATTCCGGGGCCGATGCCGAACATGGCCGGGTGCTTGTAGGCGCCTGAAACCACCCACTGCTTGGCGGCGGTGACCGGGATGGTGGTGTCGTCCTTGGCCACTGGGTAGCCCACGCCATCGGTGGAGAAGATCCAGCGGGCGACCCTGGGCTCCTTGGGGATGGTGCCGCCCTCCCCGGTCACTCCGGCCACGTGGGGGGTGATCACCCCCCGGTAGGTGCCTACCGCGGCCTGGATGGCGGGATGCTCTTCGGGGGTGACCCAGCCCAGGTAGATCTGGGGGTTGTTCAGCACGTAGCCCTTCCAGCTGGGTTCCGTATAGACCGGCACGGCCACGTCCACCTTGAGCCCGGCGGCCCTGGCGGTCGCCACGGCGGTGAGCCCGGCCACGTCGGCCATGGCCTGCTCGGGAGTCTCGCCCACGGTGAGGCGGCGGTCGAACCGGAACACGAACCGGTCAGGGACGGCGCAGTCGCTGGGGCTCTCCAGGGTGGCCCAGGAGGCGGTGCGGGTGCCGTGGCCGAGGAACTCGTGGTCCAGGAAGCCGACGCGCTTGTCATAGTTGGCGGCGGCCTCCTGGATGATCGCGGAGCCGAATTCCAGCGGGTTGAGCCCTTCCCAGGGCATGGAACCATGGCAGGAGCGGCCGGTGACGGTCACTTCGATCTGCATCCGGCCCCGCTGCCCGCGATAGATGCCCATGGCGCCCTTCCTGGAGCAGCCAGTGCCTTCGGTGAGGATGATCACGTCGGGGATCAGCTCGGGCTTGGCTCCCGGGAGCACCTGGGTGCAGAGATACATCGGGCCGGCGCCATCGTTGTCCTCCTCACAGGCGGTGGCGTAGGCGCGCACGATCACGCCCCTGAGCGCCCCTTCCGGAGCCAGCTCCAGGAGGATCTTGGCGGCCACGGCCTCGGCGATCACCCCGCCCAGCTGGTCGGCGGAGCCGCGGCCGAACAGCAGGTTGTCCCACTGATCTTCGGCCGGGAGCCAGCCCAGCTCGCGCTTCAGGAAGGCATGGTCCACCTTGCCGGCATCGGTGAGGCCTTGGTAGCAGTCCACTCCGCCGCCGATCTTCTGCAGCCACTGGGGACGGAGCGCCCGCACGGTGTCGGAATGGCCGTCCAGGTAGATGATCTTCTTCTGGTCCGCCGGGATGCCGTCGTCCGGGTCCTGCACGGTCCAGGTGAGGTTGCCGAAATCGTCGAACCGCACATCCGCGGCCTGGCGTACGGCCCCGATCTCGATGATCTTCTTGCGCAGGTACTCCAGGCGGGGGAATTCGTGGTTGGAGGTGCCGCACTGGGGATCGCCGCCCTGGTCCGCGGGCCGGTCCACATAGTCGGCAGGGATGCGGATCACCTCGGCCAGCATGGCCGCGGCCAGGGGGCGGTATTTGGCCGCCAGCTCCGCCACCCGGGTATCGAGGTGGGTCAAGACGCCTAAGTTGGACATGAAGTCCTCCGGGTCGTTCAAGGTCAGGTTTGCCGGCGAGCGCTGATTCGCTTCAGGATGGCAGGACCATTGTGGGAACAAAGGCTGCCATCGACCACAAAATAATTTTACATGACGAAAAAAATTTACCTATTCCGGAATCGGTTTCACCAGTGCCGGGCTTCCTCCCTGGCCATGGCCTTGAGCGCCGCTCCCGGCTTGCGGCCATAAATCGCCGCGTCCGCTTCCCGGGCCAGGCTGGCCAGCTGGGCGGCCCTCTGCGGCCGCAGGCTGGCCATTCGGCCGAGCCAGGCCCGGGCGGTCTCCTGGGGGAGCGGCGGCAGGATCAGCCCGGCCTTGCGCACCAGGGGGCGCAGCTCCCGGATCCGGCCCGGACCGGCCTTCCGGGCGCCAGCCAGGGCCAGCCAGCGGCGGCCATGGCCCCGGCCGAACCAGCCCAGGGCGCCGAGGAGGCCCAGGATCCCCAGGACCCGGGCCGGCCGCCCGGGCCGCCAGCTGGCCAGGCTGCCCAGGCGGTCCATGGCCCAGGCTGCGCCGGCCAGCTGGTCTTGGTCGGAAAACCGGACCACGTCCCGGTCCCAGCGGAAGCGGACGGTGTCGCTCCAGCGGGCCAGCCTGGCCAGGAAGGTCCCGGAATCGAACAGGGAGCCCGGGGCGGACGGGGTCGGATCGGCCACCCGCCAGCCGGCGCTGGCCGGATCGTAGTATTCCACCCAGCTGTGGGCCTCGGATTGGGTCACCAGGAAATAGCCGCCCTCCTCGATCCAGGGTCCCAGCCGGTAGCCGTTCGCCACCCGGGCCGGCACGCCCCGGTGCCGGAGCATCAGGGCGAGGGCGGAGGCGAAGTATTCGCAGTGGCCGGACCGGCTGCGCTCCAGGAAATCCTCCAGCGGATTGGGTGCGCCGCCCGATGGATTGTCCAGGGTGTAGCTGAAGCCGCTGCGCAGGCGGGCGGTGAGCCGCTCCGCCAAGTCCCGGGCCGGGAGATCACCCGGGGCCTCCCGGAAACTGAAGTTCCGGGCGCAATCGGTGCCGGTGCCGGTGGCGGTGAGCAGGGCCAGACGCTGGCCCCTTGGCGGCGGTTCCGGCTCCAGCTCCGACGGGGCCAGGGCGATCCGGACGGCGGTGGCGCGCCGGACCGGAAATACCCAGCGCAGGCTTCCGCCCTGGCCGAACCTCAGGCTGTCTCCCATGGCCGGGTCCAGGTCGGCCTGGCCATAGGGCATCGGGATGGTTCCCATCAGGCCCGGCTCCACGAAGAAATCCGCGGTCACCGGCCGGGAATTCGAGGCCGGTTCCGCCCATTGGACCCGACGCCGGCGGGGGGTGATCGGGGAGACTTCCCAGCGCTGGCCTTCCAGTTGTTCCAGGGTGAAGCCCCTGAGCAGGCCTAGGGATCCGGCATAGCTGTTGCGCTGCTCCCGGGTGAGGCTTCCGGCGGGGACGACCCGCAGCGCCACTTCCCGGTTGCCCAGGACCGGCCCGGGGATGTTCAGCGCCACCACATCGCTCAGGCCGGCCTGGAGCCCGCCCATGGCCTGGATTCCCACCGGGATCCGGCGCAGGCCCAGGTGCAGCCGGGGCAGGATGACGAAAAAACCCGCGGCCATGACCAGGACCGCCGCGGTCCAGGCCAGGGCCAGACGGTAGGGCGGAGGCTGGAGCGGGCCTTGGCGGAGCAGGGCGGACTTCTCCCAGGTCAGCTGCATGAGCACGATGGAGCTGCCGGCCACCCAGACCACGGACCACAGCAGGAAATCCAGCTCGGAGGTGCTGACGGCGGTGGTGAGGAACACCAGGAAGCCCATGAGCAGGAGTTGGCGCCGCTGGGGCAGGCCCCTGGGCAGGCACAGACGCACGGCGCAGAGCAGGAACAGCGTGGTGACCACGGTCGGCAGCAGTCCTCGGCGCAGCAGGATCAGGAGCAGGAACCCGGCCAGGGCGGCGATTTCCAGGGCGTGGCGCCAGCGGGCCAGGGAACCGTGGCGCCACTCCACCCAGGCCGCCGCCAGCAGGGGCAGGGCCATGACCCACAGTTCCCCCGGGGCATAGGCCCCGGTGGAGACGATCGACCCCCAGGCCAGCCAGGGCGGGAGATGATCAAGCCAGCGCGCGCTTCTCACCCGGCGACCCAGCTGCCCAGCACCGCGGCCCGGCTGGCCCCGGTCACTTCCGGCAGGCTGCCCGGGACTCCCGCGGCCGAGGCGGCGCCCAGCAGCGCCCAGCTGACCGCTTCCCGGGCTCCGTCCGGGAAGCTGCGGTCCGCTTCCAGGGCGAACCGGGGCAGGCGGCCGGCCAGTTCCAGGCAGACCCGCCGGTGCCGGGCGCCGCCGCCGGACAGCAGCAGGGCGGTGCCGGCCGGAAGGGCCGGGGCCCAGGCCGCCAGCTCCCGGGCCACGGCTTCGGCGGTGAAGGCGGCCAGGGTCGCCATCCGGTCCGGGAGGGGCAGGGCCTCCAGGCCCTTGCGCTCCGAGTTCAGCCAGGCGGCGCCGAACAGCTCCCGGCCGGTGGACTTGGGCGGCGGCAGCTGGAAATAGGGCTGGGCCAGCCAGCCTTCCAGCAGCGGCAGGTGGGCGGCGCCCAGGGCCGTTCCGCCGTCCGGGTCGAACGGCAGGCCCAGCCAGAGCTCCGCCGCCAGGTCCAGGAGGCTCATGGCCGGGCCCAGGTCCCAGGCGCGCACCCTCTGGCCGTCCCATACGGTGGCATTGGCGATGCCGCCCAGGTTGAGGGCGGCCCAGGGCCGGGCGCGGCCATGGAGCCAGAGTTCGGTGAGCGGGACCAGGGGCGCGCCCTGGCCGCCCAGGGCCATGTCCCGCCGGCGCAGGTCCCAGACCACCGGGCAATGCAGGCGCTCGGCCAGCAGGTAGGGGTCGGCCAGCTGCAGGGTGGCGCCCTGGGCCGGCCGGTGCTGCACGGTTTGGCCGTGGAGGCTGGCCAGGTGCGGCCGCAGGCCCAGGTCCGCCGCCAGCAGGGCGCCGGTGCGGGCATGGTGCTCGCCCAGGTCCCGCTGCAGCACGCAGAGCCCGGACGGTTTCAGCCGGTCCGAGGCCGCGGCCAGGACGGACTTGCGCAAGCCGGCGGGGTAGGGTTCGTGCCGGTGGCCGAGGAACTCCAGGAACGGGCTGCCCTGGCGGAACCCCGCCGGGTCCACCCGGATCAGCGCGGCATCCGCCCCATCGGCGCTGGTGCCGGCCATGAGGCCCAGGACGATCCAGGGGACTTCGTCAGGAAGTAGGGGCAGCGGCAGCGGCAACATTTCCCCCTCAGCATGGCACCGCCCGCCCATCTCCTTCTCTAGTGAAGTTGGGGGCCGGCCTTTCTGATCGCAGAATACTTGCCAATCCATCGATCATAGTCGACACTCAATGGGTATTAAAGCTATCCATCGATCATGATCGAAGGCAAAATATGATCCTCCGCCCCTTCTACCTCGCCCGCATCCAGGCCTATCTAGACAAACCCATCATCAAAGTCATGACTGGGATGCGGCGGGTCGGGAAAAGCACATTGCTGGCCCAGGTGCGCGAAAGCCTGTTGGCGCGGGGCATCCCCGATGCCCAGATCCTCAGCATCAACAAGGATCTGGTGGCCTGGGACGGCGTGCGGGACTACCGCGACCTAGACCGGATCGTCCAGGAGCGGCTTGGGGGCCAGCCTGCGCCCCGATACCTCATGGTGGATGAAATCCAGGAAATCACAGGCTGGGAAAAGGCGATCAATTCCGTGCTGGCCCAGGGTCTGGCCGACATCCTCATCACCGGCTCCAATGCCCATCTGCTGTCCACCGAACTGGCCACCCTGCTCACGGGCCGCTTTGTGGAAATTCCAGTCTTCCCGCTTGGCTTTTCAGAATTCATGACCTTCCGTCAGGCAGCCCATGATACGGGCGAACGTCAGGATCTGTTCCGGCAGTTCCTGCGCTATGGCGGTCTGCCCGGTCTCCATGTTCTGGCCATGGAAGACGACCAGATCTTTCCCTATCTCAATGCCATCCTGAACACCATCCTGCTGAAGGACATCGTCAAGCGCCACGCCATCCGTGATGTGGGCCACCTGGAAAGGATCCTGGCCTTCGCCTTCGACAATTGCGGAAGCCCGCTTTCAGCGCGCAGCATCACCGCCTTCTTCAAGAATCAGCAGACCCGGATCACTGCGGACACGGTGCTCAGCTATCTGACGTACATCTGCGACGCGTTCCTCCTGTTCCGAACCGGAAGATTCGAGATCAAGGGCAAAAAGCACCTGGAATTCCTGGACAAATACTACCTCGGGGATCTGGGCCTCCGGCATGCCCTCTTCGGATACCGGGAAACCGACATCGGCGGGCTCCTGGAGAACGTGGTCTTCCTGGAACTGCTTCGCCGCGGCTACCAGGTGAAAGTGGGCGTGCTGGACCAGCTGGAGATCGACTTCGTCGCGGAAAGACAGGGGGAGCGGCTTTATGTGCAGGTGGCCTACCTTCTCGCCGGACCTGAAACGATCCGCCGGGAGTTCGGCAACCTGGAGCAGATCAACGACAACTACCCCAAGCTGGTGCTCTCCCTGGACTCGATCGGCCCGGACCAGCGGAACGGCATCCGCCAGCAGAATCTGATTGAATTCCTGCTCGAGGAGCAGCCCTCTCATTGACAAGGTGGGTGCCGCCCGGCGACATTCTTCAAGTAGATCAGGAGAGGCTGGGATGTTCGACGCCGTCCTAAAGCGCCATGGCTGGTCTGCGGACCTGGAGCGCCCTGCCCGGATGGGGGGGGCAGCGGCTCCCCTGGACGAGGCCCTCCGCCTGGCCCTGGAGATCGCCGGCGAGCCGGTTCCCGAGGAGCTCGGGCCCTGGCGGGAGGCCATGCAGGCGGAGGTCCGGCGGCGGCTCTATCCCCAGCGGTTCGGGGCCGGCGAGGGCAGCTCGCTGCGGGTGGCCGAGGCCTTCTTTCCCCTGGCCCAGGCCGCATTGCCCCATCTTCCGGCCGAAGCCAGCCTGGCCGCGGTGCTGCCGTTCGAACCCCTCACCGACGAGGAGCGGGACCGGTGGCCGTCGGGTGAGGAATACCGGCGCCTGCTGGCGCACCTGGACGCGGAAGGGTTCCCTCAGGCCCTGGCCATGGCCCAGCACTGGCGGGGCCTGACCATCCAGGATCACGTGCTGGGGGTCACCGGCCTCGCCCTGTGGATCGGGCGGCAGCTGGCCAAGGCCATCCCGGTGGACCTGCCGCTCCTGCACGGCGGGGCCATCGGCCACGACGTGGGCAAGTTCGGCTGCGTGGGCGACGAGGCCAGGCGCATTCCCAGACTGCACTACTACTACACCCACCAGTACTATGCCTCCCGGAACCTGGGCGGGCTGGGTCACATCGCCACCAACCACTCCTGCTGGGACCTGGAACTGATCCGCCTGCCCATCGAGACCCAGGTGCTGATCTACTGCGACTTCCGGGTGAAGGAGATCCCGGACGGGCCGGGCCGGAAGCGCATGGCGGTGATCTCCCTCAAGGAGGCCTTCGGCACCATCCTGGACAAGCTGGAAAACGTCGACCGGGACAAGCGGCTGCGCTACCAGGCGGTGTACCGCAAGCTGCGGGACATGGAGGACTATGCCCTGACCCTGGGGGTGGTCCTGGATCCCCCGGGTTTCCCGGCGTGGCGCCGGGCCAAGCCCTACCTGCCCGAGGGCCTGGACATCGTCGCGCTCATGGCCGGCGCCCAGCGCCCGGACGCCGCCGTGCTGGCCACCGGCGCCCAGGTCCAGGGCACCGCCAGGCTCATGGCCACCGCCCACAGCATCGGAGTCATGGCGCGGCTGCGGGATCTTCCCAGCCTGCGCCGGCTGCTGGAGGAGGTCCGGTCCTTCAAGGGCTGGCGCGAACTGCGCACCTACCTGGGGATCGTGGGCGACTATGCCCCGGCCTTTTCCGAGGACCAGCGGGCCATGGCCCTGGAGTTCTTCCGTGAGCTCATGGCCCATCCCGATGACGATATCCGCTACCAGGCCGGGTGCCGCATGGCCGATCTGCTCGCCCTGGGGGAAGTGGAATGGCGCAAGGACCTCCCCGACGGCGTGGTGGTGGAGGAACGGCCCTGGGTCCTGCCCCAGGTGGCGGCGGTGCTGGACCTTCTGGACCTGGCGCCGATGGAGGCCGCCGAGGACATGTCCACCGAAGAGCAGCTGCTCTACTCGGTGCCCATCTTCCTCCGGCGCTTCTTCAACCGGGCCAGCCCGAAGCTGGCCGCTGAGGCCCTGCCCATGGTGGTGGAACGGCTGAAGCAACGGGCCGGAGACCAGCGTCCCCTGGCGGCCCTGTACGCCTGCGAGTCGTTCGAGCTGCTGGCCTCGGCCATGGATGCCGCGGGCCGGGCGGCGTTGCCGAAGGTGGTGGAGACCTGGGCCTTTCATGAGGTTTCCAACGTGAGGCTCATGGCCTGGCGGGTGCTCCAGCTGCTGGCGGTGCATGGCCAGCAGGAGCCGGCCCTGCTGGCCGAAGTGGGCCGCTGCGTGGACGCCCTGGGGCTGCATCCCCCGGCCTCGGCCACCGTGGCGGAACTGTTCCTGCTGGAGCGCTGCGCCCGGCTCGCGGGCCGGGTGGTCCTGGCCGACCGCTGCCGGGACCAGCGGGAAACCAGCCGGTCGCCCATCCGCACGGTGATGCTGCGCAACCTCAAGACCCAGACCGGGTGGGTGGAGAAGAAGGTGGGGTGCGACTACCTGCTGGCCTTGGTCTCGGCCAAGAAGCCGGGGGAAAATGCCCTGGCCGGTGAGGTCGCCTTCCACCTGGCCAATCTGCTGAAGGTGAGCCGGGTGGAGGGAACCCGGTTCCATGCCGGGCGCTGCCTGATGAAGCTGCTGCCGGTGCTGGCCGACACCCAGCGCAACGATCTGGCCATCGAGCTGGTGCGCAGCCTGCAACTGGACGGGGAAGGGGTGACCCGCTATATCCCGAGGTTCCTGGGACCGCTGCTGGCCAGCCTTCCCGCCCAGGAACTGGACGAACTGGTGGCGGACATGGAACGGGACGCCAGGCGGGGGCCGGTGCGGCTCCAGCGGTTGCTGATCCAGGCGGTGGCCTGGCTCATCATCGCCTTGCCCGCCGAGCCGGCGACCGAAGCCGATGGCCGGGCCCAGGATCCCCTGGCCTTCCGGGACCGCCTGCTGGAGCACCAGGGCCGGCTGCGCCGGCTCACCGGCATCCTGCTCGGTTCCCTGGCCGACAGCCGGCTGCCGGTGGCCCACGAAGGCTACGCCCATTTGGCCCTGCTGCTGGAATGGATGCGCGCCGGCGGCGACCCGCGGCTGCCGGCCGTGCTCCGCCTGGCCACCAAGAAGGTGCTGAGCCTGGTTACCCACCGGTCCGGGGACAACGGCCGGTTCTTCCTGGTCGCCGAGGTCCTGTCGAACCTCGACAAGGCGCTGGCGGACGCTCCGGTCCGGTTCCCCGAGGCCCCCAGGATCGGCTTCCTGCCGGGGACCTTCGACCCCTTCACCCTGGCCCACGGGGAGATGGTGACCCGTGCCCTGGCCTACTGCGACGAGGTGTTCGTCCAGGTGGACGACTTCTCCTGGCGCAAGCACGCCCAGCCACGGTTCATGCGCGATGAGCTGGCCTGGATGGCCCTGGCGCCGATCCCCGAGGCCTTCCTGTTCCCGTTCGACCCGCCGGTCAACATCGCCAACCTGGACAGCCTCCAGCAGCTGCAGAAGCGCCTGGGCAAGCGGGCCATGAGCCTGATCGTGGGCACCGACGTGCTGGAGGGCGCCTCCGCCTACCGGGACCCCGCCTCGCCGATCTGGAACCTGCCCCACCTGCTCATCACCCGGGAAGAGCACGCCTCCCGGGTCTGGGAGGGGATGCTGGCCCAGTTCCAGGCCGGGGTGCAGGTGTTCCAGGTGGGTTCGCGCATGAAGACCGTGTCCAGCACGTCCCTGCGCAAAGCCCTGGACCGGCGCGGGGAGCTGGAGACCTTCTGCGACCCCCTGGTCGCCCGGACCTTGCGTGAACGCCGGCTCTACGTCAACTACCCGGCCCGCAAGGAAGAGGTTTTCGAATCCCAGTGGCGGCTGCGGCTCGACCGGGACGGCAAGGGCTTGCCCGAGGGTCTGGAGCCGCTGGTGCAGCTGGACGCCACCCGGGCCATGTCCCGGTGGACCGGCCGGCAACCGAAATCGGCGGTGCTGCTGTCCCGGACCGGGGGGGCGGAACTGGCCGCCCTGACCTGGCTGGAAGGCACCGCGGCGGCGCTGCCGGTGGCCCTGGAAGATGAATCCCTGGCCGAGGTGGCCGGGGGCCGCCTGCTGGGGGCGGGCGCTCTGGTGGAAGCGGTCGGCGTTTCCCGGGAAGATCCGTCCCTGGTGCATCTGGACCAGCTGCTGACCCTGACCATCGGCCGCTGGATCAGTGAAGGGCTCCTGTTCGGCTTGTTCGGGGTACCCGAGACCGGCGGTGAAAAGCTGTGGGAGATGCTGCGCCACCACGGCGCCGGCTGGTTGGGGACCATGGCCAGCCAGTCCCGGGGGGTGCGCTGGGCCGGGATCGAACTGACCAATCCCCTGGTGATGGTCCACGACCTGGACCAGCTGCTGCAACAGCAGTACTACAGTGCGGCCCCGGTGCGGGAGGCCATGATCCGGACCCGCCGGGCGCTCTCCTCGTTCTTTGCGGACCGGTTGCCCGGCTGCGGCCTGCTGCACATCCACGAAAAAGAGACCAAGCGCCTGCTGGCGGCCTGGACCCAGGAGCGGGTGGCGGGCCGGAGCGGCTGGGTCGTGCTCGGCCTGGGCCGGCAGTTCTCCCGGGATACCGTGGGCAACAGCCCCACCCTGGCCCTGGACCTGGAACGCTACCTCACCTGGCAGGGCTACGAAGCCGGGATCGCCCCTTCGGCCAGCAGCCCCAGTCTGGAGCTGCAGCTCACCACGGCCCGGGAACTGGGCCGGAACGCCCTGCTCCTGGTGCCCTTCCTGGAGAGCGCGGAGCCGGTGCTGCAGGTGCTGGAGGCCTGCCGCAAGGTGAAGGTGAACCTCAGAGAGGTGCTGGTGGGAGCCACCAGCGCATCGGTGGACGCGGCCCTGCACCTGGCGGGGGTGCCGCACCGCACCGGGCTGGTGGTGCCCCATTGGCGCGGCGTGGTGCGGGAGAGCGCGGTGCTGCCGTTCGTGGGCGGCTGGAGCATCAAGCAGCCCCGGCCCACCGAGGGCGCCCTCATCCCCTCCCTGAACGATTGCCTGCCCTACCACAATCCCCATCCGCTGGCCCTGGGCCCCATCGGCGCCCTGGACTTCTCGCGCCTGGCGCTGGAGCAGGCCGCCCAGCTGTTCCAGGTCCTGGAGGAGGCCTTCCGGGCCAACGAAGGCCGGATGCTCAGTCTCTCCGATCTCTCCGCCGTAGTCCGCTTTCCCCGCTGCCCGCCCTTCCCCAGGGGGTTCATCCCGCCAAGGGACTGCGCGCCCAGTGAACTCATCAACCAGGATCTCGAAGCCCTGGTCCGCCTCCTGCCCGAGGCGCACCAGGCCCACAAGGAAGGCTGGCGCCGGGGGTAGGCGTGGGGGTTCCGGCCCATCCCGGCATTCCCTGGCTACAACGTACGCTTGAACAGCCGGGTCGCCACCACCAGCGTGAGGGTGCCGATGCCGAACAGGAACAGCAGGTCGGGCACCATGGCGGCGAAGCCGGCATCCTTGAGCAGCACCGACTTGAAGCCGTGGACGGCGTAGGTGAAGGGATCCACCGCGGCGATGGCCCGCAGCCAGGGCGGAAAGGCCGAGACCGGGTAGACCGCGCCGCTGGGGAAATAGAGCAGGGTGTTGAGGATCCCGAACATGGCCCGGGGCACCAGCGGGTCCTCCACCCGCACCATCAGCAGGAACATCATGGCGTTGAAGGCGAACGAGGTGGCAATGATCATCAGGGCCAGCTGGAGCAGCGCTCCCGGCTGGAAAATGACGCCCAGACCGGCGATGAGGGAACCCAGCACGGTCAGGACGACCCCGGCCAGGATCGCCTTCAGGGCGCTGGCGGTGACCAGGCCCATGACCAGTTCCAGCTTGGTGATGGGAGTGACCAGGAAGCCCTCGTGCACGCCCCGCGCCTTGTCGTCGATGTAGAGCATCCCGCCGCCGATCATCACCGAGACGAACATGGCCAGGGAGATGGAACCCGGCAGCAGGTATTTCATGTAGTCGATGAACGGATACAGCTCCACGATCTGCAGGGCGATGGTGTTCACCACCCGCTGCGGCACCTGGGGCTGGTTCAGGGCGTTGGTCAGGGACTGCACCTCCGCCTCCAGGCTGCTGCTCACAAACTGGTCGGAATTGTCCACCACCAGCCCGACCTTCGGGTTTTCGCCGGCCAGGACCCGGCGGGAGAACTGGGGTGGGATGACGATGGCGGCGTCCAGGTGCCCGGAGCGAACCGCCTCCTGGGCGACCTTGTCGCTTTCGTAGCGGATCGGCACGAAGGTGCGGATGTTGGACGCCACCGAATCGAAGGCCTCATGCAGCCGGAGGGCCTGGGGCCCGCCGTCGTAGTCCACCACCCCGACCCGCGCCTCGGTGATCTTGCCGCCGAAGGCGTTGCCCAGGATCACCAGCTGGATCAGGGGGAAGATCATGGCGGTGAGCATCAGTGCCGGCGAGCGGAAGAACTTCCGCAGTTCCCGTTCTACGATCGCGAACATCCGGATCATGAGCGCTCCCCGGGCCTGGCCGGCATGACGAAGGCGGACGGCTTCACCTGCTCGTCCCGCAGCTGGCGGCCGGTGTAGTGGACGAACACGTCGTCCAGGGTGGTGTTCTGCACGCTCAGGGTCTTGATGGTGATCCCGCCGCGCACGGCCAGTTCCACCAGCTCGGTGGTCGTCCGGGAGCCATTGCCGCTCAGCACCCGGAACATGCCCGCGCCCTCGTTCTGGACGCTGGTCACCTCCTGGAGACCGTGCAGCTTCTGTTCCCAATCCTCGGGTGGATCCTGGAACTGGGCTTCGATCACGTTGTTGCCCGGGACACTCTGCTTGAGCCGGGCCGGGGTATCCAGCGCCACCAGCTTGCCGTGGTCGACGATGGCGATCCGGTCGCACAGGCGGTCAGCTTCGTCCATGTAGTGGGTGGTGATCAGGATGGTCAGCTGCCGCCTCGCCTTGAGCTTGTTGAGCATCTCCCAGACCGCGACCCGGGACACCGGATCCAGGCCGGTGGTGGGTTCGTCCAGGAAGAAGATCCTGGGGTTGTGCACCAGCCCCCGGGCGATCTCCAGCCGACGGCGCATGCCGCCGGACAGGGTCTTGGTCTCGGCATCCCGCCATTTCTCCAGGTCCACCGCGGCCAGCAGCTCGTCGATGCTGCGCTTGCGCTCGGCCCGGGGAACATTGTAGAGCTTGGCGTAGATAGACATGTTTTCCTGGACCGTGAGGTTGATGTCGCTGGTCAGGGCCTGGGGGATCACCCCCATGCAGCGCCGGACCGCGTCGGGGTCGACGCTGACGTCGTTGCCGTCGATCCAGACCCGGCCCGAGGTGATGGGGACCAGGGTCGTCATCATGCGGATCAGGGTGCTCTTTCCGGCTCCGTTGGGCCCTAGCAGGCCGAAGGTCTCTCCCGCCGCCACTTCAAGGCTGATCCCCTTCACCGCCTCGAACTCGCCGAAGCGCTTGACTACCTTTTCGACCCGGATCGCCGTGGCGGCGTGGTCCGGTTCCGGCCGCTGCTGATGGAAGAATCCGCTCACGGGCGCACCTGCCGGGTCCTTGGCACCAGGACCTCGGCGGTCATGCCAGGCACGAAGCGCTCGCCCGGGTTGTCGATCAGCAGCTTGATCTGGATGGTCTTGATGTCCCGCTTGCGGCCGCTCACGTCCCGCTGAGTGGCGAAATCCCCCTCGGCGCTCTTCACGATCACGCCCCCATCAACCACCGTCCCGCCCGGCATCCGCACCGATAGCCGGTCGCCCAGCTGGACCGAGTCGGCCCAGGTCTCCGGCAGGCCGGCGTAGACCCAGGTCTGGTGGAGGTCCACCAGGGTCACGATGGGGGTGCCGGGGTTGACCACCTCGCCTTCCCGGGCCGCCCAGATGCCCACCTTGCCGGTGATGGGCGCGGTGATCCGGTCATAGCCCAGGCGGGTCCCGGCCTGGACCGCCGAGGCCTGGGCCGAGGCCCACTGGCCCAGGGTGGCCTGGACGTTGGCCAGGGCGGCCTTGGCCTGGTAGGTGCGGGCCTGGGCCGCCCTCATGGCGGCCTCGGCGGCGGCCATCTGATCCCGGGAGCCCCGCTCGTGCGCCTCGGCGGCCTGGAGCGCCTGGACCGCCGTATCCCGGTCCTGGGCGCTGAGGATGCCCTGGGCGGCCAGCGCCACGGTGCGCTGGGTGACCATGGCCTGGTTCAGGCGGTTGGCCATGGATTCGGCCAGGGCGTCCGCGGCGGCACTGAAGGTGGCCCTGGCGTTGCCGAGGGTATTCTCGGTGTCGCCGCTGGTGCTGTCGGCCGTGGCCTGCATGACCCGGATCTGGTCCTTCAGGCTCCTGGCCTGGGCCTCCGAAGCCGCCTTGGCTTCCGCCAGTTCGTCCGGTTCCAGCGTGGCGATCAGGTCTCCGGCCTTTACGTCCTGGCCTTCCTGCACGGCCAGTTTGTTGATCCGGCCCAGCACCTGGGCGCTGACGATCACCTGGTTGGCGTCCACCGTGCCCATGAGCACCCGTTCCGGGGTATGGTCGGTGGCGAAATAGTAGTAGCCGAGCGCCCCCAGGAGCAGCAGGCCGAGCAGAGCGAAGATGCGGTAGCGGGGATTCACGAGGGTTCACCTTGGGCGGGGGTCCGGGGACCGGGAGGGTCGGAAGGGATGCGCTGGGCCAGCGTTCGGCCCTGGACCGGATCCGAGAACAGGGTGGTGGCGGCGATGTCGAGCAGGGCGATCCGCTGCCGGGCCAGCATGTCCGGAGCCCGGGGATCCTTGGCGGAGATCTCCCGGAAAAACGGCGCGGACATGAAGTAGAAGACGTTCGCCCCGGTCAGGGCCAGCACCGCGCAGCCCGGGTCCTGGCTCCTCAGTTCCCCGCTGGCCATGCCCTCGCCGAGGGTGGCGCAGAGGGCGGCATGGAGCGGAGCGAAGCAGATCTTCACGATCTCCGAGATGCGGGTGGCCTGGCCGGCCCGGGCGCGCATCATCTCGTGGCCCAGCAGCCGGGCGAAGGAACCCGAGGCGGCCAGGCGATCGAAATGGGCGAGAAAATGGCGCAGCAGACGCTCGCCCGGAGTGCCCGGCCCGTGGAGGCCATCCAGGAACCCTTCCACCAGTCCCGTGAAGACCTGGTCCAGGACGGCGCTGTAGAGGCCCTCCTTGCTGCCGAAGTAGTAGTGCAGCAGGGCCTTGTTGACCCCGGCGGCCCTGGCGATGGCGTCCGTGCGCGCCCCGGCCTCGCCCAGTTCGGCGAATTCGGCCACCGCCGCCCGCAGGATGGCCTGACGGCTGTCTTCAACTTTGAGATGGAGGGCGCAGGGGTGGTCTGGGTGGGGCATGGGTGGTTTACCTGGATGGTTAAACCAAATGGTTAAACCTTTCCTCGCCCCTGTCAAGCTCGGGATCGGCTCGAACGGTTTCGGGGCCATCTCCACGGGTGGGTCCGGGGCCCGGCCAGGGTGTGCCTGCCGGCGGCCCCTGGGGCGAGGTGGGTCCTTGGGGTTTGGCTCCGGCCCACGCCGTCTTCGGAGGC
>Ga0302279_10004120_pt1 | contig 17447 bp, 14 predicted proteins | sample III_Bog_N3_3_FD_194541 | JGI IMG/M metagenome (GOLD analysis project Ga0302279, IMG submission 194541) | Peat permafrost microbial communities from Stordalen Mire near Abisko, Sweden - III_Bog_N3_3 | ecosystem: Environmental > Terrestrial > Soil > Wetlands > Peat | place: Sweden: Abisko...
ATTCCTCGTCGGTGCGAACCTTGAAGGTGGGATCCTCGTCGGCCAGCCGGGCCAGGGCAAGGCCCATCTTCTCCTGATCGGCCTTGGTCTTGGGCTCGATGGCTACCGAGATCACGGTCTCCGGGAAGGTAATGGCGCCCAGAGCCACGGGATGATGCGGATCGCAAAGCGTGTCGCCGGTCTTTAATTCCTTGAGTCCGACGCAAGCGCAAATGTCGCCGGTCAAAATCTCGGTTACGTCTTCGCGCTTGTTGGCGTGCATCTTGACCAGGCGGCCGATGCGGTCGGTCTTGCCGGTGCGGGGATTCAACACCGTGTCGCCGGTCTTGAGCGACCCCGAGTAGACGCGCACAAAACACAGCTTGCCAAAGGGATCGTTGATCACCTTGAAGGCCAGGGCGGAAAGCGGCTCGTTGTCGTCCGGCTTGCGGATCTCGGTCGTGTTCAGATGATGGGGATTAATCCCTTCGACCGGAGGTTTGTCGAGCGGCGAGGGCAGATAATCCACGACCGCGTCCAGCAGCGTCTGGACTCCTTTATTTTTGAAGGCCGAGCCGCAGATGACCGGGAAGACCTTGAGATCAATGGTGGCCTGGCGGATGCCGGCCTTCAGCTCGGCGATCGAAGGCGTTTCACCTTCGAGGAACTTCTCCAGCAGCACATCGTCGGTCTCGGCGATTACTTCGATCAGCTGCAGCCGGAAGGCCTCGGCCTTTTTCAGCAGATTGGCGGGAATCTCCTCGACATCGTACTTGGCGCCCATGGTCTCGTCGTGCCAGAGAACCGCCTTCATCTCGATCAGGTCGATGACGCCCTTGAAGCCGGCCTCGGCGCCGATGGGAATCTGCAGGGCCACGGGCCGTGCGCCCAGGCGCTTACGAATGGTCTCGAGAACGTGCTCGAAGTCCGCGCCGTTCTTGTCCATCTTGTTCACGAAGCAGATGCGCGGGACGCGATACTTGTCGCCCTGCCGCCACACGGTCTCGGTCTGCGGCTGCACGCCGGAGACGGAATCGAACACCGCCACCGCGCCGTCCAGAACGCGCAACGAGCGCTCCACCTCGGCGGTAAAGTCCACGTGACCGGGGGTGTCGATGATGTTGATGCGAACGTCTTTCCACATGCACGTCGTCGCAGCAGAAGTAATCGTGATGCCGCGCTCCTGCTCCTGCTCCATGTAGTCCATGGTCGCGGTGCCTTCATGCACTTCGCCGATGCGGTGCGTGATGCCCGTATAGAACAGGATGCGCTCTGTCGCTGTCGTCTTTCCGGCGTCGATGTGCGCCATGATTCCGATGTTCCGGCAACGATTCAGAGGTATGGTGCGAGCCACGGCAGTTTCTTCCTTGCGGGATATCCCGCGGTTATTTCCTTTGTCCAGCCAGGAGGGCTCTAGTCCCTAGTCCCTGGTCCCTTGGTCCCTAAAACGGGCTACCAGCGATAATGCGCGAAGGCCTTGTTGGCCTCGGCCATGCGGTGCACGTCTTCCTTCTTCTTCATCGCCGCGCCGCGCCCGTTGGCCGCGTCCAGCAGCTCGTTCGAGAGCTTGTCGGTCATGCCCTTTTCGCCGCGGTTGCGGCCGTAGGTGATCAGCCAGCGAATGGCCAGCGAGGTGCGCCGGTCGGGCAGCACTTCGATAGGAACCTGGTAGTTGGCGCCGCCCACGCGACGGGTCTTCACTTCGAGCAGCGGCTTGCAGTTCTCGACCGCCTTCTTGAAGAGCTTGAGCGCATCGTCACCGCCGCCCTTTTCTTCCAGGTTCTTCATCGCTTCGTAAAAGATGCCCTGCGCGGTCGACTTCTTGCCGCCCCACATCATGGAGTTGACAAACTTGGTGACCAGCGTGGACCCGTACACCGGGTCGGGCGCTACTTCCCGCTTCGCAATGTGACCTTTTCTTGGCATATCCCTCAAAACCTTCCGCGCTTCTCGCGCCTTCTGTTGCCCTAGTCCGGGTTCAGGACGTCGCCCCGGAACCGAATTACGGTTGATCGTTGACGGTGGACGGTGGCCAGTTATCAGAACTCAATTTCTCTGCGCCGCACCGTCGACTGTTCACCGTTCACCGTCCACTGTCTTACTTCTTCTTCGCTGGCGCCGCGCCGCCCTTGGCGCGCTTGGCTCCATACTTCGACCGGCTCTGCTTGCGGTTGGCCACGCCCACCGAATCAAGCGTTCCGCGCACCACGTGATAGCGCACACCGGGCAGATCCTTCACACGGCCGCCGCGGATGAGCACAATCGAGTGCTCCTGCAGGTTGTGGCCGATGCCGGGAATGTAGGTCGTGACCTCGATCCCGTTCGTCAACCGCACGCGGGCCACCTTGCGCAGCGCCGAGTTCGGCTTCTTGGGGGTCTGGGTGTAGACGCGGGTGCAAACGCCGCGCCGCTGCGGCGAGGCCTGCAGGGCGGGTGAGGCCGTCTTGTAACGCGGGGCCGTGCGCCCCTTGCGAACCAATTGATTAAATGTCGGCAAAGCAAAACTCCTTACGCAAACGCCCAACTGCCTTCAAGTTCCTCAGCCGCGCGCAGGGCCCTTCGGGCTGTCCTCGCGCCTTGCGGCGAATAAGCCGCACAGGCACACAAGAGCCCTCAGGTTACTGCTTCGCGTCTGCCTTCGTTCCAATCTCAGACGAAAACCGGGACGGTGGTCGGGCGTTCTCCGCAAACCTCTGCAAAAAAGCCGACTCCGTATCGCGGTTCCGGCCCGCATAGCCCTCCAAGGTGGAGAACGCGCGGACACCGTAGCGATTCAACTCTCCACCCCATCGACGAAGATCTGTCGTCGGGGTGCCCGGCTGCCCTCTGCAAGAGGAGAGCCCTTCCGGGTGTCTGGGAGGCCATCTTCGCCGTCCCCTGGGTTTAATCCCTGGCCAATCCATCCCGGCCGGGTTACCCTGCGCTTCCTCCGTTAGGACACGCGGACGGAGGCGCTCTTGCCGAACCTTCTTACAATATCAAGAAACCGGGTGGGGGTCAATGAATTCGACTCCACACCGACTTATTTTTGGAAAACTCAGATGATCGAGCCCCTTGCAAGATTACCTTGAGGCGATCCATTGTGTCAGTCCGCCGGTTTCCCTCACCCACGTCGAATGAAACAGCCCACGCATACTCTCCCCGCGGAACAAAGCGATCATAGCCAGCCACTTCACACTCTCCCGGAGGGAGGGAAGGAAAATAGCCCAGGACAAGTCCGCCGCAGCGGACGCAGTCCCGGGTTCGCGTTGAACAAACGCCCCCCGTCCCGTAGGGACGGATCGAAGTCACCTAAAAACTGTTCTCTCACGGCATCAACAACTTGCACCCTGTAGGTCGGGTTGGCGGGCTAATTGATCGACGTCAGCTTCCACGCGCCGCCGTCCAGCGTGAACGTCGCCGTCCGCTTGGTGCTCAGCTTGTTCCCTGGGTTGTGGGCGATGTCGGACAGCGGTCCGGGCACCCCGTCCAGACTTTGCGCCTCCGTGAACATTGCGCTCTTGGTTCCACCTACCAGGTCCTGCGGGTCCGCCACGCTCTTGGCCTTCAGGTGGTTCGCCGCCACCGTGGTCATCACGACAGAGAACGTCTTGTCGTCCATGCTCTGCGGACGCCAATCGATCTCGTCCCCGCCGCCGGGCAGTGCGACCGCCTTCTTGCCCTCGGGCGTCAGCTTGAAGTCCGCCCAGTACTTGTTCGGATAGGCCTTCGACCGGTCCCAGTACTTGGCCGTCACGCCCTCGCGCATGCCCAGGTCGTCCACGGTAACCGCCGCGCCTGCGGCCGGCGTGGCGTCATATTTGGCCTGGATCAACGCCTGCGCCTCGGCCGAGGTCAGCTCTGGCGCCGATTTGCAGCCGGCCAGCAACATCCCCGCGCCCACGAGCGCCGCAGCGCCCAATACATTCCACAAGTTCTTCACAGTCCCTCCCTGCGTCATTCAAAACAGCTGGAATTTTCTCGACCGCCATTTTTCTCCTACTTTGCCCTGCTGTCAATGAAATTGCCTGTGACCGGGCGCACATGGGTCCGTTTCCGGGAATGGCGGAGCGATCAGCCGCGAACACCCGGCAGCGCAGTCCCTGGGAGCCGTCCGTCAGCGGGAGGAGTCGCCCGTCAACCGGTCTATAAGCAGGTCCAGAAATCCCTTCTCGTCCGACTTCAGGCACACCTGCGCATTCGGCGCTCCCGGCACAGGCCTTGTGAATCCCTTCTCGTCCACCTCAAGCCGCAGCGGCGTCGTAGGACACAGATCAGGCCGAATCGCATACGTCACCGCCACCGGGTCAAACAGCGTGGGCGTGTTCAGATGACCGTCCGCGTTCGCCGTCCACTGGTGAAAAAGCAGCGTCACCTGATCGGTGAGCGGCGATCCATGCGCAAATATCTCCTCGCGCTGCTTTGCTTCGAGATGGATCTCGGTCGCGTCCAGCGGCATCATGAACACCGGCACGCCCGTGCCCAGCAACGCCCGCAGCCCCGCCGGATCGCAGGCAATGTTCCACTCCGCAGCCGGCGGATTCCGCTCGCTCTTGCCCCCGTCGTATCCCCGATACACGCTCCCGCCCATCATCACGACCCGCTTCAGCTTGCGGAATATCGCCGGGTCGCGCTTCACCGCTTCTTCAATATTGCTGAGCGGCCCAATGGCGATAAGCGTGATCTCCCCCGGGTGGGCGCGAATCTGGTCCAGCAGAAACGCCACGCCGTCCGCGAACTTCTTCTCCGCACCTTGCCGCGCATACGCCTTCTGCGACATCTCATACCGATGCGCTGTTGGAACCCCGGCCATGACCGGAACATCCTCTCGTCCCACGGCGTGCAAATACCGCGCCACCAGCCGCGCCCGCATCTCCGTATCGCCGTATGCCGTCGTCACTCCCAGCAAACGCAACTCCGGGCTCTTCAACACCAACGCCAGCGCGAACGCATCGTCAATATCATCACCAATGTCGGTGTCCAGAATCGCCAACTGCGGCGCCGCTTCCTGCGCAGCCGCCCGTCCCGAACCGCCCGCCAAACAGCCCACCGCCAACGCCACCACAGCCAGCGCAGAAAAGAATCGCACAATCTTCATGCACAACACTCTAAACGCATTCACCCCGCCCTGCGCGCGCAAATTCCCGCTACCGAAACAAGAGCGCCTGCGTTAGCATCAAACCACGCTCTGCCTTGGACTCCTCAGGCATCCTGCCTATGCATCCTGCTTCCGCTCTTCGACGGTTGATGGCGCTCGCCGCACTGCTCGTGGCCTGCTGCGGCACAGCGCATGCCCAATCCTTCGACCTGGAGCAGAACCGCGAGCCGCTCGTCTCGCTCGATGGCCCATGGCGCTTCCACCATGGCGACTCGCCCACTACGCAATCATCCGCACCTTCCAGCTCTTTCGCCTGGGCCCAGCCCGGCTTCGACGACTCCGCCTGGCCGCTGCTCCAGAGCAACCGCTCCTGGTCCGACCAGGGCTATGCCGACATGAGCGGTTACGGCTGGTATCGGTTCGCCATCCGCATCCCCGCCGGCGACGAACCAACCTCGCTCATGCTGGCGCCCATCGTCACGTCCTTTGAGGTGTATGTCGACGGCCGCCTGGTGGGCCACTCCGGGCAGATGCCGCCCACCATCGTTCCCAACACCCGCTTCAGCCACCAGATCTTCCCACTCACGGGCTCCGGCAGCCCCACCCCCCGCACCCTTGAGGTAGCCATCCGCGTCTGGCACTCGCCCATCTGGGCCGGCTACATGGGCGGCGGCCCCTACAGCGGCGGCAACCTGGCCGGCAGCCGTGCCATCATCGGCCTCGAAATCACTCACGAGCAGGTAGCCCGCAACGTCCGCTTTGTCGACTACTACGCCTACTCGATCGCCGCCGGCCTGGTCGGCCTCGCCATCCTCTGCCTCTTCATCATCCGCAAGGCAGAGCGCGAGTACCTCTGGTTCGCCCTCATGCTGCTGGCTCAGGGCGCCGACAGCGCCCTCAATGTTTCCAAGGAAATCTACGCCTTCCCGCCCATTCCCGTCTTCGATCTCTGCGACGGGATCCTGGTGGCCATGAATATCTTTGCCGCCTTCTGCTTCTTCTCGAAGGTGCTCAACGCGCGGCCCCGCCCCATGGCCCGGGTCTATCTGATTCTTGTCGCATTGAGCCCGTTCCCGGCCGTTTTCTACTGGCCCGGCTGGGCTTCGGTCAGCGCCGGCGCCATCGTCCAGCTGCTCATGCTGCTGCCTGCCTGCATCTGGATCTTCTGGCTGCTGGGCAAGCGCGCCCTGGCCGGCAATCTCGACGCCCGCCTGCTGCTCATCCCCACCCTGCTCGACGTGGGCTTCTACGTCGCCGACAACGTGGCCATCGTCCTCGCCCAGATGGGCTGGAGCCGCGTTCCGCGCATCCTCGACGTGCCCCTCTCCCTGCCGCCCTTCACCATGCATCCGGGCGTGCTGCTGCACCTCTTCTTTCTGCTCGCCATGTGCGTGTTTCTCATCCTTCGCTTCACCCGCGCCCGCCGCCGCGAGGTCTGGCTGGCGGCCGAGTTCGAAGCCGCCCGGCAGATTCAACAAGTGCTCTTACCCGACCAGCAGGACCAGTGCCCCGGCTTCCGCGTCGAGTGCATCTACCAGCCCGCCGAGCAGGTCGGCGGCGACTTCTTCCAGCAGATCGCGGACGGCCGCTGCGGCATGCTCCTCGTCGTCGGCGACGTCAGCGGCAAGGGACTGCCCGCCGCCATGCTCGTCTCTGTCCTCGTCGGCGCCATCCGCGCCCAGGCCGCGCATTCCACTGACCCCGCCGCCATGCTGCGCTCGCTCAACGACCGCCTCATGGGCCGCGCCCACGGCGGCTTTACCACCTGCCTTGCCGCGCACATCACCGCCAGCGGCCTGCTCACCATCGCCAACGCCGGCCACCTGGCGCCCTATCTCAATGGCGAGGAACTCGGCATCCCCGGCGCGCTCCCCCTCGGCCTTCTGCCCAACGCTAACTACGAGTGCGCGACTGTTGATCTCCAGCCCGGCGACCGGCTCACCTTCGTCTCCGACGGCGTGGTCGAAGCGCAGAGCAAATCCTCATCGCACGCCTCCTCGCATGCCGCAGACCTGTTTGGATTCGAACGCACCCGCGCCCTGAGCCTTCAGCCCGCCGCCGAGATCGCCGAAGCCGCGCGCCTTTTCGGCCAGACCGACGACATCACCGTCGTCACCGTCGCGTACTACGGCGCTGGCGCGGCCGAGGCCGGAGCAGCAGCGGCCGTCGAAATCCCCGGCGCCGTCACCACTCCCACCAGCGAGTCCGCGCACCCGTAATAAAGAAACCACTGGCCGTGGAAGTACACCAGCCCCTCGGCAAATGTGGTCCCCGCAGCGTATTGCCCGGTCTTCTCATACGCCGTCTCCGGCTTCAACGCCGGCTCCTCCGCCCGCGCCAGCAGACGCGCCGGATCGTGCCCGTCAAATAGCGCCTCACCCATCCCGTACGCGTTTGGACCAAGCGCCGGGTCGCCGCCGGTTTCTGCATTCTTTCCGTTATACAAAACAACAATCCGACTGTCGGTCAACACCGGCGGCGGCCCGGTCTCCGGAAACGTGCTGTCAAAATGCCCCGCCCGCGGTCCAAGCAATTCAATCGGATTCCCTTGCACATCTTCAACTGGACTCCAGTGAATCAGATCGGAAGAAGTCGCCAGATGAATCGCCCCCTCACCCCAGTACATCCAGTACTTCCCCTCGATCTTCGCCGCAATCAGCCGCTTCTTTCGTGGGTCGATGCGCGTCACAATCCCCGCCGATTTGTAGCGCAGCTCCGCATACTTCCCGCCCGCCGCCGTCAGAAATGCCGGTCCGTACTTGGTCCAGTGCGTCAGATCGCGCGAGGTCGCAATCCCCACCGAAAACGTGCTGCGATTCCACTGCGTATAAGTCAGCACATAGGTCCCGTCGGGGCTTTCGACGATGCGCGGATCTTCCACTCCGCCCGGCCACTCCCGCGCCTGCTGCTCGTCCTTGTCGGGATAAAATACTGGCGCAGCGCGTCGTGTGAAGTGAATCCCATCCCTGCTCTCCGCCAGGCCCAGCCGCGACGTGTGCCCGCCAATCTCCATCGCGCCCGAGTCGTCTTCCGCGCGATACAGCACAACGATGTTCCCGTTGCGCACAATCGCCGCCGGATTAAACGAGTGCAGCGCCTCCCAATGCACCGCCGTCTTCAGAATCGGGTCCATAAATGTCGAAGCAGGCAGCGGCGCAATCACCGGGTTCCCGCTCGCCGGCCGCGTAAAAGGCCCAATCTCCCACGGAACCTTGTTCTGCGCCTGCGCCGCAACCGCCAACATGACAACCCAAATTGGAAAAAACCTTCCCCGCATCGCCAATCCCATTGTTGTTCGCATCCTTACGCCTGCCGATCTCGACCATCTCAGTTCAAACCGCCATGTTGAAGGGTACGGGCTTCAGCCCGTACAGAAAATTACCCCAGATCTACTAGGCTTTAGCCCCCGAGGGAATCGAAATCCGGGAGCCGGCAAACTTCCTCCGCTGAAAGCCCCTGCGACCCGCGAACACAAGCGGAAAAAACGAACATTCGGGGCCGCTACGCTCTCCAATTGCTGTACACCGAAAGCACGATGATAAGTGGCTCTTTCGTTAAGAAAAGCCACCCTGCACGCGACTAGGGCCTGTTAACACTACCAGGGCGGATGGCGTTGCGAGCGAAAATCGGTTCAAGCGAGGCGGAATCTCGCCGCGGCGAGCTGTGGCCATTTCACAGCCGAGGATTTCAACGAAGCATGAACCGATTTTCACCGCAACCCGGGTCCCCGGCACGCGAACCTGGCGTGCTGGGGTGGAAGCCGGGGTCCCCGGCACGCGAACCTGGCGTGCTGGGGTGGAAGCCGAAGGGACGGGACCAATTTTCCCGTTTTCGTTGTCGCTCGTCGCTTCAGTAACCGGCTACAGTGCGCTCCTCGCTCCTAGAACTCGGGAAAATTGCCTCCCGTCGCCACCGCCCTGGTAGTGTTAACAGGCCCTAGACAGAGCACATGCATTGGAGAACGGTTCTAATTTGCTGCGCTCGCCGCATAAAAACTCAGCGCCGCATCGCCCTGCTCCAGCAGCCGGGTCCGCGCCAGCGCGCCGTACGTGTCTTCAAGCCGCTCCTTGCGCCGATGCTCGGCGATCACCGCGGCACCTTCCGCCAGCAGCCCCGCCGCCGCGCCGCCCAGCAGCCCCAGCGTCGCCGCATACTCTTGCGCCGCATCGTAAGGCGGATCGAGAAACACCACATCGAACGCCGCGCCCGGCTTCATCTTCCGCAGCACCGCGCCCACCCCCGCGCCGTGAATGCGAAACCCCGCCGCCACCCCCAGCCGCGCCAGGTTCGCGCGCAGCGCGCGCAAGGCAGGCTCCGCACGCTCCACAAAATCCACATGCCCCGCGCCCCGGCTCAGCGCCTCCAGCCCCACCGCGCCCGACCCGGCATAGAGATCGAGAAAGCGCGCGCCCGCCATCCGCGGGCTGAGCACGTTGAACAGCGTCTCCCGCAGCCGGTCGCTGGTCGGCCGCGTCGCCAGCCCCGCAGGAGCCTCCAGTGTTCGAGATCGGAACGTTCCCGCAATGATGCGCATCTCGAGTTCAGCATATATTGAGCCGGCACAGCATTTTCGATTCAGCTCTTTCTGGAAAGCTGGATGCCGAGTGCCTTTTTCATGAAGAAAAAGCCGCCTTACACGCCATCCCCGATGTCAACATGTGAATCGAAAATGCTCCAAGGGGCCCCCGCCCGATACAATCGAGTGATGCGAGGATGGACCATTCCGCTGGGCCGTTGGATGGGCGTTGAACTTCGCGTCCACGCCTTCTTTCCCCTTCTTGCGCTGGTCTGCCTTGCGCTCGGCGCAGCAGATAACTGCACCCTCGGCCGCGGCTTCGCACTGTTCCTGGTATTGGCCGCCGCGGTGCTGGTGCGCGAAACCGCGCGCCTCATCGTGGCTGCGTGGCTCGGCCTGCGCCTGCGCGCCGTGTTGCTGTTGCCCATCGGCGGCCTGTTTGCCTATGCCGACCCGGAGAGCCAGGAGGGCGCCGGCAAGGGCAGCACCCAGTTTTATCTCGCCTTCACCGGCCCCATCGCCAACCTGGCCACGGCGCTGGTGCTGGCCGCCACCTTCACCGGCGCGGGCGGCGACATGCACCTCTTCACCCCGCCCTTCATCACCGCCGCCTATCTGCTGCGCAGCATGGTCTGGCTCCAGGTGGGCCTGGCGCTGGTGCACCTGGTGCCCGCCTATCCGCTGGACATGGGCCGCCTGCTCCGCGGAAGCTTTGCCCGCCGCCACGGCTTCGCCCCCACCGGCCGCGCCGCCACCGGCGTCGGCCAGGTGCTGGCCCTCACCGCCATGATCGGCGGCATGGTCCTGCACAACTACTGGCTCATCATCGCCGGCTTCTTCATCATGATCGGCGCGCAAATCGAGGACCAGGGCGTCTTCTTTCAAACCGTCGTCGACACCGTCCGCATGCGCGAAGTCATGCTCACCGACTTCGCCACCCTCTCGCCCTCTGACACCCTCGCCGACGCCCTCAGCCGCTGCGTGCATTCCCTGCAGGAAGACTTCCCCGTCGTCCGCGGCCCGCAGCTGGTCGGCATCGTCAGCCGCCAGCGCATCGTCGACGCCCTGCGCAGCGAGGGCAACGGCTACGTGCAGTCGGTCATGTCCCGCGCCTTCCAGGTTGCCCGCCCTGAGGACACGCTCGGCACCACCATCCGCCGCCTCACCGCCGGCCACGGCCTCGCCCTCATCCCCGTCGCCGAGAGCGGCCGCGTCGTCGGCATCGTCAGCGTGCAGAATCTCATGAGCTCCATGTCCCTGCTCGCCGAGCAGCGCCGCATCGAGCGCGAAGAAGCCGAGTAAGGCAGGGACTGAGGACCAGGGACTCAGGGACCAGAAGCTCCTTAACGGGTGTGGGTGCCCCCGGTCCCTCGTCCGCCGCAGCGGAGGGACCGGGGATGGCCGACAACGAACCTTCAGGACCGACCCCAGACCTGCCGATCATTTCTCCGGCAAGGCGCATAATCGATCTATGTTCACCCTCCCCAACGCGCCAAATCCCAAAGCAACAGTAAAAGGCCCCATCCCCCTGTTTCGCCATACCCAAATGATTCAAAACATGTTAGAGCAAAAAATGACTCAAGACTGACTCCTGAACAAAGGGCTTACGCGACCCGAACCACTAGAAAATCCGGCTGTCCTCTCGCCAAAACCCACAAACCTCTGACCCGAAATCCATGAACACCCCCGACAAACCGCTCGCTCCCGGCCTCTACCTGGTCGCCACGCCCATCGGCAACCTGGGCGACATCACCCTGCGCGCCCTCGACGTTCTCCGCCGCGCCGACCGCATCGCCTGCGAAGACACCCGCCAGACCCAGAAGCTGCTCAATCACTTTGAGATTGCAACCCCCACCGTAAGCTGCCACCAGCACAACGAGCACTCCCGCACCGCCGAGCTGATTGAAGCGCTCAAGGCCGGCGGCCGTATCGCCCTGGTCTCCGACGCCGGCATGCCCGGCATCAGCGATCCTGGCGCCTGGCTGGCCGCCGCAGCCATCGTTGCCGGCGTCCCGGTCATTCCCATCCCCGGCGCCAACGCTGGCTTGAGCGCGCTCGTCGCCTCCGGCCTGCCCACCGCCGAGTTTCACTTCATTGGATTTCTGCCCGAGAAAGCCGGCGCCCGCCGAACCCGCCTGGAGTCGCTCGCCGAAGAGACTCAGAAATCTGAAGCCCCGCGCACGCTGGTCTTCTACGAAGCCCCGCACCGCATCCTCGACACCCTGGCCGATCTTGAGTCTGTCTGGGGTCCCGCTCTGCGCGTGGTCGTGTCCCGCGAGCTGACCAAGATGCACGAGGAGTTTCTGCGCTCAACCGTTGCCGAGGCCCGCCGCGAGCTTGCCGCCCGCGACCGCGTTCGCGGCGAGATCACGCTCCTGGTTGAAGCCCTGCCCAAAGCCCGCGCTGAAGCTGCGAGAGACGCCGCAGGCGCGGAGAAAATCTCCGCACGCATCGCCCGCCTGCAGGCCGGGCTGGGCATCGATGAAAAGGAAGCCCTGAAGCGCGCGGCGCGCGAACTGGGCCAATCAAAGAGTGACGTTTATCGCGAGTTGCAGCGGGAGCGCGCGCGCACCAAATCCGGCTCGCGCTGAATCCACGCCGTGCGCAGCAAAAACAGCATCAGGCAAGCCACCACCCCGGCGACGGTCACCGCGCGCCTGCTTCGCCATCCCGCGGAGCAAGCAGCATTGCACGCATTCCCGGTATCGCGCCGGAACGCAATCCGCCGCGCCGCTGCGGCCCTGCCAGCTCGTGGCAGACTTCGGGCACAGCCTCTTCGCGCTGAATCCGATACGGACTCACCAGCACCCTGGCCAGAAAGAACCAGGGATACTTGGTCAGGTCGATCCGCTCAACTTCCACTGCATGCGAATGCGTGCCCAGCCGGCGCAGCTCCAGTTGCAGCGCGCTGGCAATGGCCTCCGGCTCGGTGTCGCCCACGCCGCTGCGCAGCGTTCCGTCGCCGATGCGGATAAAGTGCCAGCCCTTGGCGCGCACCGTCTTCTCCAGCCGCCGCTTGCCTCCGGTGCGAATGCGGACCCAGCCCTCCTGGAACTCTTCGGTCGCCATCTTGACGCCCGCCGGCAGTTCGGCCTCTGGATGCAACAGCATGCTCGATTCGGCAATCGTGCCCATGGGAGACTCCTTCCGCTTCTCCCCGCGCCCCGAACCTTCCGTTGGCCACAAGGAAAAAGCTGAAGTGAGTATCCCAACCTGGGCATACGCATTGCTGTTCAATTTGGCACAGGAGCGCATACAAGCAGACTTATCACCCCAGCCGAGCGGTCTGCCGTGCTCCCCATCGGCTCAGTGGCCGCCGGCCGGCAGCCAAGGCTGCACGGGCGCAGCCTCCGCGGCCTCTCGACCTTTGAGCCGGTCGTACTCGTACACGTCGCTGGTGGTGCCCAGCCCTTCGTTGTACAGGCTGATGGCTCCGGTCAGCTGGCTCAGCTCCTCGCTGAACACGTGGATCGCCTGCAACTGCGCCGCGCTCGCCGGCAGCTCGTATTTCGATGTCTTCAAAAATTTCTGGTAGCCGCGATCGAGCAGCCGCGCCACCTCGCCGCCAAACACTGCGCCCGGCCGCTCCCAGAACGCCACCGGCGTTCCCTGCCCCGGCACCAGCACCGCCCCGGCGCCGTACTTGGTCACCAGCACCCCGCCTGCGACCCCGGCAAAGGGAACTACGTCAAAAGAATGCGCGCGCAGATTCTCCAGCGTCTGATCAAAGTTAGGATTGCGGGATTTTCGAGCCATCATCGTCTTCCAGTCTGCGAGGATAGAAAAGAGTGCCGGCAAATTCACTCACCGGCCCCGGCCCCGCTCTCCCAAATCTCGCACAACCGGAGCGCCCGCCGCAATCCTGCCCGTCACAGATGACCACCGCCAACCCCCAATTCGGATCGTCCCTCCCCGAGCGCAACAGCCCGGCGGCCGTTCTCGCCGTCACGCAAGCGGCCTACGACCAGATCCGCGCCCACGCCGAGCAGACCTACCCGAACGAGTGCTGCGGCGCGCTGCTCGGTGTCGCTACAGCGGACGGCTGGCAGGTTACGGTCGCCGTCGCAGCCGCCAACGCCCGCACCGACTCCGCCCACAACCGCTACCAGATCGCGCCGCTCGAGCTGGTCCGGATCGAGCGCGATGCCCGCCGCCACGGCCTCGGCATCGCCGGCTTCTATCACTCCCACCCCGACCACCCCGCGCAATGGTCCACCACCGACTTTGCCGAGGCCCATTGGCTGGGCTGCGCCTACGTCATCACCCAGGTCATCCAGGGCAAAGCCGCCGACACCAACTCGTTTCTGCTCGCCGGATCGAGCGAAGAAGACAAACGCTTCGAGCCGCAGGCGATTCGCATCGAACAAGGCTCGGCGTCGCCGCACCCAGCGGCCAATCCCGGCGAAAAGTAAGCTCACGCTTTTCAAGTTTCAGCGCGTAGACGCGGCATCAATTCCCGGCAGTCATCCGGATTGTCCTTTACTTTCATCCCATCAGACGTAATAATCGCCTCGTCCAAGAACGCCCGCGGGCCCCTTCCCTCGGAGTCCTCCCCCCCCAATGCGAGTGGTCTCAGACCAAATCACTGAGGATACCTGTCTATGACGAAGTTCACTCCGATGTTGCTTGGACTGTCTCTTGCGGCTGCCGGCCTTTTGCCCGCCGTTGCTCAAGCTCAATCACCCGCTGCCGACTCAACCCGCAAGTATTTGCAGGTCATTGTGGAATACACCAAGCCCGACAAAGGCGGCCTGGCCCACGACAAGACCGAGGGCGCCTTCGTCCAGGCCATGGGCAAGGCCAAGTTTCCCATTTACTACACGGCGTACAACTCCTTGACCGGCCAGCCGCGGGCCATTTATCTGTCCAGCTTCGACTCTTTTGACCAACTCGACAAGGCCAATAAAACTTTGGCGGCTCCGGCCACCGCGGCCGAAGTCGAGCGGCTGAACCTGGCCGATGGCGAGCTGCTGGAAAGCTCAAAGTCGCTCATCTTCGAGTCCGTGCCCGAGTTGAGCTTCCATTCCCGGAAGGCTGGCCCGGAGAGCCGCTTTCTCGAAGCTCAGATCATCCAGCTTCGTCCAGGCCACGTGAAGGATTTCGAGGACCTGGCAAAGATGGTCATGGCCGCGGATGAAAAGATCGGCGCAAGCAGCCACTGGGGCGCTTACCGCATCCGGTTTGGCGAGCAGGCAGGCACTTACGTGCTGCTGACCGCCGCCAATTCCATGGCCGACTTCGACCAGATCTTTGGCGAGCAGCCAAAGTACATGGAGTCCCTGAGCGATGGAGACAAGAAGAAGATGAATGAGCTGCGCGCCGCGGCCATCGAGTCTTCCCATTCCGAGCTCTATTCCGTGAATCCCGCTCAAAGCTACGTCCGCGATGAGTGGATCAAGGCCGACCCCGACTTCTGGAGGCCGAAACACGCCGCCGCACCCGCCGCCAAGGCCCCGGCCGAGAAGAAACCCACTCCCTAGCCCGTCGCTCGCTGTTCCATCCGTTCGTGCAATTCAAGCGGCTCCGTCATCCTCGGAGCCGCTCGTGCATTTACCTCATCCAATCCTACCCCGGAATCATCGAATAAACTGATTACGCATGCGCCTCCGGCTATGCAGCCGTGAAGCATACGGGCGTCAGCCCGCGCTTGCCGTCAGCAAAAGAGCCGGAGCCGCCGCGGGAGTGCCCAGGCTGCACCTGCGGCGCTCCATCGTTTCGCGCAACACCGCACCACCATATCGCCCTGAAAGAATTGGAACCCATGCCGACCACGACCGAAGCCACCCTGCCCGAGCTCACCACCGACGATCTCTCCCGCTACTCCCGCCACCTCATCCTGCCTGAGGTCGGCATGGAGGGCCAGCGCCGCATCAAGGCAGCCCGCGTACTCTGCGTGGGCACCGGCGGCCTAGGCTCGCCGCTGGTCCTCTATCTCGCCGCCGCCGGCGTTGGCACCCTCGGCCTGGTCGACTTCGACGTCGTCGACGCGAGCAACCTGCAGCGCCAGATCATCCACTCCACCAAGGACATCGGCCACAAGAAAATCGACTCGGCCGCCGAGAAGCTCACCGCGCTCAATCCGGCCATCCGTATCGTCAAGCACGAAACCATGCTCACCAGCGCCAACGCGCTGGAGATCATGAAGGACTACGACATCGTCGCCGACGGCACCGACAACTTCCCCACCCGCTACCTGGTCAACGATGCCTGCGTGCTGCTGGGTAAGCCCAACGTCTACGGATCGATCTTCCGCTTTGAAGGCCAGGCCAGCGTCTTTGCCACCGAGGCCGGCCCCTGCTACCGCTGCCTCTATCCCGAGCCGCCGCCGCCCGGCCTGGTGCCCAGTTGCGCCGAGGGCGGCGTGCTCGGCATTCTGCCCGGCCTGGTCGGCGTCATCCAGGCCACTGAGGTCATCAAGCTCATCCTCGGCAAAGGCGACTCGCTCGTCGGCCGCCTGCTGCTGGTCGACGCGCTCAACATGCGTTTCCGCGAGCTCAAGCTGCGCAAGAATCCCGACTGCCCGGTCTGCGGCACGAACCCGACCGTCACTGCGCTCATTGACTACGAGCATTTCTGCGGCATCATCCCCGAGACACCCCAGGAGAAAAATGTGAAGAACGGCATTCCCCAGATCACCGTGAAGGAGTTCAAGGCCCGCCGCGATGCCGGCGACGACATCTTCCTGCTCGACGTGCGCGAGCCCTACGAGTATCAGATCGCCCAGATCGGCGGCACGCTGATCCCGCAGAACGACGTGCCCAACCGCCTGGTCGAGATTCCCCGCGACCGCGAGATCGTAGTGCAGTGCCGCTCCGGCGCTCGCTCGCAGCGCATCGCCGAGCTGCTCAAGCAATCCGGCTACACCCAGGTCGTCAACCTCGCCGGCGGCATCCTCGCCTGGTCCGACGAGATCGACCCCACCGTGCAGAAGTACTGAGAGCCTACAGCGCCGCCGGCGCGCCAATCACAATCGCGTCGGCGCCCTCGCTCAGCTCATAGCTCGGATCCTGGTCGGCGCCGTTATCCTGCTTCACATGCGCGGCCACGCTGCTCCGCACCGCGTTAAACACGCGCTCCAGGCTCTCAGTGCCGTGGCCGGCGCGCAGCGTCTCCAGCAGGTAATGCGTGAAGTATCCATTCTGTAGCTTCGCACTCTCCCATGACACCTGGTTGGCGCGGCTGGCTGTAATCACCGCGCGCCCATACCCGATCTTCAAATTCTGAAAAGCCTCGCTGAAGGCCGCTGAAGCCGGCGCGTCCTGGGGCGTCGTGCTCGAAGCAACCGCGCCAAACCCGCGCGAGCCCGTGCTGCCCGCGCCCGCGTCCAGGCTGGTCAGCGCATCGCCGCTGAAGCAGGTGTCGAGAATCAGCACCACGTGCTGCGCCCGCATCTCGCGATTGATCTGCTGCACCAGGTCGATCATCTGCAGTGACGTTGCATAGAGCGAAGCCGCGTCGTCCAGGTTGGTATCGTTGGTGGCAATGTAGCTCACCCCGTTGGGGTCGCGGTCGCGCGGCGATCCGTGACTGGCCAGGTACACCACCACCAGGTCCTCCGCCTGCGCCTTCACCCGCAGCTCGCCCAGCCCGCGGCGAATTCCTTCAAGCGTCGCCCCATCGTTCGCAAGATGAATCACGTGTGCCGGATCGAACCGTCCCCCGTTCGGGTCCTTCAAATAATCCGCAAAGTCGCTGGAGTCCTTCACCGCGAAGCGCAGCCCCGGCAGCCGCTTGTCCTGAAACTTGTCAATGCCCACCACCAGCGCCCACTTTTGCTTGATCTTCGCATTGTGCGCCTGCGCCACCTGCTCCGGCGGCAGCGCAGCCGGGGGCAGTTTGAATGGATCGAACGGGACCTGGTATTGCAGCTCATCG
>Ga0302279_10004121_pt1 | contig 17445 bp, 16 predicted proteins | sample III_Bog_N3_3_FD_194541 | JGI IMG/M metagenome (GOLD analysis project Ga0302279, IMG submission 194541) | Peat permafrost microbial communities from Stordalen Mire near Abisko, Sweden - III_Bog_N3_3 | ecosystem: Environmental > Terrestrial > Soil > Wetlands > Peat | place: Sweden: Abisko...
TGACCGTCAGGAATGTGAGCGGATCGAGCTCCGGTCCTCCGAGCGAGCGGGGCAGCCACATGCCGAACAGACCGGCCGCTCCGACCGCGTCCACCAACGCGCGCGGAAGCTGCCGGTCGTGGTCGAAGCGGTCGCGCAGCGAGTCCACCAGCGGCTTCAGGTCGCGTGCCGCCTGCAGCGGTGGGTGCGATTGCGCGTGGGATTGCATCGACATGGCCCCCGATATGACCGTGACAGTGCGGCATGACGGAGATGGTCGGTTCGGGTCCGCCCGCCTCGCTTGTTGGCGGTCACATCATCGGCAGGCGTTGGTGCTGCTGTTCGTCATCGTCTAGGCTGGGCATCCGGGAGGTCGTCGATCCCGGCTCGATGCGGCACTGCCGCCAAGGGCAGTCTAGCCTACCAAAAGCCCCGGCTGGTGTGTATGTAGGATGCTTCGGTGAAGCCGGATCACAGGTCGGGCGGGGAAGGTAAACTAAATATGGCGCCAGAGTCTATCACCGCGACGCTCAATCGCTGTTTTATGCGGTTTGAGGATCGGGCCGAGCGCGTAGCAACAAAGCAAATTATAGATACGTTCGTCTCTGTTGGACCGCTCTTGGATGTTCTGGCGAACCGATCTCATCAGGTGATGTATGGGCGGCGGGGCGTCGGGAAAACACATGCGCTTAAATACTTCCAGCAACAGGAAAATAACGCTGGGAACTTGGCCGTATACATTGACTGTCAGAATATTGGTTCGAACCAGTCGATTTATGACGACGATTCCCTTCCAATTTCGGAGCGTGCGACGAGGCTTCTGATCGATGTGTGCAGTGCGATGCACTGGGCTTTCATGGACGCCTTCTCAGATCCTAGTCGTGGCTGGACTCTGTCCGAGGCAGCTCCGCTTTTGAACGACTTCGTAGACGCACTTTCGGAAGTGCGAATTGTAGGCAACTACGAGGCCGAGGATCGGAGCAAACAGCAGATCGCCTCCGAAGCAAAGGTTCGATTGTCGGGGCAGTTTAGTGCAACCCCAAAACTATCGGCTGCGATTGGTTTCGACGACAAAGACGAAACCGTAATCGAGCATCGTGAAAAAAGAGCGGGTGACGAGCGATCTTCCATCGATTTTAATTTTCTTATGCAACGGACTCGGCAGCTCGCTCAATATGTCGCGCCCAAGCGTATATGGCTGCTGATCGATGAGTGGAGCACGGTTCCTACCGATATCCAGCAGCCATACCTCGCTGACCTGATTCGGCGATCTTTTTTTAGTGTGCCAAATATATCGGTCAAAATAGCAGCGATAGAACACCGATCTAATTTTAAATTAGATCTTGACTATGGAAAGTATATCGGTTGTGAACTCGGCGCAGACATTAGCGTTGCGTTGAACCTGGACGACTATCTTGTGTTTGACGCAAACGCCGAGAGGGCGACGAGCTTCTTCAGAAATCTTATTACGAACCATGTCATAGCGTTGGGTCAAGAAATCGGCTTTGAATTCGAGAATGCGGTCCAACATTCGCTCATGTCCTATGCATTCACCCAGGACAACGTGTTTGTCGAGTTGGTTAAGGCAAGCGAAGGTGTCCCTAGAGATGCAATGCATATCCTTGCCAATGCAGCCCAGCGGGCGGGAGGAGCATCGATCTCAATGCCGACGATTCGCCAGGCTGTTCTTCAGTTTTTCCAGACAGATAAGTACAATGCCATTGCTTCAAATAGTGAGAACAGGCGCTTGCTGGATTGGATACGTCATAAAGTAATCAACGAGCGAAAGACTCGTGCATTCTTGCTACCTGTTGGCACCGCCGACGAGATCATTGACAGACTCTTCGATCGACGTGCATTACACATTCTTAGCAGGAGTATGTCGGCTGCGCACCGCCCTGGTGAAAGGTTCACCGTCTATAAGCTCGACTACGGCTGCTACGTTGATCTTGTAAATACCGATAAATTTCCGCATGGAGGCTTGTTCAAAGATGATCCAAACTTTCTGACTGTCGATTTTGATGTTCCGGAGGACGATAAACGTTCCTACAGGCGAGCTATTCTCAATATCAGGGAGTTCTACGAAAGTCAGCGCTGAACCTCAGCGGTCGCGACGCTAAGCCAACAGAGCGCACACTGACAGCGGCGGGGCCGCGATCGGCCAAGCGGCCAACTGGTAACCCCAGCACCGGAGCAGCGGGACCATGCTACTGGACCGGGCGGTTGGTGTAGGGGAATGGAACTTCGGTATCTTCGGCGCTATGCCAATCCGAAAAAGTTGCAAACGGGTCGTCCGCCGCAGGAGTGCTGGCGAAGCGCGTCAGCACCGCGCGACCGTCTTCGATGACATAGGCAAGCTCATCGCCCGGGCGGAGGCCAAGAGCCGTCCGAACCGCCTGCGGAATGGTCGTTTGCGCCTTGCTGGTAAGCCGGCTGGTTATCATGGTGCTGAACGTAAGGAATTTCCTTTCGGCGTCAAGGCCAGCCCGCTGGGGAACGAGGGACACTCGGCTGCCGAGCGTGCGCGGGTAACGGCGGACCGGACACGTCTTCTGGCACGACGACGTGAACACGGTCGGCGCTGATACCGGCTTTTGCCATCCGCAGCGAAGGCAGCAGGCGTGAAACGGCAGTCGTTGCGCGCCGTGCCCCGATGTCCCCCGCCCCGCGGCCCTACCCAAGCGCCGCCTTCGCCAGCTTCTTCAGGTCCGCCTCGGGCCGGGCGCCGTAGTGGCTGATCACCTCGGCCGCGGCGATGCTGCCCAGCCGGCCGCACACCGCCAGCGGCTGCTTCGCGGTCAGGCCCGCCAGGAAGCCGGCGGCGTAGGCGTCGCCCGCACCCGTCGTGTCCACCACTTGCGTGGGCACCGCCGGCACCGTCACCGTCTCGTCCCCGTACAGGATCACGCTGCCGTCTTCGCTGCGGGTCAGTGCCGCCAAGCTAACATCCTGCCGCGCCGCTTCGGCCGCCGAGACGAAGTCGTTCACCTCATACAGGCTGCAGACCTCCACCTGATTGGCGAACAGGATGTCCACATGGCCGGACACCAGGTCGCGGAACGCCGCCCGGTGGCGGCCCACGCAGAACGCGTCCGACAGCGACAGCGCCACCAGGCGCCCCGCCGCGTGCGCCGCCGCCGCGGCCTTGCGGAACGCCGCCTGCGCCGCCGGCGGGTCAAACAAGTAACCCTCCAGGTAGGTCACCGCCGCGTCGGCCACCAAAGCCTCATCCACGTCGTCCTCGCCGAACGCGACGCAGGCGCCCAGGAAGGTGTTCATGGTCCGCTGCCCGTCCGGCGTCACCAGGATCAGGCAGCGCGCGGTGGGCACGACCCCGGTCAGTGGCGCCGAGGGGAAGAACACCCCCGCCGAGCGGATGTCGTGGCCGAACACCTCCCCCAACTGGTCCGCCGCCACCTTCCCCAGGTAGGCGACCCGCGCGCCCAGCCCGGCCGCCACCGCGCAGGAGTTCGCCACCGAGCCGCCGCTGCTCTCCTGCCCTGGCGGCATGGCTGCGTAGATCGCCTCGGCCGTCTCGGCATCGACCAGCGTCATCGCCCCTTTGTGCATGGCGTGCTTTGATAGGAACGCCTCATCGGCGCGCGCCACCACATCGACGATCGCGTTGCCGATCCCCAGAATGTTGAACCGAGCCGATGATCCCATGGACAAGCATCCCCGTATGAAGACGTCCCGCCTAACACCCTCGTACCGCCGCGGCAACCGCGTGCCATGAGAGACCTGCTGGAGCCGCTGCTGCGGGCGATCGGGCAACTCGACGACCGGGTGATGGTGGGCGTGCTGGTGCAAAGCGTGCTGCTGTCGCTGGCCTGCTTCGTGGCGCTGTATGCCGGCGCCATCGCGGCGGTACACCATTTCGAGACGTTCAGCGGGTGGCTCGGCTGGGTGGCGGATGTGGTTGCGACGGTGGGGGCGGCGCTGGCGGCGCTGTGGCTGTTCCTGCCGATTGCCGCGGCGATCGGCTCCCTGTTCTTCGACCGCATCGCGGAGGCGGTGGAGCGCCGCTGGTATCCCACGCTGCCGCCGGCACGTCCCGCGGCAATGACGGCGCAGATCTGGGACGGGATCGCGCTGGGCGGGCGGATTTTGGTGTTCAACCTGCTGGCGCTGGTGCTGGCGCTGATCATCCCCGGCGTCGGGCTGATCCTGGGCTGGGCGATTGCGGCGTATGCGATGGGCCGCGGGCTGTTCGTGGGTGTGGCGATGCGCCGGATGCCGCGCATGGCGGCGGAGGCGCTGTATATGCGCAATCGCCTGTTGGTGCTGGTGCAGGGGGCGGCGCTGGCGTTCGCCGGATCGGTGCCGTTCCTGAACCTGCTGATCCCTGTGGTGGGCGTGGCCGCGATGGTCCATGTGCTGGACCGGGCGCTGCTGCGGGTGTCGCCGGCGCAGTGGCGCGGCTGATCCGTTCAAACGCGGATCAATGTGGATAACTGCGGCCTGGGTTGTTGTTCCGGCTCGCAGCCCCGTGCTAGGCCGACCGCCATCGCGTTCCGGTTCGCCGGAGTCTCGCACTGTTCATGACCGAATGACGGAGAGCCCGTGTTCAAACGCCGTAAGCCTGAGGCGCCGCAGGGAGCCGAACCGGGCGCATCGTTGCCTGAGGGCCAGACTCCGTCCGGGTCGGAAACCAGGTCCGGCCGCGCCTTTGGCACGTTTCAGGGCTCGGACACCGGCCTGGGCGTGCCGCCTTTCCGTCCTGCCGCGCCGAAGGAATCCCATACTATGAACACACGACCGCCGTTCCCGACCGCGCCTGCCACGCCGAACGCGCAGGCGCCTGGTAGCGCCCGTCCCGGGGCCGTACCGCCTGCGCGTGGCCGTGAGCCGTCCGAGCGTCGGACACTGGTGGTGGGTCGCGGGATCAGTGTGCAGGGCACGGTGCAGGATGCCGAGCGCCTGGTGGTCGAGGGCACGGTGGAAGCGAGCATGATCCACGCCACCGAACTTGCAATTGCAGCGGGTGGTGTGTTCAAGGGCGAGATCGAGGTGGAAGACGCCGAGGTTGCCGGCACGATCGACGGCACGCTGACGGCGCGCAGCAGCCTGACGGTTCGCGCCACCGGCCGGGTGCTAGGCACGGCGCGCTGCCGCCGCCTGCAGGTAGAGGACGGCGGCCAGATCACCGGCCGCATAGAGATGCTGAGTGCTGACGCACCCAAGACCGACCAACTGGCGCCTCGCGCCCCCAGCTCAATCAGCACCCCCGCTCCGGTCGAACCGGTAAACTGAAGCGGGTCCAGGGGCCGCTGGCTCCTGGCGGGGGTCCAGGGGGGCAGAGCCCCCTGGGTCCTTTTACCGAGGCACCGCGTGATAAGCAGCCAAACAAGCCAGATCAACAAGCTGACTGGCCGAAGCATCCATAGCGGCGATCTGCACCGGCCGCTCCATCCCAATCAACAGCGGCCCAATCGTAGACCCCCCGCCCAGCCGGGGCGCCAACCGCGACGTAATATGGGCGGAGTGCAGCCCTGGGACGATCAGCACGTTGGCATCCCCGGTCAGCCGGCAGAACGGATAAAGCGCCCGGATCGAGGGCTCAAGCGCCACATCGGGGCTCATTTCCCCGTCATACTCGAAGTCCACGCTCCGGCTATCCAGGATCGCGACTGCCTGGCGCATGGCCTCGGCGCCGGTGTGGGGCGGGTTACCGAAGGTTGAGTGGGACAGCAGGGCCACCCGTGGCTCGTGACCGAGGTGCCGTGCGGCGCGGGCGGCGCCGATGGCGATATCGGCGAGCTGGGTGGCGTCGGGGCGGAAATGCATCAGCGTGTCGGCGATGAAGATGGTCTTGCCGCGCATGCCCACCATCAGGGTGATGCCGAACGGGATGCAGCCCGGCGCGGGGCCGATGACCTGGGTGACGTCGTCCAGGCAGACCGAGGCGGACCGCGTGAGGCCGGTGACCATGGCGTCGGCATCGCCGGTCGCGACCATGCACGCGGCGAAGATGTTGCGGTTCTGGTTCACCCGGCGCGCGCAGTCGCGGTGCAGGTGACCTTTGCGCTGAAGGCGCTTGTAGAGGAAGTCCACGTAGTTCCGGTTGCCGCCGCCCGACAGCCTGGCGTTCTGGATTTCGATGCCGTCAACCGCGCCGCGGGCAAGGCCGTCGATCATTTCCTGCACGCGGTCTTCCTGGCCGATCAGCACCGGCGTGCCGTAGCCGGCGTTGCGGAAGGCGATGGCGGCGCGGACGGTTTTTTCCTCCTCGCCCTCGGCGAACACGACGCGGCGCGGGTTGGCGCGGACGCTCTCCATGATCGCATCGAGTGCGCCGGAGGTGGGGTCCAGCCGGCCCGACAGTTCGCGGGCATAGCGTTGCAGGGCGACCAGCGGGCGGCGGGCGACGCCGGTGTCCATCGCGGCCTTCGCGACGGCTGGCGGGATCCATGAGATCAGCCGCGGGTCGAAGGCGTTGGGGATGATGTAATCGGGGCCGAAGGTCAGCCTGCGCCCGGCGGAGGCCAGGCGCACTTCGTCCGGGATATCTTCCCGCGCCAGCTTGGCCAGCGCCTCCGCGGCGGCGATCTTCATCGCCTCGTTGATCGTGGAGGCGCGGACGTCGAGCGCACCGCGGAAGATGTAGGGGAAGCCGAGGACGTTGTTGACCTGGTTCGGGTAGTCGCTGCGGCCGGTGGCGATGATGGCGTGGGGGCTGGCGGCGCGCGCTTCCTCCGGGGTGATTTCCGGGTCGGGGTTGGCCATGGCGAAGATGATCGGCTTGTCGGCCATGCAGAGGACCATTCCCGGCGTCAGCGCGCCCTTGGCCGACAGGCCGAAGAACACGTCGGCGCCCTCGATGGCTTCGATCAGCGTGCGGGCCTTGGTGGGTGCCGCGTGGGCGGACTTCCACTGGTTCATGCCCTCGGTGCGGCCCTGGTAGACGACGCCCTTGGTGTCGCAGAGGATGACGTTTTCCGGGCGGATGCCCAGAGCCTTCGCCAGCTCGACGCAGGCGATCGCCGCGGCGCCGGCGCCGTTGACGACGAGTTTGGTGTCGCGCAGCTCCCGGTTGGTCAGGTGGCAGGCGTTCATCAGGCCGGCGGAGGCGACGATGGCGGTGCCATGCTGGTCGTCGTGGAACACCGGGATGTCCATCAGCTCGCGCAGCCGCTGCTCGATGATGAAGCATTCCGGGGCTTTGATGTCTTCCAGGTTGATGCCGCCGAAGCCGGGGCCGAGGAAGCGGACGGCGTTGATGAACTCGTCCACGTTTTCGGTGTCGATTTCGAGGTCGATGCCGTCCACGTCGGCGAAGCGCTTGAACAGCGCGACCTTGCCTTCCATGACCGGCTTGGAGGCCAGCGCGCCGAGGTTGCCCAGGCCGAGGACGGCGGTGCCGTTGGTGATGACGGCGACCATGTTGCCCTTGGTGGTGTAGTCGTAGGCGAGGGAGGGGTCGCGGGCGATGTGCAGGCAGGGCTCGGCGACGCCGGGCGAGTAGGCGAGCGAGAGGTCGCGCGCGGTGGTGAGGGGCTTGCTGATGCGCGTCTCGAGCTTGCCGGGCCGGCCGCTGGCATGCAGCGCCAACGCTTCCTCGGCCGAAACGCGCGTGGTGCGCGCGTCGATACCCCCGTCTGCCATGGATTCTCCCCGATTCGCTTATTGAGGACGCATCATGAGGGTGTACGGCAGGCGATGGAAGCCGTTCGCTTCGCACTCGCGGTATGGGCGCGTGGACTGGCGGCTGGTGGGGATAGATGGGAAGCTGACCCCGACGCGATGCGGGACGGCGCGGATCGTTGCGGACAATTCGGAGTGGATCAAGACCCCGTGAGGAGGCTTCCATGACCGCGGATGAAAAGGAAGCGCTGCTGCGGCAATACGCCGCCGGTGACATCACATGGACATCGCTGCGCGGGCGGGGGATCGACAATTACCGGGACGTGCTGGCCGGTCTGGGCGAACTCGGCCTGCGTCCGCCGGTCGCGCCCATGGAAGGGCCGAATGTCGAGGTCCGGCGTCGCGCTCGCGCTATTATTCGGCAGGCTTTGCAACAAACGAAACCTGAATGAGCCGGCTTGGGCTGCTCGTCATGGATGCTTCGCCGCTTATCATCTGGGCGGCGGCGGATGCGCTTGAATGCCTGACGATGCCTGGATTGCGCGTTGTTATACCGGACATGGTGTATTTTGAAGTAACGGAAGACCTGTCCGGGACCGGGGCCGAAGACATCGTGCAGTGGGCACGGCGCCACCAAGGCCAGGTCGAGATCGTGCTGACATCGGTCTTTTCCGAATTCCAGGTTATTCGTGGGGCCGACCCGAGAACCCGATCGAGAGGGCGGGGCGGGCTGGCAGCCCTTGAGGTGCTTAATGCGGAGATCGACCGAGATTCGGAGCTTGAGGCGCTCCTGTTGTACGAGGACAACGATGTGAAGAAGCGGCGCTTTGTGCGTGGGCTTCCGGAACGGGTGACGGCGCTTTCGACCGGCGACCTGCTGCACGAGTTGGAAGCAGCGGGGCGGATCCAGTCATCCGACCACATTCTTGATATCGCCGCCGAGAAGGAACGCAATGTCGAGCGGCAGCGGCACCCATCCTCCGATGACGCCGCGCGTCACGCGCTGCGGAGGCAGTTGAATCGGACCGATTCCGGGGGAGGCGATGGGCGGTAGAGCGGATGGTCGGCTGTGCGCGGCTGTGCGCCGCCGTGCTATTATAGGAGGGTCAGAGGATCGGGCTTGATGGTCATGTCGGCAACGCGGCGCTTGGCTGAGGATGTGCTCGCCACCTTGCGAGCGCACGAACCGGAACTGCGTACCGCAGGCATCCGCAGCCTGTCCGTGTTCGGCTCCGTCGCTCGCGGTGATGCGGAGGCCGAGAGCGACGTGGATTTGGCCGCGGAGTTGGACCCGGACGCGCACATGGATCTGTTTCGGCTGACGGCTTTGGAGCGACGGATCGCCGAGCTACTGGGGCGCCGAGTGGACCTACTCCCCGAGCCGGTGGAGACGCCGCGCCTGCAGGCCAACATCGACCGGGATCGCCTGCTTGCCTTCTAAGCACGACCCAGCCGACAGCTTGGCTGCCATCGTTGAGAATGCCGAGAGAATCGCTGGCTACATCGCCGGCATGGATCGCGTTGGATTCGAGCGCAGCGGTCTGGTGCGTGATGCGGTCGAGCGCTGTCTGGAACGCGCGTGTGAGGCAGCCCATCGGCTTGGCGCGACGGCAGCGGAGTTGATGCCGGAGCAGCCATGGAGTGACATCCGCGGCATGGGCAACCGGCTCCGGCATGCCTACGATCGTATCAGTCTCGATGTGGTTTGGAACACGGTTAGGGAACGTCTGCCCGCTCTGGAAGCTGACGCGCGGCGGGCGCTGGAACGACTGCGATCCTAGAAAGGGCAAGGCTGATCACCCTTGCCCGGCTTGTTCTGGAGACGCTGCTGCTCAAAGGAGCAAGGCCCTCACTCCGGCAGCAGTAACCGTGCAAGAGAATCGACGAAGCGCTCCGCGCCGTCGATCAGTTCCTGCGCCTCCTGTACAGTGATGACGGCCTGCGAGCCGACGCCATAATCGGCAACTTCCTTGAACGTGTATGCCTGCGCAAGGAATGAATTGAACCAGCGGTCAACACGCGGATCGTCCTTCGCGATGCGGGCAAAGACGGCGCGCATGCCGCTGTGAGTTTTCACGACCTGACCGGTCTTCTCGAAAACGAAGGCATGGGCGGCGTGGTAGGCTGAGAGGTAGCCTTCCTTGGCCGCCACTCGCGGCAGCCCAACGGCGATGATCTTTTTCGCGGCGTCAAGGCATTCACGAGCCTTGGCGAGATACTCGGCAGCCTCCGTTTTCAAAGATCGAGCCCGTCTTGTCGCAGTTCGCGCATAAAGCCTGTCCGCTCCCGGTAAGCGTCAATCGGAAAAGGCACCGCGTTTATCACGGCGCCGGTGTCGTAAAGAATATCGGTCTCCAGATCCGCAATGCGGTGGATTTCGGCGCCGCGATTCGGCATATGATACAGAAATACTGCAACATCGTAGTCGGAATCCGGGCGATAATCTCCCCGCGCGCGCGATCCGTACAGAACAACGCGCGCCAGCCGGTCGCCGTAAATCTCGCTTAAAGTGCTCCGGAACCGGCTCAGCACGGAATCTTTGGTCGGATCGTACGGCATGGTTTTCCCTGTCGCTGGTTCCTCTTACCACAGCCCGGCCCCATCGCCTCACGCATCAAAAACAGACCGCCCCCCTACTCCGGCAAAACCTCTATAGCATCCCCCACGGCGAACCGCCCGCCCTCCACCACCTCCGCATGCACCCCCAGATCGACGTGCCCGTACAGCCCCCGAAGCTCCTCCACCGGATCAGCGTCCCGCTCCGCCGTCTCGGGGTTCACCTCCGTCGCCGCGCACCGGGCAATCCGCTTGGTCACAAGCAGCACCGCGCCGCCGAGCTGGATGTGCCGCCCCACCCACCCGAACTCGCTCCACGCCGGAGCGCCGCTGAACCACACATTGGCGCGGAACCGGCGCCGGTGCCGGCGGGCGCCGACCCGCGCCTGGTAGTCGGCCAGGCTCGCCAGGTTGATCAGACTCACCACCGGCTTCTGCTGGTCGCAGAACACGTGCCCCGGCACGTAGCGGAACTGCGGCTCCCCCCGCGCCTCATCCCCCAGGAACGCCACCAGGAACGCCCCGATCCGCGCGCGCCCCGCCTCGGTCAGCGGGCTTTCGACCACCGCGCTGCCATCCGGCGCCCGGATCGTCAGCACCCCCGACCGAGGGTCGAAGAACGAAACCAGCGCCGCGATCCGGGCGTTCTTCATCAGGCACATGAAGTTGCTTTTCTGCCGCCAAACCGGCTCACCCGGGTCGAACCCGGAATCGCCCTGCGCCAGCGCAAACGCCCGGTCCCAGGGGATGCACCCGCCCGGTGCGACCTCGGCGGCTTCCAGCGCCTCGGCGGTCAGACCCTTCACCGGATAGCGGTACAGGTATTCGATGCGCATGGTGACATCCTCTTGAGCGGCCGGTCGCCCCCTCCCAAATCCTAGCCCAAAGGTTCACCGTTCGCTGCCTCCCGGGGGGCGAGCCGAGCCCGTCGCCTAATCAACAGGGACAGCACATGGACATCGAGAAATTCACCGAACGGTCGCGCGGCTTCCTTCAGGCTGCCGGCACCATCGCGATCCGCGAATTCCACCAGCGGATCACGCCGGAACATCTGCTGAAAGCGCTGCTGGACGACGAGGAAGGTGCGGCCGCCGGCCTGATCCGCAGCGCCGGCGGCGATCCCAAGGCGGCGCTGGCCGGCGTCGAGGCCGAACTCGCCAAGCAGCCGAAGGTCCACGGTTCCGGCGCCGGCCAGCCGCAGATCACCCCCGATCTGGTGCGGGTGCTCGACGCCGCCCAGCAATCCGCGACCAAGGCCGGCGACGAATACGTGGCGCAGGACCGGCTGCTGGTGGCGCTCGCCGCCAGCGACACCCCGGCAGCCCGAGCCCTGCGCGCGGCCGGCGTGACAGCACAGGCCTTGGACAAGGCGGTCGCCGACATCCGCAAGGGGCGCAAGGTCGATAGCCAGAACGCCGAAGCCGGCTTCGACGCGCTGAACAAATACGCCCGCGACGTGACCGCCCTGGCGCGCGAGGGAAAACTCGACCCGGTGATCGGCCGTGACGAGGAAATCCGCCGCACCATCCAGGTGCTCGCACGCCGCACCAAGAACAACCCCGTCCTGATCGGCGAGCCCGGCGTCGGCAAAACCGCCATCGTCGAGGGCCTGGCGCTGCGCATCGTCAACGGCGACGTGCCGGAGGCGCTGAAAAACAAGCGGCTGATGGCGCTGGACCTCGGCGCGCTGGTCGCCGGCTCCAAATACCGCGGCGAGTTCGAGGAACGGCTAAAGGCCGTGCTGAAGGAGATCGATGCCGCCCAGGGCGAGATCATCCTGTTCATCGACGAGATGCACACGCTGGTCGGCGCCGGCCGGGCGGATGGCGCGATGGACGCCTCCAACCTGATCAAGCCGGAGTTGGCGCGCGGCACTTTGCACTGCGTCGGCGCCACCACGCTGGACGAGTACCGCAAGCACGTCGAGAAGGATGCGGCGCTGGCGCGGCGCTTCCAGCCGGTGTTCGTCGGCGAGCCCTCGGTGGCCGACACGATCAGCATCCTGCGCGGCATCAAGGAGAAATACGAGCTGCACCACGGCGTGCGCATCACCGATGGCGCTCTGGTGGCGGCGGCGACGCTGTCCAACCGCTACATCACCGACCGGTTCCTGCCGGATAAGGCCATCGACCTTATGGACGAGGCCGGCAGCCGGCTACGCATGCAAGTGGACAGCAAGCCCGAAGCTTTGGACGAACTGGACCGCCGCGTGATCCAGCTCAAGATCGAGCGGGAGGCGTTGCGCAAGGAAAGCGACATTGCGTCGCGCGAGCGGCTGGTGGCCCTGGAGAAAGAGCTGGCCGAGCTTGAGGACAAGGCCAACGCCATGGCCGCCGCCTGGAAGTCCGAGAAGGAGCAGGTATCGGAGACGCAGAAGCTGCGGGACCGGCTCGACCAGGCGAAGAACGAGGTCGAGGTGGCGCAGCGGCGCGGCGACCTGGCGCGGGCGTCGGAGCTGCTCTACGGCGTGATCCCCGAGATCGAGCGCAAGCTGACGGCCGCCTCCGACGGCAAGCTGGTGAACGAGGCGGTCACCGAGGAAAGCATTGCTGGCGTCGTCTCCCGCTGGACCGGCGTGCCGATGGAGCGGATGCTGGAAGGCGAGCGCGGCAAGCTGCTCCGCATCGAGGAAGAGCTGCACAAGCGCGTCATCGGCCAGGACGAGGCGCTGAAGGCGGTGGCCAACGCCGTGCGCCGCTCGCGCGCCGGCTTGCAGGACCCGAACCGTCCGATCGGCAGCTTCCTGTTCCTGGGTCCCACCGGCGTCGGCAAGACCGAACTGACCAAGGCGCTGGCCGCGTTCCTGTTCGACGACGACCGCGCCATGGTGCGCATCGACATGAGCGAGTTCATGGAGAAGCACTCCGTGTCACGCCTGATTGGCGCTCCCCCCGGCTATGTCGGCTACGACGAGGGCGGGGTGCTGACCGAGGCGGTGCGCCGGCGGCCCTACCAGGTGATCCTGTTCGACGAGGTCGAGAAGGCTCACGAAGACGTGTTCAACGTCCTGCTGCAGGTTTTGGACGACGGCAGGCTGACCGACGGCCAGGGAAGGACGGTGGATTTCAAAAACACGATCATCGTGCTGACCAGCAACCTCGGCTCGGACATTCTGGCGGCGCAACCTGAAGGCGAACCCGCCGCCATGGTGCAAGGCCAGGTGATGACCGTCGTCCGGGCGCATTTCCGGCCCGAATTCCTGAACCGGCTGGACGAGATCATCCTGTTCCGCCGCCTGCAGCGCGCCGACATGGCGGCGATCGTGCTGATCCAGATCGAACGGCTGCGCGCGCTGTTGGCTGACCGGAAGATCGGGTTGGATTTGGATCGCGCTGCTCTCGAATGGCTGGCGACCGAGGGCTACGACAGCACCTACGGCGCTCGTCCGCTGAAGCGGGTGATCCAGCGCAGCCTGCAAAACCCGCTGGCCGGTTTGCTCCTGGAGGGCGCGGTGAAGGAAAATGAGACGGTCCACGTCTCGGCCGGCGCCGACGGGCTGACCATCAATGGGCGTCTCGCCGACGCGGCGTAAGCAGCGGGCGGCGCATCCGGGGACCCCGGAGCGCCGTCCGTCCGGCATCGCCCGGACCACAGCCCCCTTGCCGAAACCCGAATAGTACATCATCCTCGCGTTAATGAGAGCGGGGGAAATGCGCTGTACGGAGCTGGCAAGTTAGCGCCGGCCACGCCCGGCCCCAGGTCGTAGCGTGCAGCCCCAAACATTGTTCCGCCGCTGTCATCGCGCTCGCGACGGGGAGTATTCATGCCTGAAGCCATCACATTGCACACCGCCTCGGCCCTGGTGAAGACGAGGCCTAAAGATGTCGTGTCGGTCGCCGAGCGCATCGCCGCGTTGCCGTTCGTAGAGACGCGTGCCGCCGACTGGGGTCGCATCGTCGTGGTGCTGGAAGGCCCGGATGCCCGCACCGTCGTTCGGCTGCTGGACGACATCAACGCGATCGACGGCGTGCTGTCCGCCGCGCTCGTCGGCGACCACGCAGCATCTGCTCATCAACTGGCCTGACAGCGGCAGCGGGACCTGGTGCGGGCCGTACGACGCCACGGGCGGCCGTCCCAAGCGCGCTGACCAGCGCGGTTCCTGCCGTGAGCCAATCCGAACGCAGTTCCATTTGCGTCGTCCGCCTCTAGACTGCTGAGCGAGGCAGGGGCAAAGTCCGGCCGCTATCGGGCGTGTCGAGAGCTGTAGGGCGGATAAGCGAAGCGCCATCCGCCAGGGTGCCGCATATCCGGTTTGCGCCTACCCGCTTTTAGCCAGCGCCGCCATTCAGCCGGGGCGCCGAAATGCCTTTCCGAGCCAGCCGCGAGGCGAAGGTGCAAGTCCAGCCGCGGTCCGTGATCGTCTTTCTCGACGTTCTGTCGGATCAAGAGGTGGCCGGATGGGCCTATGATGAGGGCTCGCCGCTGCAGCCCGTCACCCTGAGCCTGCACATCGATGACGCGTTCATCCAGGATTTCCCGTGCGACCGGGTCCGGCAGGATGTCCTGGACGGCGGATTTCCCACCGGTTCGGTAGGGTTCTCGGTCGTCATCCCATCACGATACTGCAACGACCAGCCCCACCTGCTGGAGCTGCGCAGTCCCCAGGGCGCCCGGGTCGCGCTGCTCGACGCATCGGGCAGGGGCAGGGCGGTGTGGGAGTTCCGATTTTCCTCCACCAGCGTCTTCGGGCTGGTGGAGGGCCTGCATGACGGAGCGATAACCGGCTGGGCATTCCGGCACGACCGGATCACCGACCGAAGGCATGGCGGCTTGCAGGTCCTGGTGACATGTGATGGACACCCGGTGGGCCAGGTCGTGGCCAACCTGTTTCGACCCGATGTCGCCGAGGCCGGCGCGTGCGATCCGAATTGCGGCTTCCGGTTCGTCGCGCCGGCCAACAGCGTCGTCGGCAAACCGGTCGAATTGCGGTTCAATGTCATCCCTGGCGGCGTGGAGCTGCAGAACAGCCCGTATGTGGCGGAGTTCCCCGAGCCCGAGGAGCACCGGAAGCTGCGGCAGCTTCAGGCTTCGGCCGATCATATCCTCGCCCAACTCGCAGCGCTGCGTGCACAGATCGACGACCTGCTTCCCCGCGAACGGTTCAGCCTGCACACCTACGACCGGTGGGCGCGCGCCCACCAGCGCAGCCTGTCCGCGGCGCGGCTGCCACCGCTGCCGACATCGCGCAAAGGGCAAGAGCCGCCGCTGGTGACCATCATCTGCGCCGCCCGGCAATACGGCTGTGCGGCCACCGGGTCGTCTACCGGGCATGCCAGGACCTGCGATGTCGTTGCCGCGGTCCAGTCCGTCGTCGCCCAGACCTACGCCAAATGGGAGCTGGTCCTGATCGGCGACGGATCGCCGGAACTGGCCGAGTCCATCGCCGATCTGGCCGGGCGCGACCCGCGTATCCGCTCGGTGAACAGCGATCCGAACGACGGCATGGCCGCTGGCGTCAACGCGGCGCTCAAGAGCGCGAAGGGGCGATACGTCGCCTTCGTCGGGCAGGATGAACTGATCGCGCCGCCAGCGCTGGCGCTTATGGTCGAGGCGGCGCTGCGCACCGGCGCCCGACTTCTCTACTGCGACGAGGACAGTATCGACGACACGGGGACTTATTCCGACGTCCGGCTGAAGCCAGACTGGAACTATCGCCTGCTGTTGGCGCAAGACTATGTCGGTTCCATGCTGTTCGTCGAGCGTGGCCACATCAGGAAAGTCGGACCGCTGCGGCTCGACCTCGACGGCGCCTGGCACCACGATCTTGTGCTTCGCCTGGCGGAGATCACCCGGCCGAACGAAATCCATCACATGCCGGAAATCCTCTGTCACCGGCGGCACCCAGCACCGGCGGCAAGCAGCAAATCCGCGATCGCCGGGGGTGTTCGCGCGGTGTCCGATCACTTGAAGCGCAAAGGTCTCAGGGCCGACGTGAGGTCGCCGCGCGGGGATGGTTGTTACGAGATAAACTGGACCCTGGAGCATGAGCCGAAGGTCTCTATTATCATTCCGTATCGCGAACACATTGGCATGACGCTCGTCTGCGTGGATGCGCTCCGGCGCTCGACCGACTATCGGAATTACGAAATCGTGCTGATGGACAACTGGTCGGTGTCCGTCGAGGCGATGGCGTTCGCCGCGGAGATGAACGGCCAGGACGGCACGCGGGTGGTGCGGGTGGAGGAGAGCTTCAACTTTGCCCGCCTCAACAACCTCGGTGCGGCAGCGACGCAGGGCGAGTTCCTGCTGTTCATGAACAACGATGTCGTGGTCACGCAACCGCGGTGGCTGGCGCAGATGGTCGGGGAAGCGCTGGCCGATCCGCTGGTGGCAATCGTGGGAAACAAGCTGCTGTACCCAAACCGGCTGGTGCAGCACGGCGGCCTTGTGCTCGGGGTCGCGGGGATCGCGGAGCATGCCCATCGCGGACTGCCGGCGGACCATCCCGGCTACATGGCTCGGGCAGTGTGTGCGCAGGACCTCTCGGCCGTGACCGCGGCCTGCATGCTGTGCCGGCGTGACGCGTTCGTGCGCGTGGCCGGATTCGACGAGGTCGAGCTTCCGGTTTCGCTCAACGACGTGGATTTGTGCCTGAAGGTCGCGGCGGCCGGCTACCGCATCGTCTGGACACCCTCCTCGGTCGCCGAGCATCGCGAGAGCCTGAGCCGAGGCAGCGACTTCCAGCCGGACCACCAATTGCGGTTCTTCCAGGAAACCAATGTGATGCAGGCACGCTGGGGCGAGACGTTAAAGCACGACCGCTGCTATCATCGCTATTTCTCGTCGAAGGGGGGCATATTCACGGATCTCGGTAATCCCGAGGTTTCATTTGCAACGACGGCCGCCTGAGCGTGAAGCGGCAAGTCGAACAATCCGGCAGGTCTGGAACCCACTCGAAGCGAACATCGGCGCTGCGGTTCTGCCGGTTGGCCGGATGGACGCTTCGAAATCGTCCGGGCTGGATTGTTGGTTGAACGCGATGCATTCATCGGTCCCATTGACAGATTGGTCGCCGGAAACGCGCCTGGTTTTGGAAGTGGGTCATGTCATTCGTATTATTTGAAGTATGGTAACTGCCCAGGTCGCGGGGCCGGGATTCCCAACCTTGCTTCTTCGCGGTCGCGAGGAACGGACCACGCCGAAATCCCTGGCGCCGTCTTCGGAGCGGAAGCCGCCGGATGTTTTCTGCCGCAGCTCAGCTAGCCCGTCTTATTCCGCGCATAGCTGCGATTCAGGAACAACAATTGTACAAGGCACGGATCCAGCTCAGAAATCTGGCGTCAGGACCGACCAGTTCAGCAGATCTCAGCGAGTCACGGAATGCGC
>Ga0302279_10004124_pt1 | contig 17439 bp, 15 predicted proteins | sample III_Bog_N3_3_FD_194541 | JGI IMG/M metagenome (GOLD analysis project Ga0302279, IMG submission 194541) | Peat permafrost microbial communities from Stordalen Mire near Abisko, Sweden - III_Bog_N3_3 | ecosystem: Environmental > Terrestrial > Soil > Wetlands > Peat | place: Sweden: Abisko...
TGGCGGCGAGGAAGTTGCCGAGCGCGACCGGCAGCGTGATCTCCTTGTCGTTCGACAATAGCAGGAACGCGTAGAGATATTCGTTCCATGCCAGCAGCACCGCATAGGTGCCGATCGCCACCAGCGACGGCATCATCAGCGGCACATAGACCAGCCGGAACAGCTGCGGGATGCTGGCGCCGTCCATGATGGCGGCCTCGTCGAGCTCGACCGGCAGCTTGTCGGAGGCCTGCTTCAACACCCAGATCGCGTAGGGCGAGGCGATCGTCACCATCGCCAGGATCAGCGCCCAGTGATTGTTGAGCAGGCCATAGGTGCCCATGGTGCGGTACATCGGCACGGCGAGGAAGGCGGCCGGGATGAAATAGGTGAACAGCGCCAGATTCATCACCCAGCGCCCGCCGGGCACGCGCAGCCGCGAGATCGCGAACGCCGCCGCGGTCGCGATCAACAGGGTCAGCGCGCCAGTGGCGGCCGCGATCACGCACGAATTCCAGAACTGGATCCAGAAATCCCGCAGGAAATAATGCTGCTGGTAAAACACGATGTGAAAGTTGTGCAGGGTCGGATGGGTGGGCCACAATTTGCCGGAAAACGCATCCTCCTTCGGCGAGATCGCGAACAGGAACATGTGATAGATCGGCACCATGGTCCAGATCAGCACGGGGATGCCGATCAGCAAGAGCCGCGCCTCGGTGCCGGCTTCGCGCAAGGTCGGTAGCCTGAAGGCGGGCGGCTTCATCGCGACAACCGTTTCATCATGAAATAGACCAGCGGTAACACCAGTGGCAGCGCGCAGACGATCGCCGCCATCGACATGTCGAGTTGGTCGAGCCGGAGGTAGCGGATGCCCAGCGTCGCCAGCACATGGGTGAGGTCGGCCGGGCCGCCGCCGGTCAACAGGTAGACGCTGTTGAAGTCGCCGAGCGTCCAGATCATCGAAAGCAGGGTGCAGGTGATGTAGAGGATCTGCATCGAGGGCCAGGTGATGAAGCGGAATTTCTGCCACCAGCTGGCGCCGTCGACGTCGGCGGCCTCGAACAGGTCGCCTGGGATCGCCAGCCGCCCGGTCATCAGGATCATGGTCCAGAACGGCAGCGATTTCCAGATGTGCATGCCGATCGCCATGGTCAGCGCCACGGTCGGGTCGTTGAGCCAGTTCGGGCCGTCGTCGCCGGTGAATTTGAAGATCAGCTGGTTGACCACGCCCCATTCCGGATTGAGCATGAAGCGCACCGACAGGATGGTCGGGATCGACGGCACCGCCCAGGGCAGGATGAACAGCACCGACAGCCATTTGATCCAGGACCGTTCCTGGATGAAGAAGCCGGACAGAAACAGCGCCACCAGCATCTTGAAATTGATGCCGATCACCAGGAAGATCAGCGTGTTGACCGCGGCGCGTGCGAAGATCGGATCGTGAAAGAGCGCGACATAGCTCGCCGGATGCCGCGCCAGCCACAGCCCGTAGCAGACCGGGTAGACCACGAACGCCAGGAACACCAGCAGATAGGGCACCAGCATCGCGATGCCCCAGACCTGCGGCGTCGACAGCCGCGCCGACAGCGGCGCGCTGGGCAACTCGGATGCTGAAAGCGTGATCGCCATTGGCTACTCTGCTCCTAGGAGATCCCTACTGTGCTTTCCAGTCCCGCGTCGTCCCGGCGAACGCCGGGACCCATAATCACAGGCCCCGGCGGTTGTTCTAAAGTCGTCGAACAGCGTCTCTCAAAACAAATGACACGGCGTATGGGTCCCGGCGTTCGCCGGGACGACGTTGATATTTCGATCTACCCCGCGACCTGCTTGATCCGCGCGATCAGTTCGTCGACGGCCTGGTCGACCGGCACCTTCTCGCTGACCACGCGGTTCATCGCCTTGGCCCAGACGTTTTCGTTGTTCAGAATGGTGAACTTGTAGTTCTTGGTGAAGTCGAACGGCGTGGTGCCGCCCATGAACTGGGTGTAGACCGCCTTGCGATGACGGTCGGCCTGCCAGAACGGGCTCTGCTGGCTGGCTGATGTGACCGGGAACCAGCGGCCGAGCGCGCCCTCGACATAGGGGCGGAGATTTTCTTCCTGCAGCAGGAATTTGACGAATTCCTTGCCCTCCGCCTTGTTCTTGGCGGCGGTGAAGATCACCCCGGTCTTGACGTCGGAGCGGTACTTGATCGGCGTGCCGTCCGGCTTGTTGGGGAATGACGCGGTGATGATGGTCTCTTCATAGGCCTTCTTGCCGGCGGCGCGCTGTTCCGGCGTCAGCGCCGGATTGGTCGAATCCTCGAACCACTTCGCCGCGATCGAGATCGTGAAGTTGTGGGTCATCACGATGGTCCTGTTGTGGAACGCGACGTTGTTGTCGGGGTCCTTCCAGGTGGTCGAGGAGGGCGGCGTGCAGCCGCGGACGTAGGTGTCGGTGTAATCCTTCAGCGCATGGATCAGGCCGTCGCGCACCTTGGGATCGTCGACCAGAAGCTTGCCGTCGTCGTCGACCAGCTTCACGTTGTAGGCATCCATGAACGTATAGAACGACTGGAACGAGTCGGTGGATTCCACGCCCATCGGCTGGCCGACGCCGTAGATGCGTGTGCCCGTGGCCTTGCGGATCGCGGGCTGCACCTTGTCGCACCAGAACGACCAGTAATCCTCCCATTTGGTCGGAATGTCGCTGGCCTTGAAGCCGGCCTGCTCCAGCAGGTCGCCCCAGATCTGCACATGCATGCTCTGCTGCTTCAGCGGAAAGCCGTAATAGGCCTTCTTCCTGGTGACGTCGTTGTAGAGCAGCGCGGTCTCCAGCGTGTTCGGCGCGAACGCGGACTTCATCGGCACCAGGATGTCGGAGAGATCTTCCAGCTTGCCCTCGAACGCCCATTTGCCGGCGGCCTGAACGTCGTAGCTGTCGGAATAGGCGACGTCGGGCACGGTGCCGGAATCCAGCGCCGCGACCGTCTTCGGGATCATGTCCTGGATCGCGTATTGCGACAACTCGACCTTGATGCCGGTCTTCGCCTCGAATTTCTTGATCGCGTCGAGCAGCGCGTCGTCCTCGGACTTGTAGAAACCCTTGCCGAACCAGACCGTGATCTTCTTGTCCTGCGCCAACGCGGGCGCCGCGGCATACAACAGTCCGATGAGCGCGAGCGAAAGCGCGCCGAAACCCCTGGATTTCACGTTATTCTCCCTGTGTCCTGCCGGTTTTTTTAACCGGTTGGGTAACAGCGTAACGCATTGCCGCGGCCCGATCCAGATGGCGCGGGGTACTTCTTGCGTAGGGGGCGGGGCGGGGTGGTGGCGAGGGGCCTCGCGGTTTCACAAAGAGCCCTCACAAAGAGCCGTCACACCCGCGATACCCGCGCATGCGGGTATCCAGTACGCCGCTGCCCTTCGGTTCTATCGCTGACGACCCCCAATACTGGATCAGCCGCTCTCGCGGGTGACGACGGCTGGTGAAACCGTCATTGCGAGCGCAAGCGAAGCAATCCATCGCGCAGCAAGGAAGAAGGCATGGATTGCTTCGTCGCTTGCGCTCCTCGCAATGACGGCAATCCGAGGCACACCTTCGCATTCGCCTACGTTCGTGACGATGGCCAACGCCCTCCATGGAGCAGGATGGAAAAACCCATGCTGCTGATTTGGCGGTAAACGGGAAGCGAAATACTTTTGCAATCGGGGCTAGACAGAAAATCGCGAACCGGACTGATTTGCCCGTCGGGTCGAATTCGCCGCCCGGATTTTGCTGCGATGCGTCGAGCCAGGCGATACGAGTCGACGGCACTCGTATCGCTTCGCCCCGTCCATCCCGCGTGCTATGCTGGCCGCCATCGACGATGAATCGGAAGTCCGGAGTTTCGGCAAGGGCAGCGGAGCGGGGCAGCATCAATGATGACTTTACCGGAGCTGGCGGCGGATGCGCTGGAAGAATTCCTCGGCTCCTATATGCGCCGCCGGTTCGGATCTTCGCAGACCGAGCTTTCGGAGATGGTGCCCTCGGCCGCCCGCATCGCGCTCGAATGCATCGGCAACAGCGACGCGCTCTACCACAATGTCGAGCACACGCTGCTGGTCACGCTGGCGGCCCACGACATCCTGCGCGGCCGCGCGCTGCACAGCCACGTCACCGCCGACGACTACGCGCATGTCATCATTGCCTGCCTCGCCCACGACATCGGCTATGTGCGCGGCCTGTTCCGGGAAGACGACGCCGACGGCTTCGTGATCGATTCGTCCGGCGGCAAGGTGACGCTGCCGCGCGGCGCGTCGGACGCCGGGCTGATGTCGCACCATGTCGACCGCTCGAAACTCTACGTGATGACGCGGATCGAGGGCATGCCGCAGCTCAGCAAGAAGCGCATTGCCGACGCGATCGAAGGCACGCGGTTTCCGGGCGTGGAAGGCCAGGCATTGGGCGAGGAGGCCTCTATCGTCCGGGCGGCGGATTTCATCGGGCAGCTCGGCGATCCCAACTACCTGCGGAAGACCAACGCGCTGTATTACGAGTTCGAGGAGGTCGGCATGAATCGGCAGCTCGGCTATGAATCGCCGGCCGACATCGTCAACCGCTATCCGCAATTCTACTGGAACAGCGTGGCGCCGCATATCCAGACCGAAATCGGCTATCTCAACATGACCTCGAGCGGCCGCCAGTGGATCGCGTGCCTGTATGGCAACGTGTTCCGCGCCGAACGCGACATCTCGCTTTCCGGCCCGCAGAAATAGTTTCGTAGGATGGGTTGAGCCCTTCGCGAAACCCATCATCTTCGCCGACTGCAATTGACGGGGTATCGCTGCGCTCCACCCATCCTAGGTGCTGCGTCTGCCGCTGTTATCCTGCTCGCGATCCGAGCCACAGTCCCACGAAGCTGCCGGCACCACTGAGCAGCACTCCGGAATAGGAGAACATGTCGCCACCCCAGAGCTCGGGAATAAGCCCACCGATCGTTGATCCGATAAAGATACCAATCCAGATGGATGATCGCATGTGGGTAGCATACCCCGCGTCCGCATGATGATTGTGTCGCGTCCGTCGGCGCCGGTAACTATTTTTGGCTGCCGACCTGGAACGAGGGGCAATGGACGGCGCCGTCAGCGGATCGCGCCGCTCACGGATGGCAGCATTTTTGTGGCGACCAGCCGGTGTCCTTCCGGCGTGAAATGAATGCCGTCCGGCTGCAGATAGTTGCGCAAGGCGCCGTTCCACCACATCGGAATGATCCGGATGCCCCGGCCGCGCAGCCGCGCCTTGATCGCCGCCAGTTCGGCCGTCTGGTCGCCCTGTCCCTTCCGTCGCGCGTTCCATCCGCCGCCATATTCGTCGAGCAGCACGATCTTCGTCCCCTCGGGCACCGCGGAATCGAGCCGCGCCAGCATGCCGGCATTGGTATCGCCGGATATGCCGGCATTGGTGACGTGCACATTGCGCCCTTTCGCCGCCAGCATGCTTTCGAGCTGCGCCGGCCATGCGTCGGAGCTGGAGACCCCGCGCCCGGCCACATTGCTGGCGCCGATGGCGACGATCTGGGCGCTGGCAGTGTCGGTAAGGCCGGGCAGGCTTGCCGCCAGCAGAACCAGAACCAGCACGAGTCTTTTGGGGAAGATCATGTGGTGTCCTCTGCGATCAGGAAGACGGGAGGAGGGATTTGTAGGATGGGTTGAGCCCTTTGCGAAACCCATCATCTTCGCCGACGGCAGGTGATGGGTATCGCTGCACTCCATCCATCCTACGAGTTCTTCGGTTGGACTTTTGGTGCGGCAAGCGACGGATCGAGAACGCGAAGCACCCGGTGAATTTTCAGGGCGCCACCGATGCCTGCATCGCGAACAAATTCGTCAATGACCCCTTCGTTCTCGACGACGACGAGTCCGAACAGTTTGCGATCATCGGTAGCGTAGGTGCACAACCAATGCATCTTGCCTTCACTCGCGATGACCGCGTCAAGCGCGAAGCGGGCGTGCCATGCCGCCTGCGCGTCGTCGGTAACGTCGAAATTCGCCGGAAGATCACGTTCCATCAAGACCTTTATCATCGCGGCTCCTTTCACATAGGGCTGCGATGCTACGCTATCCGTACATGGATTGCGAACAGGGCCGCGACTTGCGGTATGGATCCAAGAGGCGAAATGCTCGATGCGAGCAGCAAGTAGCCCATATGAGCGTCGCGATATGCGGAGTTGAAGAGGACATGAAAATCCCGGATTTCGCTGCACTCATCCGGCCTACCACCTGCTCGCCCCCCTTCAATTCCCCTTCGCCGCTCCCTCCGTCGCCGCAGGCGCCGCCGCCGCATCCGGCTTCGCCCCGCCTCCCGTAAACCGTTCCAGCACCGAGCGCAGCTGGTCGCGGGTCTTGCGGTCCTTGACCGCATCGAGCAGCGGGGCGGAGGCCGGCGAGCGGCGGAGCAGGCTTTCGGGGTCGGGGAAGATCAGGGGATCGTCCCACGGGCCCTGCACCACGAAGGGCAGTTCGAAGCCGGGGGTACCGCCGGGCGGGGTGTTCAGGCTGGCGACGCCTTTGAGGTCGTATTCGCGGGTCGGCACCGAGGCGGTGCCGGTCAGGGTCAGGTGCGCGGCGGGGCCCTCGACGTGGACATCCTCGGCGGTGGCGACGCCGTCGGAGAATTTCACCGCGATGGTCAGCTTGTCGTAGGGCGTCGATCCCGAGCGGAAATTGCCGGCGCCGGACAGCGGCCGGCGCTCCAGCCGCTTCAGGAGTTGCTCGACATTGAAGCCGGCGATGGCGCCGTCATGGCCGGTCAGCATGGCGTTGCCGTCGAGCGATTGGGCCAGCCCAAACGGGCTCGAGCCCGAGGCGGCGAGCGAGACGTTGAGATTGCCGCGGCCGGTCAGTTTCGACACCCCGAACATTTCGCCGGCGAGCGCCTGCAGATCGACGTCGGTGAACTGGAACTGGGCGCGGATGTCGGCCACCGTGTCGGCGCGCGCGATCGCGAACGAGCCACGCGCCACGCCGCCATACATCTGCGCCTCGCCGACCGACAGCGCCAGCGCGCCGTTGCGCAAGTTGGCGCCGAGCGCGGTGCGGCCGAGCTTTGAAGGGCCGACGGTGAGCTGTGCCGCCGACAGGCGCATGTCGAGGTCGGTGGTCGACAGCGCGTTGAGGTCGAACACCTGCCGGTTCCAGTCGTGCGCGCCGCTGGCGAGCAGGCGGAAGGTGGAGATATAGGGCGTGAAATCGAGGCTGCCCGCGGCCAAGGTCGCCTGCAGGGTCTGGCGGCCGTTATTGGCGTAGGTCATGACGCCCTCGGCGACATTGCCGTCGAGCTCGACATTGACATTGGTCAGCGCCACCGAGGGTCCCACCACATTGGCGCGCGCCTTCAGCGCGAAGCGGCCGAAGCCGCCGGCACCAGGCGGCGCCTGGCCGATCCAGCGCAGCGCGGTGCGCAAGGACGGGCTGTCGATGGTCGCGACGCCTTCCATCATCATGCTGGTGCGATTGGCGACCGTGCCGTCGAACGCCAGTTTCAGCGGCGCGCTGGAGAGCCGCGCCTTCAGGCCGGAGCGGTCGCCCGAAAGGGCCGCGACGAAATCGCTGGCCGAGATCGAGCCGTCGACGCGCTCGCCGCGCCAGTCGAACTGCCCGGTGGCGGCGAAGGAGCGCGAGATCGACGGCCAGGCCAGCGACAGCTCGATGTTGTCGAGGGCTTCCGAGGCGTGATCGGCGGCGTCCTCGTAATTGAGCACGCCGTCCTGGATGCGGATTTCGGAGAACGACACCGGGTTGTCGGCGCCGGGCTTCATGGTGCGCACGATGGTCTCGATGAACGGCGTCCAGTTGCTCTGGCCGTCGGCGCTGCGCACGACATGGATGTGCGGCCGCAGCAGCATGACGTCCGATATCTCGAACCGCTGCAGCAACAGCGGCAGCAGGCGCAGGTTGGCGGTCAGCACGTCGACGCCGAGCGCGGGATCGGTGGCGGCATTGCCCTTCAGCCCGACGTCATGGAACGAGACATAGCTGCCGGGAAACACCGAGACGTCGATCGCGCCCGTGATCACGAGGTCGAGCCCGGTCACGGCCCGGATCTGCGCCTCGACCGCCTGGCGCAGTGTGTCCCGGTTGATCAGCCATGACGTCGCGACCAGGGCGATCGTCGCCACGCCGAGCAGGGCGGCCACCGGCGCCCCCAGGCGCTTCATTCCTTGGGCCATCGTCAATGCCAAGTCCTCAAATGCCAAGTCCTCAATGCCAAGTCCTCAATGCCAAAATTCTGGCCATGTCCTGATCGGCGTGATGTCGCGGGATTGCTGTTGAAAAAAAGGGCAGGCCGGACGCCAGCCGGACTCGGGCTTGCCCGGGTTCGGCAAACAACTCCGCCCGGACCGGCAAGGCCGGCCCGGATGGCCTTTCGCCAACAGTCGGCAACTTGATGGGTTTTCTTGACGCTTTCAAGGCCGGTAGGGCTGTCCCGGCCAGTTGCGAACCGCTGCGAGGAGATGACAGTGATATATCAGGCTGCGGTTCACCCTCCCGGCGGGGGCACGCGCATTGACGCATTGCGAAGATTTCGCCTAATAATCCCTCATTCGTGCGGGCCGCCAGCGCCTCCTCCTCCATTCAGGTCGCATTTTCATGAACAAGGTCTACCCCGACGCCAAATCGGCCCTCGACGGCATCCTGCGCGACGGCATGATGATCATGTCCGGCGGTTTCGGTCTCTGCGGCATCGCCGAGGCGCTGTCGGACGCGATCCGCGATTCCGGCGTGAAGAACCTCACGGTGGTTTCCAACAATGCCGGGGTCGACGGCATCGGCCTTTCCCGGCTGCTGGAGACGCGGCAGATCAAGAAGATGATCTCCTCCTATGTCGGCGAGAACAAGCTGTTCGCCCAGCAGTTTTTGGCCGGCGAACTGGAACTGGAATTCGCGCCGCAGGGCACGCTGGCCGAGCGCATCCGCGCCGGCGGCGCCGGCATCCCGGCGTTCTACACCAAAACCGGCGTCGGCACCCTGATCTCCGAAGGCAAGGAAGTGAAGGAATTCGACGGCGAGAAATACCTGATGGAGCGCGGGCTGTTCGGCGATCTCGCCATCGTCCACGCCTGGAAGGGCGATACCGCCGGCAACCTAGTCTACCGCAAGACCGCGCGCAATTTTAACCCGATGATGGCGAGCGCCGCGAAGATCACCGTGGCCGAGGTCGAGCATCTCTTGCCCGCCGGGCAGATCGATCCCGACCACATCCACACCCCCGGTATTTTCGTCAAGCGCATCATCCAGGTCGGAACCGGCAACAAACGCATCGAGCAGCGCACCACCCGCAAACGCGAGGCGGCCGCCGCCGCCGGAGAGGAAGTCTGATGGCCTGGACCCGCGACCAAATGGCTGCCCGCGCCGCGAAGGAATTGCGCGACGGGTTTTACGTCAATCTCGGCATCGGCATCCCGACGCTGGTCTCCAACTACATCCCCGACGGTGTCGACGTGGTGTTGCAGAGCGAGAACGGCATGCTCGGCATGGGACCGTTCCCCTATGAGGGCGAGGAAGACCCGGACCTGATCAACGCGGGCAAGCAGACCGTCACCGAACTGCCCTCGACCAGCTATTTTTCATCGGCCGATTCCTTCGGCATGGTGCGCGGCGGGCATATCGACCTGTCGATCCTCGGCGCGATGCAGGTGGCGCAGAACGGCGACCTCGCCAACTGGATGATCCCCGGCAAGATGGTCAAGGGCATGGGCGGCGCGATGGACCTCGTCGCCGGCGTCAAGCGCGTCGTGGTGGTGATGGAGCATTCCGCCAAGGACGGCGCCAAGCTGTTGAAGAGCTGCAACCTGCCGCTGACCGGCGAGCGGGTGGTCGACATGGTGGTGACCGATCTGGCGGTCTTCACCATCGACAAGCACGGCAAGGACGGCATGGCCCTGATCGAACTCGCCGACGGCGTCACGCTCGACGAGGTCAAGGCCAAGACCGAAGCCGAATTCCGGGTCGCGCTGACGAACGTGTGATTGCGATTGCGTCGTAGCGCCGTAGGGTGGGCAAAGCGAAGCGTGCCCACCATCTTGCATCGTGAATGATCATGGTGGGCACGGCGCGAAGCGCGCCTTTGCCCACCCTACGAAGTTGCATTCACGTCGTCATTGCGAGCGAAGCAATCCATAGCGTAGCAACACCGAAAGCTGGATTGCTTCGTCGCTGCGCTCCTCGCAATGACGAGATGCGCGCCCTCACCCCTCGGAGGTCGCGACCTCTTCCAGGCCGCGGTTGCGCGGCTCGACGCCCCAGGCCCACACCACCGCGATCTGCACCAGCACCAGGCCGATCATCAGCCAGAGCACGCCGGGCAAGCCGTAGCCTGTCATCAGGCCGCCGACGATGAACGGCGACACCACGGTGGCGCCGCGGCCGAGCGTGTTGCAGATGCCGTTGGCGCGCAGGCGGATCTCGGTCGGGAACAGTTCGGGCGTATAGACCCCGAACAGGATCGCGGTCTGCACATAGATCGCGACGATCAGCACGAAGCCGACCGAGAGCACGATCGCCGGATCGGACGCCGCGTCGAAGCGGGCATAGATGTAGCCGGCGACGATGGTCACCACCGAGGCGCCGATGATGCTCCAGCGCCGCCCGACCGCGTCGGACAGATGCGCGCCCAGCGCGCAGCCGACCAATGAGGCGATCGACAGCACCAGCGTATAGGCCAGCGAATTGGTGATGGTCAGCCCCTGGCGCAGGAAGAATTGCGGCAGGAACAGCACGAAGCCGAAGATCAAGGTGTTGACCGTGATCAGCACCCAGGAGCCCACGATCATGCGTTGCAGCAGCGGCGGCTTCAGCATGTCGGCGGCCTTGACCTGGGCGACCGGCGCCGGCACCACCACCGGCGGCAGCGGTTTGCCGCCGGTGGATTCGGTTTCGATCGATTGCATCAGCGCTTCGGCTTCCGCGTTACGGCCTTGCGACTCGAGCCAGCGCGGCGACTCCGGCAGATTCTTGCGCAGGTACCAGACGATCAGCGAGCCGACACCGGCCAGCAGGAACATCGGACGCCAGCCGAAGGCGGGGATGACGAGATAGCCGAGCAGCGCGGTCACCGGGAATCCGGCCACCACCAGAAACACCATCATCGACAGCCAGCGCCCGCGCGTCTTCGGCGGCACGAATTCGGTCAGGGTCGAATAGCCGACCACGATCTCGGCGCCGAGGCCGAGGCCCTGCACGAAGCGGCAGGCGATCAGCTGGTTGATGTCCTGCGCGAACGCCGCGGCCAGCGACGCCAGCCCGAAAATCAGAAGATTGATCTGGTAGGTGAAGCGCCGCCCCATTTTGTCGCCGACGAAGCCGGTGATCAGCGCGCCGAGCGTCATGCCGACGAAGGTCAGCGAGATGAATTGCAGGTTCTGCGGAATGGTCGAGAACTTGCTCTGGATCGCCGAGGCCAGCACGCCGCCGGCGACATAGAGATCGTAACCGTCGAAGAACATGCCGGCGCCGACCAGCCAGAAGATGCGGTAGTGAAACGACGAGATCGGAAGCCGGTCGAGACGCGCGCCGGCGTTTACTGCGAGAGCCATGTCAAAATCCCCCCTTTGTCATTCGAATGCGGCGCGTCTTCTGTCGGACGCGGTGTGGCCGCTGGTTGTCGGTTCAGTTCAGGCGGCGCTGGGTCGCCGTGTCGCGGTACCAGTCGAACGGTTGGTCGTGTGTGGCGACCATCACGCTCTTGGTGTTGAAGTGATCGTCAAAACTCTCGCTGCCGAATTCGCGCCCGACGCCGGAATCGCCGACGCCGCCCCAGGGCGAGGCCGGGTCGAGGCGGTGATGGTCGTTGATCCAGACGATGCCGGCCCTGACGCCGGCGGCGACGCGATGGGCACGGCCGATGTCGCGGGTGCGGATCGCGGCCGCGAGGCCAAACGGTGAATCGTTGGCGAGCCGCAGCGCATCCTGCTCGTCCTTGAACGGCGTCACCGAGGTGAAGGGGCCGAACACTTCCTCCTGGAAGATGCGCATGTTGGAGGCGACATCGGCGAACACGGTCGGCTCGACGAAATAGCCGTTGTCATGACCGGGCACCTTGGCGGCGCCGCCGCCGGCCACCAGCCGCGCGCCTTCCTCGCGGCCGGTGCGGCAATAGGACAGCACGCGGTCGCGCTGCCGCGCCGAGATCACCGGCCCGAGCTGGGTCGCGGGATCGAAGGGATCGCCGATGCGGATCGCCCTGGTCTTGGCCTGCAGCTTCTCGACGAACTCGTCATAGATCGCGTCCTGCACCAGATGGCGCGAGGCGCAGACGCAGGTCTGGCCGGCGCCGATGAAGGCGCCGAACGCGGCATAGTTCACCGCCTGGTCGACGTCGAAGTCGGAAAACACCATCACGGGCGTCTTGCCGCCGAGCTCCATGGTCTGGTGCGCGAACACTTTCGCCGCAGCCGAGCCGGCGATGCGGCCGGCCTCGGTGCCACCGGTCAGCACCAGCTTGTTGATGTCGCCATGTTCGGCCAGCAGCTTTCCCGTGGCCTGGCCGAGGCCGAGCACGACATTGAAGACGCCGGGCGGCAATCCCGCCTCGGAAAAGATCTGCGCCAGTTTCAGGGTCGTCAGCGGCGTGTATTCCGACGGCTTGACCACGGTGACGCAGCCGCTGGCCAGCACCGCGGCGAGCGACTTGCACATGATCATCAAAGGATGGTTGAACGGCGTGCAGTTGGCGACGATGCCGATCGGGGTGCGCAGGGTATAATTGAGATAGGAGCCCTCGACCGGGATCACCGCATCGCGCCGCGACAGCGCAAGGCCCGCGAAATAGCGAAAGAAGTCCGGCAGCCGCGACAGCTGGGCGCGGGTCTCGTTGAGCGGCCGGCCGTTGTTCAGCGTCTCCAGCCGATACAGGGATTCCAGATTGGCCTCGAACGCGTCCGCCAGCCGATTGACCAGCCGGGCGCGGGCGCGGATGTCCATGCCGCCCCAGGCGCGGCCCTCGAACGCCGCGCGCGCGCTCTTCATGGCGCGGTCGACGTCTTCGGCGCCTGAATTCGGAATCCGCGCGATCACCTCGCCGGTGGCGGGATTGCGGACATCGAGCATCTCGCCACTGCCGGCCTCGATCTCGCGGCCGTCGACGAAATTGCCGTGGATCTCGACCCCGGCGGTGGTGGGCTTGGCGGGAATGTTCACAGGTCTCTTCCTTCGACGACGACGGCGTTGCGCTTGAGTGCCGGCAGCACGCGTTTTTCGGTTTGGCCGATATGCGCCTTGATGATGCGCGCGGCGGTGCGCGCCTCGCGGCGCTGCATCGCCTCGATCAGCGCGACGTGTTCGGCCACCAGCTGCGCCGGATCGTGTCCCCTGACATTGGCGACGCTGACGCGCACCAGCCGGTCGGCCTGCCCGATCAGGTCGCACAACGCGGCCGCCATGCGGCGGTTGCCGGAGGCATGCGCCAGCGCGCAATGGAAGGCGCGGTTGTAGGCGATGAAGTCCTCGTGACCGCCGGCGAACTGCCTGAATTCGTCAAGCGCCCTCAACACGTCGTCGGTCGCGTTCTCGATCGCCTCGGTGACGCAGGCCGGCTCCAGCGCGAAGCGGAACCGCAGGAGGTCGCGGGCGTCCGCCAGCGAGATCGGATTGACCCGGTAACCCTGGCGCGGCTGCACCGTGACGAGATGCTCGCGCTCCAGCCGCAGCAGCGCCTCGCGCACCGGCTGCCGGCTCACCGCATAGCGCTCGGCGAGTTCCTGCTCGCGCATATCATCGCCGGGCGCCAAGCGGCATGTCAGAATATCAGTCCGCAGGCTTTCATAGACATTATCCCGCAAAAGCATCGATATTTTCCTTGATGATGGGCTCTATCTTGCAGCCGTGAAATATCACGTCAAGGGATAAGGGTTGAAAATCCCGGATTTTGATCTATCAAGAGAGCTCCCGACCCAGGCCGGCTTCCGACGCCGCCGCCTGGCAACGAGCAAGCAAACGAGGCTGCCATGGATCGACTTTTCGCCAACGGCACGGTCAATGCCGCGCAGTCCGGCCTGGGGGCCGGCAAAGGCCCGGCACTTCTGCTGTTTCATTCGTTGCTGTCGGACCGGGCGAGCTTCGACGCCATCGTTCCCGAATTGGCGCGGACGTTCCGGGTGATCGTGCCGGAGCTGCCGGGTTTTGGCGGCTCGAAAGCCGTCGGCGGTGGTCTTGCCGCGATCGCCGACCGGATGGCGGAAGCGGTGAAGGACGCGGCCGGCAGCGATGAGGCGATCGTGCTCGGCAATGGTTATGGTGGCTTCGTCGCGTTGCAGATGGCGATTCGCCATCCCGGCATCGCCAGCCGGCTCGTGCTGGCCGATTGCGGGGCGGCATTTTCGGAAGAGGGGCGGCAGGCCTTCCGCAACATGGCGGCGGCGTCGAAAGCCAAGGGGCTGGCGGCCATCACCGAGGTGGCGATGCGGCGGCTGTTCGCGCCGGAATTCCAGGCGCAGCATCCGGATTTGATGGGCGACCGCCGCGAGGCGTTCCTGAACACCGATCCGGAGGTCTTTCAGGCCGCCTGCGCGGCGCTGGCCGAGCTCGACCTCCGGCCGCAGCTGCCTGGGGTCAAGGTGCCCGTGCTGGTGCTGGTCGGCGAACATGACGAGGCGACGCCGCCGCCGATGTCGCGCGAACTGGCGGCGCTGCTGCCGGATGCCCGCCTGAAGATCCTTGCCGGTTGCGCGCATGTCCCGCAGCTGCAGGCGCCGCAGTCGTTCCTGGAGGCGGTCGGCGATTTCATGCCGCAACCCTCCGCGGCGAACTGAGGCTTACCTGATCGAGCGGTCGCGCCAGGCGCGGCCGGCGGGGCCTATAGCAGCCGGATCGCGAGCCAGACCGCGGCCCACAGGATCAGCGACAGCGCCAGAATCGAGACGGCGACGGCGGCCAGCGCCCAGATACCGGGACGGGTTGCCGACGGCGATCCGCCACCGCCGGACGGAAAACCGTCATGGTGCGGAACCTGTCCGCGGATTCCGAAAATCCAGAGAAGTGCTTCCAGGACGAACAGGCCCATAGGCTCGGCTCCAACTTGCGTTTTGCAACCATGGTCCGGAAACCGGGCCGGCGCCTTGCGCGAGCGCAAACCTGGCCCGGGCTACGTAGTTGCCCGGAGCCGGATTCGGCGTCTGCTTTGCGCGAACGCAAAGTCACAGCCCGGTTTTGCGGTAAAACTCCGGAAATTGGGGAGGTGCCCCGAGACCGGTTCGATCCTTCGGGGGCGAGTTGTGCGATGAATTTAGAGTTTGCGGCCCATGCCGTGCAGGAACGGCTGCCGAGCTATACGAGCGATCCGGCCGTCCCGCATTTGACGCCCGCCATCGGGTCCGACAGCTACGCCGAATGGTTGAAGGCCATTCCGCAGCACGCCACGGCGTCGCTCTATCTGCACGTCCCGTTCTGCCGGTCGCTGTGCTGGTATTGCGGTTGCCACACCGCCATCGCCAATCGCGACCAGCCGATCGCCGTTTATGAATCGGCGCTGCGCTGCGAAATCGATCTGGTGTCGAACCAGATCGCCCGCCGCCTCAAGGTCGACCACATCCGCTTCGGCGGCGGAACGCCGACGATCATGGCGCCGGAGAGTTTTGCCGATCTGATCGGAGCGATCAGGCAGGCCTTCTTTGTGCTTCCCGCGGCCGAAATTGCCGTCGACACCGACCCGCGCACGCTGGCCCCCGCGATGATCGAGGCGCTCGCCCTTGGCGGGGTGAACCGGGCGAGCCTCGGCGTCCAGAGCTTCGATCCCGTCGTCCAGCACGCCATCAACCGGGCGCAGAGTTTCGAGCAGACCGCCGCCGCGGCCACGGGCCTGCGGCGCGCCGGCATCGCCGGCATCACCCTCGACCTGCTCTACGGTCTGCCGCACCAGACGATCGCGTCCTGCCTCGATACCGTCAGACGCTGCGTCGAGCTTCGTCCCGACCGCTTCGCCGTGTTCGGCTACGCGCATGTCCCGGCATTGAGGAGACATCAGCGCATGATCGGCGAGGGCTGGCTTCCCGACAGCCTGGAGAGGCTCGACCAGTCGGACGCGATCGCCAACGCGCTGACGGAAGCCGGTTATGTGCGGATCGGGCCCGACCATTTCGCGCTTCCGGGCGAGGCGAAGGCCGTGGCGCTGCGGCAAGGAAGCCTGCGGCGGAACTTGAAGGGTTATACGGCGGACGCCGGCAACATCGTGCTCGGCTTCGGCGCCAGCGCCATCGGACAGCTGCCGCAAGGCTATGTGCAGAACGCGGTTCACACCGGCGCCTATTCGGAATCCATCGCCAGCGGCAGACTGGCGACGGCGAAGGGTTGCGACCTGACCGACGGCGTCATCGACATCGACGACGCTGCGCCGACCCTGGCAGACAATCCGCCCTTTCTCGTTCGCAGCGCCAAGTCGCTCGTCGACGCGCCTGTGGATTGGTCGACGCGGCTGCGAAGCCGGGCGGGTTTAGCTCCTTTTCGTTTTGATTGAATCGAAACGGGGCTCTGCATCTCGATTCTGACGGGTTTTCTTAATGCGCTTTAGCGTCGCGCCCTTCGCAGAAGCCGTCATGTCCGGCGATACCGAGGAATGGCGAAGCATGCGTGAAGTTTGCGCCGTCACAAACAGGGCCCGCGCCGTCGGCGTTATTGTTGGTAGACTGCGATTGCGCCGCCCGATCAAGCCAGAGTTTGCGCTGGCACAACATGGACGCGCGGATCATGACGCTGGCGGTGATGAGCCGCGCCACGCTCGGGCATACCGGCCAGGAGCTCACCGCGTCGGCGGCGATACAGGCGATCCATGCGGCGATCGTCGTCGCGGCGCTGGCGCGGATTTGTGCGGTGATCGAGCCGGCCCGCAGCGAGCCGCTGCTACATCTGGCGGCGTTCGCATGGGCCGCCGCATTCTTCGGATTCGCCGCCGCGTTCGGACCGCTGCTGGTCGGCAGTCGCCGCCGCAAGTCGAGCTGAGCAAACACATTGCCGGTTTGCTATCCCTGAATGATCGTCACGCGCGAACGGAATGGGTCCCGGCGAGAGAAAGTGACGTTAAGGTTTTCGGGCCGGTAACCTTTACAGCGCATTAAGCGCAATGACCTCGTAGCAAGCCAACGGCGCTATTGGAGGCGGCAACGGAGCAATTTCAGCTCTGGCGTGACTGTTTTGAACCCGTTCTCGCAATCCGTCTCGGTTAGTGCGCTGATAACTAAACAAACAGCGGTTGGTCGAAATCCGCGCCTCGGAGTTTTTTCGCTCTTTCCGATTCAACCATCGTTAAGTTCCGCTGGCGTTAGGTGCAGGGGTCAAAGAATTGGCATCCAACTCTAGAAGGAAATAACATGTCCGGCATTGTTCTCTCCGCATCGGTTCGCCAGAACCTGCTCTCGCTGCAGTCGACCGCTTCGTTGCTCGCGACGACCCAGAATGACCTCGCCACCGGCAACAAGGTCAACTCGGCTCTCGACAACCCGACCAACTATTT
>Ga0302279_10004126_pt1 | contig 17433 bp, 16 predicted proteins | sample III_Bog_N3_3_FD_194541 | JGI IMG/M metagenome (GOLD analysis project Ga0302279, IMG submission 194541) | Peat permafrost microbial communities from Stordalen Mire near Abisko, Sweden - III_Bog_N3_3 | ecosystem: Environmental > Terrestrial > Soil > Wetlands > Peat | place: Sweden: Abisko...
CGCGGCCTACGCGCAGGCCGACGACGCGATCAGGAGCTTCGTCGAAAAAAGCGGCGCGCCGTTCCTGCCCATGAGCATGGCGAAGGGCCTGCTGCCCGACCTGCATCCGCAATGCGCCGGGGCGGCGCGCTCCACCGTGCTGAAGGACGCCGACGTCGTGATGCTGATCGGCGCCCGCCTCAACTGGCTGTTGTCGCACGGCAAGGGCAAGACCTGGGGCGAAGCACCCAAGAAATTCATCCAGGTCGACATCGAGCCCAGGGAAATGGACTCCAATGTCGAAATCGCCGCTCCCCTGGTCGGAGACATCGGTTCCTGCGTCGCGTCCCTGATCGAGGCGATGGGCTCCGGCTGGTCCGCGGCACCGGCGGAATGGCTGGGCGCGGTCAAATCCAAGCGCGACGAGAACGTCGCCAAGATGGCGCCTCGCCTGATGAACAACAACTCGCCGATGGACTATCACGGCGCGCTCGGCGTGCTGCGCACCATCATCAAGGAACGGCCCGACGCCATCCTGGTCAACGAGGGCGCCAACACGCTGGACCTCGCCCGCGGCGTCATCGACATGCACCAGCCGCGCAAGCGGCTCGACGTCGGCACCTGGGGCGTGATGGGAATCGGCATGGGCACGGCGATCGCCGCCGCCGTCGAGACCGGCAAGCCGGTGCTCGCGGTGGAAGGCGACTCCGCCTTCGGCTTCTCCGGCATGGAGGTCGAAACCATCTGCCGCTACAACCTTCCGATCTGCATCGTCATCTTCAACAATGACGGCATCTATCGCGGCACCGACGCCAATTCGGCCGGCAACGATCCGGCGCCCACGGTGTTCGTCAAGGGCGCCCGCTACGACAAGATGATGGAAGCGTTCGGCGGCGTCGGCGTCAACGCGACCTCGCCGGATGAACTGAAGCGCGCCGTCAACGCCGCGATGGACTCCGGCAAGCCGACGCTGATCAATGCGGTGATCGACCCGGCGGCGGGCTCCGAGAGCGGCCGCATCGGCAACCTCAATCCGCAAAGCATCCTGAAAAAGAAGTGAACAGGAAACCCATCGACATCATTCCCCGCGCAGGCGGGATGAAATATTTTTGAAGGAGACCACCGATGACCAAAGCGCTGAACGGCGTTCGAATTCTCGATTTCACCCACGTCCAGTCGGGACCGACCTGCACGCAATTGCTGGCATGGTTCGGCGCCGACGTGGTCAAGGTGGAGCGTCCCGGCGTCGGCGACATCACGCGCGGTCAGTTGCAGGACATCCCGAATGTCGACAGCCTGTATTTCACCATGCTCAACCACAACAAGCGCTCGATCACGCTAGACACCAAGAACCCGAAGGGCAAGGAAGTCCTCACCGAGCTGATCAAGAAGTGCGACGTGCTGGTGGAGAATTTCGGCCCCGGCGTGCTCGATCGCATGGGATTTCCCTGGGAGAAGATCCAGAGCATCAATCCGAAGATGATCGTGGCGTCGATCAAGGGTTTTGGACCGGGGCCTTACGAAGACTGCAAGGTCTATGAGAACGTCGCGCAATGCACCGGCGGCGCCGCGTCGACCACGGGCTTTCGCGACGGGCTGCCGCTGGTCACCGGCGCCCAGATCGGCGACAGCGGCACCGGTCTGCATCTGGCGCTCGGCATCGTCACCGCGCTGTACCAGCGCACCCAGACCGGCCGCGGACAGAAGGTCACTGCCGCGATGCAGGACGGCGTCTTGAATCTCGCGCGCGTAAAACTGCGCGACCAGCAGCGCCTCGCCCACGGTCCGCTCAAGGAATACAGCCAGTATGGCGAAGGCATCCCGTTCGGCGACGCGGTACCGCGCGCCGGCAATGATTCCGGCGGCGGCCAGCCCGGCCGCATCCTGAAGTGCAAGGGCTGGGAGACCGATCCCAATGCCTACATCTATTTCATCACCCAGGCCCCGGTCTGGGAGAAGATCTGCGACGTGATCGGCGAGCCCGGCTGGAAGACCCATCCCGATTACGCCAAGCCGCCGGCCCGGCTGTCGCGCCTCAACGAGATCTTCGGGCGCATCGAACAATGGACGATGACGATGACGAAATTCGAGGCGATGGAGATCCTCAACAAGGACGACATCCCCTGCGGTCCGATCCTGTCGATGAAGGAACTGGCCGAGGATCAGTCGCTGCGCGCCACCGGCACGGTGGTCGAGGTCGATCATCCCACCCGCGGCAAGTACCTGTCGGTCGGCAACCCGATCAAACTGTCGGACAGCCCGAGCGAGGTGCTGCGTTCGCCGCTGCTCGGCGAGCACACCGACGAGATCCTGCGCCAGGTGCTCGGCTTCTCCGACCACCAGGTGGCCGAGATCCACGATTCCGGCGCGCTCGATCCGCCGCGCAAGCAGGCCGCTGAATAAGCACGCACCTGTTTTTGGCAGATTTTCGAGGGCCGCCCGTTCGGGGCGGCCCTTTTTCTTTACTATCATACCTTCAATAGGGAATGCCTATCGTCCGATATTGCACTGCAAAATGGAAAATGCTGCCATGCAAACAAACAGGTTGTTGGTGGCATCTGGTATACGTAGATTGGGGTTCAGAACGAGCGACTGCTTCCCTGACGCAACAAGGCAATCCCCATGTCCAAGACCGCTTCCATCGCGTTCGCGCCTTCCGGCGTCCCGTTCGGACGTCTTTTCGCGGCGATCGACCGCCTGCTGCTGACCTACGCCGAGATCAACATCCGCAACGGCGACACTCTCCGCTGCGACGTCTGATCTTCGCCTCCAGGCCTTCCGCCTGAGCTGACGGCACCAGGACATTTCTCGAAATGGCCCCGATCTTCGGGGCCATTTTTTATTGGACTGGTGTTCCGGGAGCGCCCGATGCGGCGCCTTCCGCGGTGCGGTACGTACCAATCGCGCCCTGCGGCAAAATCGGCCTTGCTAGTTGGAATATGATATACCACAATTTCAACTGTAGCGCCCGGCGACCTCTGCGTCGCGTCCAAGAAGCGCGCATTGGAGGAAACGATGACCGTTAACGCCGCAACCGCGCCCAGTCAGGCACCGTCCAACGGCTACCGCTGGATGCAGCTCATCATCGGCGTCGTCTGCATGGCGATGATTGCCAATCTCCAGTATGGCTGGACCTATTTCGTCAACCCAATGGCGAAGGCGCACTCTTGGGACGTCGGCAGCATCCAGATCGCCTTCAGCATCTTCGTCGCGCTGGAGACCTGGCTCACCCCGCTCGAAGGATTGATCGTCGACTCGCTCGGTCCGCGACGCGGTCCGAAACTGATGGTCGCCGCGGGTGGCATTTTCGTTGCGATCGGCTGGCTCATCAATGCCTGGGCCGGATCGCTGGAGATGCTCTATCTCGGCGCCGTGGTATCCGGCGTCGGAGCCGGCGGCATCTACGCCACCTGCGTCGGCAATGCCGTGAAATGGTTTCCCGATCGCCGCGGTCTCGCCGTCGGCCTGACCGCCGCCGGATTTGGCGCCGGCGCGGCCGTCACCGTGATCCCGATCCAGATGATGATCGCCTCGGTCGGATATGCCGACACCTTCTTCTGGTTCGCGCTGGTGCAGGGCGGGGTCATCTTCGTGGTGGCATGGTTGCTGCGCTCGCCGCAGCCCGGCGAGGTTCCGACCGGCTCCGCGGTCAAGGTGCTGTAATCGAAGAATTCGAGCACACCGGGCCAGATGCTGGCGTCGCCGGTTTTCTGGCTGCTCTACGTCATGTTCGTGCTGGTGTCGGCGAGCGGATTGATGGTGACGGCGCAGATCGCCGTCATCGCCAAGGACTACGGCGTCGACAAGACCGTGCTGCTGTTCGGCGCCGCCACGCTGATCGTGGCCGGCATCATCGACAATCTCGCCAACGGCGGCGCGCGGCCGTTCTTCGGCTGGGTGTCGGACCAGATCGGACGCGAGTTCACCATGGCGATCGCCTTCACCGCGGGCGGCGTGGCCTACTGGCTGCTCGGCTCGGCGGGCACCACACCGTGGACCTTCGTGATCTGCGCGGCGCTGATCTTCTTCACCTGGGGCGAGATCTTCAGCCTGTTCCCCTCGACCTGCACCGACATGTTCGGTCCGAAATACGCGACCACCAACACCAGCCTGCTGTATACCGCCAAGGGCGTTTCGGCCTTCGTCGTTCCGCTGGCCAATCTCCTGAAAACCTATACCGGTGACTGGCACGCCGTGTTCGCCGTTGCCTCGATCATGAACTTCATCGTGGTGGCGATGGCGCTGTTCGTGGTGCGGCCGATGCGGATATCGATCAGCGCGTCGGAAAACAAGAACACGGTCGGACACGCCCACCCAGCCGAGTGACGGGCCGCCGCGGCGGTAGCTTCAAGGCGAAAGACAAATAGTTTCGCGAAAACGAACAGAGGCGCACCCTGGTTGCGCCTCTGTTTTTTGCCCGTGGGGATCGCCCTGCCGATATACCAGGAAGCTGTTTTTCCGCGGCGAGGCACCCCGCCCTCGGGAAGGCCGGAGCGATCGGCGTGCCAAGAACGTCAATATCACTGCTGTTTTCTTTCACTCGATGAGCGCAGAATTATTGACAGGACCAAATTGACAATTGGCATAATGTATACCAATCTTTCCGAAGCTGGAGATATCCTCCGGTTCATCTGACGGAGGTTGCGATGCAAGTCGGAGACATCCTGCGCAAGAAAACCGCACGCGTTGCGACGGTGCGGATGAATGAAACCGTCGCCATTGCCGCCCAGTTGATGCGCGCCAGCAATATCAGCGCGCTCGTGGTCAAGGACGTCGTCCGCACCGAAGGCAATACCGCGGTCGGCATGTTCACCGAGCGCGATGTCGTCCGCGCCATTGCCGAGCACGGCGCGGCCGGCGTCAATCTGAAGGTGTCGCAACTGATCTCGGTGCAGCAACTGGTCTCCTGCGGTTCGACCGACACGCTCGAACATGTGCGTCACCTGATGAACAAGAACCACATTCGCCATCTGCCCGTGATCGACAATTACAGCCTGATCGGCGTCATCAGCATCCGCGACATCTCCACCGCGTTCGACGACGAGGCCAGCGCCGCGGCCCGCCCCGCCTCCGCGGCCTGAACCAGGGTCCGCTCCGGCGCCACTACCCGGCCTTTCGCAACAGCTTCAGCGCTTTTGCATGAGGCCGTTGCCGCGCCCGCGCGCCCTGCCCGGTAGACTTTTGCCGGGCATGCCGTCATCGTGCCCCCGAAATCTCAGAAAACACGAGGTGCGGGCATCCGCGCCGGGGAAACAGGGACGGAACATGATCAAAACGCGGTTTACCGAGCTCGTCGGCGTCGAACATCCGATCGTGCAGGGCGGAATGCAGTGGGTCGGCCGGGCCGAACTGGTCGCCGCCGTCGCCAATGCGGGCGCACTCGGCCTGATCACCGCCTTGACGCAGCCCACCCCCGAAGACCTCACCAAGGAAATCGCGCGCTGCCGCGAGCTGACCGACAAGCCGTTCGGCGTCAATTTGACCATCCTGCCCTCGATCAAGCCGCCGCCTTACGCGGAATACCGCCAGGCGATCATCGAGAGCGGCATCAAGATCGTCGAGACCGCCGGCAACAAGCCGCAGGAGCATGTCACCGAATTCAAGAAACATGGCGTCGTGGTGCTGCACAAATGCACCAGCGTCCGCCACGCGCTGTCGGCCGAGCGCATGGGCGTCGACGCGATCTCGATCGATGGTTTCGAATGCGCCGGGCATCCCGGCGAGGACGACACCCCCGGCCTGATCCTGATTCCGGCCGCAGCCGACAAGGTCAGGATTCCGATTATCGCCTCCGGCGGTTTCGCCGATGGCCGCGGCCTGATCGCGGCCCTGGCGCTCGGCGCCGAAGGCATCAACATGGGCACGCGCTTCATGTGCACCAAAGAGAGCCCGATCCATCAGCTGGTCAAGGAACGCATCGTCGCCAACGACGAACGCGAGACCGAGTTGATCTTCCGCACCATGCGCAACACTTCCCGCGTCGCCAAAAACGCCATCTCCACCAAGGTGGTCGAGATGGAAAAGGCCGGCGCCAAGTTCGAGGATGTCCGCGAACTCGTTGCCGGCGCGCGCGGCAAGATGGTCTACGCCACCGGCGACGCCGACGAGGGCATCTGGTCGGCAGGCCAGGTCCAGGGACTGATCCACGACATCCCCACCTGCGCCGAACTTGTGTCGCGCATCATGCGCGAGGCCGAAGCCATCATTCAAACCCGGCTCGAAGGCATGATGTCCGGCGGCCGCCGCCAGGCCGCGGAATAAGCGGTAAAGCGTTTTCGAGCGAAGCGAGAACGCGTCACGAAAACGCGTCAAATCAAGAAGCTAGAGAAAGGGCGCTAGTACCTGGAATCACAAATCGGTATTGCCGCCCACCCTTCGAGACGGCCACTTTGTGGCCTCCTCAGGGTGAGGTCTAACCTGTTGAAACACCACAACCTCATGCTGAGGAGCGAGCGACGCGAGCGTCTCGAAGCATGGGCAGCAAGCGACTCACCTATCTCACATAGTCAGTACCAGCCCTCCCCCAGCCAGCAGAGAATACATTCATGAAGGCCTATGTCTACGGCGCCAACGGCGCCGAAATCACCGACGTGGCAAAACCCTCCCCTAAGGGCACGCAGGTGCTGGTCAAGGTGCACGCCTGCGGCCTCAACCGCGCCGACCTCGGCATGACCAAGGGCCACGCCCACGGCAGCGCCGGCGGCGTCGGCGCCGTGCTCGGCATGGAATGGGCGGGCGAGGTCGCCGAACTGGGGCCGGATGCGAAGGGCGTCAAGGTCGGCGACAAGATCATGGGCTCCGGCGGGGCGGCGTTCGGCGAATATACGCTGGCCGATCACGGCCGGCTGTTCCGCGCGCCCTCGAACATGAATTTCGAGGAAGCCGCCACCCTCCCCGTCGCGCTCGCGACCATGTACAACGCGGTCGTCACTAATGGCGCGCTGCAGCCCGGCCAGACCGTCCTGATCCAGGGCGCGAGTTCCGGCGTCGGCCTGATGGCGCTGCAGATTGCAAAACTCAAGGGCGCCAAAACCGTGATCGGCTCGTCCACCGACCCGATGCGCCGCGGCCGCCTGAAGGAATTCGGCGCTGATCTCGCGGTGGATTCATCCGATCCGGGCTGGGTCAAGCAGGTGCTGGACGCCACCGGCGGCGAAGGCGTCGACCTGATCGTCGACCAGGTCTCCGGCAAGGTCGCCAGCCAGAATCTCGCCGCCACAAAGATAAAAGGCCGCATCGTCAATGTCGGCCGGCTCGGCGGCACCCATGCCGACTTCAATTTCGACCTGCACGCCGCCCGCCGCATCAACTATATCGGCGTCACCTTCCGCACCCGCTCGATCGAGGAAATCCGCGAGATCTTCGACGAGGTCCGCAAGGATATCTGGGGCGCGGTCGAATCGCGAAAACTGCAATTGCCGATCGACAAGGTGTTCGCCTTCGACGATATCGGCAAGGCGTTCGACCACATGGAAGCCAACAGGCATCTCGGCAAGATCGTGGTGACGCTGTAGCCGCCGGCTGGATATCGGCCTGACCGGCCCAGGAAGAATCGATGGGGTCATCTGTCGACGCCCTCACCCGGATTGCGCGCGAGGTGCTGGCCCCGACCGACAGGCTGCGCGTCGGCGCGTTCTTCGGCAGTCCGCTGTCGATGACGAGGGATACCGGCACCAGGGAAGTGCACGGCCTGTGCATCGACCTCGGCCGGGAGCTGGCAAAACGGCTCGACGTCCCCTTCGAGCTGGTCGGCCATCAGCGCATCGCCGAGGTGCTCGCCGCCATGCAGGCGAGCGATGTCGATTTCACGGTGAGCAACGCCACGCCGGCGCGCGCGGAGATCGTGGCGTTCAGCCAGACCCTGATTTCGCTCGAACTCGGATACATCGTTCCGGCCGCCTCGGCGATAGTCGGCCTTGCCGACGTCGACAGACCCGGCCTTCGGGTCGGAGTTACCCAGGGCAGCACCTCGCAAGGCACCCTTCCAGAACTCCTGCCTAATGCGATCGTGGTGCCGGCGCAGAATTCCGCGCACGCCGTCGAAATGTTCGAGCGCGGCGAACTCGATCTGTTCGCGACCAACAAGCCGACCCTGTTCGAGATGTCCGACCGGATGCCGGGCGCGCGGGTGCTCGACGGCCGCTGGGGCGTCGAGCACATCGCCATCGCGGTTCCCAAGGGAAACGAAAGGGGACGCGAGGCGGCCATGGAATTCCTGCGCCGCTTCGTCGCGGAGGCGCAGGCCGGCGGCCTGCTTGCCCGGGCCGTGGAGCGCGCCGGCCTCAGAGGCGCCTTGACCAGCGGATAGCGCGGATTTTGGCGCCCGATATCGATGAATTCCAATTCGATCGAGTCTTTTATGTTGCATGCGGGGCTGCTAAACCCCCGCGCATGAACGCCCCCGCCCACAACGTCAAATCCCGCGTCGCCGCGATCTCGGTATTTGCCAGTGCCGGCATGGCTGCGGCCAAATTCGCCGTCGGCGTGGCGATCGGCAGCCTCGCGCTGATCTCCGAAGCGCTGCACTCCTCGGTCGACGTGGTCGCGACCGTCATCACCTGGATGGTGGTGCGGGTATCCGACCGCCCCGCCGACGAGGAACACCATTACGGCCACGGCAAATTCGAGAGCATCTCGGCGCTCGGCGTCATCGCGATGCTCTACGTGCTGGCCGGCGGCATCCTGGTGGAGTCCTACAGCCGCCTGCGCGAGGGCGTAGCGCCGCCGACCGTCTCGGCGATCCCCTTCATCGTCCTGCTGGTCGACATCGCCGTGAATTTCTGGCGCGCCCGGGCGCTGCACCGTACCGCGCACGACACCAAGAGCCAGGCCCTGGCCGCCGACGCGCTGCATTTCGCCTCCGACGTGCTCGGCTCGCTCGCCGTCATCGCCGGACTTGCGCTGTCGGGGTTGGGATATGCCTGGGGCGACGCCGCCGCGGCGGTCGCGGTGGCGGTGATGATCGCGCTGTTGGGCCTGCGGATGGCGCGCTCCACGGTGGAGACCCTGCTCGACCGTGCCCCTGAAGGCGCCGCGGAGAAGGCCAGCGCCGCGATCCGCGCGGTGCCGGGCGTGGTCGGTATCGAGCGCCTGCGGGTGCGGATGGTCGGCGCGACGCACTTCATCGACGCCATCGTGGAAGTGCCGCGCACCTATCCGATCGACCGCGTCGAGGAGATCAAGCGCAAGGCGCAGGCCGCGGTCGTCGAGGCGCTCGACGACGCCGACCTGACGTTCACCGCGGTGCCGGTCGCGCGCGACAATGAGAGCGTGCGCGAGCGCATCATGGTGATCGCCCGCAATTCCGGGGTCGCCATCCACCACGTCACCGTGCACGACCTCGGCGGCCGGCTGAGCGTCAGCATCGACCTCGAGGTCGACGGCGAGATGGCGCTCACCGCGGCCCACGACATCGCCCAGGATCTGGAGCGCAACATCCGCGACGAGTTCGGCGAGGACGCCGAGGTCGACACCCACATCGAGCCGCTGGAACCGGAAATGCCGCTGGGCACCGACGCCGCGCCGGACCGGGTCGCGACCATCGAGTCCGCGCTGTCGCGCTTCGCCGCCGACACCGCGGTCCACGACATCCACAGCGTGCGGGTGCGCGACACCGACGCCGGCGAAGTCGTCAACTTCCATTGCCACGCCGCGCCCTCGATGAGCGTGATCAAGGTCCACGAGAACGTCGACCAGATCGAGCGCGCGCTCCGCCGCGCGTTTCCGACCGTCAAGCGCGTCATCAGCCACGCCGAGCCGCCGGACGCGTAGGCGGCGTCCGCACCGCGCGCGCGTTCCCGTTTCGGACTCGTCCGGCAGGTATTATTGCGGGCCTTCGGCCACGCGATTCTTCGTTGGACAAGATTTATTTGAATTAACGAATCGTTGACTCTCGACAGCCCGCGAAAACTGGATTCAAATCACTGTGATTCGGAACGGGACTGGGGCCCTTCCGAACCGGATGCAAAAGGTTCTCCGAGGGGGTCAAAGGCATGGCGCGTGCACACGCGGCGAGCGCATGCGTCCAATCCGATTCGATCAAGGGATTGGCGCAGTCGATCGCGAAACCGGCCTACCACCGGCTGTTGATAGCCGAGCCCGCGCTTCGCCGCGCAGTGCCCACCCTCATCATTGCCTTCCTGATCACCATCTGCCTCGGCGCCTTCGTGCAGGTGGTCGACCAGAACCGGCAGAAGCGCTCCGCGGTCAAGCGCGACCTCGCCGCGCTCGCCGACGTGCTCGCCGAACGGCTCGACCGCATCGGCGCGGCCCACCAGAAACAAGCCGCGACGTTCGAACGCCTGCAGCTGCTGCTGCCCGGCCTGATCCCGTCCTGGGGCGTCGCCGCCGGCCGCCATGTCATCGTGCTCGGGGCCGACCAGCGCGTGCTCGCCCGCGTCCCGATCGATGCCGGGCTCGGCGACACCAGCCGCATCCTCGACGTCCTCAGCGCGGCGCTGCCGCTGAGCGCGCCGGCCCAGCAGGCCAGCGTCACCGACATCACCCTGCCCAACGGTTCGGGCGCGCTGGCGGTCCAGCACATCATCCCGTCGCTGCCCGGCCAGGTCATCATCATCCAGGAGCACATGGACTCGCTCTGGCAGTCGGACGCGGCGCTGTCGGTGACGCTGTCGGCCACCACCGGTTTCGTGGTGCTGATCCTGGGCTTCGCCTTCCACTGGCAATCGACCCGCGCCCGCGAAGGCGACCTGATCAACGACGCCGTGCGCGGCCGCATCGATACCGCGCTCAACCGCGGACGCTGCGGCCTGTGGGACTGGGACCTGTCGCGCGGCCGGATCTTCTGGTCGCAATCGATGTTCACCCTGCTCGGCCTCAACACCCGCAGCGACCTCCTGACCTTCGGCGAGGTCAATGCGCTGGTGAAATCCGACGACATCGACCTGTTTGCGATCGCTGATCAGCTGATCTCCTCGAAGATCGATCACATCGACCAGACCTTCCGCATGCAGCACACCGACGGCCACTGGATCTGGCTGCGGGTGCGCTGCGAACTCAGCCAGGGCGCCGCCGATTCTGGCCTGCACCTGATCGGCATCGCCGTCGACATCACCGAACAGAAGAGCCTCGCCGAGAAGACCGTGGAGGCCGATCTGCGGCTTCGCGACGCCATCGAGACCATTCCGGAAGCCTTCGTGCTGTGGGACGCCGGCGACCGCCTGGTGCTGTGCAACTCGCACTTCCAGCGCCTGCACAAGCTGCCGGATTCGGCCGTGACGCCGGGCACCTCCTACGAGACCGTGATCGAGGTCGGCAGCATGCCGGAGGTCCGCACCCGGCTGCACGACGCCGGCGCCCCGGCGCCGGGCGCGCGCACCTTCGAGGCGCAGCTCGACGACGGCAGCTGGCTGCACATCAGCGAGCGCCGCACCAAGGACGGCGGCTACGTTTCGGTCGGCACCGACATCACCCGCATCAAGGAACACGAGCAAAAGCTGGTCGACAACGACCTTCGCCTGCGCGCCACCGTGATCGACCTCAAGCGCTCGCAGTCCGAACTCGAAAGCCAGGCGGTCGAGCTCGCCGACCTCGCCGAGAAATATTCCCGCGAAAAGACCCGCGCCGAGGAAGCCAACCAGACCAAGTCCAAATTCCTCGCCAATATGAGCCACGAGCTGCGCACGCCGCTCAACGCCATCATCGGCTTCTCCGAGATCATGGGCAGCGGCATGTTCGGCACGCTCGGCTCGGAGAAATACCAGGAATATTGCCACGACATCCTGACCAGCGGCCACTATCTGCTCGAAGTCATCAACGACATCCTCGACATGTCGAAGATCGAGGCCGGCCGGATGAAGCTCGACATGGAGCAACTCGACCTGTCGAGGACGCTGGCGGAGTCGCTGCGCGTGGTGTCCGGCCGCGCCGACGACAAGAACCTGGTGCTGGATGCGGATATCGAGGGCAGCATTCCGCTGGTGGCCGATCGCCGCGCCATCAAGCAGATCATCGTCAACCTGCTGTCCAATGCCGTCAAGTTCACCCCCGACGGCGGCAAGGTGGTGGTGCGCAGCCGGGTGCTCAGCAACTCGATCCAGCTTGTCATCGCCGACACCGGCATCGGCATCGCGCCGCATTCGCTGCTGCGGCTCGGCCGGCCGTTCGAACAGGTCGAGAGCCAGCTCACCAAAACCTATCACGGCTCCGGGCTCGGGCTTGCGATCGCCCGGTCGCTGACCGGCCTGCATGGCGGGACGATGCGGCTGCGCTCCAAGCTCGGCGCCGGCACCGTGGTCTGCGTGACCCTGCCGCGCGACGCGCGCAAGGCCCGTGGCAAGATGTCGGCGGCAGCCTAGCTCGGTTCAAGAAGTCGGCCGGGTCACGTCTCCAGCGTCGGCGCGACCTCGCGGGCGATCTGGACCAGGGCGGCGATCAGCGGCGTCATCGGATCGCGCTGCGGGATCACGAGGCCGATGCTGTAATTGACCTCGGGATCGGTGATCGGAATGCTGCGCACGGTATCGGCCAGTCCCAGCGTCTCCGCGAGCTTGGCCGGCATCACGCTGGCCCAGCGGCCGGTCTTCACATGGGTATAGAGCACCAGCAACGAGTTCGAGGTCAGCGTCGGCGTCGCCTCGGCGCCGACCGAGCGCAGCGCGCGGTCGATGATGCGGCGGTTCTGCATGTCGGGCGTCAGCAGGCACAGCGGCACCTGCCCCACTTCCTTCCAGGTGACGGAGGCGCGATCGCCGAACATCGCATCCGGCGCGGTCAGCAGCCGGTAGCTTTCGTTGTAGAGCGGAATGGTGCGGACCTTGCCGATCGGCTCGTTCTCGATATAGGTCAGCCCGGCGTCGACCTCGAGGTTTTCCAAGAGGCCGAGCACATCGGCCGAGGTGCAGGACTGGATTTGAAAACGCACGTCCGGATAGCGCGCGCGAAACGGCGTGGTCAGCGACGCCACCATGCCCAGCACCGTGGGGATCGCCGCGATCCTTATCTCGCCGGACAGCTTGTCCTTCAGCCCGTTGATTTCCTGGCGCATGGCGCGGACGTCGCCGACGATGCGACGCGCCCAGTCCAGGGTCCGCTCGCCCTCGGGCGTAAAACCCTGAAACCGCGAGCCGCGTTGCACCAGCATGACGCCGAGGATCTCCTCGAGCTGCTTGAGGCTGGTCGACATCGTTGGCTGGGTGACGCCGCAGGCCTCGGCGGCGCGCCCGAAATGGCGTTCCTTTGCCAGCGCCAGCAGCAGTTCAAGCTTTTCGATCACGATGAAAACCTCACGATTCCATGGCGACGAATATCACGCTCGACGCCGGACCAACACGTAAAACGGCCGCCTGCGGCGAATGCGCGGCGGATCCGTCCGTCCCGCTCATTCTATTTTCCAAACGATTGATTTCATACGCCTATTAATCGCATTTCCGTATCGCAGCACGGGACTGCTTTATTGATCTTTCATCATTTCCGACTCTCATTGCCGCTTCACAAGACGCTCGAGCGAAGGCGCACCAACGACGGCCGTTTATGTGGAATGCCGCGCGCGGCGCCGAGATCATCGCCGGCCACACGCAGCTCGAAGGCGCGACGCTGGTGATCCTGCATGCACTGCAGGAGGCGTTCGGTTACGTGCCGGAGCCCGCGATCCCTATGATCGCCTCGGAGCTCAATCTGTCGCGCGCCGAGGTCCATGGCGTCTTCACCTTCTACCACGATTTCCGAAAAGAGCCCGCCGCCCGGCATGTGCTGAAACTATGCCGCGCCGAAGCCTGCCAGGCCGCCGGCGGGGATGCGCTGGCGGCTGCTGACCAGCCGGCTTTCGGTGGAGATGGTGCAGATGGCGGCCGCGATGGGCGCGCCACTGCTGGTCGCGGTCTCCGTGCCGACTCCGCTGGCGGTACGGATGGCGGACACCGCCGGCATCGCGCTCGCCGCCATCGCGCGCGCCGATGATTTCGAGGTGTTCACACATCCCCAGCGAATTGTCGCCGGTGCGGCAGCGCGAGCGGCTGTCCAAGGAGCTGTTCATGTCGCCTGACCGGCTGATCTACATGGCCAACCAGATTGGCAAATTCTTCGAGAGCCAGGGCCAAAACATGGCGGTGCCGGCCTCGATCCCGAAATGTGCGAGGCCCTCGCCACGCTCGGGGACGCCGTGGTGGTCCAGTCCTAAGGGCCGCCCGAAAAGTGCATTGGCACGGCTTTACACCAACCGGTAAAGGATCTGGCAACCTATAGGTGCTTAGCTCGCATCCATCGTGCACCGGACTGTAGGTGGCCTATGCTTAAAGATGGCAGCTATTCCGCCTGGTTCAGAACCCAGCGTGGCGAGGGAACCGGCATTGTGGAGCTCAGCGCCGGCAAGGTGACCGGCGGAGATGCCTTTTTCGCCTACGCAGGGTCATACGTCGAGGATGGAAATACGTTCACGGCTTCGATCGCCGCGCAGCGGCACACGCAGGGGCCGTCTTCCGTTTTCGGCATCGACAATGTCGACCTGACGCTGACCGGCAAATCCTCCGCGACCGTGACGGCGTCATGCAGGGGAACCGTCAAACAGATACCGGGCATGACTTTCGAAGCCGTTCTCATCCGTATCGCGGATCAGCCGGAAAATCCCTCTGTGCGTGGGCGCCTGGGTGGTCCCAAACCCGTGCCGGACCACGCGCAACAAACCATCCGCCGCATCTGAAAGAATTTTGGCCATGCCATGTCGCCCAGCGCCGCCGGGGCGGCGGGTATCGATCGGGCGCGGTCTCGTAGCGCGGGGCGGATCAAGTCCGCCGGCGGGCCGCGCTGGTCAAGCTGAGGCCGCGTTCGTGGTCCTCAGCAGGGGTGAGCGGCCAGTTTTTCCTCGCTGAAGAACTGCAGCGCGCCGTAGCCTTCCATATCGACGGCGTAGCGAAAGTTGCCGTCCTCCGTCGGGAACACGGCAACGACGATGCCGTCCTCATGGTCGTCGGCGGCTTTCTCGACCGTCTCGCCGATTGCAAACTTCGCCATCGAACACTCCTTCTGGAATCGTCGATGTCATTGTCTCCATCAATTGGTTAATAAACTTTAAGCAATTTTGCCTTTGTGATTGCCAACCCTTGGCGGAAGCACACCGCGTCCGTTGCCCGCGGCGCGAACCCGCTATTCGAAGGCCTTGCAGCCTCCGGCGCGGCTCGGTGGACTTGCGCGTAAAATCCAATTTCCCGAGCCGGATCAACGTGATCTGGTCGTCCGGTCCTGCTTTGAAAAATATTCCGGTTTCCGTTTACCCCAAATCACTTTTATAACCCCCGCCATCCCGTCCCACCGAGAGAGGCGTTTCGCGTTGGCTCGCAATGACGGCCCAGGTGAACCGCGGCGCCCCCTCACCGGAGCTACCCCACCCTGCCCTCGACGATCTCGCGAAACACTCGCCTCACCTCGGCCTGGGTTTCCATGACGCGCGCCTCGAGCGACGAGAAATCCGGCGCGTCGCCGGCCCGCGCCATCACGCGCAACAGGTCTTCGCCCGCGGTTTCCGGCCTGAACCCCTCGCTGACGCACAGCCGCAGGATCTGGGTGAGGTCGTGATAGAGGTGCGCCGCCGAACGCAGCACCTCCGCATGCGATGGCGGCAGCACGCCGAGGCGGGCGGCGCGGTCGAGCACCTGCAGGGTCGAGACGTCGAGAATGCCGGGCTTGTCGGCGGCGTGCACGAGTTGCAGGTATTGCGCGACGAAGTCGATGTCGACCATGCCGCCGGAGGCATATTTCAGATCCCAGACGTCGTCCTCGCCCTTCTCCTGGGCGATGGCGCGGCGCATCTCGGCCACGTCGTTGGCGACGCCGGCAGCATCGCGCGGCCGGGTCAGCACCGCGCGTATGACCTCTTCGATTTTCACGCGGAAGCCCGGCGGCGCCGAAATCACCCGCGCGCGGGTCAGCGCCATGTGTTCCCAGGTCCAGGCCTCGCGCTCCTGATATTGCGCGAAGGAACTGACATGCGACGCCAGCGGCCCGGCGCGGCCCGAGGGACGCAGCCGCATATCGACATCGTACAGCACGCCGAAATTGGTCCGGGTGGTGAACGCGCTGATCAGCCTCTGGGTGAAGCGCGCGAAATAATGCGCACCATGCAGCGGCCGGGAGCCATCGGAATCCGGATGCTCAGGATCGAAATCATAGAGCAGGATCAGATCGAGATCGGACGCGGCGGTCATCTCGCGGCTGCCGAGCCGGCCCATCGCCACGATCGCGGTCTGCTGCCCTGCGATCCGGCCGTGCTGTTCCGCGAAGCGGTCGATCACCAGACCATGCACGGTGTCGACGATACCCTCGGCGACGTCGGCGAAGGCGGTGCCGGCCTGCTGGGCGGAGACCGTGCCGGACAGAATGCGGGTTCCGATCAGGAACAAGCTTTCCTGGCCGAAGAGCCGCAACCGGTCGAGGAACTCCTCGTAGGAATTCGCGTCCGTCAGGGTCGCTTCCAACCGCCTGGACAGTTCGCGCCGGTCCGGCATGGCGCCGAAGAAGCGCGGATCGATCAGCCCGTCCATCAGTTGCGGCTGCCGTGCCAGCATGTCGCCGAGTCGCGGCGCGGCGCCGAGAACGAGCGCCACCAGGGCGACGAGATCGCGGTTCTGGCTGAGCAGCGAAATCAGACGTCCGCCGCGTTGCAACGCCTGCAGGAAGCGGTCAAAGGCGGTCACCGCGCCGTCGGGTTCCTCGGCATGCGCCAGACCGTCGATCAGCGCGGGCAAGAAAGCGACGAACGCGCTGCGCGTCGCTTCCGACCTGAACACGCGGTAGTCGCCGTTCATCCAGTGCCGCACGGTATGCGCCACCATGATCGGCTTCTTGAATCCGAGCGCGCCGAGATGCGCGAGCAGCCGGGGATCCTCGGGGCCCGCGCTGTACTCCACCGGCGGCAGCTTGACGGTGCCGGTTGGATCGCCCTCGAACAGCTTTCCGTAATGCGCCTGCACGACATTGAGGTGGCCGAGCAGATCGCCAGCGAATGCGGTTCGGCCGTCATAGCCGAAGAAGCGGGCAAAACGCTCCACCGCCTCGACTTCGGCAGGCAGGCTGTGGGTCTGCTCGTCCGCGATCATCTGCAAGCGATGCTCGACCCGCCGCAGGAATTCGTATGCGGCGGTCAACTCGTCGCGCGCGGCATAGGTGATCCAGTCGCTCGACGCCAGCAGATTCAAGGCCTCCAGCGTCGGTCGCACCCGCAATTGCCGGTGCCGGCCGCCCGCGATCAGCTGCTGGGTCTGCGCGAAGAATTCGATTTCGCGGATGCCGCCTCGGCCGACCTTGACGTTGTGGCATTCGACCGCGATCTCGCTTTGTCCGCGATAGGTCTGCATCTGGCGCTTCATGTCGTGGACGTCGGCAAGTGCTGCGAAATCAAGGTGCTTGCGCCAGACGAAGGGCGATATCTCCGCGACCAGCGCCGCGCCGGCCCGCGCGTCGCCGGCGCAGGGCCGTGCTTTGATCATGGCCGCGCGTTCCCAG
>Ga0302279_10004128_pt1 | contig 17423 bp, 13 predicted proteins | sample III_Bog_N3_3_FD_194541 | JGI IMG/M metagenome (GOLD analysis project Ga0302279, IMG submission 194541) | Peat permafrost microbial communities from Stordalen Mire near Abisko, Sweden - III_Bog_N3_3 | ecosystem: Environmental > Terrestrial > Soil > Wetlands > Peat | place: Sweden: Abisko...
CACCGTCGCGAGGAACGAGCCATCGACGGCGAGAGGAGCCTCGGGCGCAAAGCTCGCCGTGGCGCCGGCGTAGGTGACGGCGCCGGCGAGCGGCGCCCCCTGGTTCGTCACGGTGAACGTCGCCGCGGAGATCGTCGCCGGGTCCATCGCCACGCTGAACGTCGCGCCGATCACCGCGCCGGCGGCGACGTCGAGGGCGCCGTCGGGCGGGCTGGTGGAGGTGACCGTCGGCGGAGGGGTGTCGGCGACGGCACGGGTGGTGAAGCTCCAGGCGTGGCCGGTCACCAGGGCGTTGCCCGCCAGATCCTCGGCCCCGGTCGTGATCGTCGCCGTGTAGACCGTGTTGAGCGCGAGGGCGATGGTCGGAGTGAAGGTCGCCGTCACTCCGGAGTAGGTCACCGCTCCGGAGGTCGATGCCCCCCCGTGCGTGAGGGTGAAGGTCGCCCCGGTGAGCGTGGACGGGGCCATCGCCTCGCTGAAGATGACGTCGACCGTGGCACCGACGGCCACGTCGGTGGCGGCGCCGTCCGGGACCGTCGCGTTGACCGTGGGCGAGGTGGTCTCCCCGATCCCCCCCGCGCCGCCCGCGCCGGACACCCCGCTGGATTGCAGCATGCACCCCATGGCCGCGAGCGCGGCCAGCAGCAGGAGGAGAGCTCCTGGTCTCGGATGGTTCATGGATCACTCCTGTCGAGGAGGATTGGCTCGACGACGAGCTCACCGGTCGATCCGGTGAGGCCATGAGGTCCGATGCACGATCAGGCCCGTCGAGGCGCCCGTCGATCCCGGGCGTCCACGCCCGGGAGGCCTCGCGCCGGCTGTCCATCTCGCCACACCTGTGCGGGTGAGCCCGCCCGAGGCTAGGGCCGGAGGTGCCGCGCCCGCGGATCGCGGCTGCGATAGACGTCGAGCACCGCGAGCGTCTCTTTCAGCGAGGCGTCGTAGTTGAGCACGTTGCCCTTGGGGGTGGCGTACTCCAGGTAGAGGTTGTCATCGGTGGAGACGGGGATCGGCTCATCCCACCCCTTCGACTCGAAGACGAACCGATCCAGGTCGCCCTCCGAGGTGACCAGCTCGTCGAAGAGGTCGACCAGGTGGGCGCCCGCCAGCGTGGCCCGCAGCTCGGGCCGCGCCTCCAGCGCCAAGAGCCGCGCCGCCGAAGCCTCCAGCGGCGCCTCGCTGGCGACCAGGATGCCCTGCGCGCCCCCGACGAAGAGCGCCACGTGGGGGAACGCCCCGCGCAGGGTGTGGACGATGGCGGCGAGCTCGCGGCGGCGGATGTGGTGGAGCTGCACCCACTGCTGGAGGACGCCCTCGGGCTTGAGGCGGGCGTGGGCGAGGGCGTAGAACTCCCGGCTGTAGAGGCTGGAGGCGCCGGCGAACCAGACGGAGCTCAGCTCCATGGTGATGAGGTCGTAGGGCTCGGTCGCCACCAGGAGCATGTTGCGGCCGTCGTTGATCTCCAGGTGGACGCGCGGATCGTCGAGCGCGCCGAAGGTCTGCGGGGTGTAGAAGCGGCGCGAGGCCTCGACGATGGACGGCGAGATCTCGGCGACGTCGATGCGGGCCCAGGGGTAGCTGGCGATCGCGCCGAGCGTGGTCCCGGTGCCCAGCCCGATCACCAGCGCGCGATCGAAGCGGTCCACGAAGAGCGAGGGGAAGTGGGCGAAGCGCCGCTGCGCCGCCATCTCCGCGCCGTCGTCGCCCTGGAACTTGCCGTTGGTGTACATGGTCCGCACCGCGCCGCGCCGGGCCACGGTGGTGACCCCGCCGTGCACGTCCTCGCGCACCATCTCGATGGCGTCGGGAGGGGGACCGACCGTGAAGTAGACGTTGGCGCCGCTGGTGAGCCGCGCCATGTCCCAGCGCGGCAGGGCGGCGGCGACCAGGATGGCACCGGCGGCCACGGCGATCGTGCGAGGGCGCGAGGGGCCGCGCGCTGCGACGATCGCCGCCAGCGCGAAGACCGCCGCGATGGCCCGGAGGGCCCCCTGCGAGCCCAGCGCGGGGAGGACGAGGTAGCCCGCGAGGATCGAGCCCGCGATGGTCCCCACGGTGTTGGCCACGGTGAGCCGACCGACGCGCGCGGCGACGTCGAGGCGGGCGGAGATGCGGAGGAGGAGGAGCGGGAAGGTCGACCCCATCCACAGGGTCGGCAGCGCCAGGATCGCCAGCGCCGCCAGCGCCCGGCACGCCTCGCGCCCCGCCCACGAGGTGACGTAGCGGCCGGCGAAGGTGAACACGCGCGGCAGCTCGGCCCAGAGCGGGAGGGTGATGGCGAGCGCCAGGGCGGCCGCCGCGAGGCCCCGCGAGAGCGCGCCGGGGCCGTGCCTCCGGGAGAAGGCGGGCATGCGCGCGGCGCCCAGCGCCAGGCAGACCAGGAAGACGGCGAGCATCAGCCCGAAGGCATAGGCACTGTTGCCGATGAGCAGCGCCAGCAGGTGGGTCTCGACGACCTCGGCGGCGAAGACCAGGAAGCCCGAGACGAAGGCGAGGCCGAGGAGGAGGCGCTCGTCGAAGAGGCCGTCGTCCAGCGCGACGGCCGGGGTGGGAGCGTGCTCGCGGCCGGGATCACGGCGGACCGGGGCCTCCGCCGGCTGGGCCCGGCCGGTGAAGAAGGCGATCGCTCCGATGGTCACGTTGGCGAGCGCCGCGGCGGTCATGGTGCCGCGGATGCCCAGCGCCGGGAGGATGGCGTACGCACCCGCGAGCGCGCCGAAGGCCCCCCCGGCGGTGTTGAGGGCGTAGAGGCCGGCGAGCCCCCTCTCCCCCGCGATCACCCGCGAGAGGAGCGGCAGCGTCGCGCCCATGGCCATCGTCGGCACCACCACCACCATCGCGGTGAGCCCGGCCCGCGCCAGCGTGAGCGCCCACATCGACCCGGGGGCCGAGCGCGCCAGGGCGACGTAGAGATCGGTGAGGGACGCCAGCGCCGCGGGGGACGCGACGCACATGACGCCCACCACCATCTCCAGGGCCCCGTAGGCCATCAGCGGACGGCGCACCCGCCCCGCGTTGCGCCCGCCGAAATGGGCGCCGAGCGCGAGCCCGGCCATGAAGGCGGAGAGGACCGCGCTCACCGCATACGCGGTGGCGCCGAAGACGTACCCGAGGAGCTTCGAGAACGCGACCTCGTAGAGGAGGCCGGTGGCACCCGAGATCAGGAAGAGCGTCGCGACGAGCGAGAACCGGGGGCGCACGGGGCGCGGACCCTAGTCCAACGCCGCGGCGAACGCGGCGCAAATGGGAGCGGAGGCGCGCGGCCTCCCCCGCGGGGCCGAGGATCCGCCGCAAAAGGCTGGCTCGGCAGGCCCTCGTGGTACGATGCCGCGGCCCTCGATGGATGGGGGACGCATCGCATGGAGCCCCCGTCCCCCCCCTCGTCCGGTCTCTCCCCGGGCGACGTGATCGCCGGCAAGTTCCGGCTGGAGCGCGTCATCGGGCGCGGCGGGATGGGCGCGGTCTGGGCGGGACGCCACCTCCAGCTCGACATGCCCGTGGCCCTCAAGTTCATCGAGCCCGCGTCGGTCACGCCGGGGGCCGCCGGCGATGGCGCCGACGCGCGGATCCGCTTCGAGCGGGAGGCGCGGGCGGCCGGGCAGATCCGCTCTCCGCACGTCGTCCACATCCTCGATCACGGCATCGACGGGGACCGCCCCTACATCGCCATGGAGCTGCTCGAGGGCGAGGACCTCGGCCAGCGCCTCCGGCGCGAGCGGCGGATCGGGCTCCTCGCCGCGAGCCGCATCGTCACCCAGGCGGCCAAGGCCCTGCGCCGCGCCCACGAGGCCGGCATCGTCCACCGCGACCTCAAGCCGGGCAACATCTTCCTCGCCCGCTTCGACGACGACGAGGTGGTCAAGCTCCTCGACTTCGGCGTGGCCAAGATGCGCCGCGCCGGCGCCATCGACGAGCCGCTGGCCACCCAGGTCGGCGTCGTCTTCGGCTCGCCGTCGTACCTGAGCCCGGAGCAGGCGCGGGGCGCGCGGGCCATCGATCACCGCAGCGATCTCTGGTCTCTGGCGGTCATCCTCTTCCGCTCCATCACCGGGGTGAAGCCGTTCGAGGCGGCGTCGATCGCCGATCTGGTCGTCAAGCTCTGCATCGATCCCCTGCCCGTCCCTTCCCGGGTGGCGCCGGAGCTGCCCCCGGCGATCGACCGCTTCTTCGAGCGGGCGTTCGCGCGTGATCCGGACCTTCGCTTCAGCTCCGCGCCCGAGCTGGCCGCCGCCTTCGAGGCCGCCATCGCCGCCCCACCGCCGCTCCCCGTGCTCGCGATCGCGGAGCCCGTGGCCGACCGGCTCCTCGCCGAGCCCACCCCGTCGACAGGGACGTCGGCGTTCCCGTCGGGCGGGTGGCGGCAAGCGCCGGAGCCGTCGAAACTGCACGCGGCGCGGTCTCGATCGCGCAGCCCGCGGGTCCTGGCGGCGATGGCGGCGAGCTTGGGTGGCGCGGCGCTGGCGGCGCTGGGGATCCTCCTTGTCGCGCGCCAGGGGCCGCCCCGCGCCGGCGCTCCCGGAGCAGCGCCGCAAGCCTCCGCCACGAGCCGTACCCCTCCGGCGTCGAGCCTCCCGGAGGGCCTCCCGAAGGGACCGCCGGAGGGACCGCCGGAGGACCAGGCCGCCCCCTCGCCCAGCGCGTCTTCGCCTTCGCCCGAGGAGCCGCCCAGCGCGCCCCTCGAGCCGCTCGACGACGCGGCGAGGTCCGCCGCTCCTGCGCCGAAGGCGAGCGCGGGCCCGCACGGCCCGCAGCGACCGGGCAAGAAGCGGCGACCCAACTTCGGGTATTGAACGGGACCGATGCTCGCGCTCCGTCTCTCCCTGTGCGCCGCGATCCTGGTCGCCTCGGCGACGATCGCCGGGGGCGCGCTCGCCGCGGGGTCGGTCGCCGATCGGGAGGCCGCGCGCTCGCTGGCCAGCAAGGCGTACCAGCTCTTCGAGGCCGGGGAGTACCGGCGCGCGATCGACCTGTTCCACCAGGCCGACGCGCGCTTCCACGCCCCGCCCCACCTGCTCTACGTGGCGCGAGCGCAGGCCAAGCTCGCCCTGCTCGTCGAGGCGAAGGCCACCTACCAGCGCGTGCTCGAGGACCGGCTCACCGCCGAGGCGCCGCCTCCGTTCAAGGAAGCCCAGGGCTCGGCCCGCTCCGAGCTCGCCGAGGTGGAGGCGCTCACGCCCTCCCTGGTGGTGACGATCGCGGGTCCGACGCCGGCGGGCGCGCGCATCCTCGTGGACGGGGAGCCGCTCGCCGCCGGCGACCTGGGGCGGCCGGTCCCGCGCAACCCGGGCGCGCACACGGTCGTCTTCGCGGCGCCCGGCGTCGCCGGGGTGGAGCGCGCCGTGGTGCTCGCCAGCGGCGGAGGCGACGAGCGGGTCGAGCTGCCCCTGACGGCGCCCGCGGCGCGGACCGTGGTGGCCGGGGGGATCCTTCTCGCGCTGGGGACGATCGGCGTGGGAGTGGGCACGACCGCCGCGATCCTCCTGCCGCGCGCCTCCCCGGCGCGGGTCAACGACCTGCGCGTCGCCGAGATCGCCGGCTTCGCGGGCGGGGGGGCCGCGCTCGCCGCCGGGGTGGTCTTCCTCACCCTGCACGCGAGGGCAGTGCCCACCTCGGTGAGCGGCCCTGCACCTCTCTTGCGCATCGGCGTGGGGCCGGGCTCGGTGAGCGTCGGCCACGCGTTCTGAGAAGCGCTCGATCCGGAGGGGTAGGCGCGCGTCACACACATTTCGCTTGCCGCGCGGTGCGCTGGCTTCCTAGGGTTCGCGCGCCTTCTATGGACTTTCTCCACCTCGCGCGAAGAGCGCTGCTCACGGGTGCCTGTGCGACCGTGCTCGGCGGCGCCCTCGGCTGCAACGATCCCGCACCCACTCCCGAGTTGCACGGGCAGGTCCACCTCACCCTGCTCCACACGGCGGATATCCATTCGCGGCTCTTCCCCTACAATCTGCAGCTCTCGGAGGTGGACTCCGGACTGGGGCTGGGAGCGTCCGGGGCCATCATCAACACCGGGGGCGCCGCCCGCGTCTCGCACATCATCGGCCGGGAGCGGGCGCGCGCCGATCGGGTGCTCCACCTCGACGACGGCGACTCGTTCGAGGGCGCGCCCGTCTTCAATTTCTACTCGGGCGAGGCCGAGATCCGCACCCTGAGCGCGATGGGCACGGACGCGTCGCTGGTCGCCAACCACGAGTTCGACCGCGGGGCGCTCAACCTCGGCACCCAGCTCCAGAAGTGGGCCGACTTCCCCGTCCTCGCGGCCAATTACCTCTTCCAGGATCCCTCCACGCCCGGGGCCTCGCCGCTCGGCGACATCGTGAAGCCGTTCACCGTCTTCGAGCTCCAGGGCCTCAAGGTCGCCGTCATCGGCATGGGCAACCTGTCGAGCCTCACCTCGATCTTCGACAGCCCCAACCGCCTCGGGATCACGCCGCTCAACACCACCGAGACCGCCCAGTTCTACGTGGATCTGGTGCGGCCGCTGGCCGACGTCGTCGTCGTGCTCTCCCACCTCGGCCTCGACGTGGACGAGGCGATGATCCAGTCGACCACCGGGATCGACGTCGTCCTCGGCTCGCACAACCACATCGTTCTCCAGCCGCCCAAGCAGATCCAGGACTGCTCCGCCTTCAGCGAGCTCGCGCCCGACGGCGTGACCACCCGCAACTTCGTCCTCCAGGATCCCACCAACGGCGGTCAGGTCGACGTCGGCTGCCAGAACGACGCGGGCTGCGGCGCCGACGGCTACTGCTACGGCAGCATCGACAGCATCGCGATGGGCATGGGCATCTGCAAGCAGAAGCGCTACTGCGCGCCGCGCGACGTCCTCCTCGCCCACTCCGGCGCCTTCGCCAAGTACGTGGGCCGGCTCGATCTCATCCTCTCCAACGACCCGGCCGACCTGCCCCCGCCCTGCACCGCCGACGGGGTCCCCGCCGGCTGCTACGACAAGGTCAACGGGTTCGAGCTCATCAGCCACGACTACCAGCTCTTCCCGGTGACCGATCAGACCCCGGTCGACCCCATCGTGGAGACGGTCCTCGAGCCCTACGAGCAGGGCCTCGACGCGCTCGGCAACCTCTCGCTGCTGGTCGGCTACGCCCTCGCGGGGTCGGACCGCTCCGCGAAGGGGGGCGGCGACTCGCCGCTCGGCAACATGATCAGCGACGCGATGTGGCTGCGCCTCGGCATCCAGACCGACTTCGCGCTCACCAACACCACCGGCATCCGCACCGACCTGGTGCCCGGCGTGGTGACGGAGGACCAGATGTACAACATCTTCCCCTTCGACAACGCCATCACCAAGATGGAGCTCTCCGGCGACGAGGTGCAGCAGCTCTTCGCCTACATCGCCCAGCGCTCCACCAGCCGCGGCTGCGTCTCCCAGGTGCAGATGGCGGGCGCCCGCGTGTCGATGGACTGCACCCTGCCGGCGTGCAGCTGCGGGGCAGGTCAGGTGTGCGATCCGATCGAGGGGATCTGCGTCGACCAGGGCAAGTGCGGGGGCGTCAGCTGTCCGACCGGCTACGCCTGCGACCCGATCAGCGGCACCTGCGTGACCGAGATGAACCTGGGCGCCGCCACCAACATCTACATCGGCACCTACAACCCGCCGATCCACTGCCTCTCGGACAACGACTGTCCCGACAAGACCCCCAACCAGTGCGACGTGCAGGGCGGCATCTGTTACCAGCCGATCCAGCCCATCGCCAGCTACGAGCTGGCCACCTCCGACTACCTCGCCGGCGGCGGCAGCGGCTTCATCGTCCTCAAGCGCAACACCACCCAGAACAACACCCACGTGCTCCAGCGCGACGCCGTGATCGACTTCATCCGCGCCGGCTTCCCCTGCGGCTCGGACGCCAACGGCAAGCTCCCCTCCTGCTCCTACGACACGGACTGCGCGGCCCTCGTCGGCACCTTCGTCTGCGCCTGCCCGGAGTCGGTGATCGACGGCGCGCAGTGCGTGACCGGCCCGGCGGGCTGCTCCGGCAAGGGCCAGTGCGTGCTCGCCCAGTGCCGCGACGACGTGGCCGCGTTCCAGCGCACCACCTGCCAGGCTGCGCCCAACACCTCGATCGAGCAAGCGTGCGAGATCGGCCTCGCCCCCTGCGTGGCCGGCGGCGAACAGTGCAAGTTCCTCGCCTGCGTCGACCAGCGGCTCGGCAACTTCCCCGACGGGCGCATCCAGATGGTGGGCCAATGAGACAGCACCTCCTCCTCCTCACGACCGTCGTCGCGATCGCCGCCGCCTCGTCGAGCTGTTCGAGCCAGCCCGGCACCGCCGATCTCGGACCGGGGACGTTCGACGTCCAGATCCTGACCGTCAACGGCAGCACCACCCTGCCCCCCGTCGACGCCCCCCTCCCGGCCAACCAGGGCCAGACCCCGGAGCTGTGGGGCTTCACTATCGCGGCGCACACGCCCACGGGGGAGATCGACACCACGTTCAACGGCTACGTCCGGCTCACCCTCGCGCCGGGCACGGTCCTGGCGGTCACCGGCACCGGGGCCAACGGGCAGAACATCCTGCTCGCGAACGGGCAGGCCACCGGGGTCGTCCAGGGGACGGCGGTCTACGGTCCCGCCCGCCTCTGGGTCGAGGACCTCGGCTACGTGCCCGCGGCGCCCGGCACCGTGCCGGCGTGCTCCAACGGCATCGACGACAACCACAACGGCCTCATCGACTTCCCGTCCGACCCTGGCTGCTACTACGCCGACGACGACACCGAGGACGGCGGGACCTACGCCGCCGGCGTGTCGCCGCCCGTGCAGTACGCGCTGCCCAAGGTCTCCGACGTGCGCGGCCGGCCCGAGGGCGGAGCGCGCACGCCCTTCCCCAACGAGGCCATCGAGATCGCCGTCGCCGACCCGGCCAACCTGATCGTCACCCGCATCTCCAGCCAGGGCTTCTACGTCACCGACCTGAACCCGGCCGAGGTGGACGCGGGCTACAACAGCCTCTTCGCGTTCAACTTCTCGGTCCCGACCAACATGCGCCTCTGCGACCGGGTGACCAACCTGGGGGGCACCGCCAGCGACTTCTACGGCTTCACCCAGCTCGGGTTCCCGTCGTACGAGACCAGCTACACCGTCCTCGGGGTGGACGGCGGCCTCATCGACTTCGACGCTGGGATCCCTGGGTGCCAGGTGCCCGAGCCGCTGCCGATCCTCGCCAGCTTCTTCACCGGCGACAAGAACACCACGTCGAAGAACCTCTTCGGCCTCGAGTCGGGCCTGGTGCGCCTCTCGGGCTACAAGATCGCCAACAACTTCGGCCCTGGCCTCGCCAAGGGCAACCTCTTCTCGGTGGGGGTCTCGAACTGCGACTTCAACGGTGACGGGGAGATCAACTACACCGAGATCGCGGCCAACGGGAACTGCCCGGCGGGCCAGTGCGAGGGCGATTGCGCCAGCCTCTGCGACCTCGATCCCGAGTGCACGGAGTGGACCTCCTACTCCGCGCGCAGCGAGTACAAGGTCAGCTTCCCCCACTGCGCGCCCGGCGGCCAGAACTGCGCGTCGGACCTGGACTGCAACGCTGGAGCCGTCTGCACCGGCGACGCCGCCAGCATGATCCAGATCGACACCAGCACCGTGGCCACGTTCGACCCCACGGCCAACGCGGGGAGGACCCTCCCCATCGTCTCCGGCACCCTGACCGAGTTCTCCGGCGGCACCCTCAACTGGACGGTCGAGGCGCGCTGCCAGGACGACCTGGTGTGCCCCGCGGCCTGGGGCTGCACCACCCAGCAGCCGATCCCCTCCCCGCGAGCCTGCGTGCTGCCCCGCACCATCAGCGACAACGACGAAGGATCAGACTAGCCCTCATGCGATCTCCGGCCCAAAGCAAGCGTGTTCCCTTCGTGGGGGCCCTCCTCGCGTCCCTCAGCGCGTTCGCCCTCTGCACCACCGCGCTGACGGCGCCGGCGGCCGCGCAGCAGGACGACACCAAGGCTTCCGCAGCGGCGCTCCGCGACCGCGCGCGCGCCTCGCTCACCAGCGGCGACATTGCGGGCGCCTGTCAGCTCTTCGAGCAGAGCTACCAGGCCTCCCGGGCGCCCGGAGGCACCGTGCCCTCGGAAGAGGTCCTCTTCGACCTGGCGGACTGCCACGATCAGCTCGGCACCAAGGCGCAGGCCGCCACCGAGTTCGAGCAGGTGGGCGCCTCCGCGAGCCCCCGCGCCGCCGAGGCCAGGCGACGCGCCGCTGCGCTGCGGGCCCCGGCCGTGCTGCCGCCCCCGCCGCTGCCGCCCTCTGCGCAGCCCCTCGGCATGCCGCCGCCGCCCCCGCCGCCCGGCGGCCCCCTCGGCGACGCCACGCCCCCGCCGCCCCCTCCGCTGTCCGACGCCGTCGAGACCCTCACCGCCGGTCCGCCGCCGACCCACCTCGGCGACTTCATGGATACCCGCCTCTCGTGGACGTTCGGCGACGACGACGTCCTCCACGCGACCGGGCTGGCCTACCCGCTCTCGCCCAATTTCAGCATCGGCGACCGGCCGCAATACCGCCTCTTCTTCGACAACCTCAACTCGCGCTTCGGCGGCCGCGAGAACCTCACCCACCTGGCGCTCTACAAGAAGATGCCCGGCTTCATCCCCAAGCTGGACACCGAGGCGTCGATGGTGCTGCGCTTCGACTTCACCCAGCTCGGGACCAACACCAACAACGTCAACCAGGCGTTCTACGACGCCGGCTCGTTCATCCGGATGTTCTACCACACGGATGGTAACGCCGAGGGCAAGGTGGGCCTGGGTCTGACCCTGTGGCCGATCGACACCGATCGCTTCCGGCTCGGCTATCTGTACGACATCACCTGGGGCGGCACCAACGCGTACATCAACCAGTCCATCTTCCCCCGCATCCAGGGCAGCGCGCCGGGCGCCAAGCTCCAGTACGACGGCAAGGGGTGGAACCTGTTCGCCGGCTTCAAGACGGCCGGCATCGTCCAGCTCCAGGAGACGCTCGCCCCCGGGACCAGCCAGGTGGAGCAGATCCACCTGACCCAGGTGAACGTCGGCGTCCTCGGCGGCGGCGCGTTCGACCTCGGCGAGTACGTCCACCTCGACGTGGGCGCCGGCTACTTCCAGCAGGGCAAGTTCGATCTGCCCGACGTCGCCGGCCAGTCGGTCTACACCTACGGCGGCTCGGCGCGGCTCGTCGTCCACGACCGGGACATGCCGGTGCCGCAGTCGATCGATCTCTCGCTCTACCGCAACGATCCCAACAAGACCCAGGTCATCTTCAAGCCCGAGGTCTACTCGCCCGGCAAGACCACCTGGCTGCTCAGCGCCGAGCTCGACCAGATCTTCCAGAACCTCAAGAACTTCGACGTCGCCGGCGCCACCAAGATCCAGGAGGGCCGCGCCGCCGCGATCCAGGCCAACATCAAGTCGGGCTTCTTCCGCGGCAGCCTCACCGGCATCTACCGCGATCTGGCCTACGTGCTGCGCAACCAGCCCAGCTTCATCCCCTTCGAGACCATCCCCGCGGCCGCCAAGACCACGCCGGAGGCCTTCTTCGCGGTGGCCGCCGACTACTACTTCGACGGCCCCCGGCTGACCCCGGGCATCGGCGCGGGCCTCCAGCTCCCCGCCACCTTCCAGTCGACCTCGACCGACAGCTCGAGCGCCCCCATCGACCGCACGGTCGTGGTCCGATCGCAGGGCAACCTCGCCATCCTCCCGGTCAACCAGGGGGCGGTGCCCATCGTCCAGGCCCGCGTCAGCCTGAAGTGGGACATCTCCAGCATCCTCTCGGCGATCGTCTGGGTGCAGTACATCCTCGACAACAACGCCACCTTCGTCGAGCAGGACCCGACCGAGGGCACCGTCTCGCTGCGCACCTTCCTCAACCCGAGCTTCCTCGGCGGCGGAGCGAGCGTCCAGGCCCGGTTCTGAGGGGTCGGGGGGGGACGCCCGAAGGCGTTCCCCTCGTAGATCCACGCGATCGCGACGCCCGGCGGGCGTTCTTGACTCCCCCGATGCAACAACGCATAACGGCCGGGTGAAGCTGTCCAGCAAGGGCCGCTACGGCGTGCGAGCGCTCTTCGACATCGCCTTCCACGGCGACGGGGGCCCCACCCAGATCCGGGAGATCGCCGAGCGGGAGCTGATCCCGATGCGCTTCCTCGAGCAGATCTTCCAGGACCTCAAGCGCGCCGGGCTCATCGGCAGCAAGCGCGGGCCCCACGGCGGCTACCACCTGGCCCGCCCGGCCGCCGAGATCAGCCTGGGCGACGTGATCCGCGCGCTCGAGGGCCCGGTCGCGGTGATGCTCGCCGAGGGCGACGAGCCGGCGCGGCGCGGCGGGCCCGACGCGATCGCGGCGGTCCTGCGTGAGGTCTCCACCCGGGTGGAAGAGTGCTTCGACGCCGTCAGCATCGCGGACGTGTGCGCGCGCGGCGTCTCCCTCGGCGTCCGGCGGAAGTCGCACGAGCCGTCGAGCTACATGATCTGAACGAGCCATGGCCGCCCAACCGCTCCCCTCGCATCCCCGCGTCGTCGACAGCATCCTCGATCTGGTCGGCGACACCCCCCTCTTCGCCATTCGCAGGCTCGACGTGGAGGAAGGCTCCGCCCGGACGCGCGGGCGGGTCTTCGCCAAGGCGGAGCAGGGGAACCCGGGCGGCTCGATCAAGGACCGCATCTGCCTCGCCATGATCGAGGCGGCCGAGGCCGCCGGCGAGCTCGGTCCCGGCGGCGTGGTCATCGAGCCCACCTCGGGCAATACCGGCATCGGCCTCGCCCTGGTCTGCGCGGCCAGGGGCTACCGCTGCATCCTCACCATGCCCGGCGACATGAGCCTGGAGCGGCGGCAGGTGCTCGAGGCCTACGGCGCCGAGGTGGTGCTCACCGACCCCGCCGCGCAGATGGACGGCGCCGTCGCGATGGCCCGCGCGATCGCAGCGCGCACGCCGGGCGCCTTCTGCCCGCACCAGTTCGAGAACCCGGAGAACCCGCGGGTCCACGCCGAGAGCACCGCGCAGGAGATCCTCCACGCCCTCGCCGGCGAGCGGATCGACGCGTTCGTCGCCGGCGTGGGCACCGGGGGGACCGTCTCGGGGGTGGGCCGGGTGCTCAAGCGGCTCCGTCCGGCGCCCCGCGTGATCGCGGTCGAGCCGGAGACCTGCGCGACCCTCTCCCGCGGCGAGCGCGGCCTGAGCCGCATCCAGGGCATCGGGCCCGGCTTCGTGCCGAGCACCTACGATCCCACCGTCGTCGACGAGGTGCGCACCGTCACCGACCGCGACGCCCTCGAGACCAAGGTCGCCCTGGCCCGCCGCGAGGGGCTGCTGGTGGGCCCGAGCGCCGGCGCCAACGTGCGCGTCGCCCTCGACGTCGCGCGCGAGCTCGGCCCCGACGCCGTGGTCGTCACCATCCTCTGCGACACGGGCGAGCGCTACTTCAGCCTCGACGAGCTGGTCCGATGAGCCTCGTGGTGCTGGTCGGCGCCGGCGGCATCGGCGCGCCGGCGGCCATCGCGCTCGCGGCGGCCGGCGTCTCCGCGCTGCGCGTCGCCGACGACGATCGGGTCGAGGTCTCCAACCTGCACCGTCAGATCCTCTTCGGCGACGCCGACGTGGGCCGCCCCAAGCTCGACGCGTTCGCCGACGCGCTCCAGCGGCGCTACCCGAGGACGGCGGTCGAGCTCCACCGTGGCCGCGCGCTGCCGAGCACGGCGATGGCGCTGATCGCCGGCGCCGCAGTGGTCATCGACGCCACCGACAACTTCGCCTCCCGCTTCCTCCTCGCCGACGCCTGCGCGCTCGCCGGCATGCCCGTGATCCACGCGGCCGCGGTGCGCTGGACAGCCACGGTGATGGCGGTGAGCGCGCGCGGTCGCCCCTGCTACCGCTGCCTCTTCGAGGACGCGCCGGGCGAGGGCGCGCCCGACTGCGCCAGCGCCGGCGTCGCCGGCCCGGTGTGCGGGGTGGCCGGCGCGATCGCCGCCGATCGGGCGCTGCGTGTGCTCGCCGGGCGGGTCGACGACGTTGTTGGGGCCATCGTCACCTTCGACGGCCGCACCGATGTCCTGCGCAGCGTGGCCGTCCGCGCCCGCCCAGCCTGCCCGCTCTGCCGGGACGCCCCCACGATCCACGATCTCGACCCTGCACGCTACCAACCCCGAACCTGCGAGCTGTGAGCCCACCATGGAAAGCAACGTCGAAGTCACCGTCCGCGTCCCCACCCCCCTCCGCACCCTCACCGGCGGCGCCGACGAGGTGAAAGCGCGCGGCGCGACCGTGGCCGAGGTCATCGCGGATCTCGAGGTGCGCCACCCCGGCGTGAAGGACCGGCTCCTCGACGAGAAGGGCGTGCGCCGCTTCATCAACCTCTACGTCGGCGACGAGGACATCCGCTTCCTCGAGGGCTTGAAGACCGAGCTCAAGGGCGGCGAGCTCCTCACCATCGTCCCGGCGATCGCCGGCGGTTGACGTGTCGGCGCGCTTCGTCAGGCAGGTCCTTCTCGAAGAGATCGGAGCGGAGGGGCAGCAGCGCATCGAGGCGGCAGTCGCCGCCGTCGCCGGCGACGGGCTCGCGCACGAGATCGCCTCCCGCTACGCCACCGGGGCCGGCTTCGGCGGCCTCGCGCGCGGGGACATCGATCTCGACACGCTCGCCCCCGCTCCGCTGGTGACCCAGGAGCCGGCGCGCCAGGTGCTCGCCGGCGCCCGCGCCGCGCTGGCCGAGATGCGCCGCGCGCTCCGGACGGAGGATCCTTGAGGCACTCTCTCGCGCGCTCGCGCCGGATGGAGTCGGTGATCGAGGCCGTCGGCGACACGCCGCTGCTCCGTCTCCGCAACGTGGCGCGCGAGGCGCCCTCGGTGGAGGTCTACGCCAAGCTCGAGTTCGCCAACCCCGGCGGCTCGGTCAAGGATCGCGCCGCGCTGCGGATGATGACGACGGCGCTCGCCGACGGCCACCTCACCGCGGACCGGACGCTGATCGACTCCACCAGCGGCAACACCGGGGTGGCCTACTCGATCTTCGGCGCGGCCCTCGGCGTGCGGGTGGCGCTGGTGATGCCCTCCAACGTGACCAAGGCCCGCAAGGACATCGCCCGCGCCTTCGGCACCGAGATCATCTTCAGCGATCCGATGGAGGGCTCCGACGGCGCCATCCGCCAGGTGCGCGCGCTGGTCGCGTCCGCGCCGGACCGCTACTTCTACCCCGACCAGTACTCCAACCCCGACAACCCCCTGGCGCACTACCACGGCACCGGCGTGGAGATCCTCGACGCGCTGGGCTCCCGCCTCACCCACTTCGTCGCGGGCATCGGGACGAGCGGCACCATCATGGGCACCTCCCGCCGGCTCCACGAGTACGCGCGGCAGCACGGGCGGGCGATCCGCTGCATCGCGGTCGAGCCCACCGAGGCGCTCCACGGGCTCGAGGGGCTCAAGCACCTGCCCAGCTCGCTGGTCCCCGCGATCCACGACGCCGCCGGCTACGACGAGACCCTGCGCGTCACCACCGAGGAGGGCTGGGACATGTCCGACCGCCTCGCCCGCGAGGAGGCGCTCCACGTCGGGCACTCCACGGGGGCCAACGTCTTCGCCGCGGTGGAGATCGCCAAGCGGCTCCACAGAGAGCAGGGCGGGGGCTGCGTCGTGGCCATCGCCTGCGATCGCGGCGACCGCTACTTCCCGCCGATGAAATGGGAGAAGAGGTATCTATGGTAGGCGCCCCCGGAGAGCACCCCTGGACGCGCGGCGTCCGCGTCACCCGCGCCGTGCTCGCGGCGGTCGAGGCCGACGCGCTCCGCGGCTATGCCGCCGACGAGGAGGCGTGCGGCTACCTGCGCGGGCCGGCCGGCGACGGTCGCTGCGACGAGCACCAGCGCCTCGTCAACACCGCGAGCCGGCTGCACGCGCTCGATCCGGAGCAGTACTTCCGCACCGCGCGCACGTTCTTTTCGTTCAACGAGAAGAAGTTCGCCGACGCCCTCGACGCCGCCGCGCGCGAGGGCCGGCCGGTGAAGGTGATGTACCACTCGCACCTCGACGCGGGCGCCTACTTCAGCCCCACCGACGCCGCGGTGATGAGCATGGGCGAGCCGCCCGCGGTCGAGGGCGGCCCGGTGGTGATGGGCCCGGGGCCGGCGTGGCCGCTGGCGTTCCTGGTGACCTCGGTGCGGGCGGGGTCCATCGCCGAGCACGGGCTCTTCGTCTGGGACCCCGCCTCGCGCGCCTTCGTCGCGGCCGAGCTCACCGTCACCGACGACGGATGAGCGGCTTCGTCGTCTGGTTCACCGGGCTCTCCGGCTCGGGCAAGAGCACGCTCGGGGCCATGCTCGCCGCCGAGCTGCGCCACCGCGGCCTCCCCGTCGAGGTCCTCGACGGCGACGAGGTCCGCACCCACCTCTCCCGCGGCCTCGGCTTCTCGCGCGAGGACCGCGACGTCAACGTGCGCCGCATCGGCTTCGTGGCCAAGCTGGTGGCCCGGTCCGGCGGCTGCGCCATCACCGCCGCCATCAGCCCCTACCGCGCCGTCCGCGACGAGCAGCGCGCCCAGATCGGGCGCTTCGTCGAGGTCTACTGCCAGTGCGCCGTCCCGGTGCTCGCCGAGCGGGACGTCAAGGGGCTCTACAAGAAGGCCCTCGCCGGGGAGATCAAGCACTTCACCGGCGTCGACGATCCCTACGAGGCGCCCGAGCACCCCGACGTCGTCGTGGACACCGGCGCCGAGAGCCGCGAGGAGAGCCTCGCCCGCATCCTCGGCAGGCTGGAGGCGCTCGGGTACGTGCCGGTTGGGGGAGGCGGGCCGCGCCGCGCCGGCCGAGGGCTGGTGGCGCCGCACGGGGGGGAGCTGTGCGACCGCGTGGTGACGGGGGCCGAACGGGAGGCCCTCGCGGCGGAGGCAACGGGGCTGGTCGCGCTCCCCCTCGACGCCCGCGGCGAGAGCGACGTGGAGAGGATTGCGACGGGCGCGTTCTCTCCTCTCCTGGGTTTCATGGGATCGAAGGACTACCTCCGGGTCACGCGGCAGATGCGGCTGGAGAACGGCTTGCTCTGGCCGGTGCCGATCACGCTCGGGGTGGCGCGGGAAGCGGCCGCGGGGATCGCGGTCGGAGCGCGGGTGGCGCTGCGCGCGCGGGATGGGCGGCTCGTCGCCGTGCTCGACGTGACCGACGTCTGGTCCCCCGAGGAGGCCGGTGGGAGGGTGTTCGTGGGCGGCCCGATCCGCGTGATCGAGCGCGCGCGGCCCGTGCTCCCCGGCTACGACATGAATCCACGCGCGGTGCGCACCGCCCTGATCGCGCGCGGGTGGTCACGGGTGATTGGCCATCATGCCGAAGGCGTGATGGGGCGGGCTGAAGAGCACCTCACCAAGGCGGCGCTGGAGATCGGCGACGGGCTCTTGATCCAGGCCGCGCTCACCGGCGAGATCCCCGTCGAGGTGCGGATGCGCGCCCACGAGGCG
>Ga0302279_10004130_pt1 | contig 17417 bp, 14 predicted proteins | sample III_Bog_N3_3_FD_194541 | JGI IMG/M metagenome (GOLD analysis project Ga0302279, IMG submission 194541) | Peat permafrost microbial communities from Stordalen Mire near Abisko, Sweden - III_Bog_N3_3 | ecosystem: Environmental > Terrestrial > Soil > Wetlands > Peat | place: Sweden: Abisko...
TCAAAACCGGGAACAAAATGTTTTGGCTGCCAGAGCTGGCGGGCGGCCAGCCCCGAACCGGCGATGAGCGCGCCGGTAATGCCAAGGCGCACAAGGAACTCGCGCCGGCTGACGGAATTCTCCGGCGACGGCGACGAATCGTTCTGGTTCGATGAACTCATTTTAACCGTTATGCAATCTACTCACTTAATTTCGCCGCGCAAATACTTTCCGATGAACGCCTGCGCCTTGGCTTCGTCGGTCGCGTCGAACACGCCGCCCAATTCGCCGTCGCGCTGATACACCACTTTCCATTTGTCAAAAACCTGCGCGCCGAAAATCTTCCCGCCGTTTACGTCCGGCAGATTGGTCACGGTGCCGAACTTGCCGCAGAAATCCGCAAACGACTGCCACGCCTTCGCCGCGTCGGCGGGCGCGGCGACCATGATGAAATACGGCAGCACCGCGCCGTCAAAATTATATTTCGCCTGGAACACGTCCTTGAAATCCGACTGCCCCTGCGCGTTGTCCGGCACATACGCCACGCTGTCGGCAATCATGCCGCCGGCGGGCAGCTTGCGTCGGCCAGCCAGGCCGCGGTCGTCGGCCGGCAATTCTTTCGCACGGTTCTGCGCGATGGCCTTGGCCAGCGCCATCGTTTCGGGCTTCACATCCGAGGCGATGATTTGCACATAGACGGTGCCTTGCCGGAAAAAGTAACCCATTTCGCCGGAATAGCCGTCGGGCGCAAAGTCGAGCGGCGCACCTTTCGGGTCGCGTTCCAGCGCGAACATCCCGAACGCGTCCACCGGCGAATCGAAGCGGTATTCATAAACGTCCACATAGCTGCCCGCCGCTGCGACGACGTTGAACGAGCGGCAACGGAGCGCCTGGACATTGAAGCCCTGGTAGGCGGGCGAGCGACCGTCGATTTTTTCGTAAAGCGTGTCCGAGTTGTAAAATTCCGTGTCGCCCATCGGCGTGAGGCCGGGCAGGGAAATTTCCAGCGGCTCGCCTTTCACCGCCGGTTTGGGCGTGTCGGACGAACCTTCCGCGCCGCTGTCGGCGGAAGCCTCGGTGCTGGTGGCCGGTTTTTCGGCAACGGCGCTGGGAACGGCGGCGGCGGCCGGAGTTTCCGGTTTGATTTCAGGAGCGGATGGTGCGGTGCCGGCCTTGCCTTCCACGGCGGCGGTGGTGGATTTCAGCGAGTCGGTGCGGACGGCGAAAATATCCGGATTAAAATGCTTACCCTTGAGGGCGATGGCGACGCCGATGGCCGCCATCAAAATGACGATAATGACGCTGGCCACCCGCTCGGCCGGCGAAACCTTGATGCGGACAAACTTCTGGCGGTTGCCGGCGGCTGGTTTTTTATCGTTCGCCATGAATTCAAAATTGAGAACTGCAAAATGAGACGAACGAAAACCGAGCAGGTTTCAATTCATCATGATTTTGCGGTTCCGCAATCAGGCGAAATAGCGTTCGGCGCGGCGGATGATTTCCGGGTAGTCGGTCTTGAAATGGCAGCCGTCGCGCAGCGCGGCGAGATCCGCCTTGGACGCGTCGCGGACTGCCGCCGGCAGCGCGTGATAAAAGGCGCGCGCCTCGGTGTTGCCGTCCTGTTCGTAGTAGGTCACGAAACGGGAAATATCGTGGAAGGCAAAATCCGTCTGCTTCGCCAGTTCCTCGCAGGACGGGCAGCCGGTGCACATCGTGCGGCGGCCGGCGATGATGGTTTCCTTGAGTAGTTCCATGTGCGCGAACTTGAGCGGCGCCTTGTAGCTGCGGGCGGCGCCGGTGCTGCTCTGCATCTGGTCCACGTTGTCAATCATGTTGACGATGGCGGAAATGCGCGGGTCGCTCCACGCGGAATGCAGCACGGCCTGATGTGTGGTGAGACCGAGCTTGTCGAATTCCGGCAGGCGCCTCGGCACGTCCTTGGTGGTGCGCATGGTCTTCATGGCGATGAGTCCGATGCCCGCCTTATGCGCGGCGTCGAGCGCCTGGTCAAACTTCCCGCCTTTTTCGTAAAACGGATTAAACTGGAGCATGATGATGTCGAGAAAGCCGCCGGCCGCCGCCGCGTTCAAATAATCCGTCAGCAGCGCGTCGTGGCAGGAAAAACCGACCATCTTGACCTTCCCGGATTTTTTCAGTGCCGCGGCGGTGGTTTTGTAAACGTCGCTCTTCGGCCAGTCCAGCCGCCCCTGCCCGCCGATGCCGTGAATGTAAAACGCGTCGAGATACGTCGTGCCGCAGGCTTCCAGCCGCTTGTCAATCAGGTCCAGCATTTCCGCCGGGCTGTTGTGCGGATTATCCTTGGAGACCAGGAAAATTTCTTGCCGGCGCTCTGGGTATTTGGCGAGCCACGCGGCGAAGATCTTTTCCGACTTGCCATTGAGATAGCTGTGCGCCGTGTCGAAATAGCGGATGCCCATGGACCAGGCGATGTCAATGTAGTCCGGGCTCAACGCCGCCATCATGCCGCCCATGCCCAGCATGGTGACCTGCGGACCGTTCTTGCCAAGCTGTCGGCGCGGCAGCGGCCCGGCGCCTGCGGCCGGCGCATCCGCGGCGTGGGCGGTTTGCGTCAAGAGCGCCGGCGCGGCGGCCAACGCGACCGGCAGGGTCATGGCGGATTTGAGAAAGTGGCGGCGCGAGGTGGAGGGATGCGTATTTTTCATGGCTGGTTGTTCTTCAAAAACTAGCACCAGTCTCAGCTGACGGCAACGGCAATTAAAACAGCAAAGCGCGTCCAGCTTTCCGCGCGCTAACGGCACGTTCAATTTTCAGTCCCGCCTCACCGCACCTTTTCAAACGCGAAGCCCTTCAAGTATTCCGTCTCGGGAATCATTGGGATGATGGGATGGTCCGGCGATTGCGCGTAGCTTGCCACGCGGCGCAGGACATGGCGCGTGTCGAACGCCGCCGACAGCAGCGTGTCCTGAAACAAATCGGTGCTGACGTGGTGCGAACAGCAGAAGGTCGCCAGCGTGCCGCCGGGTTTCAGCAGCTTCAGCGCGCGCAGATGAATTTCCTTGTAGCCGCGCAGCGCGTCCGGCACCGAGGCGCGGTTACGCGTGAACGACGGCGGGTCGAGGATGATTAAATCAAAGCGCGGGATGACGCGCTCGTGCGGCTTGACGGCGGTGTTTAGCTTGAGCCAGTCAAAAACATTCACGGTCTCGAACGAGCATTTGTCCGCGAGGCCATTGGTCTTCGCGTTGCGTTCAGAAGCGGCGATGGCGTCCGCGCTCTGGTCGAGCAGATGGACGTGCGCCGCGCCCGCGCGCGCCGCGTGCAGCCCGAATCCGCCGAGAAAACTGAAGCAGTCCAGCACCTGTCCGCCTTTGGCGAATTGCGAGACGGCCTGATAATTCGCCTGCTGGTCCAGATACATTCCCGTCTTGTGTCCGCCTACCAGATCGGTTTCAAACTTGATGCCGTTCAAGTTTACCGAAACCGGTCCGCATTGTTCACCGAACAACATGCCGTTGGATTCCGCCAGCCCTTCAAACTTGCGCGAGGCCACGTCGCTGCGTTCCATTATTGCGCGCGGCGCGAAGATGGTTTGCAGCGCGGCGACGATGTGCGCCTTGCGCAAATCCATGCCGAGCGCGGAAATCTGCACGACCAGCACGTCCTCGTATTTGTCCACGATAAGGCCGCTCAAGAAATCGCTCTCGGCGTTCACGACGCGGAAGGACGTCGCGTTTGGCAGATGCCGCTGGCGGACGGCGAGCGCGGCGCGGATGCGTTCCTCGAAAAAAGCCTCGTTGGGAATGATGCGGTCCGGCGCGAGCAGCCGGACGTTGATCTTGGATTTGGAATTGTAAAAGCCCGTGCCGAGCAGCCGCTGGCGGTGGTCCTTGACTTGGACGAGGTCGCCGTCAGCGGCGGGCGTGGCGAGCCGCAGCACCTCGTTGTTGTAGATCCACGGATGGCCGGCGACAATGCGGTCGGCCTCGCCGGGCCGGAGCAGGACCGTGGGTAGCGTATCAATGATTGTAGACATAACCTCATGGTTGCAGGCCGGGGCAGGGCGGGAAAGTAAATTTATCCTAATGAAATGAATTATTGTCTTGAATTGTCGGCCGAACGGGACGATAAAAGCCTACAAGCCTATGACCACCACATTCCCCATAAGTTCTTTGTTGCACCAGAAAACCTCGGCGCTCTGGAGCGTCTCGCCCGAAACCACGGTCTTTGACGCCATCCGCCTGATGGCCGAAAAAAACATCGGCGCGCTGCCCGTGCTGGCGGCCGGCGGCCGGCTCGCCGGCGTGTTCACGGAGCGCGACTACACGCGCAAAGTGGCGCTGATGGGCAAGAACTCGAAGGATACCTCCGTCCGCGAAGTAGTCGCCCGTGAAATCGTCACCGTGACGCCGGACGACTCGGTAGAGGACTGCATGCGGCTCATGACCGAAAAGCGCGTGCGGCATCTGCCGGTGGTAGAAGCGGGAAATCTGGTCGGCCTCGTCTCCATCGGCGACCTGGTGAACTGGATCATCTCCGCGCAGAACGCGGCCATCGAGCAGATGGAGCAATACATCACCGGCAGTCCGGCGGTGTGAGCGGCCTTACTTGGCGATGGAATCTATGATGGCGTCGCGCGTGGCGGCGTTTTGCTGGGCGGTTTTCAGGACGGAAGCCGTCTGGCCCTGAGGGGTGGCCGGCGCGGCGTTCGTGGCATCCGCGTCCGCACCGGCGACAACCGGGAGCGGTGCCGGCTTCGGCAGAATCATGGAACTCAACTGGTCGCGGTAAATATACGTCACCGCCAGGACGCCGGCCAGCGCGAGAAAAACCACCGCGCCGCGAACCTGGCTGAAAATCTTGGAGCGCTTCTGCGCGCGGATTTCCGCCTGCTGTTCGGCCTCGTGCTGGCCGACAATCTTGTTCATGGCCTTCTCGAATGAGTTATCTTTCATAAAATGGGTGATTGATTAAAAAAAGCGGCGTTTATATGCCAGCGAGGTGGTGGAAAGTCAAACGGCAATTCTCCCTTTGGAGCGGGCCGCAACGGCGTCAGCCTACTTCGCCGCGTCCTCAACTTCTTTTTCGTGGTCCAAGGCGCCTTGCCGGAGAGGATCGGCGGTGTCGGTCTTGGTCTGGAGATGCGTGACCGCGATGCTGACTTTGTTGGCCGTCAGCAAATTAATCTGGTTTCGGTGGGCGACGATGAACGTCACCAGCGCTGCCCCCAGCAGGAATATAAAAATCCGCCGCACCCCGCAAACCACCATCCGGCGCCAGCGGCTCCACGTCTGCGCGCGGCAATCCCGCTCGCGCTGCCCGCGAATCTGCTCCCGGCGCAGCGTTTCCGCCTCGCTCATTGCCGGCATCATGTCCATGGCCAATCTCACGCTTGAACAAAAGCAGCTTTCGCGCCAGCCGTTTTGCCGCAGGACTTTGGTGGAAATGACCAGAAATCAGCCAATGGCTTCCAAGTTTTAGCCAGTCGCGAAGGCTGGTTTTAGGCACGGGCCGATGGCAAAGGCGAATCAGCCGAACCGCGCCGCGCGGCCTGAAAGGCAGGATTGGACGTATTGAGCCGGCGACGGGAGCCTATTTTTTGGCCAGCGACTGCTTGGTGGCCGTCTGCAGTTCGTCGAGTTCCGGCTGCAGTTCTTCCTTCGTCTTTTTGTCCATCCGGTCAATGAACAAAATGCCGTTCAAATGATCGGTCTCGTGTTGCACTGCGCGCGCCAATAAACCGCCGCAACGAAATGAAATCGGTTTGCCCTTGGCGTCGAGCGCCTTCACGTCCACGGTGCCGGGCCGGGTAATCTCCGCAAAGATTTCCGGAAAACTCAGGCAGCCTTCGCCGCCGGTCGCCGGTTCGCCGGCCGGCGTGACGACGGGATTGATGAGGACGAGCGGCATGATGCTCGCCACGTCCGCCGGTTCGCCATCGAGTTCCAAAGTCGAGGGCCGGTCGGTGATTGCGCGCACATCAATCACCGTGAGCTGTTTCGCCACGCCGACCTGCTGTGCCGCGAGGCCGACGCCGTGATTTTCCTCCATCGTCGCGAACATGGCGGCGATGAGTTTTTTGATTTCCGGCGTGACGCTTTCGATTTTCGCGCCCCGCTGCCGGAGCGCAGGATGGCCGTATTTGACAATTTCTAAAATCATTGGGAGGTGACGGGTGACGGATGACGGGTGACGGGGCTGCTCGCGGCCGCCACCCGGCGTTGTTTGGCTTCGATGGTGTTAATGGTATTGGTCAGGCCACCGATGATGGGGTCAAGGGTTGAAAGTCTTTCTTTGATCAGGTCGCCGGCAAGCAAATGGCTGCAACGGGCGTAGCGGCCACGGCTTTCCCGCGCCTCGCCCCGGGCAATCTTCAAATGCTGCGGCAGTTCCTTGCCGAAGCCGCGGCCAAATCCTTCCTCGATGTTCGCGCAGACGGAATCCAAGCTGCGCACCTGCTGTTTCGACAGTTCGCGCCCGCGATAATCCTTGCCCAAAATCTCCGAGTCGGCCCAGAACTCATGAAACAGCCCGCAGGCCAACTGATAAATGCCGAACGCTTCCAGCCGGTCCTGGGGTCGGGATATGTTTGCCGTAGCCATGTTGGTTCTAGTGCGCCATGTCACCTGTCATCCGTCACTTGTCACCCCGTCAATCCGCATTGACGCCGAGGATTTCCAAGACGCGCTGCAACTCGTCATCGCTGAAGAAGGAGATTTCCACCGCGCCCTTGCCCTTGGCGTATTTCAAATGCACCTTCGTCCCGAACTTCTCGCGCAAATTCGCCTCCAGCCGGCCGATGTTGGCATCAATCGGCACCATGGCCGGTGTCTTGGCGTTGTCCGGGGACAGCTTGGCCGCGCGCGACTGGAGCTTCGCGACCAGGCCTTCCGTCTGCCGCACGTTCAAACCGTCCTTGACGACGCGCTCCGCCGCGTGTTGCTGGCTTTTCTCGTCTGGCAAGCCGAGAAGCACCTTCGCGTGGCCGACGGAAATCCGGCCCGTGCGCAGAAAGCTTTGCACCGGCGCGGGCAGCTTGAGCAGGCGCGTCGCATTCGCCACCGCCGCGCGGCTCTTGCCGACCTTCACCGCGATCTCCTCCTGTGTGAGCTGAAACTGTTCCCCGAGCTGCGCGTAGCCGAGCGCCTCTTCCAGTGAGTTCAGGTTCTCGCGCTGCAAATTCTCGATGAGCGCCAGCTCCAACACTGCGCGGTCGTCGGCGATGCGGACGATCACCGGCACTTCTGGCAAGCCCAAGAGCTGCGACGCCCGCCAGCGCCGTTCGCCCGCGATCAATTCAAAAAATCCGCCGCGCTCGCGCACGATGAGCGGCTGGACGATGCCCTGTTCGCGGATGGAATCAGCGAGTTCCTTCAGCGCCTCGTCGGAAAACTCCTTGCGCGGCTGCAAGGCGGACGGCCGCACCTGGTGCAGCGGCACACGCTGGACGTGTTCGCGCGTGTCGGGCGCGGGTGCCGGCGCGGCGACCGGTGCGGGCGCCGCCGCGGTCGTCGTTTGCGTGGACGGCGGTTGGCCGCCCAGCAGCGCGCCCAGCCCGCGACCTAATGCAGGTTTTGACATCGCAGCAGAGTGTCGCAGGCTGGCGAAATTGTCAACGCGCGGACACGCGCGCAGTGTCCTGATTTGCCTGCGGAGCGCGGCTGTGCGCGCAGCGTCAGCCGCAGCCGCGTCCCCGCAGCCACGTCCATACTGCTGCGGCTGGTTTGCAACACAGCCGCGCTCCGCCAAATAGGATTCTGCACCGGGTCGTCCCGCCGATTGCCGCCGTTTTTGCTCCCGCCCGCGCCGCTTCGCGCTTACCCTGTGCGCGCATGGCAATCCTTGGCAAACGCAATCTCCTCTCCGTCGTCCGCGCCTCCGCGCCCGGGCTTTACCTCGATGGCGGCGAACTCGGTGAGATCCTGCTGCCCGGCCGCTACATCCCCGCCGGCCTCGCGCCCAAGCAGAAGCTCGACGTCTTTGTCTATCGCGATTCCGAGGACCGCCTGGTCGCCACCACCGAAAAGCCGCACGCCATGGTCGGCGAGTTTGGCTACATGCAGGTCATCAGCATCCATCCGCAGGCCGGCGCGTTTTTGGACTGGGGCTTGTCCAAGGACTTGCTCGTGCCGTTCCGCGAACAGGAAATCCCCCTGCGCGCCGGCGACTGGGCGGTGGTCTATGTCGCGCTCGATGCGCAGACGAATCGTATTCTCGCCAGCACGCGGCTCAACCGCCATCTCCACCGCGACACCCCCGCCTACCGCGACGGCCAGCCCGTCAGCCTGCTCGTCACCGCCAAGACGCCGCTCGGCTACGAGGCCATCGTGGACAACGCCCATTTCGGTTTGCTCTACAAAAGCCAGTTGGCCTACGCCCTCAAGATCGGCGCGCGGATGAAAGGCTTCGTCCGCACCGTGCGCGCGAACGGCAAGATTGACCTGAGCCTGGACGCCGTGGGCTACAAGCGCGTCGCGCCGCTCACGGACCTGATCGTGGCCGCGCTCAAGATGAGCGGTGGCCGGCTGGCGTTTGACGACGACAGTTCGCCCGTGGCCATCCGGCAGAATTTCAACGTGAGCAAGAAGGCGTTCAAGCAGGCGCTCGGCCAGCTTTACAAGACGCGGCGCATCGGATTTACCAAGCCGGGGATTGAGCTGCTGGAGAACGAGACCTGGACGCCAGGCAAGGGCAGGGGGAAGAATGACGCGGGACGGGTGACGGGTGGCAAGTGACCGGGGTAGTTTATCAAACGGACAAGGTAGAATCCCATCCGGTCTGGGTATTTTGGTAAACGACCTAGGTAGAATGAATCGTTTGAAGAGGTGGTGAAGTCGGCGCAAGACGCCGCCGTGCTGGTTTTGGTGTATTGATTTCAGATTCGCTCTTGCCTGCGGGAATCTGTGGTCAGGCCGGGTTCTTTGCGGCATACTCGGTTTCCATGAGAGAGCAAATCATCGGGTTGCTGGCGCACAAAGACTACGTGGCGGCGAATGTGCCGGAGCTGTTGCGGCTGCTCCAGCTCGCGCCCAATCGCCAGCAGGAATTGCAGGCCACGCTCGCCCGGCTGGAGCAGTCGGGCGCGGTGGCGCGTATCAAGGGCAACCGCTACGTCAGCCCGCGCGACGCCGACCTGGTGCCCGGCCGCATCCGCATGAACCGCGCGGGGCGCGGCTTTCTCCAGCCGGATGACGCGAGTCTCAAGGAAATTGCCATTGCCGAAAGCGCCACCGGCACGGCGCTACACGAGGATCGCGTGCTGGTGCGCCGCGATTCGCACCGGAAAAGTTTCCGCGACGGCGACCAGGAGACGGGCACGGTGGTGCGCATTCTCGAACGGCGGCGGACGCAGATTGTCGGCACGCTGGCGCAGAGCAAAAACTTTCTCTACGTCATCCCCGACGACCCGCGCATCCCGCACGATGTCTATGTGACGCCGCCGCGCGACGTGGGTTGCCGGCCAAACCTGGGCGACAAGGTGGTGGTGGAGTTGCGCGAGTGGGAGGAGCGCAACGCGAATCCCGAGGGCGAAATCATCGAGGTGCTCGGCGCGCCGGATGCGGAGGGCGTGGATATGTTGTCGGTGCTGCGCCAATATAATTTGCCGCTGCATTTCCCCAAGCCGGTGCTGGCCGAGGCGCACGCCATCGGCGCGGTGGTTCATCCGCACGACCTGGCCGGCCGGCTGGATTGCCGCGCGCACAATGTCATCACCATTGATCCGGATGACGCGAAGGATTTCGACGACGCGATCTGTCTGGAGAAAGTTTCGCCGGAGCAATGGCGGTTGTGGGTGCACATCGCGGACGTGTCGCATTACGTCAAGCCCGGCACGGCGCTGGACGAAGAGGCGCGCAAGCGCGGCAACTCCACCTACCTTGTGGACCGCGTCATCCCGATGCTGCCGGAGGCGTTGAGCAACGAACTGTGTTCGCTCAAGCCGAACGTGGATCGCCTGACGAAGTGCGTGGAGTTTCTCGTCTCGAACGACGGGCGCGTGCTGAACACGAAGTTTCACGCGGCGGTGATCCATTCGCAGCGGCGCTTCGCCTACGGGCAGGTGCTGGAGATTTTGCAGCGCGCGCCGGCGGACGACCCGATTGAGCAGATGCTCCATGCGGCGCATCAGCTCGCGCAGAAGATCCGCAAGCATCGGTTCAAGAATGGTTCGCTGGATCTGGACTTTCCGGAGACGAAAATCCGGCTGGATGAGCAGGGAAAGATTTTGCGCATCGAGAAAAACGAGAACGATGTGTCGCACCAGCTCATCGAGGAATACATGCTGCTCGCGAATGAGGCGGTGGCGACACGCCTGATGAGCCTGCGCACGCCGGCGATCTATCGCGTCCACGAGGAGCCGGACGCGCGGCGGTTGCAGGAATACCGGCAGGAAGTCCTGGCGCACAATGTCCAGTGCGGCAACTTGAGCCAGCCGTCCGAGGTGCAGAAGCTGTTGGCGAAGCTCGGCACCTTGCCCATTGGCTCGGCGCTGAAGATCGGTTTCTTGAAGTCGCTCATGCGCGCGTGCTACTCGGTGGAGCCGCTGGGGCATTACGGATTGGCCAAGAAGAAATACACGCACTTCACGTCGCCCATCCGCCGCTACGCCGACCTCGTCGTGCACCGCGCGCTGTTCGACAAAAGCCCGGCGAAGGAAAGCGCGCTCAAGGAAATCGCCGAGCATATCTCGGTGACGGAGCGCAATTCCGCCGACGCCGAGCGCGACAGCAAAGACGTGAAGTTGTTTGCGTTCCTGAAAGCGCAGTTGGCTTCCGGCGCGCCGACGAAATATCCCGCGCTGGTGACGGACGTGCGGAACTTCGGCTTCTTCGTGGACGTGACTGGGCTCGCGATGAGCGGCTTGGTGCCGCTTTCGACGATTGAGGATGACTTTTATGTCTTTGACGACCGGCGGCGCAATCTCGTGGGCCGCCGCACGCGCCGCGTCATCAAGCTCGGCGACAAGCTCACCGTGCAGGTGGCGAAGGTGGACAGTTTTAAGAAGCAGGTGGATTTCTGTCTGGCGGTGGAAGAACGCAAGCCCGCGCCATTACGTCCGCAGGCGCCACGTCCCGCGCCCGCGCGGCCGCAGCAGTTTCAACAAAAGAAAAAACCTTCGTCCTACCGGCCGGACAATAAACGTCCGCAGCCGTCGGGACAGCCGGGGAAATCGCACTGGAAAGATTCGCAACGGTCGGAGGCGCGTCCGCCCTTCACGCCCGTCGACAAATCGCACTGGAAAAAATCCCCGGGACAGGATGCGCGGCAAAAGCCGTCGCGGCGCGAAGATACTCGCCAGCCGGAAGCGAAGCCGATGTTTCGCACGTCGGGATCATCCTTGCCGACGTCGCAGCGGCCATTGTTGAAGTCCAGTGGCCACAGCACGTTTTCCAAGCGGCGGCGGTGACGCGGCAATCAAAGCCAGTTCGCCAGCGCGCCAGTGACGGCCGCCAGCAGCCAGAGAATCAGCACCGCCCGCGTCCGGCTCATCCCGGCGCGCACGAGGCGGTGCGAGAGATGGTTCGTGTCGCCAATCCAAAATGGTTTCCGGTTCAGCGTGCGGAACAAACTCACCTGCGCGAGATCAACCAGCGGAATCGCCAGCACGAGCAGCGGCGCGAGCACGGCCAGCGGATGCGGCTCCTGCTTGGTATAAAAATGCGGGAGAATCGCCATCACCGCGAGCAGGTAGCCGACCAGATGGCTGCCGGCGTCGCCGAGGAACGCGCGGGCGTTCGGAAAATTCCACGGCAGAAATCCCACCAGCGCGCCGCACATGAGGAAGCCGGTGATGGCGACGAGATATTCGCCCTTGGCGGCGGCGATGAGCGCGAATTGAAACGCGCCGATGGCACCGAGGCCGGCGCAAAGGCCGTTCATGTTGTCCATGAAGTTGAAGGCGTTGATTACCGTCAGCAGCCAGAGGATCGTGACGGCGTAGCTGAAGATTTCGCTGGGGACAAACAGCGTGATGCGCTTGCACGCGGCGGCCACGGCGATGGCGATTAAGATTTGCCCGATGAATTTCGGCAGCGCTTTCAGCTCATGCTTGTCATCCAGCCAGCCCAGCAAAGTAATGGCAACCGCGCCGAGCGCGAGCACGACCAATTCAATCGCGCGGCGGTCAAGGCCATGGACGATGGCCGACGCGGCGGAGATTTTTACGATGCCAAGTTTCAGGAGAACCGCGCCGACGCCGAGCGGCAGGAGAATGCCCGTCAGCACCGCGAAGCCGCCGGCGAGCGGCACGGGCGCGTCGTGGGTTTTGCGATGGCCGGGATCGTCCACGAGATTGGTGCGCAGGCACCATTTGCGCCACAGCGGCAGCGCGAGCAGCGAGGTCGCCAGCGCGCCCGCAAAAGCGGCGATGAAAAAGTTGAAGGGAAAGGTCATCGGTTGGAGTTCTGGCTTTAGCCTGTCTCGCGCCCGCAAGCTGAAGCTTGAACTCCAGCTGCGGCGGCCAGTTGCTGATAAACAGTGTATTGGTCAGCCACCATATTTTCGACGGAGAAATTTTCCTTCACGAAGGCCGCGCCGGCGCGGCCAAGGTTTTGCCGGAGCGCGGGATCGTTGGCGAGCTGCAAAAGTCTTTGCGCGGCGGCGGAGATGTCGCCGGTGCGGACGATGAAGCCGGTCTGGTTCTCGAGGCAGACCTCGTCCGCGCCGTCGAAGTCGTAGGCGACGACGGGTTTTCCGGCGGCGAGCGCCTGCGGCAGCGCGCGGGACAGTGCTTCGCGATACGAAAGATGGGCGAGGCAGTCCATGATGCCGACGTAGCGCGCCACTTCAGACGGCGGCACAAGGCCGGTAAAAACCACTTTGCCGTCAAGGCCGCGGCTGCGGACTTGCGCTTCAAGCTCGCCGCGCAGCAAGCCATCGCCGACGAGCAGCAGCCGCGCGTGCGGAACCTGCGGCAAAATCTTGGCGAACGCGGCAATGAGATCGGCGTGGCCTTTCAATTTGAAGAGGCGACCGATCATGCCGATGACGAAATGGTTTTCGGCGAGGCCGAGTTGCTGGCGCAGGGCAGGGTCGTTCTGCGCGTTGAGGAACGGCTGGAGATCAAAGCCGCTGAAGATGCGCGTGAACATTTCCGGTTTGCCGATACCGGCGGCGAGATACAGTTTGGTCATCGCGCCGGCGGAACAAAAGAAATGATTCGTGACGCGCGCGGCGTATCTCTCGGCGGCGGTGAAGATGAAATTGGCGGCTGCGCCCTGAAAGTTTCCAAACGACGGGCCGTGGATATGATGAATGATGACGGGCACGCCGGCGCGTTTCGCCGCGAGCCGCCCGAGGATGCCCGCTTTGCCGCTGTGCGTGTGGACGATGTCCGGCGATTGTTCGCGCAGGATTTTTTCCAGTTTGCGCAGCGCGATGAAATCTTTCAGCGGATGCACCGGTCGCACGAGTTCGGGGACGATGGTGAAGTCCGAAGATTGATTCCCGAAGATTTTTCGCGCCTCATTTTCAAGCGAGCCTTCCGGGCCGATGGTCGGGCCGGCAACCAGTTTTACCTCGACGCCGGGTTTGGCGCGCAAACCGCGAATGGTGGCGAGGGTGTTTTCCTGTGCGCCACCAATGACGAGCCGGGTGATGAGGTGGGTGACGCGCATGGCGCGCTACTTGTTTTGGAGCTGGTCCAAGCGGATGCGGATGAGCTTGAGTTCCGCCGAATTGGTCGGCGCGGTGGCGAGGTATTGCTGGTAGTTTTTGACGGCCTCGTTGGTGTTGTGCTGACGCCATGACACCTCGCCGAGGCCGTAGGCGACCTGGAAGGAATTGGTGTAGGTGGTTTGCAACTGGACGTAGTCCGCGCGGGCAAGGTCGAGCTGGTCGCTCTTCAGGTAGGCCAGCGCGCGGTTGAACTCTGCGGTGGGATTATTGGTCGTCAGCTTCATAACGCGCGTTAAGGCGGTGATGGCCTGCGGGTAGTTGCCGAGCTGGAGCTGGGCGTAGCCTTGGCCGAAGAGCCATTGCGGGTCGTCAGGCGTCTGCGCTAGGCGCCGGTCAATGACCTGTAGCGCGTTGGTATAAAGACCCTGCATGAAAAAGGCGCGGGTGGCGGTGGTCAGGAGCATCTCGTTGGTGGGATGGCGGGAAATTTCCAGTTCAAAAAGCTCAACTCCGCGCTGAGTCTCGTTTTTTTGAAAATGGGCGGCGGCGGTCAGAAGGTTGAACTCGGTGGAGTTGGTTTCGTTGAGGGAAAACCGGTCCGGGTTGGTTTGCGGATCGTGAAGAACCTCGAGCGCGCGGTCGGGGAGCCGGCTGGCCAGGTAAAGCTGCGCCAGCCAGAGGCGGATGGCCAGGTTGTCCGGGGCAAGCTGGCGGAGGTGGTTGAACGGCGCGACGGCCTGGCGCACCATGCGGTTTTGGGCGAGCAGCACGCTGTTGGCGAAGACGAAGCTGGGCTCGTCGAACGGCCCGGTGGCGTTGAGCACTGCGTTCCAGTTGCGGTATTTGCCGAACTGGTCGGCGGAAACCCGTTCGGGCGCGATGGCCGTGGCGGTGCCGGCCTGCAAGGACTGGTTGTAGGTAAAGTTGATGGCGGCGGCGACGTTGTCGGGATTGAGAACCTGGGCGTTGGTGAAACATTCGGCGGCGGCAGGCAGCTTTCCGGCGCGCTGAAGTTTCACGCCCCAGTAGTCCAGCGCGCGGGAATAATAGCTGGCGACCAGCTGGGCGTTGGGGTTGACATCCGACTGGTCGTGCAGGTGCATTAGCAGCCAGTCGGCCGAGTTGTTAAGATCCCACGCCTGACGGAGAACCAGCTCTTTTTCTAGGCGCGGAAGTTCGGTTTGCGTGAACCGGTCCCAGAAATTTTGGTTCTCAGCCAGCAAGCTGGCGGACAGGGGTGGCGGAATCAGCGTGGTTTCCGGCAGCGTCTTGAGCTGGTAGGTCAGGCCGTGCGGCTCCTGATAGAACAGTTCAAAATAGTAGCCGAAGCTGGGATTGAGGTAGCAGAGGGTGTTACTTTTGGCGAGCGAGTTCAGGGTGCCCAAGATGGTCAGCGGCCGGACATTGCCCATGTCCTTGTCATCCACGGTCAGCGGCCATTTCTGCGGAAAGACTTTATGGAGATAGCGCTGATACGGTGCCCAGTTCAAGGACTGGGTGTCGAGCACCAGAAAATCCTTGGCGCGGCCGCTGCGGGCCAGCGCCGCCTGCATGAGCAGTGTGCGGGTATCGTGGCCGGAACCCGCGCTCTCGGCGTCACTCAGCAAAATGCCGCCGCCGGGCGGCAGGTTCTGCTCCATGAACTGCGCGTAGGTGAGCAGCGTGTGGTCGTTGCGGGTGCGGATGGGATTAAAGTTTTTGTAAATAAGCGTGCCGACGGCCAATGCCGCCGCCGCGTAAACGCCCCAGTAGATGACGGGCGAAAACAAATCAAACTTGCCGGGCAGCGCCGGCATGGGATTGGGATTGCGCCGGGTCGGCACCGCCTTTTTGCCGAACACCAGCAGGTAGTAGCCGCAATAATAGCCTATGCCCAGCGCGGACAGGAAATACATCGTCAGCGCCGGCATGCCCAGGCTCAACTGGCCGGGACTGAACGGCGAGTCATACATCACCCACACGCACACAGTGAAAATCACCGCGTGGACGCCGTGAAACATATAGTTAGCCAGCGCCGTGCCGAGCCGGCTGTTGTCGCCGAAATTGGCACTCCAGCGTATGGCCATCACCAGGACCGGCAAAAACGTCGTCACCGACATGATGATCAGGTTGTGCCGCACATCGCCGCTGCCGATGGACTTGATGACCTGCCAGTCCAGATGCCACGCGGGCTTGAGCAGCTCCCAGAAGCTCAACGAAAAATTCCCGGATATTTTCCCGACCAGAGGCAGCACCAGAAAAAACAGCATTCCCGCCAGCGCGCCCAGCGTCATGCGGAGGAGAAACCGGAGGTTGAAAAATTCCAGGCCGCGCAGCCAGAGAATCGCCAGCACAAACACCGGCAGAAAGCCGATCAGCGCCCAGTTGTTTGTCAGTCCCGCGCCGTAAATCACTGATGCGAGATACAGCCGCCCCATCCGCTCATCCAGCCGGAATTCGAGCAGCAGCCAGATGACCGCCGCAAAGATCAGCAGGTTCAGCGATTCCTCGGTGAAACTGGTCGCATGCTGCCAGAAGCCAAATTCCAAGCCCAGCATCGCCACCGCCAGCAGCGGTGGAAACCACGCGCTGCCCGTCGTCAGAAACGCAAAGTCGCTGCGCTCGCGCACCCGCTCCGCCTCCGTGCGATCGTGCGGCAGGATAGTCACCGACCGCGCCAGCAAGCCCAAGGCTCCCGCCGCGCACACGGCGGAAAACAGGTTCAACGCCAGCGGAATCTTCGCCGTCGGCAGCCAGCGGAACGGATAGGTGAGCAGGAACGTCAGCGGATTGAGAAATTCCGGCTGCCAAGTAAAGCCGGAAACCTTCGCCACCGGCAGGAGGTTGGCCAGCGTCACCCAGTGGTTCAGCGTCAGGCCATAAACCGCCAGCATTGCCAGCGCCAGCAGCCACGGCATGAAGCGCGGCGCAAAATATTTTCGCGGGTCGGTCTGATTGTTCTTTGCCATCGGAATTGTTAAGTTGAATCCAAGAACTGCCCGTTGGCAAGTTCAGTTTCGGCGGCGCAAATCCGCCACGCACTCGACGTGCTGTGTCTGTGGGAACATGTCCAGCGGCTGCACGCGCGCCAGTTCAAAGACACCGTCCGCGCACAAAATGTTCAAATCCCGAGCCATCGTCGCCGGGTGGCACGAGACATAAATCACCTGCGCCGGTCGCGTCTGCCGCAACAACTCTAGCGTCTCCGGCCAGCAGCCCTTGCGCGGCGGGTCGAGGATCACCGCGGTCTTATCTGCTGAAAACTTTTGCAACAACTCCGGCAGGATAGCTTCCACCTTCGCCGCCACAAACTCGCCATTGTTAATTTCTCGTGACGCCGCATTTTTGCGCGCGGCCGCGATGGCCAACTGGTCGTATTCCACGCCGACAAACGAATCCACCACGCCCGCCGCCTCGATGCCAAAAAATCCCACGCCGCAATAAAGGTCAATCAGATGGCGCGAACCGCCGGCCTGTAAAAACTCGCGCACGGTCTCGACGAGTTTTGGCAGCAGGAAAAAATTGTTCTGGAAAAACGAGTCGCGCGGCACTTCCCAATTCTCCGGCTGCACGCGCAAAACCACTTTGATGCCGCCCTTCGGCGGCGGATTGGCGCGGACGTGCGTGATCTGCTCGTTCAACGCCGGTTCCGCAATTTTGCATTCCGTGATGTCCTCGACGAACTTGTTGTCCGTGCGGATGAAACCGATCTCCAGCTTTTTCGCCGGCCCGTTCCACTGGCTGCGGATCATGATGCGGTTGCGGTAACCATACGGCGAAGGGCAGGGCAGCACCGGTGCGACCACCGCGCGCGAAATTTTCCCGACGCGCTCGAACAAATCCGCAATCTGCTTGTGCTTGAA
>Ga0302279_10004135_pt1 | contig 17411 bp, 18 predicted proteins | sample III_Bog_N3_3_FD_194541 | JGI IMG/M metagenome (GOLD analysis project Ga0302279, IMG submission 194541) | Peat permafrost microbial communities from Stordalen Mire near Abisko, Sweden - III_Bog_N3_3 | ecosystem: Environmental > Terrestrial > Soil > Wetlands > Peat | place: Sweden: Abisko...
AATTTCAATAATTCGCCACCATACGACGCCACGACATCATTGCCGCGCCGCAAAGCGGCCGACCAAATCGAAGTATCCGGCAAGACCCTCATCGCTTCGCTCTTAGTCGCTTGTGGTCGAAATCAGGTAGAAAATCCACGGTGCCGAACAACTCGCCAATTTTTCGCTGCTCGCGACGATTTACAAATTCACTGAGAGCATGATTTACCGTGTCTTTCTTGGTTCGAAAGCCGCCGATCTTTCGCGCCTTATTGAGAAGCCGATCATCAATCTGGAGATTTGTTGGCACCTCCACACAATGTTCCACACATTCATTGTGTCGAGATTTGGCGGAAGAAACTCGGGAAATGGGGATCAGGGGCCGGGGCCTAAGCTCGCCTGCCCGAAGGAAGCCCAACCGATTCGCTTTATGGCCTCGCCGGCCTGTTCCGCGGGTGAAATTTCGCGTGATGGTCGAGCAGCCGCTGCGGCTCGACTGCAGTATAGATCTGCGTCGTGGCAATGCTGGCATGCCCGAGCATCTCCTGAATCGCGCGCAGATCCGCCCCGCCCCCGAGCAGATGGGTCGCGAAGGAGTGGCGCAGCAGATGGGGCTTCACTCCCTTGGGCAGTCCCGCCCGCGCCGCATACTCCTTGACCAGCATCCACAGCCGCACCCGCGATAGCGCCGTCCCGCGATTGCTCAAAAACAGTTCGCTGCCGGTCCGGGGCTTGACGAAGTGCGGCCGTCCGGACTGGAGATAAGTCGTCAGCGCCTCGCAAGCCCGGCCGCCCACCGGCACGACCCGTTCCTTCGAGCCCTTGCCGAAGACGCGAAGGAATCCGTTCTCCAGATCGATCTGCTGCAAAGTAAGCCCGGCCAATTCCGAGACGCGCAGCCCGCTGGAATAGAAGAGTTCGAGGAGAGCGCGGTCGCGCAGGGCCGCCGGGTCGCCGCCGCCGGCAGCCGCCAAAAGCCGGCCGACCTGCTCAGCCGAAAGGGTCTGCGGCAATTTCCGGCCCAGCTTCGGCCCGGTCAAAAGAGCGGCAAAATCGTCCGACCGCAGTTCCTCGCGCACGAGATAGCGGGCCAGTACCCGCAAAGCCGCCAGCTTGCGGGCGAGACTGGCCGGGGCAAATTCCCGGCGGCTTAAGTCCTGCAGCCAGGCGCCGGCCTGGGCGGACGTGATCCGCCGCCAATCCGCCCCGCCCTTCTGGGCCAGAAACGCCGCGGCCTGATCCAAGTCGCGCTGATAATTTTCGCGGGTGTGGCGGGACAGCCCGCGTTCCAAATCGAGAAAAGCGATCAACCCGTCGATGTCGCCGGCGAACGCGGCCGGGGCCCGACTCAGGGCCAGGCGGCGGGGTGGGCGGGCGGCCGACACCTAGTACCGGCGGCGCATCGGGGGCGGAGGCCCCGGATTCGTCTCTTTCATCCGGAAGGTGATGCGCGCCTTCTCCAAATCGTACGGGCTCATTTCCATCTTCACGGTATCGCCCGCGGCGATCTTGATGAAGTTCTTCCGCAGCTTGCCCGAGATATGGGCCAGGACCACATGCTTGTTGGCCAATTGCACCTTGAACATGGTGCCCGGCAGAACCGAAACGACCTTCCCCTCCACTTCAATCGAGTTGCCTTGTTCAGCCATGGGTTATGCGCGGCCGGAGCCGGAAGAGGAGGAGGTTATATTCATGGCCCCAAAATGCACCTTGTAAGGCCAAAACACCACCCCTAAGTCATCTGAAACCGGGGCACCCCCGGTTTCGCCATGCACAGCCCTTTCGACAAACGCCACCCCTCGGAACTCCGGCGCGACGACGAGTACTACATGAGCCTGGCCTTCAACCAGGCAGTCGACGCCTGGCGGCTGGACGAGGTCCCGATTGGGGCCGTAATCGAGATCGGCGGGGTCATCGCCGGGGCCGCCCATAACAGCGTCGAAAGCTCCCGGGATCCCACCGCCCACGCCGAAATGCTGGCCCTGACCCAGGCGGCGACGCAACTGGGCGACTGGCGGCTGGACGGGGCCACGGTCTACGTGACCAAGGAGCCCTGCCCCATGTGTTCCGGCGCCCTTCTCCTCTCCCGGGTCAAGCGGGTCTGCTATGCCGTGCCGGATCCCAAGATGGGCTGCCTGGGGGGAGCCACGAACCTGAACGACTTGCCCCGGATCAACCATCATTTCGAAATCACGGCCGGCGGCGTCTTGGAGGAGGAGTGCCGGAGCATCCTCCAGGAGTTTTTTCGCCGCAAACGCGGGGCGGAGGAGCCGGGCGAAATCGCCGGGGAGGGTTGACGATTCCGGCTGGTCGGTGCATTGATTAACCCCCACCCTTAATTCAACCCAATCACGACCATGGCTTACGAACTGCCGAAACTCGCCTACGCTTACAATGCCCTCGAGCCCCATATCGACGGCAAGACGATGGAAATCCATCACACCAAGCACCACCAGGCGTACATCAATAATGCCAACAACTTCCTCAAGGACCAGCCCGCTCTCGCCGCCCTGTCGGTCGAGGCGCTCATCGCCGACCTGAGCAAGGTCCCGGAGGCGATCCGCACCGGCCTGCGCAACAACGCGGGCGGCCATGCCAACCATTCGTTCTTCTGGACGGTCATCGGCCCGGGCAAGGGGGGCGCCGCCAAAGGCACCCTCGCTGCCGCCATCGCTTCCACGTTCGGTTCCTTCGACAAGTTCAAGGAAGAGTTCGGCAAGGCCGCCACGACCCGCTTCGGCTCCGGCTGGGCCTGGCTCTATGTCGGGGCGGACAAGAAGCTGGCGATCGGCTCCACCGCCAATCAGGACAGCCCGCTGATGGGCAAGGCCGTCGCCGGCATCGAGGGCAAGCCCGTCCTCGGCCTCGACGTCTGGGAGCACGCCTACTATCTCAACTACCAGAACCGCCGGCCCGACTACATTGCGGCCTTCTGGAATGTGGCCGACTGGGACGCAGCCGAAAAGAATTTCGCCGCCGCGTCGAAGTAAGCGACCCGTCTCTCTTCCTCCAGGCCGTCACCCCGCCGTGACGGCCTTTTTCTTGCCTTAACGGGACCAGACGTTGGCCTGCAAGGCCGGGCCAAAGCCCGTCGGGCTGATCGGGGTGCTTTTTCCCGTCTCCGTATCGAGAATGCTCAAAACATTGGCGTAGCGGGTGCGCGCCGTGTAGACCAAGTGGCGCCCGTCCGGCAGCCAGGAAGGCTCCACCCCGTCGAAGGGCGCCTTCGAAACCTGCGCGCTGCCGCCCTTGGCCGAATCATATACGGCAATCTGGAATTGCCAGGGCCGGCCGATCCCCATGGTAAAAGCGATCTTGTTCGGCGCCGCCTTGCTCCAGTCGGGCTCCGCGCAGTAGGTGCTGATGCCGGAGGTCAGGCGCCGGGCCCCCCCGCCGCTGGCCGACATGATGTAAAGCTGGGGGCCAGGCTCCTGGGCAAAAACCAGCCGGGACCCGTCCGGCGACCAGCAGGGGGAGGATTTGGCAGAATCGGTATAGGTCCGGCGCATGAGGCCGTGGCCGTAGCCGTCGCTCGTCCAAATTTCCGTCCCGCCGCTGCCGGTCAGCACCATGGCGACATGCCGGCCGTCGGGGCTGAAATGGGCGCCGGTGTTGGTGCCGCGGAAGCTCTCGAAGGTCGTGCGCTGGAAGGTGGAAAGATCGAGCATGTAGATGTCGGGAAACCCGTGGAGGTAGCTCGTATAAAGGATGCGCTGGCCGTCGGGGGCCCAGCGGGGGGTCAGGGCGATGGCGCGATCGGAGGTGATCTTGCGGACTTCGGTGAAGAAGAGATCGCTCACATACACTTCCTTGCGGCCGGTGCCCTGGCCGATGAACACGATCTTGGAGGTGAAATAGCCGCGCAGCCCAAGCCCGTTGGTCCGGACGACGGCCGCGTCGGCCGCCCGGAGCAGCGCGTTGTGCAGATTCGTGCCCGGATAGGTCTGGGCCAGGACCGGCTGCCGTTCCGGGCCTTTGGTGACGACGACCGTGACCTGATTTCCGCCCGCCGGCGAAAAATGCATGTCGTACATGGCCCCGCTCGCCACCAGCCGGTACCGGCCGTGGGACTTGAAAGCCCGCATCGCCAGGTTGTTCAGGTCCGGGGTGTCGGCGTAGACCCGCACCGGGATCGTCTTCGTGTCGGCGACGACCTCGACTATGCCGATGTCGCGCTGGGCGAAGGCCGGGCCGGCGGCGAGGAGGAGAAGGGAAAGGAGGCGGAGAATTTTCTGCATGATGAACCTTGCTCGAATCAGTGGGAGAAAAGACGAAAGCCCGCGCGGGGAAAGTCAACGAAGTCCTGACTTTGGGCTTTGCGACTTTCGCGCTTTTGGTCTTTTCTGAGCGAACGACCGTGACCGAAGAAGAAATCAAAGGCCATCTCAAGCAAGTGAAGTACCCCGGCTTCAGCCGGGATATCGTCTCGTTCGGGCTGGTCCGCGCCGCCTCCTTCGACAACGGCACGGTCCATGTCGCCCTCGGGCTGACCTCGGGCGACCCGAAGACGCCCCTCCAGCTCAAGGCCGAGGTCGAAAAATGCCTCCTGGCCGTCCCGGGTGTGAAGCGCACGGTGATCGACGTCGCCGTGGCTCCGGCGCCGACCCCGACCGGCGGCAACCTGGCCGGCTCGGCCGCCCCCAAGAAAATCCGCCGGGCGATCGCGATCGCCTCGGGCAAGGGCGGGGTGGGCAAAAGCACCTTCGCGGTCAATCTCGCCTGCGCCATGGAGCAGGTCCTCGCCGCCAAAGGCCGCCCCGGCAAAGTCGGCCTGCTCGATTGCGACATCTACGGCCCCAGCATCCCGCTCATGATCGGCCTCTCCGGCCGGCCGGAGATCGAGGGCGAGGGCCCCAATGCCATGCTGATCCCGCGAGAGCGCCACGGCCTCAAGGTCATGAGCATGGGCTTCCTGGTTGACGACAATACGCCCGTGGTGTGGCGCGGGCCCATGGTCATGAAGACGATCCAGCAGTTCGTTCAGAACGTGCGCTGGGACGAGCTCGACGTCCTGGTGATCGACCTCCCGCCCGGCACGGGCGATGCCCAGCTCTCCCTGGTTCAGACCATCCCCCTCGACGGCGCCGTCATCGTCACGACCCCCCAGCCGGCCGCCTCCAATATCGCCCGCAAGGGCGGCCTGATGTTTCAGAAGGTCAACGTGCCGATATTGGGCGTGGCCGAAAACATGAGCTATTTCACCGATCCGGCCGGCCAGCGGCACACCCTTTTCGGCGCCGGCGGCGGCCAGCTCACGGCCGACCATCTCGGCACGATCCTGCTGGGCCAAGTTCCTCTCGATCAGGAAATTCGCGAGGGTGGCGACCGGGGCGAGCCGGTGGTGGTCAGTGCGCCGGGAGGCGAGCCCGCCCGAGTCTTTCGCGGAATTGCCGAGAACCTTTTGCAGCAGCTCGACAAGAAATAATTGTGAACAATTTGGGCAGTACCCGGCATTGACAGCCTCGCCTGCGTCCGTCTGATTGCACCTCTGCTGATGTCTTCTCTGCCGAAAGAGCCTGATTCGTCCTCACGAGAGTTCGTGAAGCAATCCAGCCTCTATCAGGAGTTTCTCGCAGAAAGAGAGGAAATCCTCCGGCACAAGTGGCTCGAGTCCGAGCGCCTCGGCTACGATATCGGCTTCGAGCGCGCCCTGCTCGACTGGATCCGCAAGCATCGCGAAGGCTGGCGCGCGGCGCGCCGCCAGCAACTGGCCCAATCGCCGGGAGTTCCGGCCTCGGCCCAGCGGAGCGGAACTTAAGTCCCGCCTCCCCGGGCACGCCGCCCTTACTTGATTTCCTTGTGCAGGGTGTGGCGCTTGAGGAAGGGGTTGTACTTCTTCTTCTCGATGCGCTCCGTCACCGTTTTCTTGTTCCGGGTGGTCAGATAACGCGACGCCGGTTTGCCCTCTTTGCGGGCTTCAGTGCATTCCAAGGTGACGACTTCTTGCATAGGATTTAGGAGATTGAAGGGTCAGCAGAACCTATTGTCGCTTCTCCGTCAAGGGTAGCATTACGCCGCGGCGAAAGAGGGTCACCTGGCCCGTGCTGGAGGAGACGGCCAGGGATATGCAATTGGCTGACACACTGATAGCTGCGGCGGCGGCATGCCGGCTGCCCAGACCCCCGGGTAGGTTGTGAGCGCTGTCGGTCGCCTGGACCAGGCTGCCGGCCGATTCCACCACCCCGTCGCCCCGGATAATGAAGGCCCCGTCGATCGACGAAAACTCCTTCACGGTCTCGTCCATGAAGGGATTGAGGATGTTTCGGTCCTCCTCCTTGTAGCCGTAAAAAGGGTTGAGCACGAGGGGCTTGGTCAGGGTCATCACCTTCTCGGTGTCGCCCAGGACGAAGAGGCAGCCGACCGGGCGGCCTTCCCGGCCTTCCACCGCCAACTCGGTCGCGACCGCAATCACCCGCTCCAGGACCTCGGGCTTGACGTCCTCCGGCAGGAGATCGGCGGTCGAGCCGGTCAGGAGGGTCTGGAACTCGCGCTCGATGTCCACCACCACCAGGGTGTCGAACTGGTTGCTCCCGGCCATGCCGCTCAGGCAGCAGATCCGGTCGGTGAAGGCGATGATGCCGCGGGTCAGGGCCACCAGGATGGCGCTGCGCAATTGCGCCAGCCGCTGGGTGGAGAAAGACCGGACCTGGATCGTCTCGGCGAAGGTCTTCTCCTCCGTGCTCGCCTCGATCGGGTTGCGGCTGACCAGGATGGTCTTGAGCTTGGAGCGCAGCGTGCCGTGCTCGATGCCGCCGATGAAGGTGTCGCCGAAGACCAGGATCGCCGCGCAGGCCGCCCCCCGGGCCACGCATTCCGCCTCGCGGAACATCAGGCGGTTGATCCGGTTCTGCTGCACCTGCACCGGGCGGATGCCGCCGAAGCCGCCGACCAGCCGCTCGAAGAGAGCGTCCAGGTCGGGGGAATTGACCAGGTCCTTGACCAATTCCGGCTCCCGCACCTGGCGGGCGATTGCCGCCAGGACCTGGAGGTAATCGCGGGCGTTTTCGCCCGCGAGGAGCAGGACGACCAGATGGACCCGCTCGTCGCCCGTCGCCCCATCGTGGCGGATTCCGCCCCGGCTGCGGCCGATCGCCAGGACGTAGCGGCGGCTCATCTTCACCCGCAGATGCGGCAGGGCGACCCCCATGCCGAGATAGGTGGTCATCGTGCTTTCGCGGGCGAGGAGCCCCTTGAGGAGCGTCTCCTTCTTCAGATCGGGAAACTTGCCGGCCGAGACCGCCACCAGCTCTTGCAGGGCCCCCTCCAGATCGACGCTGCGCAGGTCGATGACCCGGCTGCGAACGATGATATTTTCCAGCCGCATGCGGGGGGAACCGACCTACCGGCTCACTTTTCCCATTCCAACGCGCCCTTTTTCACTTCGTAAAGCAGGCCGAGGACGAGCACCCCGATGAAGAACATGATCGGGGCCAGAATTGCCACGTGGTAGGCGAGAAACTCGCGGTAGATGAAGGTCCAGGGCAGGAGGATCACGACCTCCAGGTCGAAGAGCATGAAGAGGAGTGCGGTCAGGAAGAACTTCACCGAGAAGCGGGAGGAGACGAGGCCTTCGCCCGGGACGCCGCATTCGTAGGGCGTGTCCTTGATCTTGGAGTGGGTGGTGCGCTGGCCGACCCAGGCACTGACGCCGATGATGCCCGCGGTGACCAGGGCGGCCAGCACGGCTTGGACCAGAAACGGGAGGTAGGACGAGGCCATAAACGGAGTGATTAAATTGGCCCCAGGGCAGAGGTGGAGACAAGCATGAACGGCGGTCAATCCACCGGCACCAGGATCGCGTTCTTCACCTTGGTCGAGCCGACGCCGAGGGTCTCGGCGAACTCCAGCGTGCGGATCTCATCAGAGATGTCTTCGAAGCCGTCGATCCGCCGCCAGTGGTTCATCCGCTCGCGCATGAGCGCATCGAGCATGACCGGGTCGGCGCTGAGCCAGACCAGGGGCTCGGAGGCAGTGTAGCGGCTGTTGAAGAAGGGCCCCCCGATGTACTGGTAGGTCTCGAGGGAGGCGATGGTGAAGACCCAGGTCTCGCGCAGTTCGGGAATGGCGCTCATTTCCGCCACGGCGGCCGGGGCATTGGCCGCCGAGTGGAAGAAGCGCGCCGTGTTGGAGGCGTTCCACAGGGTGGCGTTCACCAGGGCGCCGTTGACCCCCAGGGTGGGATGGTCGGTGTAGACCGGCAGATTGATCCAGAAATCGGCATCGAGGAAAAGCGGGGTGGCGAGGAAGCTTTTGCGATCCTCGTCGGTCGTGGTGTTGTCCGGGACGTCCGCCACCTGCTGCTTGGCCAGAATCAGGTCGAAGCGCTCGGGCAGCGGGCTATCGTAGAACCAGACCGGATCGTAGTAGCGGTTGGATTCGAGGACGTAGACCGGATGACCCGGAAACGGGGTCTTCCCGGTCACGAGCGAGGGCAGATAGTGGGTCATGCGCAGGCGCATCTGGTTCAGCCCGACGATGAAGATGTTCCGGCTCTCGAAGCCCCGGCGCTCCAGGGCCCCCATCACCGCCTCGACCAGCGGAATCGGGGTGGCCAGGCCGGGGCCGGAGTCGGTGTAGACCTTGAGGCCGACCCGCTTCTTCGGGCCCGGCACCAGCTTGTGGTGGGAGGTGCGCTCGAAGTCGCTGATCAAGGCCTCGACCGCCCGGTCGTAATTGACGGAATCGAAGCGGGCCAGCCGGGCCTGAAAGACCGGCTCGCGCGGAGCTTTCGCGGCCGCGGCACCCGGCACCGACGGCGAGCCCACCAGCGGGCTGCCGGGATCGACCGCGGCCCCAAAAGCCCCGGCTCCCGCCGCGGCCATGGCCAGCCCGCCGGCGAACCGGAGGGAAAATAAGGCGCGCCGGGGATACGACGGTTTAAAATTCGGGCGGGAGTACATCATGGTCTTTTCAGACGGCAAACCGTCGAACTTGACAGCAGAGCGGACCGGTTGAAAGTGCTTTCTTTCTTAAAGGACGTTCCCGGCGCCAGACAAGTTCCATGCCCGTAATCAAATCTTCCAGCGTCCGCGATCTGAAGTTCCGGGCCAACATCGCCGAAGTCGTCTCCCGGGTGGTGACATTGCGCAAGGCGGGCAGCCAGCTCAAAGGCCTCTGCCCCTTCCACGCCGAGAAAAGCCCGTCCTTTCACGTCAGCCCCGACAAGGGCTACTACAAATGCTTCGGCTGCGGCAAAGCGGGCGATGCCATCACTTTCGTGCAGGAAACCGAGCAATTGACCTTCACCGAGGCGGTCGAGGCCCTCGGCCAGCGCTTCGGCATCGTGATCGAGTACGAGGACGGCCGCGGCCCGACCCAGGAGGACCGCTCGCTGCGCCAGGAACTCTACGACCTGCACGAGCAGGCGGCCGATCACTTCCACGAGACCTTCAAGGGCGCCCAGCCCGCGGGGGAGTTCATGCGGGCCTATTGGACGCAGGAGCGGGGCTTTCCCCCCGAATTGGCCGACGAATTCAAGATCGGGGTCGCCCCGGCCGAGGACACCGGGCTCGCCGCCCGGCTCCTCAAGCACCGCTATTCCGAGGACGCGCTCCGCCAATGCGGGCTCTTCTTCATCCGGGACGGAGCCGTCATCACCCTCGGCGCCCTGCGCTCCCGCTTCCGCGGCCGGCTCATGATCCCGATCCGCGACCACCAGGGCCGGGTCGTCGCCTTCACCGCCCGCCAGACCGGCCTGACCCCGGCGGACGATCCCGCCCGGGAGGCAAAATACGTCAATTCGCCCGAGACGCCGATCTTCAGCAAGGGCAACCTCCTCTTCAACCTGGACCGCGCCCGCAGCGCCGTGGGCGAGGGCCGGCCCTTCGTCATGGTGGAGGGCCAGCTCGATGCCCTCCGCTGCTGGCAGGTCGGCCTCAAAACGGCCGTCGCCCCCCAGGGCACCTCGATCACGGAGGGCCAGCTGGCGCTCCTCCGCCGCTACCACCCCGAGATCGAATGCTTCTTCGACAGCGACGGAGCCGGCCAGAAAGCCGCGCTGCGGCTCCTCCCCCTCGCCCTCAAGGCCGGCATTGAAGTGCGCTTCCTCGGGCTGCCCGGCGCGGAAAAGATCGATCCGGACCTGATCTTCCGGGAGCGCGGCTTGCCGGCCTACGCCGAGCTCAAGCGCAACGCCGTCAGTGCCATGACCTTCCTTCGCCGGCATGTCCTGCCGCCCGGCGACCAAGCCACCCCCCAAACGGTCGCCCGCGCCCTCGAGCAGGTTTACGAGGTCGTGGCCGCGGCGGAGTCCGAAGTCCTTCAAAGCCAGCTCTTATCCGAAATCGCGCCGGCAGTCGGCGCCCTGAAGGTCCCGCCGGATGCCTTCGCCCGGGACTTTGCCGCCTTCCTCCGCCACCGCGGCCGGGGCCGGCCCGCGCCCAAAACGGCCGCCGCCCCGGCGCCGGCCTCCGCCGTCTCCTCCGAACGGGACCTGCTCGTCCTCTGCCTGCACCACGAGCGCTGGGGCCGGGCCCTGAGCTCCGCCCTGCCCGACCATACCTGGATCGACCAGAGCCACCCCGCCGGCGTCCTGCTCAACCGATTTCTGGCGGAATTCGAGCATCAAAGCTGGCCAGGGCGAGACCACCTCGATACCTTGCTCGAAACCCCGGAGGAAAAAAGCCTGGTCGCCTCTCTGCTCTTCGATCCCCCCACGTTTGATGATCCGGCCAAAGTGGCCCAGGAAGGCCTGCGGCAATTGCGCTCCCGGGCGCTCGAGCCCCGGCTCCGGCAAATAGAACTTGCATTAGCCAACGGGTCGGAAGAGGTTAACAGTGACCCAATTTCGCTCTTGAAAGAGAGCGTCGAACTGCGTCGTCAGCTGCGCCAGCCCATGGTGCTGGCGCCCGCGGACTAGGGTAGAGGGGTCACATTTCATTTTTATATGCCGCGTAAAGCCAAGCCAGCCGCCAGCGAAACCTCCGAGGCCGTCGAAGCCGTCCTCGCCCGCACCCCCGCGCCCGGCGAAGCCGGCGACACCCTGGCTGATGCCGCCGCGGCGGCCCCCGGCGGGATCAACGAGAAGATCCGCCAGCTGATCCGCCTTTCCAAGGAACAGGGCTACCTGACCTTCGACGACATCAACGAGGCGCTGCCCGAGTCGGTCGAAAACCAGGAGGAAATCGATAACGTCCTCTCCATCCTGCAGAATCTGGAGATCGAGATCCTCGAGCCCGACCAGGTCGAGGACTACAAGCAGCGCCAGGAAGAGGCCGAGGAGGAGGAGTCCCGCACCTCCCAGAATGACATCCTGGACGACCCGGTGCGGATGTACCTCAAGCAGATGGGCCAGGTGCCGCTGCTGACCCGCGAACAGGAAGTCGAGATCTCCAAGCGGATCGAGACGGCCGAGCTCAAGGCCCAGGAAGCGCTCTTCCAGGCTTCCGCCATTGGCGCCTATGTCGCCGGCCTCGGCGCCAAGCTGATGAATCGCGAGGAGCGCTTCGACCGGATCGTGATCGACAAGAAGATCGAGAGCCGGGACGCCTACTTCAAGTCGCTGCCCAAATTGGTCGAAAACACCCAGCGCACCGAGGCGGCCGTGGCCGAGACCTGGGACGACTACGCCAAGTGCCGCTCCGACGCCGAGAAAAAGAAGCTCCTGACCAAATTCCGCAAGCGGGAGACGGCGCTGCGCGCCAACTTTCCCAAGTTCTATTTCAAGCTCAAGGTCTACGAGGAATACCTCGACCAGCTCTGGCCGGTCCTGGACGAGATCGACACCCTTTTCGACCAGCTGGAGCGGGCCAAGCATCCCCGGACCAAGAAGGACGCAGCTATCGACACCAAGTCGATTGCGGCCGACCTGCGCCGCATTGAGATCGAGCAGCGCATCTCCCCCACCCAGTTGCTCGAGACCGTCCGCCAGACCCAGACCCACGTGCGGGAGGCCCACAAGGCCAAGACCGAGATGGTCGAGGCCAACCTGCGCCTAGTCATCTCCATCGCCAAGAAATACACCAACCGCGGCCTCTCCTTCCTCGACCTGATCCAGGAGGGCAACATGGGCCTGATGAAGGCGGTGGAAAAATTCGAGTACCGCCGCGGCTACAAGTTCTCGACCTACGCCACCTGGTGGATCCGGCAGGCCATCACCCGCTCGATCGCCGACCAGGCCCGGACCATCCGGATCCCGGTCCACATGATCGAGACCCTGAACAAGGTGATGCAGGTCCAGAAGCAATTGCTGCAGGAGTATGGCCACGAGCCGACTCCGGACGAGGTGGCCGACGAGATGAATCTTCCGGTCGAGCGCGTCCAGCAGATCATGAAGATGGCGCAGCAGCCCATCTCGCTGCAGTCGCCGGTCGGCGACGGCGACGACACCAATTTCGGCGATTTCATCGAGGACAAGTCGGCGGAGAACCCGTACGACATGACCGCCTACTCCCTCCTGCGGGAGAAGATCATCGATGTGCTCGACACCCTGACCGAGCGCGAGCGCCGCGTCCTGTCGCTGCGCTTCGGCCTGATCGACGGCTACAGCCGGACCCTCGAGGAAGTGGGCAAGCAGTTCAAGGTCACCCGCGAGCGCATCCGGCAAATCGAGGCCAAGGCGCTGCGCAAGATGCGCCACCCGACCCGGATCCGTCAGTTGCACGGCTTCTTCGACGCCGAGCAGATCGACAACGCCCAGAACCTGATGAAGGTCGCCGCGACCAACCGGCCCCACAGCCATCTGCATCCCCACGGGCTGATCGGGCACCTCCGGCCGGACTCCAAATAAGCCCGCTTCCGCCTTTACACCCCGGGATTCGGGCCTAGACTCGATTCATGTCATCTTTCCGTCCAGAACTGGCCGCCTTCGGCGTCGGCGGCGGAGAATTGATGATCGTCTTGATCATCATCCTCGTCCTCTTTGGCGGGGCCAAGCTCCCCGGCCTGGCCCGCGGTCTCGGTCAATCGATCAAGGAATTCAAGAAAGCCCAGAAGGACGACGAGCCCGAGAAGGTCGAGCCCAAGGTCATCGAGGGCAAGAAGACAGAGCCGGCCAACACGCACGGCGGCAATTAGGTGATGTCCGGCCTGCCGCGATCCGGCCGGGCCCTCCTCATCCGGGCGACCGCCTGCGGTGCCCTGCCCCTTTTCGCCGGCTTAGCCGGCTGCTCGGGACCCGCGCCCACGGCTTCGACTGCCCCGGCGGTCCCCGTGGTTGCCGCGGCCCCCCTCCCCGCGCCCGCCCCTGCTATCTTTCCCGTCGAACCCGCGCTGGCGCCGGCCCCCGCCGCACCCGAGCTCGCCCCCGAGGTCGAGGATCCGGCGGTGACCGCGGCTGTCCCCGCCACGGCCATGGCCCCCGTCCGGGTCAGCGATGCGCCCATCCAGTCCTTCGGCTTCACCGTCGAGATCCTCGGCGACCCCGCCACCCGGCGGGTCAGGACGATCACCGTGGTCAGCGTCTGGCCCAACGGCTCGGCCGGACGGGCCGGCCTGCGTCCGGGCAGCTCGATTATCGCGATCGACGGCCGGCCGGTGGCGGACTTCGCCGCCAGCCTGGCCAAAGGCTCCGCCCTCAACCGGATCCTCATGAACAAGGTGCCGGGCGACCGGGTCCGGCTGGTCGTCGTCCGCGACTCGCGGCCGCCCCAGACCATCCTCGTCGTCCAGGGCGGCGGCGCCATTCCCGGCCTTTCGTTGTGATCGCCGCACCCGCCCGAAAACCCGGACGTTGACAGGGGGCTTGCCCAACGATTTGGTGTCCAAGGCGACACCATCGTCCCCCGTTCGCGTTAAGCAATCATGGCCAATCTCCTCGGTTATTTCTCTAACGACATCGGCATCGACCTGGGCACCGCCAACACCCTGGTCTACGTGAAGGATAAAGGCATCGTCTTGCGCGAGCCTTCGGTCGTCGCCCTCGACACCGTCACCCGCAAGGTCCGCGCCGTCGGCGCAGAAGCGAAGCGAATGCTCGGGCGCACACCGGGCAACATCACCGCCATCCGCCCGATGAAAGACGGCGTTATCGCCGACTTCGACGTGACCGAGGCGATGCTCCGTTACTTCATCCAGAAAGCCAGCCAGAGTTTCCGCGCTCCCCCGCGGGTCGTGATCGCGATCCCCTCCGGCATCACCGCCGTCGAAAAGCGCGCGGTGATGGATTCCGCCACCCATGCCGGCGCCCGCAAGGTTTACACCGTCCCGGAACCCATGGCCGCCGCCATCGGGGTCGGGCTGCCGATCGACGAACCGGCCGCCAACATGATCGTGGACATCGGCGGCGGCACAACCGAGATCGCCGTCATTTCCCTCGGCGGGGTCGTCTTCTCAAAATCGATCCGGGTGGCGGGCGACGAGCTGGACAGCGCCATCATCAATTACATGAAGCGGGCGTACAATCTCCTGATCGGCGAGCGCACGGCTGAGGAGATCAAGATCTCCATTGGCTCCGCTTTCCCGCTCGACGACGAGCTGACGATGGAGGTGAAGGGCCGCGATTCGGTCGCGGGCCTGCCCAAGACGATCCACATCACCTCCCAGGAGATCCGCGAAGCCCTGGCCGATACGATCTCCGCCATCGTCGACGCCGTGCGCGCCACCCTGGAGCGCTGCCCCCCGGAACTGTCCGCCGATCTGGTCGACCGCGGCTTCGTCATGGCCGGCGGCGGCTCCCTAATCCGCGGCATCGACCGCCTGTTGAGCGAGAAGACCGGCCTGCCGGTCATCGTCGCCGACGATCCCCTTTCCGCCGTGGCCAACGGCACCGGCGCGATGCTGCCCGACCTGTCCTGGCTGTCGCAGAACATGTAGGTGCGCAAACGCTTTGATCAAGCCCGCCCGTTCACCACTCTCGCCCTCGTCCTCCTCGCGTGGCTCGTCTTGCCCGCGGCGATCAAGGCGCTGACGCGGGCGAGCTTTTTCGAGCTGACCGCCCCGGTCGAGGCCGCCGCCTCCCACGTGCGCGATCTGCAGGAGTTCTGGTCGCTGCGCCTTCACAGCAAGACCGAGCTGATCGAGGCCGGCCGCGACCTGGCCCGGGTCAACGCCTTCTACGCCAATTCCGTCCAGCAGGAAGCGGAGCTGCGGGCGGAAAACGCCCGCCTGGAGCAGATCCTCCATCTGCCCGCCCGCCCGGAATACCGCTACGAGGCCGCCCGGGTCGCCCAGCGGGACTTCTCCTCCTGGTGGCAGCGCCTCGTGATCCGCAAGGGGCATAATTTCGACATTCCGCTCCACGCCCCCGTAATCTTCACCGGCGGGGTGGTGGGACGCGTGACCGAGGTCCACGCCTACACCTCCGTCGTCGAACTGATCAGCAGCCCCAATCTTCGCCTGGCCGCCTTCATCGAAGGCGACAACCGCCCGGTTTCCTTCCAGGGCGGCATCAACCCCACCTTGGGGCCCGCCCGCGGCCTGATCGAATTTGTGCCGCTCGACACCTTTACCGTGCCCGGCGCCCCGCCGCGCAAACTCGTGACCTCCGGCCTGGGCGGGGAATTCCCCCCCGGCCTGGTGCTGGGCGAAGTCGTAAAGGTGGAACCCAGCACCGACGGTTTGTTCAAAACCGGTGAAGTCCGCCTCGACCCGCGCCTTGACCAATTGACGGAAGTGACCGTGCTCGTGCCTTTGCCGGACAAGTGATCCGGCCCCTCCCCTCCGTGCGCTCCGCCTTGGCCCTTTTTCTGACCCTCTTCCTGCTCTGGATCCTGCTCGCCCAGGTCAACCACAGTCTCGCCCCCTGGCATGTCTACCTGTTTGCCGGCGGCCTCTACGTCACCCAAGCCGCTCTCGTCATGGCGCTGCGGCCCGGATTCGCCGCCATCCTCGCGGCGGGGATGGTCTGCGATGCCAATACGCCCGTGCCCTTCGGCACGCATACCCTGATGTTTGCGGTCACCTACGCCGTGCTCTACCGCCTCCGCGACCGGCTGCCCCATGAGGAATTGGTCGGGCAGATCGCCATCGTCCTCATCGCCAATTTCGCCCTGTTTTTCGGCCTGACCTTCCTGCGCCTCCGGCCGGTGCCGCGATTCGCGTGGCCGCGCCTGGTCTCCGACCTGCTCCTGTCCCAGCTTTTCATCGGACTGGTTGCCCCCTGGTATTTCTCCCTGCAACAGCGGGCCCTGGCGCTGGCGGCGGACCGTTCCGCCGAATCGTACCGCGCCTGATTCCGGCCCTCCTCCATGCGCGAAACTGACCATGGCTCGTCGTCCGGCCGGATGATGGAATCGCACGAGGCGCGGGATCCGCGTATCTTCGCCTTCGGGATCTTGGTCGCCGTCCTGCTCCTGATTCTGGTCATCGGCCTCGCCTACCGCCAGCTGTTCCAGTCGCCCCAATTGCGCGAGAGCGAGCGGCTGCAGACCCAGCGACGAGTGCTGATTCCCGGGCCCCGCGGCAACATCTACGATCGCTTTGGCCGGCTTCTGGTCGGCAACCAGCCGCGGTTTTCCGTCGTGCTCTACCTCGACGAATTGCAGGGCGACTTCCGGCGCGAATCGATCCGGATTCGGAACAACTACCGCGCTACGGGCGACAAGGAGCTGCCGAGCTGGAGCCAGATGGAGCAGATCGCGCACGCCAGCGTCGCGCAGAGCTACCTCGACCAGGTCGACGCCCTCACCGGCCGGCACGACCGCATCGACGCCGGGGCCCTGACCCGGCATTTCGAGCGCCAGCTCTACATGCCCTATACTCTGGTCAATGACCTGACCTCGGCAGAGTTCGCCGAATTGCTGGAAGGGCTCCCCGTCGGCTCACCGCTCCAGCTCTACACCGCGGTCGAGCGCTACTACCCTTACGGCTCGGCCGCTTCCCATGTCCTGGGCTATGTCGGGGCCGAGGAGGCGCCCGCCGCCGAAGACTTTCCGGGGGAGGATCTGAAGACTTTCCCCATGCCAGGCACCATCGGCCGCGACGGACTGGAAAAGTGGTTCGACTCGCGGCTGCAGGGCACGGCCGGCGGATCCATCTTCCGGGTCGATCCCGCCGGCTACAAGGTCAACCCCCCGTTGGAGCATCGCCAGCCGGTCCAGGGCCATAATCTGGTCTCCTCGCTCGATATCGATCTCCAGGTGGCGGCGGAGGAAACGCTGGGCGATCAGACCGGGGCCGCCGTCGCCCTCGACGTGCGCACGGGCGAAGTCCTCGTGCTCGCCAGCAAGCCGGATTACAATCTCAACGAATTTTCGCCCCGGCTCAGCCATGAGTCGGCCGCCGCCATTGAAAAAAGCGGGGCCTGGCTGAATCTGGCCGTGGCGGGGTTCTATCCGCCGGGTTCGACGTTCAAGACCATCGTGACGATGGCCGGACTGCGCCATCATACGCTCGATCCCAACAATACCGATGTCGATTGCGAGGGGCACGTCCGCGTCGGGAACCGGATCTTCAGCTGCGACAACGGCAACGGCCACCATGGTCGCCTCGCTCTGAGCGAGGCCATCGCCCAAAGCTGCGACATCTATTTCTACGAGCACGGCCTGATGATCGGT